>WNGK01004483.1_pt1 | contig 19042 bp, 13 predicted proteins | sample 5400601 | NCBI WGS metagenome assembly WNGK01 (sample SAMN13153376, study PRJNA577476) | soil metagenome | isolation source: 60 cm soil or saprolite under Garry oak tree replicate 1 | place: USA:California | collected 2016-06-15
CCGGGAATTTGTACCTGTTTAGAGCAGCTCCGATCGGGGTGCGTTGATGATTTCCACTCGCGAAAGCCGTTGCGGTGCTGGTATGAATCTACGGCCGTATGCTTGGTGCCCCATCACAGGCCGGACAAAGCTCGGCAGCGGTTCCGTAGTACGGCTTGGCCCAGGCGATGACCTGCCGCGCGGGCGCTTGTATGAAGGGCCATGCGCACTGCCCTGTTCGATTTTGAACTGCCGCCCGACCGGGTTGCCTTGCGTCCCGTTTCGCCGCGGGATGCGGCGCGGCTGCTGGTCGTGCGGCCCGGCTCGCGTCCCGAACTCGAGGATCGTGCGGTACGCGAACTCCCCGACCTCCTGCGCGCGGGTGACGCGCTTGTGGTCAACGATACTAAGGTCGTTGCGGCTCGCTTGCGCGGGCGTCGCATCGGCCGCGGCGCGATGGAGCCCGCGATCGAGGCGACCCTGCACCAGCGCCTCGATGGATCACGCTGGCGCGCCTTCGTAAAACCGGCCAAACGGCTGGCGCCTACCGACGTGGTGCGCTTCGGGGACGAGGGCAAGGTCTGCTTCCTCGGCCAGCTCGATGCAAGCGTCGAAGCGAAAGGCGAAGACGGGGAAGTTACGCTCGCGTTTACATTTCATGGACCCGTTCTGGATCAGGCGGTCGATGAGCGCGGCGCCATGCCGCTGCCACCGTATATCCGGCGCGCCCCCGACGAGCGCGATCGGGCTGACTACCAGACCATGTTTGCTCAGGCGGAGGGCTCGATCGCGGCACCCACGGCAGGACTGCACTTCACCGATGCGCTCACGTCGTGCCTGATCGCGCGGGGGATCACCGTGCACAGGGTAACGCTGCACGTCGGGGCTGGGACATTCCTTCCTGTCAAGGCTCCCGACACCGTGTCACATCGCATGCACGCGGAGCAGGGGAGCGTCGCTGTCGAGACCGCGGCTGCGCTGAACCGGCTGCGGCAGGCAGGCGGACGTATTGTCGCCGTGGGCTCGACTTCGCTACGCCTGTTGGAGACTGCCAGCGATGAGAATGGTGTCATCCGCCCGTTTCACGGCGAGACCGCCTTGTTCATCACACCAGGCTACTGCTTTCGGACGGTCGATGTGATGCTCACCAATTTTCACTTGCCACGCTCGACGTTGTTCATGCTGGTCGCTGCGTTTTGCGGGCTCGACGTTATAAAGCGCGCCTATGCGCATGCGATCGCCGAGGGATATCGGTTCTACTCCTACGGCGATGCCTGCCTGCTGTTCCGGCCATAAGCGCGCGCGGGCCGCAGACAAGAAGGCGATCCACTCGGCTAAGATGGATTGATGGCCGACGCCTTCTCCTTCCGCTTGCTCGGCGCCGATGGCGCTGCCCGCCGGGGCGAGATCGCAACGCCGCACGGCACCGTCGCCACACCCGCATTTATGCCGGTAGGTACGCAGGCAACCGTGAAGGGGCTCGCGCCCGAGGCACTGCGCGCCAGCGGGACTGAGATCGTGCTCGCCAATACGTATCACCTGATGTTGCGGCCTGGTGCCGAGCGCATCGCGGCACTCGGGGGTTTGCACCGATTCATGAATTGGATCCGCCCGATTCTGACCGACTCTGGCGGATTTCAGGTTATGTCACTATCGAAGCTCCGCAAAGTCGGGGACAAAGCCGTGACCTTTCGATCGCATCTCGACGGGGCCGTGGTCGAGCTTTCTCCCGAGCGCGCGATCGAGATTCAGATCCTGCTCGGCTCCGACATCGCAATGCAGCTCGATGAATGCCTGCGCCTGCCCGCACCACAGCCCGAGCTCCGGCGCGCCATGCAACTCTCGCTTGCTTGGGCCGAGCGCAGCAAACGCGCCTTCGAGCAGGCGCCACCAGCCAAGGCGCTGTTCGGCATCATCCAAGGCGGAGACGACACGGTCCTGCGGACCGAGAGCGCGCGCGTGCTAACCGATATCGGATTTGACGGCTACGCCATTGGTGGGCTCGCGGTAGGCGAGCCGCAGCAGGTCATGCTGGGGATCGTCGAGGGTGTCCTATCCGCGCTCCCGCCCGATCGTCCGCGCTATCTCATGGGGGTGGGCACGCCCGAGGACCTGCTCGAGGCTGTGGGCCGCGGGATCGATATGTTCGATTGCGTGCTCCCGACCCGCAACGGCAGACATGGTCTGGCCTTCACCCGCTTCGGGCCGATTAATCTCAAGAACGCACGGTACGCCGACGACCCGCGACCGGTCGACGAGGCGAGCGCATGTGCGGTATCGCGCGATTTTTCCCGCGCCTATCTCCACCATCTGGTCAGAGCAAACGAAATGCTTGGTGCAATCCTGCTCACGACGATCAACCTCGCGTACTATCAAGATCTGATGGCTGGCATGCGCAACGCGATTACCGCCGGGATGTTTGCAGATTTTTGCGCGGCGACGCGCGAGAGCTGGGCGCAAGGCAAGGCGTCGTCGTCGTAAAGGTGCATGAGAGCCTCGACGCTGCGCTGGTAACGGCGCAGAATGAACGCACCGAAGAGAAGAATACCGGCAGCCCGTGCGAGAGGGCAGGCATGGCTACCAACCTGACAGTCAATGGGGTGAGCCGTTCGGTTCCCGCTGAGCCGGACGCGCCGTTGCTCTACGTGCTGCGCAACGACTTCGAGCTCAACGGCGCCAAATTCGGCTGCGGCCTGGCGCAATGCGGCGCTTGCACGGTGCTGGTCGATGGCAAGGCGGTCCGTTCCTGCGTCACGCCGATCAGCGCGGTAGCCAGAAGCGAGATCACGACGATCGAAGGCCTCGGCTCGCCAAGCAAGCTGCACCCGCTGCAACAGGCCTTCATCGACGAGCAGGCCGCCCAGTGCGGCTACTGCATCAACGGCATGATTATGTCGGCGAAAGAGTTGCTCGACCGCAACCCGCGACCGAGCGAGCAAGACGTGCGCGCGGCGCTCGCTGGCAACCTTTGCCGCTGCGGTACGCATCATCGCATCATTCGCGCGGTGCTGCGGGCGGCGCAGGCAAGCGGGAGGACACGAACGTGAACGGCCCCGCTTTCGATCGTCGCGAATTTGCCATCGGACTTGGGGCCATCGTGGTTGCCTTCTCGCTCGATCCGAGGCTTGCGCGAGGACAGGAACGGTTGCCCGGAAGCCTGGAGAACAACCGTAGGCTCGATGCCTGGATCCGCATCAATGCCGAGGGCACCGCCACCATTTTCACGGGCAAGGTGGAGCTGGGGCAGGGCATTCTTACGGCGCTGGCGCAGATTGCCGCGGAAGAGCTCGATTTGCCCTTGTCGCGGGTCGAGATGATCTCCGGCGATACCGGTCGGACACCAAACGAGGGGCATACAGACGGCAGCCGATCGATCGAGAATAGCGGCATAGCGTTGCGCATGGCTGCCGCCGAAGTGCGTGCGATGCTCATCGATCTCGCTGCCAAGCGGCTCGGCGCGACGGTAGACCAGCTGACCGTCGCCGGAGGCGTGATCGCCGCACCTGACGGGCGCACGGTCGGCTACGGCGGGCTCGCTGCAGCAGTCGATCTTAGGCGCGAGGCGACGGCCAAGGTCGTGCCGAAAACCACCTCAAAATACAAGCTCGTGGGACAATCGGCTCAGAGACTGGATATCCCGGCTAAAGTTACCGGCACCGCCGCCTACGTTCAGGACATTCGCTTGCCGGGCATGCTGCACGGCCGTGTGGTGCGTCCGCCGCGTTCCGGCGCGAAGCTCGAAAGCATCGATGAACCCGCAGTCAAGACAATGCCAGGCGTTGTTGGCGTCGTGCGCGACGGCAGCTTCCTCGGAGTTATCACGGAGCGCGAAGAGCAGGCGATCAAGGTCCGTGCCGCGTTGAGCGGCGGCGCGCGCTGGTCGGGCGGCACCGAGCTCCCCAATACGGATACGATCTATGAGCAATTGCTCTCGCTGCGGACGGTCGACACGATCGCCAGTGAGAAGCAGGGAAGCGTGCGCCCCAGCCGGGCCCACCTCGTGGAGGCGACCTATCGGAAGCCTTACCTCGCCCATGCCTCGATCGGTCCATCCTGCGCGCTTGCCGAATTCCGGGATGGAAAATTCACCGTCTGGTCGCATACGCAGGGCGTATTCCCGCTCCGGCAGGACCTCGCCAAATCCCTGCAGGTCGAACCCGCGGCGATCCGGTGCATCTTCGCCGAGGGCGCAGGATGCTATGGCCGCAACGGCCACGACGACGTGGCGCTCGACGCTGCGCTGCTCGCGCGCGCCGTTCCCGGCCGGTCGGTGCGCGTGCAATGGATGCGCGACGATGAGTTTGCATGCGAGCCGTACGGGTCGGCCATGGTGATGAAGGCACAGGGTGCGGTTGCCGATGGCAGAATCGTCGACTGGCAGTACGAGCTGTGGAGCGGTCCGCATGGCGTGCGTCCCGGCGCGCCCGATGGCAGCAATCTGTTCGCGAGCTGGAATCTTGCGCAGCCGCAGAAGCGGCCGCTCGCGCGCAACATTCCGCTTCCGGCGGGCGGTAGCGACCGCAACGCAATTCCCGGCTACGACTTATCCAACTACAAGATCATCAATCACTTCATTCCCGAGATGCCGGTCTGGGTATCTTCGCTGCGCACGCTCGGCGCCTACGCCAACGTATTCGCCGTCGAGTGTTTCATGGATGAGTTGGCATCCGCGGCTGGCGCTGGTCCGGTCGCCTTCCGTCTAGCGCATCTCAGCGATCCGCGCGCACGGGCAGTGATCGAGGCTATTGCCAGGAAAGTGGGCTGGACGAATAGTGAAATGGGTGACGGTGTGCGCGGCCGCGGCATCGGTTTTGCAAGGTACAAAAGTCTTGCCTCCTACGTGGCTGTGGTGGCGGAGGTTGAGGTTGATCGTGGCAGCGGTATGGTGCGCGTCCCACGCGCTACGGCCGTGGTCGATGCCGGTCTGATCGTCAATCCCGATGGGCTGACCAATCAGATCGAAGGTGGCATCATCCAGTCTGTGAGCTGGACCTTGAAGGAGGAGGTGCGTTTCGAGCAAGGCGGCGTTCTGGCGCGTGACTGGGCGAGCTATCCGATCCTCACCATGCCGGAGGCGCCGATCGTGCAGGTCGAGCTGATCAACCGTCCAAACGAACCTTCGCTCGGTGCGGGCGAAGCGTCGCTGGGACCTGCGGCCGCCGCTGTCGTCAACGGGATCGCTAATGCCACCGGCAAACGTATCCGCGAGCTGCCACTCACGCCGGAGCGGGTCAAGGCGGCGTTGGGCTAGGTGGGACGCGGCTCGATCCGGTTCGCGCCTCTTCACATTCCGCCATAGAGCCACGCCATGCCCTCGTAGGCCTCTTCCGGCGTGCGCGGGCCGAGCATCTGATTGCGCAGTTCCGCCGCCGGGCCGCGGGCATGGTAGAATTCGCCATAGACGCGCGCCATGATCTGCACCCGCGCGGTGCGCAGATAGCGGTGCTGCACGTAGGCGCGGAAGGCTGCGGGCAAGTCATCTTGATTCTCGCCGGCCTTCTCGGCGAGCCAGACCGCGTCTTCGGTCGCCATACAGGCGCCTTGCGCTAGGTATTGCAACATCGGATGGGCCGCGTCGCCGAGAAGCGTCACGCGCCCCTTACTCCATTCTTTCACCGGCTCGCGATCGCACAGCACCCACATGCGCCAGGTCTCGATGCGCTCGAGCATGCGCAGAACCTCAGGCCGCTGGCCTTCAAAATGCGCCCACAGTTCGCCAGCATCGGCTTCCGCGTTCCACCCCTCGACGTAACGTTTGGAGTGAAAGACGGCGACCAGGTTGTAGATCTGGGCGCGGCGCAGCGGGTAGTGCACGAGGTGTGTGCGCGGGCCGGCCCACAGGACCACGTCGGGACTCCAGAGATCGTCCGGCACCTCCTCGCGCGCCAGCACGGCGCGATAGGCGATATGGCCGGATACCAACGGCTTGCCATCGCCGACGATTTTGTCGCGCACCTTCGACCACATGCCGTCGCAGCCGACGAGGGCGCGGCCTCGGATGCGCTCGCCCGACTGCAGAAGGACGGTGACGCCGGCATCATCCTGCTCGAAGTCCTCGACCGTGCGATTGGTCTCGAGCGTGATGAGGTTGTTGCTCTTGCAAGCATCGATGAAGACGGAATGGAGGTCGTGCCGGTGAGTGACGGCGTATGGCTGCTGAAAGCACTCGGCGAAGCGCGGGTCATCGAGCGGAATGCGGGTCACGCGCTTGCCAGTGAGCGCGCACCGCATCTCCATGCCCGGCGGCCGGTGAGCATCGGCGAGCACCGCCTCCTTGAGGCCGAGCCGTTCCAGCGCACGAAAAACATTGGGGCCGAGCTGGATCCCGGCACCGATTTCATGGAATTCAGCCGCATGCTCCAGCACGCGCACCGCAAATCCCTTGCGCGCGAGCGCGTGCGCCGCCGCCAGCCCGCCGATGCCGCCGCCCGCGATCAAGATCGGCAGCGCTTGACCGTTCGATTTTGCCATCGGCACTCCAAGAGCCATTCGGCGCAGGCGCAGAATGGTGAGCCCGGCTGGGATCGAACCAGCGACCTACTGATTAAAAGTCAGTTGCTCTACCACTGAGCTACGGGCCCGGTGCGCGGGTGTGTACGGGCGGCTTGGTGCGGGGTCAATAGTCGCAGCGCCTCAGGCCTGTCCAAGCCGAGCGCGCCGGCTTATGTTGAAGGCGGGGGCTGGTCGCATGCGCTGGGAGGAGTGAGCTGATGCCGATCGTCAATCGGATTGCGGCTATGCAGGGCGACATTACTGCCTGGCGGCGCGACATCCACGCCAATCCCGAGGTCCTCTACGATGTGCACCGCACCGCGGCCACTGTCGCCGATAAGCTCAAAAGCTTTGGCTGCGATGAGGTCATGACCGGGATCGGGCGCACGGGCGTGGTTGGCGTCATCCGCGGTGGTAGGGGAAACGGCCGGGTCATTGGATTGCGCGCCGACATGGATGCACTCCCGATCGAGGAGATCGGTGACGTGCCGTACAGATCAACGGTGCCGGGGAAGATGCATGCCTGCGGTCATGACGGTCATACAGCCATGCTGCTCGGCGCTGCACATTATCTCGCCGAGACGCGCAACTTCTCTGGCACCGCGATCGTCATCTTCCAGCCGGCGGAGGAGGGCGGCGCCGGGGGCAAGGCGATGGTGCAGGACGGCCTGATGGAGCGCTTCCGCATCGAGGAAGTCTACGGCATGCACAACTATCCGGGGCTTCCAGTGGGCCAATTCGCGCTGCGACCCGGTCCGATGATGGCGGCTGCCGACCGTATCACGATCGAGATCGAAGGCCGCGGCGGGCATGCGGCGCGGCCGCATGTTTCGATCGACACGGTGCTGGTCGGCGCCCAAATCATCAATCAGATTCAGTCAATCGTCGCGCGCAATGTCGATCCGCTAAACGCCGCAGTGATCTCGATCTGCGTTTTTCAGGCCGGCTCGACAGACAATGTGATCCCGCAAACCGCGCTCCTGCGCGGTACGGCCCGCAGCCTCACACCCGACGTGCGCGATCTTTTGGAGAAGCGGTTGCATGAGGTGGTGACGGGGACGGCTGGTCTCTACGGTGCCAACGCCAAGCTTACCTATCGGCGCGATTATCCCGTGACCCGTAATCACGCGCGGCAGGCCGCATTTGCGGCGTCGGTCGCGGCCGGAGTGGTTGGAGGCGAGCGCGTCGACGAGGATGTCGCGCCGGTCATGGGCGCGGAGGACTTTTCGTTCATGCTCGAAGCGCGCCCCGGCGCTTTCATCTTCGTCGGCAACGGCGACAGCGCCGGTCTCCACCATCCAGCGTACGATTTCAATGACGAGGCGATCCCGTACGGCGCCTCGTATTGGGTCAAGCTGGTTGAAACGGCATTGCCAGGATGACGCAAGTCAGGCATGGGCAATCAGTAAGGGAAGCCGTTCGGGCCTGTGCTTCCTAACTCTGGTTCTGATTACTGATTACCGACCACGGATTTCTGCTCGGCCGGCGCCTCAGCGACAGCGGTAGTCTGCGGCAACTGGGCCGCGACCTTTGCCTCGACGTTTCGCCAATAGGCAAATTCGTTGAAGCGCGAATCTTCCAACATGGCTATCGCCACGGCGGCAAGGAAGGGCAGGCTCTGCACCACGAGCACGGCCGCGAATACGTGGAGCTCACGAATTTGTTTGTAATTGGTGGCGAGGACGACGAGCGCGCCGATCAGAAGTAGGATTCCGAGTACCGCCTCCCAAAACGCCGGAAATTCCGCGCCCTTGCAGGTCGCGCCGCCTTTGGCAGTGCGTGTAAAAGGCATGGTTTCCTTCCACACGCCGCAGCCGACCGCGCGCGCGACCGTCCATTGCACGGACATGGCAGCGATGACGGCGCCGAGCATCTGGGCAGGTGGGATCGCAACTCGCAGACGATAAAGCGTTACAAAATGCCCCAGACTAATCACGAATGCCGCAAGAATTGGGATGGTGAGGATCTTGTCGGGAATGGCAATGCCAGCAAACGCAACAACAGGCACCCAGACGAGATTGAGGATTGCGACAGCAACCCCGATCGACTCCGCGCCTAGCCAGTTGAGCCAACCAACTGCAAATTCGCGCTTCTGCTCCCGCGTCAATCCGTTGGCCCCGGGCAGCAGATAACGCCAATGCTTGCGCAGAATCTGGAAACCGCCATAGGCCCAACGGTAGCGCTGCTTCTTATAGGCCTCGAAGGTGTCGGGTAACAGGCCGTGTCCGTAGCGCCGGTTTGTATAATGAATCTGCCACCCATGCTCGAGTACCAGCAGGCCGAGGTCGCAGTCTTCGACAATCGTATCGCTCGGCCAGCCGCCGGCCGAGACCAGCGCAGCGCGGCGGATCAGGCACATGGTGCCATGCACGATGATCGCGTTTGCCTCGTTTCGCTGGATCATACCGATATCGAAGAAGCCGGCATATTCGCCATTCATCGCGTGATGCATGACGGTACGATCGCCGTCGCGATGGTCCTGCGGCGCCTGCATCATACCGACCTTCGGATCGACGAAGGCCGGTACCAAGTCTTTGAGCCAGTCGGGGTGCACGACATAATCCGCGTCGATGACTCCGATGATCTCGGCATCTGCAGCGGTATGCGTAAGCGCAAGCCGCAATGCTCCGGCTTTATAACCGCTGACGTTGTCCTCGTTAATGAATTTGAAACGCTCGCCCAACACGCGGCAATGATCCTCGATCGGTCGCCAAAACGCAGGATCGGGCGTGTTGTTGATGACAACAATGCACTCGAAATTTGGATAGTCGAGCCGTGCCACCGCATCGAGCGTGACTTTGAGCATCTCCGGCGGCTCGCGATGGGCGGGAACGTGGATCGACACCTTCGGTGCGAAGCCTTCCGGCGCTGGCAGGGCGGCGGCGACGAGCCGGCGCGGGCCGCGCCCAAAGATAATGACTGCAATCTCTTCGATGCGCGCGAGCGCGATCGCGACCAGCGGAGCAAGGAGTATAATACCGAGCACAAGCGCAAAAGCAGCTCCGAACACGAAATAATGAGTTTGCCAGAACGCGAAAACTGTCGCGAGCCAGGCGCCCACTCCATTGGCGACGACTGCGAGTGCGGCGGCCTCCCCGAATGTGGCGGCGCCTCGCGCCAGGATCGGCAGCGATACCAGCAGACCCAAGAGCACCGCTAAGGCGCCGATCTTCCAATGGTCCGGATCGCTCACCAATCCGGTCCAGGCGAACTTGGCGTGGCGGGATGCGTCGAACACGCCCCAGTACATACCGACGCCGCCTTCATTGGTCTTCCACGGCTGGTCGAATGCCTCGATGATGTTGTAGTCGATGCCGTAAGCTTCGGCGCGCGAGATGAACTCGCGCAGCACGCTCGCCTGCTCGATGCGACCGGGATCGGCCTGGCGCATGTTGTAACCGGCGCTGGGCCAGCCGAACTCGGCAATCACGATACGCTTGCCCGGATGGGCGGCGCGCAGTTTGTCATAGAACTCGATGGTCTTATCGACGGCCTGAGTTGCGTTGAATCCGTCCCAGTAAGGCAGAATATGGGCGGCGATGAAGTCGACCGCGGAAGCAAGCTCCGGGTGCTCGATCCACACCGTCCAGATTTCGCCGGTCGTGACCGGTACCGGACTCTGTCGCTTTACCCGCTGGATAAGCCGCACGAGGTCGTCGACCGACTTTTCCGCGCGCAACGTGGTCTCGTTGCCGACCACGATCGCATTGATGTTGCTGTAGCGGCGCGCAAGCGCGATGGCGGCTTGTATCTCCCGCTCGTTGCGAGCTTCGTTTTTATCGATCCAAATGCCGAGCGTGACTTTAAGTCCGAACTCGGCGGCGATCGCCGGCACCAGCTCACCGCCACCGGTCGAGCTGTAGGTGCGGATCGCCTGGGTATAGGGAGTAAGGATCTTCAGGTCGGCACGAATCTGCTCCGCCGTCGGGCGGTCGCCATAGTCCGGATGTTGTGATCGCGTGTAGGGTGAGTAGGAAATGCTGGCAAGCGGGCCATCGACATTGGAAACCGCCTGTTGCCGTTCGAGGAGCGTCCATAAACCGGCATGCACGCAGACGACGAGCGCCACCACGGCTGCGACGGTGCGCATAGAACGGCTACCACGCGGGGCAAAATGCGCAGACCTGAACCCGTCCCCTAGGTCCAGCCAAGGTCGTTGTTACGTGCCTTGGCATAAGGCGTCATTAAAAGTAGTGGGCAGTCATGGCTGATGCAAGGCAAACAACGGCGCAAACAAAAAAATCGTGCAGCAAAACTCTTCGGAAAAACTCCAGCGAAACCTTCTGAACGTTTGTACAGCTTGGCGGGCCCTCTTGCTGAATGTTTGTACAGACTAGTGGTTGGTTGTGCCGCTCGGCACGGCCGCGGTGCCCTGCGTCTCGGCATTAGGGTTCACCCAGCAGCCATGCACGCGGCTATTGAGAGTGTCAGTCGCCTTGGCATCAATATTCCCCTGGCGCACGAGGCAGCGGAAGGTTGCCTGGATGTGACCGGCCGGGCAACCAAACCGGTCGTACAGGTCAAGATGGCGGAAGGCAGTATCCAGATCATCGCGCCAGAGCAGGCTCACGACGCGCCGACCCAGCCACAAGCATTCGGGATTGGCCGCGGGCCCTCCCAGCAGCCGCTCGGCCTCGGCAAATTCGTCGATCTTTTTCTGGGTCTCCTTGGTGTCAGCGGCCGGTGGCTTCTCCTTATCCGCCGGCTTTTGCTCATTATTCTGGGCAAATGTCGGATTGGCGACGAACATCATCGCCGCGCCGAGGGCGGCGGTCACAAAACGCATCCGGAAGCGCTGCATGTTTGTCCTGATTGTTGGGCCATCCCGGTCGGTAGGTCCCCCTCCCATGGAGACCCATTCGGTCAGCATTGCGGCAATGGCCGTTGGTGCGATCCGATTAAAGCAGCCGACTAAGGTGACGCCAAGATGGCAAAAGCCGCTGGGAGACAAACCGCCCGCGTTGCATTTCGCCGGCGCTTGGCACCACCTTTGGATCGCGATAAGCGACGCGTTATCCGCGAGCAGGGGTTCGGGACCAGCTTCAATGGGCATTGCAACCGCGCTTTTCGCGATCGCTGCGGCAGCAATCGTCGCGGCCTGGGCGTGGCTCGGTGCGGCGGTTCAGATGCCGCCGTCCCCGTTGACGTCAGGTGAGAAGCTTTATTGTGTGTCGTACACGCCGTTTCGCGGGCGCCAGAGTCCTCTCGGTCCGGACATTCCAGTCGATCCCGGGCAAATCGATGAGGATTTGGCCCAGCTCAAGCACATCACAGACTGTGTGCGCACCTACTCGGTCGATCACGGCCTCGACCAGATTGCCGCCATCGCCAAGCGTCATGGCATGAAGGTGCTGCAGGGTTTATGGCTGTCGAACTTGCCCGAACTCAGCCGCAAGCAGGTTGCGACCGCGATAGCTCTGGCCAAACAGTTTCCCGACGTCATCGCGGCGGTCATTGTCGGCAACGAAGTCCTGCTACGAGGCGAAATGGCGGCGCCCGATCTCGTGCGGACGATCCGCGAAGTCAAGGCGCAGGTCGCAATGCCGGTCACCTATGCCGATGTGTGGGAGTTCTGGCTGCGCTACCGCGACGTAGCGAGCGCGGTCGATTTTGTCACCATCCATATTCTGCCCTACTGGGAGGACTTTCCGATTCCCGCACGGGATGCGGCAGCCCATGTCGATGCCATTCACGCGCAAATAGTCGCTGCCTTTCCGGGCAAGGACGTATTCGTCGGTGAATTCGGCTGGCCGAGCGCCGGCCGTATGCGCGAAGGGGCTTTGCCCTCACCGGTGAACCAAGCGCTTTCCATGCACGAGGTCCTCGATCATGCCAGGCGCGAGAACTATCGCGTGAACCTGATCGAGGCGTATGACCAGCCCTGGAAGCGCCAGCTCGAAGGCACTGTCGGCGGCCATTGGGGTTTGTTCGATGCTTATCGACGAGAGGCAAAATTCGCCTGGGGCGGCCGCGTCTCCAATCATCCGTACTGGCGTTGGCAAGCCGCCGGTGGGGTGGGGCTCGCAGCAGTAGTTTTTGCAAGCGCGCTGGCCGTTCGCCGCCGGTTTGCTACTGCCGTCGGTACTCATTGCTGGTGGCGAATCACGGTGATTGGGATCGTACCCGGCATCCTGATCAGCTGGACGATTGCAAACGTTCCACTCGAGAGCCTAACTGTCGGCGATTGGCTGCGCTCGCTTGCCTGGGCTGTGACGGCCTTGGCATCACCTGTTGTTGCTGCTGTTGCCCTGGCATCTGGCGCCACCGCCCCCAGTTTCGCGCAAATGCTCGGCCGCGCGGCGCAACGCCCGCGCGAGGTCGCGGCGTTTGGCCTGGGCGTTCTCCTGATCGTGCTCGCTGTCCTCTCGGTGCAGGCGGCGCTGGGTCTGGTGTTCGACCCACGCTACCGGGATTTTCCTTTCGCGCCGCTCACCGCCGCGACAGTCCCGCTGATGCTGCTGACAAGAGCAAAGCCCGCAGTGAAGAGAGGCCTGCTCGCGAGGTGGAAGCAGCGCCTGCAGGCCCCGGCGGCTGAGAGCGCGATCGCGGCGACACTGATGGCGTCAGCGGTTTATATCGTTTGCAACGAAAGCTTTGCTAACTGGCAGGCGGTGTGGTTCTCAGCCGCTTTGCTGGCGCTTGCATTTACTCTGCTGCAGGCGCGGGGCGTGCCAGACTGAGCATCAGCAGCGCGGCGGCTAGGCCCGCGAGATTGGCGTTGTGCAAGACCAGGCCGAACGCGCCGGCGGCAAGCGCTACAGCGAGGAGCAGGATCGACGGCCGCAGCAGATTGAGCAGCGCCGCGCCGAGCGCCACCCAGCCGAAGGCCGAGTGGTTGAAGAGCACGATGGTGAGCCGAAAGGTGGCGCACAGCCAGGTATCGAGGCCCGCCTGGCAGGCGAGCGATACCGGCGCGTACTCGATCGCTAGATAGCGGAGGTAGAGCGCTTCGCCTAGCGAAAACAGGGCGATCAGCGTGAGCCAGTTCATCTGGCGGGCGGTAGGCAGAAACAGCCTCGGCGGCATGAGCGAATGCAGTATGCCGACTGTGTCCTTTCTCTACAACCAGGGTCTGCTCGCCGTCGATCCCCGTAGCACGCACGATTGGTCTTTCCGCGACCAAGTTCCCCGCGCATTCTACTTTTCCGCGGCGGCGCAGTCAGATATGACGGCGCCGGCGGTCACAGCGGCGTGGAGGATATTCATTGACGGGTCAACGCACCTGCCTAGCGATCGTGCTTGCGGCCGGCGAAGGCACTCGCATGCGCTCGGCGCGGCCAAAGGTGCTGCACGCCATTGCCGGTCGCTCGCTCCTGGGTCACGTGCTCGACGCCGTACGCGAGGCGGGCGGCACCATGACCGCGGTAGTTGTTAGGCCCGGCGCCGAGGCAGTGGCCGCTGAAGCCAAACGCATCCTGCCGGATGCGGACATCTTCGTGCAAGCCGAGCGGCGCGGCACTGCTCACGCCGTGCTGGCGGCAAAAGCTGCGATCGCGCGCGCACCCGATGACGTGCTAGTCATTTTCGGCGACACACCGCTCATTCGGCCGCAGACGCTCACGCGCATTCGCGAGGCTCTCGCCGACGGGGCGGCACTCGTGGTGCTTGGCTTTCGCGCGAAGGATCCCACGGGGTACGGTCGCCTCGTGCTCGAAGGCGGCGAACTCGTTGCCATCCGTGAGGAAGCGGATGCGAGCCCAGCCGAACGCGCGATCGGACTGTGTAACGGCGGTCTGATGGCATTCGCCGGTCCGACCGCGCTGCCGATCCTGGAGCGGATCGGCAACGATAACCGCAAAGGCGAATATTACCTCACCGATGCCGTGGCCATCGCGCGGGCGATGGGATGCAAGGCAGCCGTGATCGAGACTGAGGAGGACGATGTGCGCGGGATCAATACCAATGCCCAACTCGCCGAGACCGGTGCCGTGCTCCAGCAGCGCTTGCGCCAGGCGGCGCTGGACGGGGGCGTGACACTGGTGGCGCCGGAAACGGTTTTCCTGTCGTCGGATACTAAGTTCGGACGCGACGTGGTCGTGGAGCCATTTGTTGTCTTCGGACCGGGGGTGATGGTCGAGGACAATGCTGTGATCCGCTCCTTTTCGCACCTCGAGGGGGCGCATGTGGGCAAGGCGGCGATGGTTGGACCTTACGCCCGGCTGCGCCCCGGCGCACGCCTGCAAGAACAGGTTCACATCGGCAATTTCGTCGAGGTCAAGGAGGCGGTGATCGAGGCCGGCGCCAAGGCCAATCATCTGAGCTATATCGGCGACGCAACCGTCGGTGCCGGCACCAACGTTGGTGCGGGCACGATCACCTGTAACTATGACGGTGTAGCCAAGCATCGCACCGAGATCGGTAAGAACGCATTCATTGGCTCGAATTCCGCGCTGGTGGCGCCGGTGAAGATCGGAGACGGCGCTTACGTGGGCTCCGGCTCGGTGATTGCTAGGCAAAAGAGGCACGCCTGCAAAATGACGCGCACGACGAGCATGTTAGGCTTAATTCTGAGAAGTTACGTCATGGCGCATTTCGCCTTGGTGCCGAGATATACGCGTCACGGTAGATCCTGCGCAAGCAGGTGGTGGCCATTCACATGTGCGGAATCGTAGGCATTCTCGGGCGTGAGCCGGTTGCGGGCTTGCTTGTCGACGCGCTCAAGCCGCTCGAGTACCGGGGCTACGACTCCGCAGGCGTCGCCACGCTGGAGCGCGGTCACCTCGCCCGGCGGCGCGCCGAAGGCAAGCTGCGCAATCTCGAAGCCAAGCTAGCTCGCGAGCCGCTCACGGGCACGATCGGTATCGGCCACACCCGCTGGGCGACGCACGGCCGACCGACCGAGGATAATGCCCATCCGCATGCGACCGAGCGCCTCGCGGTTGTTCACAATGGGATCATCGAGAATTTTCGTGAGCTGCGTGAGGAGCTGGAGAGGTCGGGGACCAAGTTCGGGTCCGATACCGACACTGAGGTCGTTGCCCATCTCGTGACGCAAGAGATGAAGAATGGCCACTCGCCCGCCGAGGCGGTGGCGGCCGCGCTGCCGCGGCTGCGCGGCGCGTTCGCACTCGCGTTTTTGTTTGCGGGAGAGAACGATCTCATTATAGGCGCCCGCAAGGGCTCGCCGCTTGCCATCGGCTACGGGGACGGGGAAATGTATCTCGGCTCCGATGCAATGGCACTCGCACCCTTTACCGACGCGATCTCCTACCTCGAGGAAGGCGATTGGGCGGTTCTTACACGCAAGAGCGTCGAAGTCCGCGACGCCAAAGGCAGCAAGGTCGCGCGTGCCGTACTCAGATCCTCTGCCTCGGCGTTTCTCGTCGACAAAGGCAATTACCGCCACTTCATGGCGAAGGAAATTCACGAGCAGCCGGAGGTGGTGGGCCACACGCTCGCCCATTACATCGACATGGCTGCCGAACGCGTGCGGCTGCCGGCCGAGTTGCCGTTCGATTTCGGTACGCTCGAGCGGGTTTCAATCTCCGCCTGCGGCACCGCGTACTACGCCGGATTGGTCGCGAAATATTGGTTCGAACGCCTGGCGCGGTTACCCGTCGAGATCGATGTGGCGTCCGAATTCCGCTATCGCGACGTCCCGCTGACGCCGGGCGGGTTGGCGATTTTCGTGTCGCAGTCAGGGGAGACCGCCGATACCCTCGCAACGCTGCGCTACGCCAAGGAGCACAAGCAGCATCTTCTTGCGGTGGTCAACGTGCCCACCTCAACGATCGCGCGTGAGAGTGAAATCGTGATGCCGACGCTTGCCGGTCCAGAGATCGGGGTCGCCTCGACTAAGGCCTTCACTTGCCAGCTCGCGGTGCTCGCTTGTCTCGCGATCGCGGCTGGTCGCGCGCGCGGCGTGCTGTCCGAAGCGGAGGAGAGCGACACGGTGCGTGCGCTCATCGAGACGCCGCGGCTAATGACCGAGGCGCTCGCTCTTGAGCCTGAAGTCGAGCATTTCGCGCGCGAGATCGCGAAAAGCCGCAACGTCCTCTATGTCGGTCGCGGCACGAGTTTTCCGGTGGCGCTCGAAGGGGCGCTCAAGCTCAAAGAAATCTCCTATATTCACGCCGAAGGATACGCCGCAGGCGAGCTCAAGCACGGCCCTATTGCGCTGATCGATGAAAATATGCCGGTGATCGTCATCGCGCCGCACGACGGAGTATTCGAGAAGACTTTATCCAACATGCAGGAAGTAGCGGCGCGCAAGGGAAAAATCATTCTGGTCACCGATCCTCGAGGAGCCCGTGACATACATTTGGACTTGCTATCTAAGCTCACGCTGCCGGCAATGTCGTCGACTGTGACGCCACTCGTATATGCCATACCAGTGCAGCTGATCGCCTATCATACGGCGGTGGTGATGGGCACCGATGTCGATCAGCCGCGCAACCTGGCGAAGTCGGTCACGGTCGAATAATAGCGCAGCGACCTTTGTGCACATCGCCCTGGTGCCTGCAGGCAAGTAATCTCATCGGTTCGAAGGTGATACACGGTAAGTTTCCAACATGAACGAGCTCGATCGGGATCCTGAGATGGCGCCTGCGGCGGCGCCGGCAGCCCGGCCGCCGGCAAGGACTGGGCCATTCCACCACGGACTCGTCGGCCGCCTGCGTACGTATTTCCTGACCGGGTTGATCCTTGTTGCCCCCGCCTACATCACCATCAGTCTTACCTGGTGGTTTATCAACTGGGTCGATGATCTGGTGCGGCCCTTCATTCCGATCGCGTACCAGCCCGAGACTTATCTGCCGGTAAAAATTCCCGGTACCGGGCTCATCATCGCTTTCGTCACGCTCACGCTATTCGGCTTCCTGACCGCCAATTTCGTTGGTCGCAAGCTCGTTGAGTTAAGCGAGAACATTCTCAACCGCATGCCGGTCATCCGACCCATCTACAACAGCTTGAAGCAGATCTTTCAGACGCTGTTTTCCAAAGGGGGCTCGAGCTTCCGGCGCGTCGGTCTCATCGAATTTCCCTCGCCCGGAATGTGGTCACTGGTATTTCTTTCGAATCCCGCGAGTCCCGAGATTGCAACACGTTTGCCGGACACCGAGCATGTTGCGGCTTTCATGCCGTGTACGCCCAATCCGACCACCGGCTTCTTCTTCTACGTAGCGCGCCGCGACATCATAGATCTCGACATCACGGCGGAGGCGGCGATGACGTTGCTAATGTCGGCCGGAATGGTGCAGCCCGGCGATCAGCAACGCAAGCTCGCGGCATTGGCCGAGACCGCGCGCGCGGCGCAGGCCAACCGTGCCGCCGCTCCGGCAAAATAGCGTGCATCTCCATAGTGAACCGGCTGTCACCCAGCGCGGATGAGCCGGATCGCCTCGTCGCGCTCGAACAGATAGAGCAGGTGACGCACTGCCTGGCCGCGCGCTGACACAAGGGTCGGGTCGCGGGAGAGCAGCAGCGCCGCGTCATCCCGTGCCGCGCCGATCAGCTTGCCGTGCGTTTCAATGCGGGCAACGCGGAAGCCAGGCATGCCCGATTGCCGCGTGCCTAGAACGTCGCCTTCTCCGCGCAACCTTAAATCCTCTTCGGCAATACGAAATCCGTCTTCAGTCTCGCGCAGGATATTGAGTCTGGCTTTGGCAGCTTCGCCGAGCGGCGCTTTGTAGAGCAGTAGACAACTGGAGTGTTCGGCGCCGCGTCCGATCCGTCCGCGCAATTGGTGGAGCTGCGCCAGCCCGAAGCGCTCGGCGTGCTCGATGATCATTACTGTGGCTTCGGGCACGTCGACACCGACCTCTATGACCGTCGTGGCCACGAGGAGGCGCGTTTCGCCCGCGGCGAAGCGCTCCATGGCACGGTCCTTCTCGTCGCCTTTCATGCGGCCATGTACGAGATCAACCATCGCGCCGAAGCGCTCCTTGAGCGCGGCAAAGCGTTCTTCCGCCGCGGCCAGATCGGTATGCTCAGTGGTCTCTACCAATGGACAGATCCAATAGATGCGCCGGCCCTCGACGAGTGCGCGACTAACCGCGCCGACGACCTCGTCGAGCCGGCTGAGCGGAACCAGGCGGGTATCGATCGGTCGCCGACCCGCGGGCTTTTCCCGAAGTTCCGAGACGTCCATGTCGCCGAAATACGTGAGCACAAGTGTGCGCGGGATCGGCGTTGCCGTCATCACCAGCACGTCGACCGCCTCGCCTTTTTTGGCGAGCGCCAAGCGCTGATGTACCCCGAAGCGGTGCTGTTCGTCGACCACGGCGAGCGCGAGGTCGCGAAACTCGACCTGTTCCTGGAAGACGGCATGGGTGCCGATCAGCATGTGGATCTCGCCCAAGGCCAGCCTTTGAAGGATGTCATTGCGCTCGCGTCCACGCTCGCGACCGGTAAGGATGGCAACGTTTATGTCAGCCGCAGCAGCGAGCGGCGCAATGGTGTTGAAATGTTGCCGCGCCAAAATTTCCGTCGGAGCCATCAGTGCTGCTTGCCGGCCTCCTTCAATGACAGCCGCCGCGGCAAGTAACGCCACCACCGTCTTGCCAGAGCCCACGTCACCCTGCAGCAGGCGTAGCATCCGCTCTGGCTTCGAGAGATCCGCGATGATCTCGGC
>WNGK01004803.1_pt1 | contig 19042 bp, 15 predicted proteins | sample 5400601 | NCBI WGS metagenome assembly WNGK01 (sample SAMN13153376, study PRJNA577476) | soil metagenome | isolation source: 60 cm soil or saprolite under Garry oak tree replicate 1 | place: USA:California | collected 2016-06-15
TGGCGCGCGGCCCGGCGACGTTGAGCGCGTGAGGGCGATGGGCATTGATAGCTACATCAATCAACAGCTTCATCCCGAAGGCATTCCAGACCCTATCGCCGAAGTGAAGATTAAGGACCGAAATCTGTCCACGCTTTCGATGACGACGGCTGAGTTGTACGAGAAGTTTCCGCAGCCGGGCCAGTTGCTGCGTAAGCTGCAACAGCAAGGTGCTTTGCCAAGCGATCTCGCGGCAGCGCGCGACAATCGCGTGAAAGGTGGCGCGAACGCGTCGCCGAACGCAGGCGATACGAAGAAGAACGGCGAGGCGATGACGCCTGAAACGACGCCGCAAGGCGACACCGCGAAGAACGACCCAGCCAAAGTCAACAACGCTCCGTCGGCGAACCCGCTGGACAACGAAAAATATCGCGAAGCCATTCGCGAGTACTATCAGAAGAATGGACTGCAACCGCCGCAGCGGATCACGGCCGAGTTGCAGGCCTCGCGAATTCTGCGCGCGGTTTACAGCGAGCGCCAGTTGAATGAAGTGATGGTCGATTTTTGGACCAACCATTTCAATGTATTCATGAACAAGGGCGCGGATCGCTGGCTGCTCACGTCTTACGATCGCGACACGATTCGGCCCCATGCGATGGGCAACTTCTACGATTTGTTGCTGGCCACGGCCGAGAGTCCCGCGATGCTTTTCTATCTCGACAATTTTCAAAGCGTCAGTCCGAATGCCAGGCTCGGAAACGGGCCGAACGGAAATCCAATGCGTCGCGGACAAGCCGGTCGCGATCCGCTGCTCGAGTTGTTGCGCGGCGCCAGGAATCCGCGGCTAATGGCGAATAACCCACAGCAGCAGAGACCACAGCAGCAACAACAGCGCCGCGGCATCAACGAAAACTACGCTCGCGAGCTGATGGAGCTGCACACGCTCGGCGTCGATGGCGGCTACACGCAGAAGGACGTTCAGGAAGTGGCGCGCTGCTTTACTGGTTGGACGATCTTCGCGCCGCGCGGCGGCGGGGCCGCAGCTCAGGCAATCATGGCGGGACCCAGAGCTGACATGTTGCGCGACAATGCGGGGAAATTCTTTTTCAACCCGCGCGCTCACGATGACGGTGAGAAGATCGTTTTGGGCCACAAGATTCCCGCGGGGGGCGGCGCCAAAGACGGACTTGTAGTGCTCGATATTCTCGCGCACCATCCTTCGACGGCGAAGTTTATCGCCACCAAACTGGCGCGCCACTTCGTAATGGACGATCCATCACCGGCGTTGATCGATCGTGTTGCCGCAGCGTTCACAAAGAGCAATGGCGATATTCGCGAGACGCTGCGAGCGATCTTCTTTTCGCCGGAGTTCAATTCGGCGGAAGCTTATCGCGCGAAGATCAAGCGGCCTTTTGAGCTAACCATCAGCGCGATTCGCACCCTGGGCGCGGACACGAACGGTGCTCCCGGAATTCATCAATGGATTGCGCGCATGGGCCAACCGCTCTACGGTTTCCAGACGCCGAATGGTTATTCAGATACCGCGGAAAACTGGGTCAATACTGGCGCGCTGCTCGAGCGTTTGAACTTTGGTCTGGCGCTGGCGAGCAATCGCATTCCCGGCACGCGCGTCGATCTCTCGAAGTTTGTCGGCGACGGGGCGAAGGGTGAAACTGTAGATAAGACCAGGGTCATGGATCGTTTTCTGAATCTAATCGTTGCGGGCGATATCTCGCCAAAGACGCGCGAGACGCTCCTGAAGCAATTGAACGAGCAGGTTGCTATTTCGGCGCCGCCGCAACTCATGGCGGATCAGGAAGTAGCTGAGATGATGGCGCCACCTGAAGGGCCGCGCCAGGCGCAGCTTCGACAGAGTCCGCAAGCCGTGATTACCGATCCGGTGACGAAGATTGTCGGCTTGATTCTGGGTTCACCAGAATTTCAGAGACAGTGAGAAATAGTTTCGAGTTTCGAGTTTCGCGTCAGGAGAACTCGAAACTCGAAACTCGGAACACGAGGTTACGAGAATGAATAGAAGATTCTTTATCAAGTCGGGTGGCATCGCGCTGGCAAGTATTGGCGTTTCGCTTTCAGCACCGTCTTTTTTGCAACGCGCGGTTTTAGCGCAGGCTCGCGAGCGTATCACCGGCGGTCGGCGCAAAACGCTGATCACAATCTTTCAGCGCGGCGCGGTCGATGGATTGAACATGGTCGTGCCTCATGGTGAGCACGCCTACTACGATGTGCGTCCGTCGATTGCGATCCCGCGACCCAAGACTGGCGATGCCGAAAGTGCGATTGATCTCGATGGCTTCTTCGGCTTACATCCATCGTTGTCGCCCTTCAAGCCACTCTGGGATTCGAAGCGGCTGGCGATTGTTGAAGCGGCGGGCTCGCCTGACAACACGCGTTCACACTTTGACGCGCAGGATTACATGGAATCGGCGACACCAGGCGTGAAGTCGACACAGGATGGTTGGCTCAATCGACTCTTGCAAAGCAAGCCCGATCCTGATCGCTCGTTATTCCGCGCGGTCTCGATGACGCAAAACATGCCCCGCGTGCTGCAAGGCAAAGCGCCGGCGCTGGCGATCTCGAACCTCAATGATTTTACAATCCGCGCCGGACAAAACTCCGCGGCGGTGCAGGGCGGATTTGAAGCAATCTACGATCAAACCGCCAATGACGTTCTCGGTGGCACGGGCAGGGAAACTTTCGAGGCCATCAACTATCTGAAGAAGGTCAACCCCGGCCAGTACAAAGCTGAAAACGGCGCGCAGTATCCCCGAAATCCATTCGGCAATGCCCTGCTCCAGATTGCGCAACTGATCAAAGCAGGCGTCGGTCTCGAAGTCGCTTTCACGGATATTGGCGGTTGGGACACGCACGTCAACGAAGGAAACTCGCGCGGGCAGCTCAGCAATTTGCTGCAACAGTTCAGCGCCGGCATAGCGGCGCTGTACACCGACCTGGGTCAGCGCATGGACGACGTCGTGGTGCTGACGATGTCCGAATTTGGCCGCACCGCGCGCGAGAATGGCAATCGCGGAACGGACCACGGCCACGCTAACGCGATGTTTGTGGTCGGCAACAGCGTGCGCGGCGGCAAAGTCTATGGGCAGTGGCCTGGTCTCAAGACCGATCAATTGTACGAAGGCCGCGACCTGGCATTGACCACGGACTTCCGAGACGTCTTTGCTGAGCTTGCTAAACGTCATCTGGGAACGTCGAATCTCAAGACCGTTTTCCCGGGCTACGACGTGACCGAAGCAAAGTTCCGAGGTGTACTCGGATAGGAGTTTCACCACAAAGACACGAAGACACAAAGAGTATCAGACAAGACGAAGGGCTCGGAATAGTATTCCCGAGCCCTTGTTTCCTCGGATCTCTTGTCGCGATGCACTAGTGGCGACTATCTGCGGCTACAGAATGAACCTTTCAATCCCATTCTTGATTAGCGGGACATTGAAGTTGATTAACAATCCAAGCCGCAGACCAGTCAGTCTTAGGTAGGTAAGAACCTGTGCCTTGAACACTGGGTTCATTTCCTCGACCGCCTTAATTTCAATGATCAGCTGTCTTTCAACTAGCACGTCGATGCGCAAACCCGCTTCGAGACGAACACCATCGTAAACGACTGGAATCGCGACCTGCGTTTCGACAGCAAATCCGCGCTTTCTGAGTTCGTAAGCGAGGCAGGTCTCGTAAACTGATTCCAACAGTCCCGGACCGAGCGCGCTGTGTACTTTGAGGGCTGCATCAACCGCAACCTTGGCAAACCGCTCTGTTTCCGCGGGCAGCGGCTCGAATACTCTCATCATCTTTGTGTCCTTCGTGCCTTTGTGGTTAAGTCTTAATATCCCACGATGGCGACAATTCGTAACGGCCCGCCGCTGCCGCCTTTTATCTTCATCGGCAACGCAATCACTGAAAAGCCTTTTACCGGAAGCTTGTCGAGATTCGCGACGTTCTCAAAAGCCGGAACGTCATGCGCAAACAGGGCGCGATGGCTTTCGAACAGAGTCGATTGGCCGTAGTCGATGCTCGCCGTATCGAGTCCAATCGCTTTAATCGATCGATTTTGCGTAAGCCAGCCCGCCGCACTGGGATCGAGTCCCGGAAAGTGAAGCTTGGCCACCGCGGCGGCGCCACGTTCGTCCGTGCCTAAATACTTCTTGCGATCAGGATAGTACTTGCCGTAGCCGGTGCGCAGCAACACGATCGTTCCCTTCTCTATCTTTCCATTCTGTTTCTCCCACTTCTGAAAATCATCGATGCCGACCAAATAGTCCGGATTGCCGGCGCACTGCTGTGCAACATCGACAACGATCGCCGGTCCCATCAGTTGCTCAAGTGGAATCTGATCGACGCTGTTTCGGCCTTTAGCAAAATGTACCGGCGCGTCAATGTGCGTGCCGCCGTGCTCAGCGGCAGTATAGCGATACGCCGAATAGTAATAGCCTTTGTCAGTGACGCCCTCAAAATCTGTCTCGAGTTTGAAGGTCTCCGCAGTAGGCCAATAGACGGTTTCGGAATCGAAAGGGTAAGAGAGATCGATGATTGTTCCCGATGGAAATACCGGCGCCTTTTGCTGAACGAAAGGAATCAGGAGCGCACAGAGAAAGACAAGGGCGAACCTTTGCATGATCAAGTCCTCCTGCTTCGAAGTTGTTGGATTTGTTAACTCAAGGCTGCAACGCTGGAGAAACTCAGACGGATGGTAGTGGCTGTCTGCGCTGACGTTCGGCTTGCGTTACGGTGCGTCTCAGAGGAGCGTAGGCGAGGAGAGAGCCGAGAATGATCCCGAATAGATCGAACTGAAGATCGTTTGCAGTGTCGTGCAAGCTCCAGATGCGGTGACCGTTAAAGTAGACTTCGTCCCAGAGCTCGATGACTTCATAAAAGGCCGACAGGCTGAAGATCGTCGTACCAGCAAAGAATGTCGTGAAGCCAAGCGATAGTTGGTGCCCAAACCGCTCGAGCGCTTCGCGCATCAGCCACACAATGATGGGAGTCGCAAGTACCTGAATTGTCAGATGCGCGAACTCGTCGTAATGCAACGGCCCAAACTCGCGGCCATACATGTGGAAGTAGTTTCCCAGCGCGTCTATTTCCAAACCTACAAAGACGAACGCGAGCAGCAGCGTCGGGACCACGACGTTGTAGCGCGCTCGTACGAACCCATAAAACGCCGTGAGATAGGTAATGCCGAACACGGTGTTGAAGGCCAGCGAGAGGTAACACATCTTTAGCAAGAAAGCCGATCCAGTGAGAACGAGCGCAACCACAATCGGCAGCTGGAAGCGGCGTACAAATTGGCTCATCAATCAGATCCTCCAATGATACCGTCGACCTGAGCAAACAGCGTTCCCAGCCTGACAGATCCCCTGATGTTGCGAGTTCGAAGAAAACAGTGCCGGCGCAGTAATCGTTGCGTTGTCGTTTGTTGCTGGTGAATGCGTTTCGTTGCGGCTACAATCGGCCCGTTTTCTGCACCGTCGAAACCGCTTGAGGGAACCAATGATTGATTTCAGCATCTCGCCTGAGTTGGAAGACATTCGGCGGCGCATCACTGCGTTGATGGACGAGTATGTCTACCAGAACGAAGACAAGGTTATCGAGCACGAAGGGTTGCCCGTCGATCTCGAGCGCGAGTTACAACAGAAGGTCAAGGACGCGCGCTTGTGGGCTCCGAACCTGCCAAAGCAGTGGGGCGGGATGGGCATCGGTTACGTGGGCCAGGCGCTGGTCAACGAGATCATCGGGCGCTCGGTCATCGCGCCGCGCGTTTTTGGCTCGGCCGCGCCGGATGCGGGCAACGCCGAATTGCTGATCATTGCGGCAAATGAAGCGCAGCAGGAGCGATACTTGCGACCGCTCGCCGCGGGAGACGTTCGTTCATGCTTTGCGATGACTGAGCCGGAAGTCTCCGGATCGGATCCGACTGGTCTGCGCACCACCGCCGTGCGTAAAGGCAGCGAGTGGGTTATCAACGGTCACAAGTGGTTCATCTCGGGCGCAATCGGATCTGCTTTCGCCATTGTGATGGCGGTAACCGACGCCTCGGCAGAGCCACGCAAACGAGCCAGCATGATCATCGTGCCGGCAGAGACGGCGGGCTTTGAAATCATCCGCGCGGTTGGCGTGATGGGCTCGGGAGGTGTCGGCGGCCATTGCGAAATCCGTTTTGAGAACTGTCGCGTTCCCGCAGAAAATCTGCTGGGTAAGGTTGGCGAAGGATTTAAGTTGGCCCAGGCGCGTCTCGGCCCGGGCCGTATTCAACACTGCATGCGCTGGCTGGGGGCGGCCGAGCGCAGTTTCGAAATGATGTGCCGTTACGCGCTCGAGCGCGAGTCCTTCGGCGAACCGCTCGCGAACAAACAGACAGTGCAAAACTGGATCGCGGACTCCGCCGCCGAGATCAACGCCGCACGCATGATGACGTTGCACGCTGCGTGGAAACTGGATCGCGGCGAAGACGCGCGCATCGAGATTTCGTTAATCAAATTCTATGGCGCGCGCGTGCTTCACGATGTAATCGACCGCGCGATCCAGGTGCATGGCGCGTTGGGCTATTCGAAAGATACGCCGTTGGAAATGTTCTACCGGGACGCGCGCGCGGCGCGTATCTATGATGGCCCTGACGAAGTCCACCGGATGGTCGTCGCGCAGCGCATCCTGGAACAGTTTAGGAACGAGGCGAAACTTGACTAGCACTGATGCCGCTCCCGTGCGGTGCGGCGAGGAGTTGGATCTTAAGGGGCTGGACCAGTATCTCTGCGGCCAACTGGCCCAACTCGCCGGCGTCGAGATCGACGCACCGTCACAGATCGAGATCGAGCAGTTTCCCGGCGGCCATTCAAACCTCACCTATCTGGTTCGCTTCGGCGAGCAAGAGTTTGTGTTGCGCCGGCCGCCGGCCGGACCAGTGGCGCCGACAGCCCACGACATGCCGCGCGAGTTTCGTTTGCTCGCGGCAATTCATCCGGAATTCCCACTGGCGCCGCGGCCAATCTTGCTGTGTGAAGATGTTTCGGTAATTGGCGTGCCGTTTTATGTAATGGAACGCCGGCGCGGTTTGATCGTTCGTAATCGGATTCCGCGCGAGATCGGGAAAGATCTGACGCTGCGACACCGTGTCAGTGAGTCAGTCGTCAACACGCTCGTTGCACTTCATGGCGTGGATGTCTACGCGACCAAGATCGTCCAAATCGGCAAGCCCACGGGATTTGTTGCGCGGCAAGTACGCGGCTGGGCCGATCGCTGGCAGCGCTCGAAGACTGCTGAGCTGCCGGAGATGGACCAGGTGATTGGCTGGCTCATCGATCGGATTCCTTCTGATTCAGAAGGCGGCGCCACTATCGTCCACAATGATTTCAAACTCGACAACGTGATGCTGGACCGGCACAATCCGTCGCGCGTTGTTGCCGTGCTTGATTGGGAGATGTGCACGGTGGGCGATCCGCTCGTCGACCTGGGTTTGTTTCTGTGTTACTGGACGCTCAAAGGCCGCGAAGAAGTTCGGCACAGCTCTTTGCGCGCGGTAACAGCAATGCCCGGCTGGATGACGCGCGAAGAGATCGTCGAAAGATACGCAACCGAGACGGGCCGCGATCTATCACTCATCGTTTTCTACGAAACGTTTGCGCGGTTCAAGGTTGCGGTTGTGATCCAACAGATTTACTTTCGGTTCGTACAGGGTCAGACCCGTGACGAGCGTTTTCGTCATTTCGACGGGCTCGTGCTTGAGCTGGCGCGCGATGCGCTTGCTTTGGCCCAGCAGTCGGGAATCTGAGACGCGTTCGTCGACATTCGCTGTTAATGGAAACCTTCCAACCAAAGATCCTGCGGTTTGAATCGTTGTCTTCGACAAACACCGAGGCCGCAAAACAGGCAATGCAGGGCGTGGCTGAAGGACTGTGCATCGTCGCGCGCGAGCAGACCGCGGGGCGTGGACGCTTGCAACGCCAGTGGGTTTCACCTGCCGGGGCGGGGCTCTATTTCAGTATCGTGTTGCGTCCCCGGATCGACCCGTCGCTTTGGTCGCTGATTCCGCTGATGGCCGCGCTGGCCGTGCACGATGCGCTGATGCAAGCTTGCCAGGTTGAAACAGATATCAAATGGCCCAACGACATTCTGTTCGCCGAAAAGAAACTCTGCGGTATTCTCGCCGAAACAATCGAGACTGATACTGGCCGCGCCGCCGTAGTCGGGGTTGGAATCAACTTAACCACGGAAGCGTTCCCGGTTGAATTGCGCGAAGTTGCGACATCGTTGGAAGCGGCGAGGGGAAAGGCAGTGGATGCGGAAGCTGTCCTGCGGGCGTTGGTTCAAGCGTTCGTGAGGCGGTATGAAATATTTCAAGCGACCGGTGGGCCAGGAAAAATAGCTCTCGAGTGGTCCAGGCGCTCAACTTATACAGCCGGAAAAAGAGTTTGTGTGTCCAGCGGCGGTGAGACTTTCTCGGGCGTGACGCGTGGGCTTGAAAGTGATGGCGCTTTGCGTGTAGAAACGGACGCAGGCGAGATCAGGGTTGTGCGCGCGGGCGATGTGACGGGCGTCAGGTCAGAACCGCCTGCGGTAGCGGGCGGTTGACCTACGGTATCTGGCGATTCAGCGAAACCCGCCCGCTACCGCAAGCGGTTGACCTCTTATGCGAATCATCCTAACCACCTTCGGCTCCTTCGGCGATATCCATCCCTACATGGCGATCGCGCTTGAACTGCAATCGCGCGGTCATCGACCCGTAATCGCGTCAGGCGAACTCTATCGCGAAAAGATTACCGGCGTTGGGTTAGACTTTGCTCCGATTCGCCCAAAAATACCTCCGCCGCAGGAGCAGGATCAGGAAACGATGGATAAGGTCATGGAGCCGAGGTCCGGGCCGAAGTTTCTTTGGAACGAGATGATACTTTCCGATGTTCGCGGAAGCTTCGAAGACCTATTTGCGCTCGTAGCCGATGCGGATTTATTGATAACGCATCCGATAACTGTAGCCGGACCACTTGTCGCACAAAAGACGGGCATCCCGTGGATCTCGATCGTGCTTGCGCCCATGTCGTTTTGTTCGGCTTACGATCCACCGATGCCGCCCTTCTGGCCGTGGGTGGCGAATCTCTACGGGCTCGGCCCGCGATTCACAAGCTTGCTTTTCCGTTTTTTTAAGACCCAGTATCACGCTGAGCCGGTCGAGCGTTTGCGCCGGGAGCTTGGCTTGTCCGATCTGGGTCATCCGATTTTTGAAGGGCAGCATTCGCCGACGCTGGTGCTCGCGCTCTTCTCATCGCTGTTTGGCGCGCCGCAGCCCGACTGGCCGCCGCAGACGCGCGTTACGGGTTTTGCTTTTTACGATGAACCTCAGGCAGAAATGCCGCGGGAGCTGGCGCGATTTCTCAAAGAAGGTCCGCCGCCGATTGTTTTCACGCTTGGCACTTCGGCGGTGTGGGTGGCGCGCGATTTCTATCGCGAAAGCATCACCGCGGCGAAACTGCTGGATCGCCGCGCCGTGCTCTTGATCGGCGACGATCGCAACCTGCCCGCAGAGCTGCTGCCGCCAGAAATTATCGCAGTCAATTACGCGCCGTTTGAAGCATTGCTCACGCGCGGCTGCGCGGTGGTCCATCATGGGGGTGTTGGTACTACGTCGCAGGGATTGCGTGCCGGAGTGCCCACTCTGATCGTTCCGTTCGCTTTCGATCAGGCCGACAATGCCGCGCATGCCGAGCGGCTTGGCACCAGCCGTACGTTGCCGCGCAAGAAATATCGCGCGGCGCGCGTGGCAAAAGAGCTAGACATTTTGTTGACCAGGCCTGACTATGCAATTAAGGCAAGCGCTGTGGGCCAACAACTGCGTAGCGAAAATGGCGCGGCGGTCGCAAGCGATCTGATTGAAGAGATTCTCCAGCGTGACGATGTAAACGCAAGCGCAGAGCCAGCCTATGCTTCTAGTCATTGACGTCGGAAACACAAACACCTCGCTGGGCGTTTACAAGGCCTCGGAACTGGTGGCGCACTGGCGATTGACAACGGCGCGCGCGCGAACAGTTGACGAGTATGGCGTGCACGCGCGCAATCTGTTCGCGTTGGCCGATCTTGATTTCAAAGCAATCGACGCAGTCGCTATTGCGTCGGTGGTGCCGCCACTCAACTACACCTTGAAGCGGATGTCTGAAGTCTATTTTCACCTGACGCCGCTCTTCGTGGACCATTCGACGGATACGGGGCTGCCGATTCTTTATCAACCGCCTTCAGACGTTGGCGCCGACCGGATTGTCGATGCCGTGGCGGCGATTCACAAATATGGCGCGCCATGCATCATCGTCGATTTCGGCACAGCCACTACATTCAATGCGATTAACAAGAACGGCGAGTACCTTGGGGGCGTGATCACACCCGGCATCATGATTTCAACCGAGGCACTGTTTGAGCGCACTGCCAAGCTGCCGCGCGTGGACATCAAAAGACCGCAGAAAGTAATCGGGTCGTCAACCATCACGGCGATGCAGTCTGGTCTGTATCACGGTTACGTGGGGCTGGTGGACGGCGTGCTAAGAAAGATGCTTGATGAATTGCGTGGCGCGCGCGCGATCGCCACCGGCGGGCTGGCGCCTTTGATCGCAACGGGTTCAGAATTGATTGAGTTGGTCGACGAGACGCTGACGTTGGAAGGATTGAGACTGGTTTACGAACGCACCAGATAGTTTCAGGTTTCAAGTTTCAGGTTTCAAGTCCTTTTGTTGAGCTACCTGAAACCTGAAACCTGAAACCTGAAACTTGGTTTGAACTACTTCAACTATTTTACCGAAATCGAAGACACGTTCGTTCGTCGTCGCGGCAGGCATCTCCATTTGAGTCCGATGGACTGGGCGTTGATTGAAAGTTGGAAAGCGACGGGCATTCCCCTGCACGTAGCGTTGCGCGCGATCGAGAAGTCTTTTGATTCGTGGGAAGCGAAACCGCGCAAGCGCACCGTCAAGACGCTGCTGTATTGCCAGGAAGAAGTCGAGGCTCAATACGCGGAATGGCTCGAGTCGCGCGTCGGCGCGGGTGCGAGTGAGGATGAAAGGGCGGAACCGGTTCAGGAATCAAGCCTCCCGTTTGCTCGTTCCGCCATTCTCGAACATCTCAGGCGCGCACGTGCTAAGCTCGTCGAGACTTGCGAGCAAAGAAGAATCACCGGCGAAGACGACTTTAGCGAATCGCTGGCGCGCGCGGCCTCGCTCGTTGCAGAATTGGAGACTGATTTTGCTGAATTTCCACGTCCCGACGCCCAGAAGCTGGAAGACTCGCTGACCGGAATAGAGCGCATGTTGAGCGACGTACTGCGCTCAACGGTCTTGCCGGATGAACTCGAGGCGATTCGCGGCGAGATCAAGAAACAGTTGCGCCCTTATCGCAGCCACATGGATCCGGCCGTTTACGAACAGACGTTTGAAAACTTACTGCTGAAACGTTTGCGCGAGCAGTTTGGCGTGCCGCGTCTCAGTCTGTTTTATCTATGAGCGCCTTCGAGGCGAAGGAGAAGAGTCATGGCTGAAATGACGGTTAGACGGGTCGGTGTACTATCGCTGGCGAAGATGCAAGGATTGTTGATGTTCGTGATGGGTTTGATTATCGGTGTGATCTACGGACTGATTATCATGCTCTTCGGCGCGGCCATGTCGTCGCTGGCGCCGAGAGGCGATGCACAGGCCATGGGTGGAATCAGCACCATCGTGGCCGGGTTGATAATCATGATCGCGCTGCCCGTCTTCTACGGGATCATTGGATTCATCGGTGGAGCGATCGGTGGTTTCATCTACAACATTGCGGCCGGAATTGTGGGCGGAATCCAACTCGACCTGGAGGGCCCGACGATGCAATACACGCCGCCGCCGCCACCCCCACAGCAATGGGGTCCGAATTAATGCGGCAGTAATGTTGCACACTACGACGGCCCTAATGGTCCGCGTGGGAGACTGACAAAGTTCGCCATGAGAGGTTTCTCTGCGCAGTCTCTGTGCCCTCCGCGTCTTCGGTGGTGAATTATGCGGGGACGATATTTACCACCGAGGCGTGGCGTGCGGTGAGAGAGTTGAGATGGGCAAGCTCAATTCAGCTAAGACGTGACTAACCTCACGAACTGCTGTCTCGCCAAATCCGGATTCCCTGTCTGAGATGCAAGCGCAAACATCTATTGAGATCACAATCGAACGCATTCTGCCCGGCGGCGTTGGTCTCGCGCACGCGGAAGGCCGGACGCTGTTTGTCGCGCTGGCGGCGCCCGGTGATGTTGTGCGCGTGCGCATCGAACAAATTCGCGGCCAGCTGGGGTTTGCCTCGATCGAAGAGATCGTCACGCCGTCGCCGGTTCGAGTCGAGCCACCCTGCCCGTATTTTGGTCGGTGCGGCGGTTGCGACTTTCAGCAATTGAGTTATGCAGCACAGCTCGATACGAAGATCGAGATCATTCGCGACTGTCTCCATCGCATCGCGCGTCTCGAGAACTTGCCGGAGATCGCCATCACGCCGTCTCCGCAGCAATGGCATTATCGGGCGCGGGCCAACTGGCAATACGACTCTCGTACAAATGCGCTGGGTTATTTCGAGCGTGGCTCTCATCGCGTTTATGATGTGGCGGAATGCGCGGTGCTGGTCCCCGAGCTGCAGCAAACTTTGCAGGATCTACGCCAACACGCGCGCGATCGTTCGCTAAGCGAAGACTTGCGCGACATCGACGCGTTGGCTGGAGATGAAGTCGTGTCAGTTGCGCCGCCCTTGACCGCCTGGCCCACGCGCAATGTCAGCCGCCGCGCTGGCGCAGAGAGCTACGAGCTTGATGCCGCGGCGTTTTTTCAGGCTAATCACTTTTTGCTCGCGCCGCTCATCGACGAAGCAGTGAAAGATGCTCGCGGCGAAACGGCGGTCGATCTCTACTGCGGCGTTGGGCTGTTCACCGTGCCGCTGGCGCGCCGCTTCGCAAACGTCACGGGGATCGAAGCGAATACCGCCGCTGCGAAGTTCGCTCGCTGCAATCTGCGTTCGGCGCAACTGGCCAACGCTCAGGTCGTCACGGCGCGCGCCGGCGAATGGTTAAAGACTCACGCACTTTCGCCTGGGTCAGTTGATTTTCTGCTGCTTGATCCGCCGCGCTCAGGTGTTGAAAGCGGCGTTATTGAAGACATCCTGGCAATCAAGCCGCGGCGGATCGCCTACGTCTCTTGCGATCCGGCAACGCTCGCGCGCGACCTCAAGGCCCTCGTCGCCGGCGGGTATTCTCTTGACTCTATCGCTGCATTTGATATGTTCCCGCAGACGCATCATGTGGAAACGGTGGTCCACTTGCGCGGACCAACGTCGTAACTTTTTGCGAGCAAATGCTCACTGGTGATCGATGGTCCCTCACAATCCTTCATTCGCGCCTCATCCGCTCGCGCTGCTGGCGGCCGCGCTGGCGTTTGGAATTCTGGTCGCGCACTTTCTTTCGCTTCCATTAGCCATGCTGCTGGGATCTTCGGCCGGCGCGTCACTGCTGGTCATTTGGACGGTGCATGAAGGCCGCACGGCCACGGCATCCGTATTCGTTATTCTTGCCACTCTCCTCGCAGGTGCAACTCTGGAAACGATTGAAAGACGGGCGGCGCCGGATGTAATAAAGCGCTTACTTGATGAAGGTGTCATCGCTTCAGGCGATCCGGTTGAGCTCACCGGCGTGCTGGAGAGACCGCCGGAGACTGCGCCCGAGAGTTTCTATCTGACCCTGCGTGTCGAGAGATTCAGATTCAAAAACGTCGAGCATGACGCGTCAGGTGTAGTTGAGCTAGTGGCGCCAGTGCACGATCAAACGTTTCGTAACGAATATGATTCACTCGAGTTGCGCCACGGCGCGCGCATCCGCGTGATGACCTCACTTGAACGAGCTGATACGTTTCGCAATCCCGGCGCGTCTTCTTTCACTGAGTATCTCGAACGCAAAGGCTACGATGCGACCGGCGTGATCAAGAGTCCGCTGCTGATAGAACGTCTTGATGACAGGCGTGTCTTTGTGCCCTTGGCGTGGCTCTACGAGTGGCGCCAGAAACTGGAAACAGAAATGAAGGCGCGATTCTCGACTGAGACGGCTGGCGTGCTGGATGCTGCACTGCTGGGGAATCGTTACAATCTTTCGCACGCAGCGGCGGAGCGTTTTCGCGAAGGCGGAACTTTTCACGTGTTGGTGATCAGCGGGCTGCACATCAGTTTCATCGGTGGACTCGTATTTCTAATCGCCCGCAGGATAACGAAGCAACGGCTTTGGCAGTTTGCATTGTCAACAATTGTCTTGTGGTCTTATGCAGTCGCCGTTGGCGCACAAGCCTCGGTCGTTCGCGCCGCATTGATGTTCACGCTGTTGGCCCTGGCGCCGGTGGTCTCGCGGCGGGCTAGTTCGTTGAATTCGCTGGGAGGCGCGGCCTTGCTGCTGTTGGTCTGGCGCCCGAGCGATCTGTTCGATCCGTCGTTTCAATTAACTTTTCTTTCGGTGCTGGTGATTGTGCTTTTGGCGTGGCCCCTCTTGCAAAAGATGGCGGCGACGGGAATGTGGCGACCATCGCAGGAGACGCCGCATCCGCCCACGTGCGCGCGCTGGTTGCGGACCTTATGCGAAACGCTCTTTTGGAGCGAGCGAGAATGGAAGCAGGAGATCGCCGGCGCAAACTACACTTACAAACTCTTCAAGACCCCACTCGCAGCGCGACTCGAGCGCTACCACGTCCAACGACCCCTGCGTTACGCGGCGGGCGCGGTGGTTGTTTCGGCAAGCGTGCAGCTTGGACTACTGCCGCTGCTCGTCATCTATTTTCATCGGCTTTCACTCGCGGCGGTTGTTTTGAATATCGGAGTGGGATTATTGATGGCGCTGTTGGGAATGATCTCGCTGGCGGCGATCGTTGTCGCGCATATCAGCTCGACACTCGCCGCACCGCTGATAGATTTTGCAAACGGCGTTAACTGGTTGATGACCCACAGCGTCGATCCGTTCTCGCGCGCCGGCGTCGCATCTTTGCGATTGCCGGAATACTCTGGCTGGGCCGCGGCGGTTTACGGTTGCTATTACATCCCCCTGACGTTTTTGTCGTTGGTGCTCGCGCGCTGGAATCCGTTGGCGCCGTTAATAAAAGCCGGAAGTGAGCGACGGAAAAGGTCAACTCGGATCGCCGCCGTGCTTCAACTGATCCTTTTGTTCGTGATCGTGCTTCATCCGCTGAGCGCTGGGCGGCCTGACGGCAAACTTCGCGTCGACTTTCTCGACGTGGGTCAGGGCGACAGCGCGCTTGTGACCATGCCCGATGGCACGACGTTGCTGATTGATGGTGGCGGTCGGCCGAGTTTCCGCGAACGCAAGACGGACTCGGAAGAAGATCCCGGAGCGCAATCAGACGAGGACGAAGAACAACCGTTTGAACGTGACACGCGCAGCATCGGCGAGGCAGTTGTTTCGGAATATCTCTGGTGGCGCGGATTGGATCGAGTCGATTACATTCTGGCCACGCACGCTGACGCGGATCACATCGATGGCTTGAACGACGTGGCGCGCAACTTCAAGGTGCGCACTGCCTTTGTGGCACGAACGCCTCACGACGATCCGGAGTATGAGAAGTTTGCCGCGACTGCACGAGCAAGGCAGGTTCCCATCAAAGTTATCGGCGCGGGAGACGTGTTGCGCTTCGGAAACGTAACGGCGACTGTCTGCTGGCCCATGCCACACACCGACAGCGACGCGCCGTCAAAAAACAACGACTCCATCGTGCTCCGTGTGCAATTCGGTGAACGAACAATCCTGATGACCGGCGACGTTGAGAAGGAGGGCGAGGCTGCGATTCTGAATTCGAAGAGGGATCTGCGATCAGATGTTGTCAAGGTGCCCCACCACGGCAGCAGGACCTCATCCACCCAGAGTTTCGTGACGGCCACGCATTCGCGCCTTGCCGTGATCTCCGTTGGTCTTACTTCGATCTTTGGCCATCCGAACAACGAAGTGTTGGAGCGTTGGGGCGCGAGCGGCGCTGAGGTATTGACCACCGGACGGCGAGGAACGATTACGGTGATGACCGATGGAACGAATCTTAGAGTCGATTCATTTGTCCGTGAGTGAGCGATTATGTGCGAGTGTTTCCCGCAAAGGCGCAAAGACGCAAAGGCAAGACCGGGAGAGTCAATTCTTGATTCCGTCTGAAAAGGAATTGATTTCTTTGCGTCTTTGCGCCTTTGCGGGAAATCTTTCTCACGACTCCGAATCGTCAGGCGTGTAGAGATCAATCTTAGCGCTGCCGGGTTTGTAGGTGTGCAGCACGCCCAGCGGCGGAGAATAGATGTGGATTGTGACCAGGTTTTGCTCGCTCACATCCGGATTACCGAGTTGGTGAATGTCCGGCACGTCGGCGCCGGTGACCGCTCCCTCTCCGTACTCACGACCTGAGTTGTAGGCCAGTCCGCTCCCTTCATCGAACGTGAAGGTTGTCTCCCACACCACACCTTTCTGCACCAGCACCGCGCCCTGCGAGCCGTTGTGATCGTGTATCACGGTCCGCTGTCCGGGCTTCCAGCAAAGGACAAGCATTTCTACCGACTCGTTGCGACAAACCAGATGCCGCCAGTAAGTGCGATCTTTGAAGCCGAGATAGGGCTGCAATTCACCGTCGGAAACGCGCGCGTTCTCGAGCCAGCGGCAGAGTTGTTCAAGCGCTGGTGGAGTGCGCTGTGCCTGGAGGATTTCAACCAATGCGTCCAGAGAAAATGGCGGCCTGTCACTGGCGCCGCTGGCGGAACGTCGTGACGGCTCGACTTGTGTTGACAAAGCTATTGGCCTCCTTAGGTCACTGCGTTGAAAAAGAATACCGCGCGCTGATGCAATAACCCCGCGGGCGACAAGGTTATAGTCTTCGCGTCCTGCGAAGTCAAGATTGACTCTGCGGTATTTCAGCGTTAACCAGCGACTACGAGCGCTCGAATGGCGCGAAACTTATGATCACTGATGCCCTGCACCATCATCAAGTGCTCAGCGCGCCGAAACGATCCGTACCGCTGGCGATGCGCGACAGTTCGTTCGGCCAGTACCTTGCCGATCCCGGGCAGTACTTCCAATTCGCCGGCAGAAGCCGTGTTGAGGTTCACTCGTGCGTCTATTTTTCCGTCGCTTGAAGTAGTCAATAAAATCTGGTTCCCAACGGAGGCCGACCGACGCGGGAGTCGCACGCAGGAATTAACCACGAGAGCAAGCGCAATGATAAGAAGCACCGAGAAGCTCGAAATCATTCTTGCTCGTAGGAGACTTTGTCTCATGTATGCAAACAAATGTTTGTGAAGAGTTTAAGAGCGCGCCGCTAGCGTGTGCAATTTGCTAAAAGTCCAAGCAGGTCAAAAACTTCGCGTCGCTGATTGAATGTTGTCCACAGACTTTTCCACAGAACGTGTGGAAGCCTGGCAAACAAGTGTTGCGAACTAGCACGGACTTCAGTCTGTGGCTCGTCTTCAGATAACCAAATGCACGCGCAGATCACAAACTGAAGTCTCCGGCTACCTCTCGTCGCCCATTTCATCCCACTCAGCCACCATCTCGTAGGCTCGGCCGAGCACCGGACGTGGGCGCGAACCGTCCGCGTGACCAATCAAGCCATCGCGCTCCATCATATCGAGTATTGCGGCGGCACGACCGTAACCGATACGCAGACGCCTTTGCAGCACTGAGGTCGAGGCGCGCTTCATCTCGACGCAGATGCGCAGAGCCTCTTCAAACAGTTCGTCGCGATCGCCGCCCATGTCCTCAAGGCCGAGCGCTTCTTCGTCCGACTGCGTGATCGAATCGTCGTACGCTGGTGAGCCTTCGACCTTGATGTGCGCAACGATCTTTCCGATCTCAGTCTCATCAATGTACGCGCCGTGCACCCGGATCAGGCGCGAAGTCCCCGGCGGCAGAAACAGCATGTCGCCGCGGCCGAGCAGTTGTTCCGCGCCGTTGGTATCGATGATCGTGCGCGAGTCGACTTTTGAAGAGACGCGGAAAGAAATGCGCGAGGGGAAGTTCGCTTTGATCAGGCCAGTGATGACGTCAACCGAAGGCCGTTGCGTCGCCAGCACGAGGTGAATACCCACGGCGCGCGCCATTTGCGCCAGCCGCGTGATCGACTCTTCCACTTCCCGGCCCGAGGTCATCATCAGGTCCGCTAACTCGTCGATGATGATGACGACGTATGGCAAAGGCTTCCAGGGCTCGCCGGCATCGTCATATTCCTGCACGAGGTTGCGTCGCATGATCTCGTTGTTGTAGCCGTCGATATTGCGCACGCCCCAGCCGGCCAGGTCTCGATAACGACGCTCCATTTCGCCGACGGCCCATTTCAGCGAGCGCGACGCGAGCTTTGGATCAGTGATGATCGGAGTGGCCAAATGCGGAATATCTTCATAGAGACCGAGCTCCAGACGCTTCGGATCAATCAGGATGAACTTAACTTCGTCGGGACGCGCACGGTAGAGAATCGAAACGATCAGCGCGTTGACACCAACGGACTTGCCCGCACCGGTTGTGCCGGCAATCAGCAGATGCGGCATCTTCGCCAGGTCGGCTACGTAGTTAAGGCCGTCGATGGTTTTGCCCAGGGCGATCGTCAGTTTCGAAGGCGATTCGCGAAACGCGCGCGATTCGATCACTTCGCGCAGATAGATTGTTTCGCGGCGCGGATTGGGCACTTCGATGCCGACGTGCGGCTTACCCGGCACGCGATCGATGCGAATGGACTCGGCCTTCAGCGCGAGGCAGAGATCGTCAACCAGCGCGGTGATGCGCGAATACTTGATGCCCGGATCGGGTTTGAATTCGTAAGTCGTTACGACCGGGCCGGGACAGATGTGTTTGATCTGACCCGTCACATTAAACTCTTTGCACTTCTCAGCGACACGCGTGGCTATGCTCAGCAGCTCCACATCTGCCTGCTCGCTGTGCGGCGGCGCTTCGTTTAGGAACTCCATCGGCGGCATGGTGTAGTCGGAGTACGAAATGCGACGCGCTCGCTCGGCATCGAAGGGCAGTCTGCCGGTAACTGGCGCCTCA
>WNGK01002742.1_pt1 | contig 19037 bp, 14 predicted proteins | sample 5400601 | NCBI WGS metagenome assembly WNGK01 (sample SAMN13153376, study PRJNA577476) | soil metagenome | isolation source: 60 cm soil or saprolite under Garry oak tree replicate 1 | place: USA:California | collected 2016-06-15
GACCGGCGGCGCGAGCTGGCGCTGCTCACCGAGGCGTTCGAGCGGGTCCGGGAGACCGGCCGGGCCCACCTGTTCACCCTGCTCGGCGAGACCGGCATCGGCAAGAGCCGCCTGGCCGAGGAGCTGGTGGCCTGGCTGCCCGAGGAGGTCCGCATCCTCACCGGCCGGGCCAGTGTCTTCGAGGAGGACGTCACGTTCGCCCCGCTGGCCGACTTGATCCGCCGGGAGCTGGGGGTCGAACGCGACGCCCCCGTGGAGGTGCTTCGGAAGCGGCTGGACGAGGTCGTGGATGGCTGCTGCGACCCCTCCGAGGTCGACCAGACCGCGGGCCGCTTGGGGCTGGCCCTGGGCCTGGGCACCGCGGGCGGCTCCGAGGGGCGGTCCTATCGCGCGGCCGAGATCCGAGCCGGGCTGCTGTCGCTCCTGGAGGGCATGGCCCGAAGCGGCCCCGTGGTGATGCTGTTCGAGGACCTCCAGTTCGCCCGAGCCGGCCTGCTGGAGCTGATCGAACAGGTGACGGTGGACGCCCGGCGGCTCCCCGTGCTGGTGGTGTGCGTGACGCGGGACTGGCTCCTGGACGAACGCCCCGCCTGGGGCTCCAGCGTGTCCGATTCGGTGCGGCTCCGTCTGGAGCCGCTCACGCTCGAGGAGTCGAAGGAGCTGGCCCGGCTGGCCGGCGACGCCATCGACGACGCCACCGCCGAGCAGATCGCGGTTCGGGCCGGAGGCAATCCGTTCTTCATCGTGGAGACCACCGGGATGCTGCTGCAACGGCACCAGGAGCACCTCGAGGGCACGCCCCATGGGCACCTCCTGCCGCCCACCGTGCAGGCTGTGGTGGCCTCCCGCATCGACCACCTCCCGGAGGACGCCCGGCTGCTGTTCCGGATGGCCTCGGTGTTCCCGCGTTCGACCTTCCAGGTCTCCGAGCTGTCCCTGATCGCCCGGGCGGACCCGGAGCTGCTGCGAACCCTGGAGGACGCCGAGCTGCTGGTGCACGATCGCGAGCGTCCCGAGGTGTGGCGGTTCCGCCACTCCATGCTCCGTGACGTCGCCTACGAGAGCCTGCCCAAGCGGGAACGCCTCCGCCTCCACCTCTCCGTGGCCGACGGGCTGGCGGCGCAGGATGGGGGGGACCGCCACCCGGACTCGGTGGCGTATCACCTGGAGCAGGCGGCGAAGGCCTCCCTGGACCTGGACCCCAAGGACCGGTCCCTGGCCGCCCGGGCCGTGGTGGCCCTGGCCCACGCGGGCGACCGGTCCCGCCGGGCCATGGAGTCGGCCACGGCGGCCGACTTCTACGAGCGGGCCCTCGCCATGACCGGACCGGCGGACCGGGGGGGGGGGAGGGAGGAGGCCCGGGTCCTGGCCGGCCTGGGGGAGGCCAGGTACTGGCTCGGCGAGTTCGACGAGGCCGAGCAGGCCCTGTCCCGGGCCCTCGAGATCGGGGCCGGGGACGACTGGACCGAGACGTTCGCCGCTCGGTTCCTGGCCGATGTCGCCCTGAACATCCGGGCCGACCGGGATCGGGCCGAGCGGCTGTTCGAACAGGCGGTGGAGGCGGCGAGGCGGCTGGACGACCCGTGGGCCATGGCCCGAACCCTCCTCATGGCGGGGTGGGCCCCCTTCTGGCGGGAGGACCTCCAGGAGGCCCGGGCCATGTTCGAGGAAGCGCTCTCGATCGCCCGGGACAACCCGGAGGGGGACCGGTGGGCGGAGGCTCGGGCCCTCACCTCGCTGGCGTCGGTGATCTCGCCGGTGGGGGACGAGCAGGAGTGCCTGGACCTGGCGGAGCGGTCGCTCGCCATCGGCCGGGAGATCAGGGACCGGTTCACCGTCGGCGTGGCCCAGATGTACGCGGGCAACTCGCTGCGGCGGATGATGCGGTTGGAGGAGGCCCTGCCGCGGCTCGACGAGGCCATCCGGATCTTCCGGGAGGTCGAGTCCCGGTGGGAGTACGCCAGCGCCCTGGGGGACCGCGGGACCATCCACCGTCTGGCGGGGAGGACCTCGCAGGCCGAATCCGACCTCCGGGCCAGCCTGAAGCTGTGCCGCCAGCTCGGCGATCGGGCGGTCATGTCGTGGACCGTGGGGGAGCTGGCCCGGGTGCTTCTCGGCGGGGGCGACCCGGCGGGAGCCAGGCGAACCCTCGAGGAGCCTCCCGCCGGGACCGACCCGGACGCGGAGTCGATCCAGGTGTCGCGGGCGCTGGTGGACCTGGCCGCCGGCGACCGCGATCGCGCCCTGACCCGGGCCCGCCGGCTGCTGGCGGCGGAGCGGGAGGTCGGGCATCGAAACGGCCTGGCCGCCCGAACGTGGTGGGTGGCCCGGCTGTTCGGCGCGGAAGAGGTGGGTGGAGAGGAGGAGGCCGAGGTGGCGAGACGAACCCTCGAGGCGGCCCACTGGCTCCAGTTCATCCGCGAGCCCGAGCTGTTCGCCCCCGCCGGGGTCGCATGATACAGGGACGGTTCCTCTCCGAAGGGTCCACCCGGTAGGCTGTACCGCCGGGAGCCGGGAGGAGCCTCAGATGGACTTCGATCTGACCGAGGAGCAGCAGCAGTTCCGCGCGGCCGTGCGCGAGTTCGCCGAGGAGGTCATCCGGCCTCGAGCGGAGGAGATGGACCGGCTGGGGGAGCTGCCCCTCGACATCGTGAAGCAGATGGGGGAGATGGGGCTGTTCGGCCTGCCGTTCCCCGAGGAGTACGGGGGGCAGGGTTCGGACTTCCTCACCTTCTGTCTCGCGGTCGAGGAGCTCGGGCGGGTCGACTCCTCCATGGCCATTACCCTGGAGGCGGGCGTGGGGCTGGGGGCCAACCCCATCTACCATTTCGGCACCGAGGAGCAGAAGCAGCGGTGGCTGGTCCCCATGGCCCGGGGCGAGATCCTGGGGGCGTTCGGCCTGACCGAACCGGGCGGTGGCTCCGACGCCGGGTCCACCAGGACCACCGCCACGTTGGAGGACGGCCAGTGGGTGATCAACGGGTCCAAGGCCTTCATCACGAACTCCGGCACCGAGATCACGGGCCTGGTCACGATCACGGCCGTCACCGGCGTGGAGGCCCTGGGCCGAAAGGAGATCTCGGCGATCATCGTGCCCAGCGGCACGCCGGGGTTCGAGGTCGGCCGGTCCTACCGCAAGCTCGGGTGGCACGCGTCGGACACCCACGAGCTCTCCTTCGACGACTGCCGGGTCCCGGAGTCGAACCTTCTCGGCGAGCCGGGGAAGGGCTACGCCCAGTTCCTCCAGATCCTCGACGACGGGCGCGTCGCCGTGGCCGCCCTGGCCACCGGGCTGGCCCAGGGATGCCTCGACCAGTGCGTGACCTACGCGGGCGAACGGCACGCCTTCGGCCGGCCCATCGGGGCCTTCCAGGCCATGCAGTTCAAGATCGCCGACATGAAGGTCGCCGTGGAGAACGCCCGGCTGGCCACGTACCGGGCGGCGTGGCTCCGAGACCAGGGCCGCCCCTACAAGTCCGAGGCGGCCCAGGCGAAGCTCTACGCCAGCGAGATCGCCGTGACCTGCGCCCGGGAGGCGGTGCAGGTCCACGGCGGCTACGGGTTCATGGAGGACCTGCCGGTGGCTCGGTACTACCGCGACGCGAAGATCCTCGAGATCGGGGAGGGGACCAGCGAGATCATGCGGTGGATCATCGCCCGGGGGCTGGGCCTGCCCGAAGCCAGACCGACCTGACCCCATCGGGGCGGGCCGCCGAGCCAGTCTCAAGAGGCTTTCCGATGCTGCCGAATGAAGGAGGGTGCTTGCATTCGAGTCAATCGAACGGCAGGCTTCAGATGCTTCGTGTTGACACTTGGCAGTCCGATCGGGTAGGGATAGACCCCTGTTGAGAAGCAAACCGAGCCCGAGAGTGCTTCGCCGGACGGTGGCCGCGGCGGTCGTGATGGTCGTGGGCCTGTTCCTGGTGGGCGCTCCGGCGGGCGCCGACACCAAGAGCCAGCTCAAGGCGGCCGAGGCCAAGCTCAACGATCTGATCGACCAGATCTCCGCCGAGAGCCAGCAGATCTCGGACCTCGAGGGCCAGATCGCCCTGAAGACCAGCGCCATCGAGGCCGTCAAGGTCACCATCCAGCAAACCCAGGCCAAGATCGTGAAGCTCGAAGGGGACATCGAGAAGGCCACCCTCGAGCTCCAGGCCACCCAGCGCCAGCTCGACCGGCGGGCATGGGTCGCCTACGAGGCCGGTCCAGGGTCGAGCGTTGAGTTCCTGCTCACCTCGACATCGCTGTCGGACTTCTCCGACCGCCTTGTGATCCTGGACAACGCGGCCCAGAGCGACAAGGGGTTGATCGACGCCATCCGGAACCAGCGGGCGGATCTCAACACCAAGGAGATCAAGGCCCAGCAGTACAAGGCGGACCTCCGGAACACCCAGGACCAGTTGCAGAAGGACCAGGCCGACCTGAAGGCGCAGTTGGACGCGGCCCAGGCCGCGTACGACAAGCTGAACTCGGACAAGGCCTCGGCCTCGAAGCTGGTGTCGAAGCTCAAGGCCAAGCGCAAGGCCGAGATCGAGGCGGCACGCCTGGCCGCGGCCCAGGCGGCGTCCCACGGCGGTTCCACCGACGGCGCCGTGGGCCATCCGTTCAATACCTGCCCCGTCTCCGGGGGCGCCTACGGCGACGACTTCGGGGCGCCCCGCTACAGCGGCGGATTCCATCCCCACGCCGGCAACGACGTCTTCGCCCCGCTGGGCACACCCATCCACGCGCCCTTCTCCGGGACGGCGTCCAATTCGACGAACTCCCTCGGCGGGCTCTCGGTGACCGTGACCGGCGCCGACGGCTACGTGTACAACGCCCACCTGTCGGCGTTCGGCGCGCTGGGGTCGGTGTCCACGGGAACGGTGGTGGGCTACGTGGGCAACTCCGGGGACGCCCAGGGCGGGGCCTACCACGACCACTTCGAGTGGCACCCGAACGTGATCCCGCCCCACCCGCACGTGAGCCCCTACGGCTACAGCGTGATCGGCACGGGGATCGACCCCTACCCGTACCTGAACCAGGTCTGCTGATCCTTTCAGCCCCTCAGCCTGGCTGAGGCGAACCTACCGCTGGGTATACTCGCCACCGCCATGAGCTCCGTGCAGCGCGACGAGCCGTGGATCTTCCGAACCTACGCCGGGTTCGCCACCCCCGCGGCGACCAACGCCCGGTTCAAGCAGAACCTGGCCAAGGGCCAGACCGGGCTCTCGGTGGCGTTCGATCTCCCCACCCAGACCGGCTACGACGGGGACGCCGAGATGGCCCGGGGGGAGGTTGGGCGGGTGGGCGTTCCCATCGGCCACCTCGGCGACATGCGGACGGTGTTCGACGGGATCCCGCTCGCCGAGATGAACACCTCCATGACCATCAACGCCACGGCGATGTGGCTGCTGTCGCTCTACGTGGCCGTGGGAGACGAACAGGGCGCCGAGCGGGCCCGGCTGGCCGGCACCACCCAGAACGACGTCCTCAAGGAGTTCCTGTCGCGGGGAACCCACATCTTCCCGCCCCAGCCCTCGCTCCGGCTGACCACCGACGTCGTCACGTGGACGTTCCGGGAGATCCCCCGGTGGAACCCCATCAATGTGTGCTCCTACCACCTCCAGGAGGCCGGGGCCGACCCGGTCCTGGAGGTGGGGTTCACCCTGGCCAACGCCATCGCGGTGCTCGACGACGTCAAGGCCACCGGCCGAGTGAGCGACGCCGACTTCCCCAACCTGGTCGGGCGCATCTCGTTCTTCTGCAACGCGGGCATCCGGTTCGTCGAGGAGATGAGCAAGATGCGGGCGTTCGTCTCACTCTGGGACCGGGTGTGCCGGGAACGCTACGGCGTGGAGGACCCCAAGCTCCGGAGGTTCCGCTACGGCGTGCAGGTGAACTCGCTCGGGCTGACCGCGCAGCAGCCCGAGAACAACGTGTACCGGATCCTCCTCGAGATGCTCGCGGTGACGCTGTCTCGGGGCGCGCGGGCCAGGGCCATCCAGCTCCCCGCGTGGAACGAGGCCCTGGGGCTCCCCACCGCGTGGGACCAGCAATGGTCGCTGCGGGCCCAGCAGATCCTGGCCCTGGAGACCGACCTCCTCGAGCACGGCGACCTGTTCGAGGGCTCGCGCGTGGCCGAGGAGCTCACCGACCGCATCGCCACCGAGGCGTGGGAGGAGCTCCAGCGGATCCTCGACCGCGGCGGCAGCGTCGAGGCCCTGGGCTACATGAAGGAGCGCCTGGTGGCGAACCTGGCCCAGCGCCTCCGGGAGATCGAATCGGGCGAGCGAACCGTGGTCGGGGTCAACGACAACCAGGAGTCCGAACCCAGCCCCCTGGCCGAGGGCGTGGGCGAGGGCATCAGCCGGGTGGAGCGCATCGAACAGGCTACGGAGGACGAACAGATCGAACGCCTTCGAGCTTGGCGGAAGGATCGCGACGATGGGGCAGTTCGGCGCGCCCTGGACGCGCTGAGGCGTACCGCGACAGAGCCCGGGGAGAATCTGGTGCCGCCGTCGATCGAAGCGGCGAGGGCCGGCGTCACCACCGGCGAGTGGGCCGACACCCTGCGGGAGGTGTTCGGCGAATACCGCCCTCCCACCGGCGTGACCGGGCGGGCCATGAGCGCCGGCGGCGACCGGTCAGCGCTGACCGAGGCCCGACGCGAAGTGGCCGAGGCGGCCCGCCGGTTGGGCGTGTCGAAGCTCCGGATGCTGGTGGCCAAGCCCGGGCTCGATGGCCACTCGAACGCGGCCGAACAGATCGCCGTGCGGGCCCGCGACGCCGGGTTCGAGGTGATCTATCAGGGCATCCGACTGACCCCTGGCGAGATCGCCCGGGCCGCCGCCGACGAGGACGTCCACGTGGTCGGCCTGTCGATCCTGTCGGGCGCTCATGCCCTGCTGGTGCCGGAGGTCCTGCGGTGCCTCCGGGCGGAGGGTGTGGACACGGGGAAGGTCCCCGTGGTCGTGGGCGGCGTCATCCCCGACGCCGACGCCAGGGACCTCCTCGATCAGGGCGTGCGGCGGGTGTTCACCCCGAAGGACCACGACCTGACGAGGGCCGTCGCCGAGATCGCGGCTCTGCTTCGGTGAATCTCGAGGGGCTGTTAGCGTTTCGCTCGTGAGCGACTCCGTGGAGGGGCGGGACCCTCGGCAGGAGCTGGAGCGTCGGGACCTGCTGCTCGAGGCGGGCATGGTGCTGGCCTCCGAGCTCTCGCTGCGAGCGGTCCTCCAACGCATCGTCGAGCTGGCCGTGAAGGTGACCGGGGCCCGCTACGGCGCGCTGGGTGTGCTCGGCTCCGAGGGCTACATCTCCCATTTCGAGACCACCGGTGTGACCGAGGAGCAGCGCCGCGCCATCGGCCACTACCCGATCGGGCTGGGCATCCTGGGCGTGCTGATCCACGAGGCGGAGCCGCTCCGGCTCAGGTCCATCGAGGACGACCCTCGCCACGTCGGCTTCCCCCCGAACCACCCGAAGATGCGGTCCTTCCTGGGCGTGCCGGTGAAGGCCCGGGGCAAGGTGTTCGGCAACATCTACCTCACCGAGAAGCAGGGCGCCGAGGAGTTCGACGAACCGGACGAGCACGCCCTGGAGATCCTGGCCTCCCAGGCGGGCCTGGCCATCGAGAACGCCGCGCTGTACGAGGAGGCTCGAACCGGCGAACGGCGCCTGGACGCCGTCCGCGAGGTGTCCACCCGGATCCTCGAGGGGGGCACGCCCGAGGAGGTGCTGGGGCTGGTGGCCGACCGGGCCCGGGAGCTGGTGGGGGCGGCCCTGGCCACGATCGCCACCCCCGGCGGGGACGGCGAGCTGGAGCTGGCGGCGGTCTCCGGGGAGCGCAGGGAGGAGCTGCTGGGCCGGCGGTTCCCCGTGGAGGGTTCGATCTCCGGCACCGTCATGAGGACCGGAGAGCCCGTGGCCCTGGGCGACGCCGGATCAGAGGGGGACACGCGCCAGCCGGTGTTCTCGCTGAGCGGCATCGGCCCCTGCCTGTTCGTGCCGCTCCTGGCCAGCGGCTCGCCGTCGGGGACGCTGCTCGTGGCGAACCCGACGGGCGGCAGGCCGTTCACTCCCGAGGACATGGAGGTCGTCCAGACCTTCGCCGGCCAGGCCTCCGTGGCCATCGAGTACGGCCGGGCCCGGCGCGACCTGGAGCGGCTGGCCGTGCTGGAGGATCGCGAACGCATCGCCAAGGAGCTGCACGACGGCGTGATCCAGTCGCTGTTCGCCGTCGGTATGGGCCTGCAGGGGGCGGCCGCCCTCAGCAAGGACCCGGAGATCGAACGCAGGGTCGACGGGGCCGTGGGTGAGATCGACCGGGTGATCAGGGACCTCCGGAGCTACATCTTCGGCCTGCGGCCCGGGATCCTGGCCGACCGGCGGCTGGACCAGGCGCTGCACGAGCTGACGGCGGACTTCGAGGCCAAGACCGGCGTGGTCACCGTGGCCCAGGTCGACCCGGAGGTGGCGGCGAGGCTCTCGTCGCGGGCCTCCGACATGGTCCAGCTCGTCCGGGAGGCGCTGTCGAACGTGGGCCGGCACGCCGGCGCGGCCACGTGCCGAGTTTCTCTGGTGGCGGAGGGTTCGATGGCGGTCCTCGAGATCGACGACGACGGCAGGGGGTTCGACCCGGCGAAGCGGCCCGGCACCGGACAGGGCATGGGCAACCTCCGGGAGCGGGCCAGGTCGTTGGGGGGCGACATCCGTGTCGACAGCGAATCCGGCCAGGGCACGACGGTCCGCGCCATGCTCCCCATGTAGGGGACGAACGGCCCGGACAGGGCGGGTCGTTCGGCAGGGTCATCGCCGGGTGGGGTGTCCGAAACTCTCGACATGTTCATCCGGTATTTCGTTGAAGTGGACCGGCCCTTCGCCGACGTCGAGGCCCAGCTCCTCGGCACCCCCTCCGAGTGGATCCCCGACCTGGCCGAGGAGGCCGAGGCCCTGGGGGAGGGGCTGTTGGCGGAGGTCGGCTTCGGGAAGGTCCTCCGGGTCGAACGCCCGGTTCGGATCGAGTTCGGCCAGCCCGCCCGCCTGGAGGCCAAGACGCTCCTTCCCGTGTCGTGGCGGCCCACCGCGGAGGGCACCGTCCTCCCCGTCCTCGACGGGGACCTGGAGCTCGCCGCGATCGGGCCGCGTCGAAGCCAGTTGTCGATGAACGCCAGCTACGAGCCGCCGTTCGGGCTGATCGGCAGGATGGCGGACCGGGCCCTGCTGCACCGGGTGGCGGAGGCCACGGTGAAGGACTTTGTGGACCGGATCGCCGGTGCCCTGCGGAGCCGGCTGGGCTCGACCCCGGCGGTCCTCACGGCCTGATCCCGGCGGGTAGCATGAGCTCAGGCATGAGCGTCCCGCTCCGGGTGATGCTGGTGGACGACCACGAGGTGGTCCGAAACGGCGTGGCCTCCCTCCTGAAGGCCACCGAGGACATCGTGGTTTGCGCCGAGGCCGGTTCGGTCCGCGAGGCCATCGAGGAGGCGGACCGAACCCGCCCCGACGTCGTGGTGATGGATGTCCGGCTCGCCGACGGGAGCGGCATCGAGGCCACCCGGGAGATCCGGGCCCGCCGTCCTCAGACCGCCGTCCTGATGCTCACCTCGTTCGCCGACGACGAGGCGCTGTTCGCCTCGATCATGGCCGGCGCGGCGGGATACGTGCTGAAGCAGATCCGGGCGGGCGAGCTGGTACGGGCCATCCGCCAGGTCGGCGAGGGCAAGAGCCTGCTCGACCCCGAGGTGACCCGGACCGTGCTTGACCGGCTCCGCAAGGGCAAGCACCTGCTGCGGGACGAGAAGCTGGCCCGGCTGTCCCCGCAGGAGGAGCGGATCCTCTCCCTGATCGCGGACGGCAGGACGAATCGTGAGGTGGGCGAGGAGCTGCACCTGGCGGAGAAGACCGTGAAGAACTACGTGTCCTCGATCCTGTCGAAGCTCGAGGTGGCCCGGCGGGCGGAGGCCGCGGCGTACCTGGCCCGGCACACCACTCTGCCAGGCGCCTGAGGGTTCGAACCCCCGGGAGGGCCCAAAGGTCCCTGCCGGCCCGAGAAAGTCCCGGTCGGAGAGGGGTCGAGAGACCGGTAGCGGCCGGTGGCCCGGATCCGATGCTGGGGGCACGAAGAGAGGAGGGTGCGATGACCGCAACATCGACCATCGAGGAGCCGAGGTTCGCTCGGTTCCTGTTCGCCTCTCCTGCCGCCGCGGGGGTGTGGGCTGTGGCTCGGGTCTACCTCGGGTACACCTGGCTGCACGCGGGGTGGGAGAAGATCACCGGGACGGCCGGTGGCACGTTCACGTGGCACTGGGCCTACACGTCCGAGTCCTGGATCAAGAGCTCGGCGGGCCTGAAGGGCTTCGCCGGGTACGCGCTGAAGGGCGCCGGCGGGGACCACGCGGCCGTGAACTACGGCTGGTACGCGGCGTTCCTTCGCTGGATCTCGCAGAGCGGCGCCGGCATCCTGGCGCCGATGATCGCGATCGGTGAGCTCCTCATCGGGGCGGCCCTCATCCTCGGGCTGTTCACCGCGGTCGCCGCCTTCTTCGGCGGAATGCTCAGCATGTCCTTCGGCCTGGCCGGTGTGGCCGGCGTCAACCCGCTGTTCTTCCTGGTCGAGGTCCTGCTCATCCTCGCCTGGAGGAACGCCGGGTATTACGGGCTGGACCGCTTCGTCCTGCCGGCGCTCGGCACGCCGTGGCGCCCCGGCTGGCTCTTCGGCAGGCATCCGGAGAAGCTCACCCCGGTCGCGGCCTAGCGACCGCCGTGGGAGGAAACGAGGGCCCTGGAAAGGGCCCTCGTTTCCGTTGGTGGGGCCGGCGACGCCAGGCACGCGGCGACCGTGGCGAGCCGGATCGGTCCCCGACGGCCGGGAGCCCTCACGTCGGGAAGGCCACCGCCCAACCTGACCGGGTCGAGCGGGCCCCCGGTGAGCGCCGCACCCGGAAATCCCTCGGGTTGACATCTGAGTCTGGAATCGGTTTTCATTTCGAGGACATGAGGCCGAGACGCTGCAGTCGCCTGGGGCAGGCGGCGCTGCTGCTGCTGCCGGCAACGGTGCTCGCGGCGGCGTGCGGCAGCCCGTCCGGGGGATCCGGGGGGCGCGTCCCGGTGGTGGCGGCGGAGAACTTCTACGGCGACATGGTCCGCCAGCTCGGCGGGTCCCACGTCACGGTGACATCGATCCTGTCGGACCCGAACGCCGACCCGCACCTGTTCGAACCCGGGACCGCGGCGGCGGCCGAGGTCGCCGATGCCCGCCTGGTCATCGACAGCGGCCTGGGCTACGACGCCTTCATGGACCGCCTGCTGTCCTCGGCGCCGAACCCCGACCGGGTCGTGGTGACGATCGCCGGCGCGCTGCGCATCAGCGGTCCGCAGGCGAACGTGCACATCTGGTACGACATCCCACGGCTGCCCGCCGTGGGGAAGGCCATCGCGGACGGGCTCTCGGCGGCCGACCCCGCCCATCGTTCGGACTATGCCTCCGGCCTCTCGGCGTTCGACCACTCCTTGAAGCCGCTGGACGACGCCGTGGCCGCGCTCAGGGCGAAGCACGGCGGCTCGCCGGTGGCCTACACCGAACCCGTTCCCGGGTACCTGCTGGAGGCGGCCGGGCTGGTGGTTCGAACCCCGGAGGCCTTCGCCCGGGCCATCGAGGAGGGGAACGAACCGACCCCGCAGGCGGTCTCGGAGATGGAGGCGCTCCTCACCGGGCGGCAGGTCCGGGTGCTCCTCTACAACGGCCAGGCGACATCGCCGATCACCCAGCGGATGCAGACGCTCGCGGCGCAGAACGGGATCCCGGTGGTCCCGGTCACCGAGACCCTGCCCGTGGGCAAGACCTTCCAGTCATGGCAGCTCGGCCAGATCCGGGCGGTGGCGGCGGCGCTGGGCGGCTGATGGAAGGGCTACGCTCGAGCCTCGCGGTGGAGTTGCGAGACGCCACCCTGCACATCGGCGGGCGCGCGCTGTGGGAGGGTCTGAGCCTCGAGGTCCCCCGAGCCCAGTTCCTCGCCGTGCTCGGCCCGAACGGCGTGGGCAAGACGTCCCTCCTTCGGGTCCTGCTCGGCCTCACCGAGCTGTCGGGAGGCGAGGTGAAGGTGCTCGGCACACCTCCGGCGCGGGGCAGTCCTCTGGTCGGATACGTCCCACAGCAGCGGTCGTTCGATCCGTCTCTCCCTCTGCGGGGGAGGGGCTTCGTGCGTCTGGGGGTGGACGGCCATCGGTGGGGGCTCCACCGCGAGCGCGATCACCGGGCTCTGGCCGAGGCCGCGATCGAGGCCGTCGGCGCCCGCGCCTACGCGGACGTGCCCGTGGGCCACCTGTCCGGAGGCGAACAGCAGCGCCTCCGGATCGCGCAGGCCCTGGTGTCGGATCCGGCCCTGCTCCTGTGCGACGAGCCCCTGCTGTCGCTCGACCTCTCCAGCCAGCGGCTGGTGGTCGACCTCCTCGACGCCCGGCGGCGCGAACGGGGAACGGCGGTGGTGTTCGTGACCCACGAGATCAACCCGGTGCTCGAGTTCGTGGATCGGGTGCTGTACCTGGCCCCGGGGTCGTGGGCGGTGGGCGCCCCGGAAGAGGTCCTCACCACCGAAACCCTGTCCCGCCTGTACGGAACGAACGTGGACGTGCTCCGGGTCCGCGGCCGGGTCGTCGTCGTGGGGGTTCCGGACGAACCCGACACCGCGCTCGGGGAGTCGGGCCACGCCCACGCGCACGTCGATGCCATGCACGGCGAGGAGGCGTCCGGATGAGCTTCACGCATCTCCTCAGCGAACACTTCGTGCACACCGCGCTCCTGGCGGGCGCCGTCATCTCCGTCCTGGCGGGTGCGGTGGGCCTGTTCGTGATCCTGCGGGGGATGAGCTTCGCCGTGCACGCGGTCTCCGAGCTCGGGTTCACCGGCGCGGCCGCGGCCCTCGTCCTCGGGGTCGACCCGGTGGCCGGCCTGCTGGTGGGCTCGCTGGCGGTGGGCGGATTGCTCGGCCTTCTCACCGTCCGCGGACGGGAGCGCGATTCGGCCATCGGCTCCTTCCTGGCGTTCGGACTCGGCGTCGGGGTGCTGTTGATCAATCTGTACCGGCACTCCGCCACGGCGGCGCAGAACCTGTTGTTCGGGAGCATCGTGGGAGTGAGCGACCATCAGTTGTGGGTGCTGGCCGGGGTCGCCGTGGTGGTCCTGGGGGTCCTGGCCCTCGTCTACCGCCCGCTCCTGTTCGCCAGCGTCGACCCGGAGGTGGCCGAAGCCCGAGGCGTGCCTCTCAGGGCGCTGTCGGTGATCCTGTCCCTGCTGGTGGCCCTGACCACGGCGGAGGCCATCCAGGTGGTCGGGGTGCTCCTGGTGCTCACGCTGGTCATCGCGCCGGCAGCGGCGGCCACGCGTCTGACCTCCCGCCCGGACGCGGCCGTGGCGCTCAGCGTGGGGATCGCCTTCGTCTCGACGGAAGGCGGCATCTTGCTCTCGCTGGTGAAGCAGTGGCCGACGAGCTTCTTCATCAGCTCGATCAGCTTCACCTTCTATCTGGCGGCGAGGGTCGTGGGGGCGCGGCGTCCCTCGGGTCCCGGTCGTCCCGCTCCCGATCCCATGCTCGCCGGGATGGGGGAATGAGGACCGCGAGAGGGGGCGTGCTACGGTGAGACCGATGGCGGACATGGCCGAGGTCCGGCAGGCCCCTGAAGCGGCGAGCGCTGGGGCCCGCTCGCTCCCTCGCCCCCGGCACGCCACGCGCCAGGGAGAGGCCATCAACCAGGTCCTCGCGGATGTCACGGAGTTCCGAACCGCCCAGGACATCCACGCGGAGCTTCGCCGGCGGGGGCACCGGGTCGGCCTGACCACGGTCTACCGCCACCTCAACCTCATGGCCGAGCGGGGACGGGTCGACCTCCTGCGCACGGCGAGTGGGGAGACGATCTTCCGGCGCTGCGCGGTCGAATCCCACCACCATCACCTCATCTGCCGCGACTGCGGCAAGACGGTCGAGTTCGAAGGTCCCGAGATCGAACGGTGGGCCGAGGAGGTGGCCCGGTCGGCGGGCTTCCACGACGTGTCCCACACGGTCGAGATCTTCGGGACGTGCCGGGCTTGCGCGAAGAGGAACGCCGCAAGCGGTCGATGAGAGCGATGGTCCTGGGTGCCGCCGGGTCGGAGCTTCGGCTGGAGGACCTGCCCGAACCGTCGCCGGGGCCCGGCCAGGTCCTGGTTCGCGTTCGGGCGTGCGGGGTGTGCCGGACCGACCTGCACATCCTCGATGGGGAGCCATCGCTCTCCGAGCCGAAGCTCCCGCTGGTCCTGGGCCATCAGATCGTCGGGACGGTGGAGGGTCTCGGCGGCGAGGTGGACTCGTTCTCGGCCGGCGACCGGGTCGGCGTGCCGTGGATCGGGTGGACCTGCGGGGAGTGCCGCTACTGCCGGAGCGGCCGGGAGAACCTGTGCGACCGCGCCCGGTTCACCGGCTACGACCTCGACGGCGGCTACGCCGAGATGGCCGTGGCCGACGCCAGGTTCTGCTTCTCCATCCCGCCCGATTACCCGGACCTCCAGGCGGCGCCGCTGCTGTGCGCCGGGCTGATCGGGTTCCGTTCGTATCGCATGACCGGCGATGCCGAACGCCTCGGCATCTACGGGTTCGGCGCGGCCGCGCACATCGTCACGCAGGTGGCCGTCGGCGACGGCCGTCGGGTGTTCGCCTTCACCCGGCCCGGCGACGCCGAGGGGCAGGCGTTCGCGAGGGAGCTGGGGGCCGAGTGGGCGGGAGCCGTCACCGACCCCGGACCGGAGGAGCTGGACGCGGCCCTGCTGTTCGCCCCCGCGGGAGAGCTGGTGCCGGCCGCGCTCAGGGCCGTGGCCAAGGGCGGGGTGGTCGTGTGCGGCGGCATCCACATGAGCGACATCCCCTCGTTCCCCTACGAGATCCTGTGGGGCGAACGCGCGGTGAGGTCCGTGGCGAACCTCACCCGGCGGGACGGCCGGGAGTTCCTCGAGCTCGCCCCCAGGGTGCCGGTGAGGACCCACGTGCAGGCGTTCCCCCTGGAGCGGGCGAACGAGGCCCTGGCGAGCCTGCGGACCGGTTCGATCCGCGGCCAGAACGTGATCGTCTTCCGTTGACAGGTCGTGGGCTCGGCGGTAGGTTCGGCCAGCCCGTCCCGTCCCGGCCATAGAGGAGCCACGATGAGCATCTCCCCGTTCCGCCGTCGCCGCGTCGTCGCTCTGGCCCGCCGCCGCCGCAGGGTCCGCGTCGCGGCGATCGTCGTGGTGCTGTTGGTGGTGGTGGCCCTCGCCGCCAGCCTGGCCACCCGGGCCCGGGCCGAGGCGGCCGCCGCCGAGCTCCGCCTGTCGAAGTCGCAGGGCCCGCCGGGATCGCCCGTGGTGGTGTTCGGCCGGGGCTATCAAGCGCTGGAGACGGTGGACGTCTACGAGGACACCACGCTGTGGGCGACGGTCCAGGCCCATGGCACCGGCGCGTTCAGCCTTCACACGAAGATCTGTTCGTGCTTCGGCCCGGCCACGATCGAGGTGAAGGGGACCGGAGAGAGCAGCGGGCTGTCGGCGCAGGCGCCCTTCACCATCACCACGCCCTGGCCCCAGTTCCGGATGACCCCCGAACACACGGGCGACAACCGGTTCGAGAACATCATCAGCACCTTCAGCGCCTCGGCGATGCTGGAGCTGTGGAGCGGCCCGACGAACAACTTCTTCTCGTATTCCTCCGCTGTGGTCTCGGGCGGGTACGCCTACGTCGGCTCCGGCGACCAGAACCTCTACGTGTTCGACGCGTTCGGCTGCGGCCAGCAGACCGTGTGCCCCGCCCTGTGGACCGGCGCCACCGGGGGCTACATCGACTCGACCCCCGCGGTCGCCTCGAACCTCGTCCTGGTGGCGTCCACCGACGCGAAGCTGTATGCGTTCCCGGCCCAGGGGTGCGGCCAGGCCACGTGCCAGCCCGTGTGGACTGCCACCACGGGCTTCGCCATCCACGCCTCGCCCACGGTGGCCGGGAAGTTCGTCTACCTGGTCTCCGGCGACGGGTTGCTGCACGTGTACCGCGCCGCGGGCTGCGGCAGCTCGACGTGCCAGGACGTGTGGACGGGCACCCTGAACGGCCTGGTCCCCACGGGCTCCTCGGCCGCGGTGTCCGGCGGGATGGTGTTCGTCGGAGCGGGGGATTCGGTGCTCGCCTTCGCCGCCAACGGGTGCGGCCAGGCCCAGTGCTCGCCGCTGTGGGCCACCCCCACCAGCGGCAACGTCTTCTCCTCTCCGGCGGTGGCCGGCGGCGTGGTCTACGCGGGTTCGGAGGACCACAGCCTGTACGCGCTGGACGCGGCGACGGGGGCGGTCCTGTGGACGGCTCCGACCGGGGACGTCATCGAGGCCTCCCCGGCGGTGCGGGACGGCCTCGTCTACGTGGGGTCCTTCGACGGGGGCGTCTACGCCTTCAACGCGAGCGGGTGCGGCCAGGCCACCTGCGGGCCGGTATGGGACTACGGCACCAAGGGGCCGATCTTCTCGTCGCCGTCGGTGGCGAACGACGTGCTGTTCGTGGTGTCGAACGACGGCTACCTGCGGGCGTTCGACGCCACCGGGTGCGGATCGCTCCACTGCACGCCGCTGCGGAAGTGGGCGGTGGCGGGGGAGGGGTCACCGGCGGTCTCGGACAGCCAGGTGCTCGTGGCGAGCCAGGACGGCAGCCTGCACACGTTCGGATTCCCCGGCCTGACGGGCTGATACCAGGGGTCGGAGGCCGGTCCCCTTGACGGCGCCCGCGCCGCGGTGGTTCAGTCCGTTCGGGGATCGCCCGTCGTCGTGATCGAAGGGAGCGCCGAATGAGCACGCAGGCAGCGCCGGCCGAGCAGGCCGCCATCGACTCCAAGGTCGACGGGAAGATCGTCGGGGACTTCCTGCTCCGCAACGCCGAGCAGTACGGCGACCAGCCCGCGCTGTCGTGGAAGGAGGGCGGCGGGACCGGCGCCGGCTCGGGCTGGAAGACCCTCAACTGGCGCGAATACCGGGAGCGCGCCGCCGAGGTGGCCATGGGCCTGGCCTCGATCGGGGTGGGCAAGGGCGACTTCGTGGCGCTGATGGCCCGGAACCGGCCCGAGCACCTCGTGGCCGACCTCGGCGTGCTGCACTCGGGGGCCACGGCGGTCTCGATCTACAACACGCTCGCTCCAGAGCAGATCGCCTACATCGCCGGCCACTGCGGGGCGAAGGTGGCCATCGTGGAGGGACGCGAGTTCATGGAGCGGTGGGAGAAGGTCAGGGCCGACCTCCCCGCGCTGGAGCGGGTCGTCCTGATCGAGGACCACGACGATTTCGCCGACTACGAGTGGACGCTCTCCTGGGACGACCTGGTCTCGAGGGGTCGCCAGGCCCTGAGCGGGGAGGGCGGCCGGGAGAGGTTCGAGCAGATATGGCGGCGGGTCGAACCGGACGACGTCGCCACGCTCGTCTACACCTCGGGCACCACCGGCCCCCCGAAGGGCGTGATGATCACCCACCGCAACATCGTCTGGACGTGCGAGTCGCTGGACCGCACCGGCATCTACGAGGTGGGCCTGCGGGCGGTGTCGTACCTGCCCCTAGCCCACATCGCCGAACGCATGGCCACGCACTACCTCGGCATGTACAAGGCGGCCCACGTCCACACCTGTCCCGAGGTGCTCAAGGTCTTCGAGTACGTGCCCGAGGTCCGGCCGCACGCTTTCCTCGGCGTGCCCAGGGTGTGGGAGAAGCTCCAGGCCGGGATCGTGGCCGGGCTCAACGCCGAGCCCAACGAACGCAAGAGGAAGATCGCCCTGGGAGCGGTCCGGGCCGGACGCCAGGCCGCGCACCTGGAGACGAACGGCAAGCCGCTGCCGCTGGGGCTTCGGCTGAAGAAGGGACTGTTCGAGAGGCTGGTGTTCTCGAAGATCCGCCACAAGGTCGGGCTGGACCAGTGCACGCTGGCGGTGACCGCCGCGGCGCCCATCTCCCGGGACACCCTCGAGTTCTTCGAGGGCATCGGCCTGCCCATCTACGAGGTCTACGGGATGACCGAGGACAGCGGCCCCGCCACGATCAACACGAGGAGCCACCGCAAGCTCGGTTCCGTCGGGGTGGCATTGCCCGGGGTCGAGCTTCGAATCCTCGATGACGGCGAGCTGCTGATCCGGGGCGGCGTGGTCACCCCCGGCTACTACAAGGACCCGGAGAAGACCGCGGAGACGTTCGACTCCGGCGGATGGCTGCACACGGGGGACGTGGCCACCATCGACGGCGAGGGGTTCGTGCGCATCGTCGATCGGAAGAAGGAGCTCATCATCACTGCCGGCGGCAAGAACATCTCCCCGGCGAACCTCGAGGCGCTGCTGAAGACGCACCCACTGGTCTCCCAGGCGTGCGTGGTCGGCGACGGCAAGCCGTACCCGGCGGCGCTGATCGTCCTCGACGGCGAGGTCGCCCCATCGTGGGCCAAGGAGAACGGGGTGCCGTTCGAGTCGATCGGGCAGTTCGCCGCCGAGCCCCGCGTGGTGGCCGAGGTCCAGAAGGCCGTGGACGACGCGAACCAGCACGTGAGCCAAGTCGAACGGATCAAGCGGTTCAACGTCCTTCCCACCGAGTGGACGGTCGACAGCGAGGAGCTCACCCCCACCCTCAAGCTGAAGCGCCGGGTGATCAGGGACAAGTACGCCGAAGAGATCGAATCGCTCTACGCCTGAGCGAATCCGGCGTGTTCAGCCGGCGGCGACCGCCAGCGGCAGTCGCTTTGCCAGGACGTGGTCGACCATGCCGTAGGCCACGGCCTCCTCGGCCGACATGATGAAGTCGCGATCGGTGTCCTCGCGGACCCGCTCGATGGGCTGGCCGGTGTGCAGGGCCAGCACCTCCTCCATGCGGCGGCGCTGGCGGAGGATCTCCTTGGCCTGGATCTCGATGTCGACCGACTGCCCCTCGGCGCCGCCGTGCGGCTGGTGGATCAGGACCCGCGAGTTCGGCAGGGCGAAGCGCTTCCCCGCCGCGCCCCCCGCCAGGATCACCGCGGCGGCCGAGGCGGCCTGGCCCATGCAGGTGGTCTCGA
>WNGK01002744.1_pt1 | contig 19031 bp, 20 predicted proteins | sample 5400601 | NCBI WGS metagenome assembly WNGK01 (sample SAMN13153376, study PRJNA577476) | soil metagenome | isolation source: 60 cm soil or saprolite under Garry oak tree replicate 1 | place: USA:California | collected 2016-06-15
GACTTTCAAAAGCGCTGCTGCCCGGTGACGGAACAGGACGCCATGACGAAACTCGTCAATCGCGTGCTCTAGATATAGGCGTCGTAAGAGAGGATCTGAAGTAACCTCGGCTGCGCGCAAAATATCGCGTCCCCCGTCAGTTTCGGTTTCGCTGAAGCGGAGCAGTTTCTGTACGCGCCGATCGGTATCGCTCCAGATCCAGCGATGTACAGGGGTCAGCATTCGATCAAATGCTGTGGGTCGCTCATGGGGCCGAGCGGAATCCATCCCGGCTGCCAATATATTTGAGTTACGAAATCAGATTTGTCACTAGTTTGTTAGATTTCGCAAATTTTTCGTTACTCCGCGCGAGGATCGTCCCGCGAGGTGCTACACATGGTTGAAGAAAAGGTGTGCTGAAACCGCTTTGCTGCTGCTCCAGTTCTTTTCAAGAAAGAGGTGACTGGGCGGACGTGGCGGGTGATTGTACCCGCAGTGCTCAGTTGTGGCGTCATCAGCCATCACGCGTTTGACAAAGAAGTCGAGGTGAGCTTTGGAGAATATGTCTCCGGTGCCTTACCAGCGCCGGGAATCTTTCTGGGCACAAGTAATAGCAGAGACCGCGGTCGCATCCGTTGGAATCGCGCTCTTATCGTGCGCACTCATCGCGAATCAACGGTTTCTCGACAGGCACTTCGTACCGTCTTTTTTCCTGCCGCGCCATTGGTACGTGGTACTCCAAACGTCCGGACGATTGACGATGGCAATCCTGGGCACGTGGCTAGCGCTCGTTGCACGTCGGCGTACGGGGCGGTTCGCCGCGCGAACACCTGCAGGAGCGCTCCGCATTGTCATCGCTGTGGTTCTGGCGCTCGGCGCGGGCGAACTTGTGCTGAATCGTGTGCACCTGCGTCCGGCCGAGTGGCTGTCGGCCGAAGACGAACCACGCCGCCTACCCGACCCGCGACTTGGGTGGACTTGGGTACCGGCGCGCACTGGACATAAGAGCATCGGTGGGCGTGTCATCGACTACGCTATCGATCCCGCTGGACATCGCGTAAGCAGTGTGGACGAACCGGTGGATCATGAGCGACCGACCATTTTGTTCACCGGTGAGTCAGTGATGTTCGGTGAGGGACTGACATACGCAGAGAGCATACCTGCGCAAGTCGGAGCCATGATGGGAATACAGACTGCGAATCTGGCGGTCCACGGCTATGGTAACGATCAGGCGTACCTGAGGCTGGAAACGGAACTGCCTCATTTTCGTCGGCCAGTGGCCGTAGTGTCGCTGTTTATGACGGCACTTTTCGGGCGGAACCTCGACCAGGATCGACCGCATCTCGGTCCGGGTCTTGTCTGGCTGCCGGCAGAACAGCACTCGCGGCTCTCATCGCTCGCGAAGCTGCTCGTGCCGTACCGCGCCGACACGACCGTCGAACGGGGCGTAAGGGTGACGCAGGAGGTGCTTCGCGCCACCAGCAACCTGGTACAAGCGCACGGGGCAACGCCGCTACTGGTCGTACTGCAGTTTGGCCATGAAGAGGGGCCCGAACAGGTGTTGCGTCGCCGCATCCTAGACGACGCGAGCATACCTTACGTGTTGATCGACATTGATTCGTCGTGGCGGCTGCCTTGGGACAGGCACCCCAATGCACGCGCGGCTCACGCGATCGCGGCTGCCATCGCGGCTGAGCTACGCCAAAATCCGAGCCCTCGCGTCTCTTTCGCTATTCACGCGCAGAATTCCACGCCCAAGATCTTGCCGAACCAGGGCGTAAAGGTGCTCGTCGTGCCGACAGCACAGATAAACCATTGTCGAACAAACACGGCTTCACAGTTTCCGAATCAAGGAATGCGATCCTGGCGGTAGCCGCACGATACGAAGCAATTCTGAAAAGGTTTTAATGTTCGGTTCATGCGGGTTTTATGGTGAGAGTGCATCGTGTGGATGAAACGTAACCAGGAAGCGGCCTTAAGAAAGGAGACCAATGCATCGCGTAAAAAGATTTGTCGTTGTGGGATGCCTGTTGCCAGTGACAGCAGCCTTTGCCGCGACGCTGAAGTCTGTCGCAACTTTTGATCTTCCGGGGCCAACCGGAAAGCGATTCGATTACCTAACGATCGATTATGACGACCGTTACTTGTTGTCGGCACATTTGGCCGCCGGCCTTCTGTACGTCATAGACCTACACAGCAACCAAGTGGTGAAAGCGATACCGGATGTGCCTGGAGCCGAGGGTGTAGAGTTCGTTCCGGAACTGAAGAAGGTCTATACGTCGAATGCCGGAGACAACACCATCGGTGTGATCGACCTGAAACAGATGAAGGTCATTAAGAAGCTGCCTACCGAGGCCAAGCCGGATGGCAGTGCGTACGCCGCTCCTTTTCACAAACTTTACGTTTCTGATGAGCGCGGCAAGGCAGAGGCCATCGTCGATGTGCAACAGGACAAGATCATCAAGACTCTGCATTTCGACAGCGAAACCGGAATGCCGCAGTATGATCCCATTGCGCGCAAGATCTACGTCAACCTCCAAGACCAAAACGTCTTTGCGGTGATTGATCCAGCCACGGACGAGGTGGTTGGACGCTACAGTGTTGGAAAATGTGAAGGCAATCACGGGATGGCCCTTGACCCTGAGCATCGCCGGGCTTTCCTCGCCTGTGAAGGGAATGAGTTGATGGCTGTCTTTGATTTGGAAAAGCACCAGCCGATTGCCTTTTTGCCATTGGCAAAAGGTCCCGACGTGGTGAAATTCGATCCAGGACTGAAGCGCGTCTATGTAGCATGTTCTAGCGGAGCGATTTCTGTGTTCCATGAGGATGATCCCGATCATTTCCGGAAGCTGGAGGATTTCCCAGTACAGAAGCGAGTGCACAGCCTGGCGGTGGACAAGGACACGCATCGCCTTTATGCGCCCGAACAGGAGGTCGACGGTCGCCCTGCCGCGCGGATGACGGTGTATGAGGCGGTTACGGGGCAATCTGCAACACTGCCTTGAATTTAGGAATCTGAGTTTGCGTCGCTCGTCAGAATCAATTTCCAGGAGGTGGAATTATGCGTGGTCTGGTTCGCCTGCTTGTTTTGGCCGTAGTTTTATTTGTTCTCGGTTCTTATTGCACTCCGACAGGTTTCGCACAGGAGAAGTCCGCCGGTGGGAAAACCACCGTAACGGGTTGCTTGCAGAAGGGCGACGAAGCCGATGAGTTTTCTATCACGGGAGAAGATGGCAAGACGTATGGCCTGCGGAGTTCAGCCGTTGATCTGTCCAAACATTTGGGCCATAAAGTGACCGTCACCGGCACGCTTCAGGCCGAGTCGTACGAAAAGGAAAAGGGAGAGAGTGAGGAGCACGAGAAGAAAGAGGCAGTTGAAGCTGGTGACATCCGCGTAACAAATCTCAAGATGGTCAGCGATAGCTGCAAATGACCACCGACTCATCGGACTGTTGCGCTGACGAACGGTTTCAGAATTCTGGCGCCCTGTTTTCGGGGCGCCAGGTTCGTCATTGCACTGGGCCGTGAGGCCCACCTTGACTATTGTTTGCTATGTACGAACGCGTACAACGCATCATAGACAGGAAACTGTCTCGCGAGCCGATCCTCATCCGACAGGCCCATCGCGGCGAACCCTTGGGCAATTGAACGCAGACCAATTCCCTCTGGTGCCACGTCCTCCTGTCCCTTGATGTCCGCAGCGCGGACGATCAGAGCCAAACGTTGTACGGCGGCATCGGAGATTGAATAGTCTTCTATGATCGCTTCGAACGTACACCGCGAACCGCGATGGTTGAGCTTTATCGCATCAATCTTTGGAGCGTCGAAAGGAATCGCTGCTTCCTGCTTCGCTTTCTCTAGCAAGTCTTTCTCCTCGACGAACAGAAACTGCGCCTGCGGATCGACGAACCGCTTGATTAGCCAAGGACAGGCAACGCGATCGACTTTGATGTCTTTTCGTGTAATCCACTTCACGGTCACCTCCGTTGCCACGAATATGTAAATTTTATGGCGAAACGATTTTCATAGAACTGCGGTGGATTGGTCGCAACCAGGCTAGCAAAGCGCTGGCCGGCTGTGTAGATCACATAGAGATCGCTGTCCGGGCGGTAATTCCAGCGCAGACGAATATTTGCACTGGCCGCCTGATTATTCGCCGTATCCATCTGCAGCAACGTTGAGAGCGTCAGGAAGCGCGAAAAGGAGTAGTTGGTTTGAAAGCTGCTGAAAACCACGGAGAACTTTCCTGAGGCGGGCAGGATGTTGCCATTTGCGTCTGTAACTGCACCGAGCCTGAATCGGTTCCACTGCTGCGCAAAACTGAAAGAGAGCCTTTCGTTCCGGCGATAAGTGGCGCGAACCCTTGCTTCGTTCAAGTGCCCGTTGTAATAAGTGCCGAACCGTTCGTAGAAACTGGCCATCAGCTTTCGATCCTGAGGTGATCCATAGGTGAATTGGTGCCGCGTCCAGTGGTACTCGCCGACGGGAATGAAAACACTCTTGTAGATGTTGAAGGGAGTGGTCAGTAGTTGTGTAAAGACGTCTACGATATCGTCATCGGTATAAGAACCGTTGTTGAATTCAGCTCGAAAGGTGTCTTGCCACTCTTGCGTTTGCAGGACGTGTTTTGTGTCGGGAGCATGAAAAATAAAACCTTCAAACTGAAGCTCGCGTAACCCCCGTACTTTTGGCCGGTACTTGAAGGTGCCGTCTAAGAAGTCGCAAATGCAATCCGCTCGTTCGATGAAGCCGACTTCCGGATTGAAGTTTGGTCCAATCTTGCGGCGCCCCGCGATGAGCTCCAGCCAGTCAGTCTGAAAAGTGAATCCGAGCCCGGCGTCCGTTTGCCCGGAGGAGAACATTGGAGATCGCGTTTGTGTCGCGAAACCATGCACGACCAGATTTCTGAAGAACACCAGTCGCGTATCGGCGCCAGTAGTCTGGTTGAAACTGTCGAAAGGATTTCCGGAGCGCTTATCGATTCCCATCACACCCACATAGGAGCCACCCCAGAGTGAGCGCTTCACCCGTGCGACAGCGTAGTTCGCATACGGGTTCGGACCCGAACTTCGCGTATCCACATCCATCAGGCCAAGTTCAAAGTTTCCAAGCGACCCGGTGACTTTGGCACCGCCGTTAATCGGTACTTCTTCGCCGGTAACTGGATCAATTCCGATCTGGCGGCTAAAGAAAAGCAGGTCGTTATCTCCGCCGATAGAGAAGTCGAACACTCCGGCATTCTCCAGAAAAAACTGGCGTTTTTCTGGAAAGAAGAGCTTGTACGGCGTGAGATTGAACTTCTGCGTATCCACGTCGGCGTCAGCGAAATCCGTGTTCGCGGTCAAGTTTGCGACGAGGTTCGAGCGCAGTCCAATTTTCACGTCAACACCGCCCGTGTACAGGGCGCTAGTTCCCGGCGTGAATCCAGTTCCTGCCGTGTTGGCGGGAAAGTGACTGAAGCCGACCAGACCGTAAGGTTTCACGATGAATAAACGCCCGCTGCCGATACCAGAAATACCGTGCAACTCACCTGCATGGCTGATTCTTGCAGCCCCATAAGTTCGCCGCCAGCCGGACCAAAGGTCTTCTTCGTTCTTTCGGCGAATGAAGCGCTTGAAATTGATGCCCCAGATCACGTCGCGCGAGCGCATGAAATTCAGAGTGGAAAATGGAATTGCGATTGTGGCCGTCCACCCTTGCTTTGTGATTCGAGCCTCGGATGTCCACACACCGTCCCAACCCGGATCGCCGTCGCCCAAGCTGGTCTCAGTCCGTTGCTCCTCTGTAATCAGGGCGTCGCGCTGCGTGCCTAACGGGTTGACTTGAAATACGTACGCGTTGCGGCGGTCGTGGGCGGAGTCAATGATGATCTCGAAGTAGTCGTCTAATTCTTGAGGAACATCCCGCCGCAACTCGGTCGCGACAATCTTTTTCGGGTCTGAGTCAAAGCAGGTAATGCCGAAATAGACCTGGTGCTTGTCGTAAAGGATGCGGACCTCGGTTTTCTCAGTCGGTGTTTGCCCTTCAAATGGCTCCCGCTGCAGAAAGTTGGAAATCGGCGTGGTGTGCTGCCATGCGGGATCATCGAGTGTCCCGTCTAATTTTGGGGCTCGGTCAATTCGACCGGCGCTCGCGGTTCGGACAGGCTCTTGAGCTCTCGACTGTGATTGAGCGTTGAGAAATGAGGATGAAGGGCACAGCACTCCCGGAAGCAAGAAACAAGCACTGATGAGCGCTCGTTTAGGAAACGCATTCCTCATCCCACTTTTCCGTGTAGGAGAACTCCAACCGCACCGGCAGCCAGAATCACGATCGGTTCCGGAATTTTCTTGGTGAACATCAGGATTGCGAGGGTGGTAACACCAATGACCACGGTAGTGGTGTCAACCAGAGATCGCCGGGCCAAAATGTATGCCGCTCCCGCGATTGCGCCCACGGCTGCCGCGGTGACGCCCTGAACGAATGCTTTGACCTGGGGGTTTTGCGCAAAGCGGCGATAATACGGTGCTCCGAAGAGAACGATGAAATAGGGCGGCGCAAACACCGCCCAGGCTGCGACCGTCGCACCGATCGGCCCAGCTACCAAATATCCGATGAATCCAGCCGTTATGACAACGGGCCCTGGAGTAATCATAGCTACCGCTACGGCATCCACGAACTGGCGTTCAGTGAGCCAATGAAACTTCGCGACGGCTCCTCCGTACAAGAAAGGAACGATCGCCAATCCGCTGCCGAAGACGAAAGCACCAGCCTTCAAGAAGAAAAGAAAAAGCGCTGCCACAGTTGTGGCAGCAGCTACGCCGTGAATCCCGGCAAGGAGTGGATTTAAGCCACCAAGAAACATCAGGGGCGTCGCTCGTGCGGGCAGACGAGGCGGAGCCTTGACCACCATTGCGATAAAACCGCATAAGAGGAAGAGCCAGATAATTTCGGACTTGGTCCAAGCTGTGGTAATTGCCAGAACCGCAAAAATCGTCCACAGTAACCAGTCCTTGCCTACTGTTGTGCGGACAAGTTTGATTGCACTCCGCACGATGATCGCAATCACTGCCGCTCCAATGCCGTAGAACATTCCCTGAATCCACGGCAGGCTGCCGAAGTGAACATAGAGAGCGGCCAAGGCAAGCACCATCAGGAAAGAAGGCAAAATAAAGGCGATGCCGACAGCTGTAGCCCCGATTGTTCCAGCGCGCAGCCAGCCGAGATACATCGCCAACTGTGCAGCGAGCGGCCCAGGAGAGAGTTGAGAGAAAGCCAGCCCTTCCAGGTAGTCTTGCTTCGAGATCCAATGGCGTTCTTCGACCAAGTCCTTCTGCATGTGGCCGGCGAGGGCGATCGGGCCACCAAAGCCGAGCGTGCCGAGACGTAGAAAATAGAGCAGCAGATCTCGCAAGGTAAACGAGACCGTTTCAGCCCGATCCACAGTTACCGGTTGTGGCTTCGTCTGCTGGCTCATTTGCAGGATCTATTGCTTGTTTCCTTTGCCCAGCTGGTCCACCGCAGCCTTGAACCCGGCCGCCAGCTTATCAGCCGGCCCGCGCCCCCAATAGTGGAGGAAGATGATTACCGGCTTCGAATTGATCATGTGGTGATGGATCGCCACGACATCAAGTCCATGCGACCGAAGGGCCTTGAGTGTGGGAGTCACTTCGCTCTCAAGCATTGCAACGTCGCCCGCCACCGCAGCGTCATCGTTGGTCCCAACAAACGCAGCCCAAGTGTTGAGACCCATTCGAGCGTTTATTGTAGCCCCCATTTCCTTGACGTCGAGGTCGTCCCGGCCTAGCGTGATCTTGTACACAGGGCCAGTCTGCTCACCGGCGTGACCAACAATTTTTGCAATCCGGTCCGTATCCAACGTCGCTTGTTTTTCGCTCCCTGATTTCTCGCTGCGACCCGATTCAGCCGGTTTCACTTGACCAATCAAATCCAGAGCCGGCTTGATCTGGTTGGCTAACTCCACAGCTTTTCCATGTCCATGGACATGCATAAAGAAGACTCGCGGCTCTTCCCAGAAGAAGTGATTGTGCAAAGCGGTAACCTCAAACCCATGTTCAAGCAGGGCAGACATCACGGGATTCACTTCGTCCTGAGACAAAACCAGATCTCCCATCACCACTTCTTCTCCGCCGTCACCTTTTGTCATGGCGAACCAGCCGCCAAAACCAAAAGGCGTCGGAAGCGGATATCCAGCGACTTTCATATGCAGATCATTCCGTGGAATGTTGATCTTAAGGACATTCGATTTGTAGTCCCCCGACTTGCCGACCACTTTCATAACTTCTTGGTACTCGCTGGGGGTTTCTTGCGAATATCCGAGTGTCGTGAGGATGGCAAAGCAAAATATGACGCAAGTGTTTATTGCCGTCTTTTTTCCGATTGCTGGCATGTCATCTCCTTAATAGAATTCCGATTACCGTGCGGTCGCCTTGAGATCGTCGAAGTAGGTCACTGAGTCGGCTTTTGTCCAGATTCCTATCTTGCCTGCATCCTTGAACGTGTCGTCCGTAGCCTCGATCTTTTTATTGCCGTCGTAGTAGCAAGTAATCTTGTTGCCTACAACCTCAACACGCAACTCGTGCCACTCACCTGACGTGACTTTAAGATTGGCACCGGCGAACTGGCTGCGCCGTCCGTTCACCACGTGATAGAGCCGGTAATTGTTCTCCAGGGCATTAGCGCGGACGATGTAATAGTTGTTGGGGTCTTTGAGGCGAAAAACCAATCCTCCGGCGCGATCAATACCTCCTGAGACAGCCTTGAATTTCATGCTGACGTCCAAATCCTGAAAGGATCCTTCATCAGCGATCAGCAGAGGAAAGCGGTAGTCGGTTTGGTCAGTTGACGTCTGGGCGACAACGTTGGGTTTTGAGGGGGCCGTTGGATCGGCGGTCACCGCCCATTTTTCCCCTGCCCCTCCACCGGTTTTTGCGCTGTGGAATTTTGCAGGCATCTGTCCTGGCGTATCGCCGTCGAAGTTGTATGCAAACTGGTTACCCGCCGTTTGTCGCGGAGCAGCTTTTTCGGCAGCCACCGCCGCAGGAGTGGCCGGACCTTCTTCACCCTCTTCGCCTTCATCGGCGTCAGGTTTTTCTCCCGGCTTTTGGTTTGCGGATTGTACTGTTCCGGTCGGGCTGTTCGGCCGTTTCTCGTCCTCATCACTGTCTTTGCAAGAAATAAGCACAATCAATCCGAAAAGTACCGCCGCCAGCGGAACAACCTTGAGTGCGGCCATAGCATTCTCCTTTGGCTAACCCAAAAGAAATCCAAACCTAACGTATACGGCTGGGATTAAACACTCCTGAATCGATCATGAAATTTCATTCAGGATTCGACTGCACGGAAGCTGGCGGTTTAGCCATCGCGAGATCGAGACCGATTGATGGTAGCGAGAGGCAGTTCGACGCGAAAGAGGCTGCCGCGGCCTTCAGTGCTGTTGACGGTGACTTGTCCGCCATGGGCCAGACAGATTGAGCGGACGATGGACAGGCCCAGACCTGTACCACCCATCTGACGAGAGCGAGCTTTGTCGGCACGATAGAAGCGCTCAAAAACGTGCGGCAGGTCGTCAGCCGAAATGCCCAGACCACTATCAGCTACTTCGAGAACCGCACGATGGTCGCGTCGCTTTACCGAGATGCTGACATTCCCTCCTTCGGGCGTGTACTTGATCGCATTGTCTAGGAGGTTCACTACTACTTGCTTGAGTCGGGACGGATCAGCCTCCACGTCGACAGGGTCAGTTCCGTCCGATGTCAGCGAGATGCGCTTTTCCTCTGCGAGCAGCTTCATCTGGTCAGCAGTGGTCCGAGCCAGTTCTGCGAAATCCAGGCGCACGGGCTGCACCCGAGCTTCTCCAGCTTCTAGCCGGGAAATCCCCAGAAGACTTTCGACGATCTTGGCCAGCCGGTGAGTCTCCTCCAAAGCGCTGCCGATCGTGTCGCGCACGTCTGGGGGTAAGCTTTGGCCCTTTTGCGCAACTGCCTCTAGCTCTCCTTGGAGGACAGTTAAGGGTGTGCGCAGCTCGTGCGATGCGTCAGCCGAAAAGCGATTGATCTGCAGAAACGACTCCTCCAGCCGCGCGATCATGCGATTGAGATCGGTGGCGAGTCGCTCAAGCTCATCACCAGTGTGAACCACGGGCAATCGTTCGCTGAGATTGCGTGACGTGATCTGGGCAGCCTTCTGGCGAATCTCATCGACAGGGTGCAGCGCGCGCCGCATGAGAAGGTAACCACCCCCGATCGCCAAGGCGACGATCAGCGGTAGGCCCAAGGCAAACGTCAGCAACAAGCCCCGAAGCACGGATTCAATCTGGTTATATGGTGCTGCAACTTCGATGAGGAACTGGGCGCCGTCGCTAGCCCGGTAGGGCAAACCATGAAGAAGGAGTTCGCGCCCATCGCGCATTTCCACTTCACGAGTAAACCCACGTGTTGCCGGTAATCGGGTAGCAGCAACCAGGGAGGGGTCGAAGGTTGCGTCTTTGGGCGGACCGGAGACATAGATTCGTTTACCATCCGCGCGAGTGACTCGGATGAACCGTCCATTGATTTCCGGCGAGTAGTGTTCTGTGATCTCGTTATCGACATAGTCTTCGCCGCTTTGGTTGATATTGACGAGCAGCACGTCACCAATAGAGCGTGCCTGTTTGATCAGCGATTCCTCCAGAGACTTCTGAAGGTAGCGCTCCAGACCGAGATAGGTGGCAGCCCCAAACACAGCAAGCGCTGCGGCGAGCAGGACGGCATACCAAAGCGCCATTCGAAAACGAATTGAGCGGGTGATCACGCCTCGACCTCGTGTTCACTGATAACGTAGCCAAGGCCGCGAATGGTCCTGATTAGTTTATGTTCGTGCAGATCATCGACTTTGGCGCGTAGATGACGGACATAAACATCGACAATGTTCGTAGCTCCGTCGAAGCTTTGGTCCCATACATGTTCCAGAATCATTGTGCGTGAGAGCACTCGACCCGCGTTCGCCATCAGATACTCAAGCACTCCGTATTCTTTTGAGGTCAACTCAATTCGCTTGCCGTTCCTTCTCACTTGCTGTGCCAGGCGGTCAAGTTCCAGATTTCCAATCCGCAGCACGCTCGCTCTGGTGACCGGCCCTCGGCGCAGGAGAGCCTTGACGCGGACCAACAATTCGGCGAACGCAAATGGTTTTGTCAGGTAGTCATCCGCGCCAGCTTCGAAGTGCTCGACCTTGTCCGCCACGGAATCACGGGCGGTCAGAATCAGAACTGGGACCTGGGACTTCGATTTCCGGATTCGGTTCAGAACCTCGCCTCCCGTTAGGCCGGGAAGCATCAAGTCCAGAATTATGAGGTCATATTGATAAGTCTGGGCAAGATCCCAGCCGCTCTTCCCATCACGAGCCACATCGACTGCAAAGCGCTCCGCGATCAGGCCGCGGGACACAAAGCGGGAGACCTTCTCTTCGTCCTCGACCACCAGGATGCGCATTCTTCAGACCCTTTACGGTACGAGTGACCAATGAATGCAGCATGAATGCTACATGAAATTCCATTCAGGACAGTAGCGTAGTGATCCAATGCTGGGAGGTGGACGTCTGGCCACTTCTAAGGTTCGACTGCGAAGCAATGAATCCATCAAAAGTAGTCGTGACAGCTGAAGAAGGTGTGCGACAAGATTCAGTGATGAGATGCTGCCCTCTTCATGGACGGCGCCACCTCGCTGTGGATGTTATCAATAGTGTTTGTCTTCACGTCCAGCGTACTGACTACTTTTGATAGGGCAAATCTTGGAATTGGCGGTCCTTGAATTCTTTCGCAGGCTCGAAGGGACTCTTGGATTCGGCCATGACGGGGAATTTTACATATTCTTGACATCTCCCAGGCCTCTCCTTCCGAGTCGTTCACCTCAAAAGTACCGCATCAAGGCAGGGCTGAAATGGGTGGCCAAAGGCGATTTCACTTTCAGAGGTTACAACGCGTTTTTGCATCCCCGGACCTAACAGCAATGTGATCGCATTCGGCTCCTCGAGAGCTTGCGGGAGAGACAAATGAATCGATATGCACGTGCGTACCCGGCAATTCCGGCAGGCAGAATTGTACTTATGGCGTTATTACTTGCGGTCACATTGCAGATCGCAAGCGCACAAACCTCATTTATTGGTCCGCTGAATCCTGGCCCCACGGTATCGACAGTGCCCGCTAACGGCGATGTCAATCCCTATGGCCTTACCCAAGTGCCAATGACCACAGGGAACTTGGTCCAGGGTGACCTTCTGGTGAGCAACTTCAACAACTCGGCCAACCTGCAAGGCACCGGCACTACGATCATGGAGATCTCGCCCGCAGGAGCAGTGCAGACCTTTGCGCAGATTGACCCTGGTACTCTGCCCGGTGCCTGTCCCGGCGGTGTGGGCTTGACCACAGCGTTGGTTGTTTTGCGCGCTGGTCGGGTGATCGTTGGCAGTCTGCCGACCAGCGACGGTACGGCGGCCACGGCTCAGGCTGGCTGTCTGCTGGTGCTGAACAGCACTGGTCAAGTCGTCGAGACCTTCTCGGGAGCTCCAATCAACGGCCCGTGGGACGCAACCGTTCTGGACGAAGGCACCATTGCTGAACTTTTCTTTACTAACGTGCTTAACGGGACTGTTGCAGCCAATGGTCGGGTTGTAAACCAAGCCACAGTTGTCCGCATGCTGCTTTCAGTCTCGACGACTTCGATGCCGCAAGCCGTGTTGACTACCGTTATTGGCTCTGGACTGCCTGCGCGCACCGACCCAGCCGCGCTGGTGATCGGTCCCACAGGACTAGCGCTGACCGGCAATGGCGACCGACTGTTTGTGAACGACAGCTTGAAGAACCGAATCACCGCAATCTCTAACCCTCTGTTCCGGACCACCAGCGCTGGGAAAGGCGTCACGATATCGCAGGGCAAGGCTCTAGTTGATCCTCTCGGCCTAACGATCGCTCCCAACGGTGACCTGATCGCAGCCAATGGAGGCAATGGGAACCTCGTCGAGGTCACGGCGAGAGGCAGGCAGATCGCCACCAAGCTGGTTGATGCTGGCGGAGGCCCACCTCCAGGTGCTGGCGACTTATTTGGGATCGTAGCGGTGCCCGGCAAAGTTTACTTCGTGGACGACGGTACGAATACGCTTAACGTGCTGGAATAGGCCTGAGATTTCGCGGTATCTGTTTAAGCGACGACGGAGTGCAGAGGAAGTCCGCGGTCGTTAGCGCAGAAACCTGTACCCTGCGCGGTACGTCGTGACAAAGTGGGTAGGATTCTCCGGATCTCTTTCCAGTTTTTGCCTGAGCTTCAGGATGTGGTTATCGACTGTCCGTAGAGAAGGGTAATCGTGGTAACCTAACGCTTCTTTTAAGAGTTCATCGCGCGCAACGTCGCGCTCCTCGTTGTGCAGGAAGAACTTTAGTATTTTGAACTCCTGGGCAGTTAAGGCGATGGGTTGACCTTCGCGAACGACCTCCATTTTTGTGAAGTCCACACAAATCCCATCGAACTCCGCCTCGTCGTGGATGATCGGTTTACGCGTACTGCGGATCGCTGCCCGCACACGCGCCAGCAGCTCTCTGGGACTAAATGGCTTGGTCACATAATCGTCAGCTCCCAACTCCAGGAGCAACACCTTATCCACCACATCTGTAGACGCGCTGAGAATAATGATCGGCAACGCAGATAGTCGCCGTCTGACCTGAACACAAACGTCTTTTCCCGACAAGATCGGCAAGCCCAGGTCGAGGACAATTGCTGTCGGAGTGCTCGTGCGAAAAACATCCAACGCAGACTTCCCATCACCGCTGATCTCAACCGCGAATCCGGCGGACTCGAAGAGTCGCTTCAAAGCCTTCTGAACGGCTTGGTCGTCCTCGACGATCAGAATCTTTTCCATCAAGATCTTTTCCATCAAGGGGTAATGGTTGTCGAACTGCTGGATGTTCGCTACTTTCCTCTGCGCAGGCTTCCTACGCCTGCAGCTTTACCAGATCACGAGCGCTTATGGGATGAAGTTTTCTCCTAGCCGAAACTGGATGTGTCATTGGCCCGTAAAGAATTTGCAAGAACATTGCGCGATGCGAAAGAGTAGCGGCACCGGAATCCGATCGTCGGAGGTGTCCGGTCGTGGGTCGGCAAGAGTCGTGGGTCGGCAAGAGTCGTGGGTCGGCAAGATAAGACCAAGATCTGCCGGAGACCGTGCAAGTGCCCGCACATGCGCCCATCGGGCAGCGACCTTTTACGTTTCCATGACACACGACTACGATCCAGGGAGTATCTTTAACTTTGTAAACCACTCTGGTAAGAGCAGTTCACTCGCCTTAAAGCGCGACTGGAGCATTCAAGAAAGAACTGAGTGGCGAAAGTTGTAAGGGAATATGTACCAGGTGCTTGCCACGGCGGTTTTGTTGGCGGCCACGGCTTTCCCGCTGCGCCTTGAAGGGCAGATGCGCGCCACACAACGCCCAGCCGGCCCAGCACGAATCGGCGTTAGCTCGCCTTTTCGTTCCATTCGATCTAACCCAAACAGATTTGTTGTCAGTAGTGGACGCCGCTTTATTCGCCCGTCCGGAGTTGTTGGAGCGGTCGGACTCCGTCATCACCGGCGCTTCCCGATCTTTTTCGGAAACGCTTGTTTCAACGATCCGTTCGTCGATCCGTTCTTCTGCCGGCAGTTCTTGTTCAGCAATCGGTTCTTCTTCGCGCAACCTGTGTTTTTGCCTTACCCGGTCTACGCGGCCCCGAATTACCAAGTTGCTGAACAAAACCCGGCAACCACGGCGGATCAAGAAGCGAGTCTGGCCAATGAGTTCGACTGGTTGAGGGACGAGATTGAACGGCTGCGAGAAGAAGAACGGTCACGCGAAGAGGCGCGGCAACCCATGTCAAAAACTCGGCCCTCAGCCGAAGAGAAGGTGGCCACCACGATTCTGGTTTTTCGTGATGGTCGTCGGAGTGAAATTCAGAATTACGCGATCGTCGGCCAGGCCCTGTGGATGCTCACGGAACAGCGGGCCCGGAAGGTGTCGATGTCCGATCTCGATGTAGAAACTACAAGGAAGTTAAATGCAGATCGTGGTGTTGAGTTTCGGACCCCATAATCCGCTGACTCGGAGGTTGAGAGTCACGTGGAATCAAGCCTCTTGAAAAGCGCTTTTCGCCAAAAGCACCAGAATACGGCTGCCGCAAGGTCATTCTTCTGGCGTCTGCTCACGATCGCGCTGACGCTTCTCAGTTTATCTTGTGGATTCTGTGTCGAGCGACCTTTTATAAGCTCGATCTCGCCAAACAGCACGCTGGCAGGAGGCAACCAGTTCCTGCTGACAATTAACGGCAGCAAATTTCGTCGAAATTCCTTGGTGAGTTGGAATGGTTCCTTCCGGGCAACGAGTTTCCTCAGCAGTCACCAGTTGGCAGCGACAATCACCACTGCCGATGTTGCAACGCCAGGGTCGGTGCTTGTGCTTGTGTCCAATCCGCCCAGCGGGAATACGACATCTGTTTCGGGAGCTATAGGAAACACTTTCGTCATGGGATGTACCGGCAAGGAATCGAATGCAGTTGCGTTCACGATTAGCCCGTGAACAGATTCGTTCGCCGATGTCAACGCAGAGATCTCGCGTCAACCGCGGGGGTAGTATCTGGTTCAGTTTACTTTCCTGCGATCTCGAATTCGACGCGAATCTCGTCCTTGACTTTGATCGACCCGCCCGCGGCAGTCACGGGTGTAATCGCGAATTCCTTCTGCCGCAACCGAGTCGAGCCCCGGTACCGTCCATCCACGCGTTCTACATCGACCTTCACAGGGAGGGCTTGCCCGTGAAGCGTCAGATTGCCGCGCACAACCCACCTATTCTCACCGGCGCGGCTGACCTCGGTGGAGCGAAAGCGAATTTCATGGAATTCTGCGCTATCCAAAACCTTCGGGCCTAGCATCGTGCTCTGAATCTCTGCCCGGTCCTTGTCGGAGACACCCAAACTGGAATCGCTGGAAGCATCTGCTGAGCAGCAAAATCGAGGTGGACGGGGCTTTCGTTAGGAGCGGCAGATACGAAAAGCGGGGCGGCGATTGGAAATTTGTGGATTGGGAGACTGGACTGCCGAGTCGGCTTTCGATCAAGCTTCCGACAAATTTCGAGGAGGACGTCGAGAGGGCATGGAACACATACTGCCGGTTCGGCCGCTACTCTCGCGCTTTGGACCAAATCCGGCTATGCCTTGAGCACAAAGCGATTGAACGAAAAGACCTGGAACGGATGTGTTCAGACCTCGGCATCCCCGGCGAGTTCGATATCGTACAGATCAGCTGGCGACGAGACTACGATCCGTTCTTCTACCGCGAGCTCTCGAGATGCGCGCGGCACGTCTATTTCTTCCGTGACGAATACATCTTCGAAGTCGAGAGGGCTGTTGTGGTCGAGACACCGCAGCTAGGACATGCGAGCTACGTTTTCGCTAAGCCCAGAAGTATGGAAAGCTTCCTCGCCCTGTACACCAAGATCAGCAAGGAGCAAATTCGGCGCAACCGTGACAACGTCGGCCAACGGCTCGGATTCTTGGGGCGCGTCATCCACGGCACAAATCCTCGAGCTTGGCTCCACGAAATGTGCCAACGCCTAGGGGAAAAGATCGATTCGGTCGTCGTCGTGGCGGACTGACGCACACATCGTCCAACTCAGGCAAAATGCGATCGGTTAACGAGCGTTGAGTCACACTGTAGGCGACTTGTTGCCATAACAGGGAACTGGCCGCGGAATCGCCAATCTACTAGCACGGATGATTTTCCGTTTGCGCTTGCGGTCCGGTGTCGCAAGTGCGAGGACGCCCGCAGCCTTGTCAAGAAGCTTTCCTTGTCCCACCCCACGCAGGTGCACCAGATTGCCCCTTGACTCTGGACATAACTCCAGGGTTTATCCTCAAATGTGTGGCAGAGACGGTTCACATCGGCAAGGCCGCAAGGCTGGCCGGCATCAGCGTTGACACGGTCCGCTTCTATCAAAAACTCGGACTAATCAAGGGTTCGAATCGGAGCGCGGGCGGATATCGCTTATTCAACGGAGAGCAAATTCGCGACCTCAAGTTTGTCCGGCATGCTCAGGAATTGGGATTCTCTCTTACCGAAATCCAAGAATTGCTGGCGCTACGGCAAAAGCATCACGCTTGTTCCGACGTGCAATCCATGATCAAGCACAAACTGGCAGGTGTGCGCGAGAAAATCAAGAGTCTTGCCAGACTGGAAGCGGAGCTAAGTGGCGCACTCCGCAATTGCAATCGTGAGCTGCGCCTAAAACGGGAAGTCAAGCATGAGGACTGTTGTCCCTTGCTCACGAAACTTGACCGGATGAACGGCTCTAAACGGAACGAATATGTCTCGAGTGGAAGAAAATCGGCCGGCAAATAAACACGACTCAAAGAGTACGGTGGTTGCCAGCCTGGCCGCGCTCGGCAGCGTGATTGTGGCTTCGAGCTGCTGCCTGCCGCTGCTGCCGTTCCTTTTGGCCGCTGGAGCCGCGGGTACCTCGGCTTTTCTCGTCCAGTTGCGACCGTACCTGCTCGTTCTATCGGTGTTGCTCATTATTTTTGGCTTCTACAAGTCTTGGCGGGCCAAGCAGTGTGATTGCAAGCCCAGCCGGTTCAGCACTTTTCTTTTGTGGTTCTCGGCTATTGTCGTGCTTGTATTCATCTTCTTCCCACAAGTAATCGCGAATCTGGTGGCCGATCTACTGGCAGGTAAATCATGAATGGTAAGCGAATCCTCCTTGTTGTGATCCTTCTGGCGCTATTTGGAGCCGGGCTTTACTTCTACGGCGGACATTCGGTCCCAAAGGGACAGGCGCCCCTTGTCAGCTTTTCCGGGGGCGATCTTACAACTTTGAAGACTGCGTTCAACGCTTCAACATCCTGCACCCGCGTTGTTGTAATGCTATCGCCCACTTGAGCCTATTGTTTGCAGGGGGCCTCTGCAACGGGACAATTGATGCGAGAAATCAATAGCCAAGACGTACGGGTTTTCGTGATCTGGGAGCCGGTATTGCCGACCGATTTTGTCGCCCCCTCGACCGCTGCACTCGCGCGCATTCCTGATACGCGAGCGGCACAGTATTGGGACAGAAAACGAGCGTTGTCACATTTGCTCGGAGAACACAATCGCTCAACCGTGGTGTGGGACCACATCGCGGTGTACGCGCCCGGAACACTATGGCAGGATGGCCCGCCGAAGCCGATTTATTCTGACCATCCGGTTCGTGACGTGATTAGCGGTGCAAAGGATGCAATTCAACGCCTGCTAACAAGCGACCCAAAATCAGCAGGAGGTAAAAGATGACGAAGAATACTGTCGTTTATTCCCAGCGCGGGTGAATGTTCTGCGATCAAGCGAAAGAGTATCTTTCGCAGAAGGGCATAACGTTCGAAGAGAGGGACATAGCGCAAGATCCCAACGCTCTGGCCGATCTCAAGAAACTTGGTTACATGACCACTCCGGTGATTGTCATCGACGGTTCGGTCATTGTGGGATTTGACGCCGACAAGATTGATCAGGCGCTTCAGGGTTAGCTCCTGTTACGGTGAAACCGATTCGGGGTAGCAATCGCGCACTGCTGCCGCTAAGAAAACTGGGCAGTTAAACTGACCAAAAGGAATTGAGAATCAGCAATCGCACGAGCAGGCACGTCCTTCGAATGCTTCTTTGGCTTCCTTAATCACAATTGGGAGCAAGCCCAGTGCGGCGACCGGATCGGCCCAAGGCAGGTGTGCCGCTGCGTTGAGGAGCAGCCCGGCGAGTGCAATCCAAGATAAATAAGCGCACAACGAACTCTGGGCGGCATCCGCTTGCAATGCGGAACTCTTCGTTGCTATCGCGAGTTGTCGCTTGCGCCGTCCCAGCCAAGGCATGACTAGAGCTGCAGCACAGAGTAGTGCGATTCCCACATAACTGGGCCCTGGTTTCGATTCGGCAGCAATCAACGTGTAGAGCGAGTGGGCTGCAATATACGCCGCCAGCGCGACCAAAAGCCAGGCGGTGATTTTGCTCGCAAATTGTTCCGTGATCCAGCGAGG
>WNGK01002747.1_pt1 | contig 19027 bp, 15 predicted proteins | sample 5400601 | NCBI WGS metagenome assembly WNGK01 (sample SAMN13153376, study PRJNA577476) | soil metagenome | isolation source: 60 cm soil or saprolite under Garry oak tree replicate 1 | place: USA:California | collected 2016-06-15
ATTCATACATTTATGTGCAGGAGTACGTTGTGATGTTTTCACGTCTTTTCAGCAGGCACCTGCTGCCTTACTGGTTTGCAGGATTCGCGCTTATCCTCGTTTTGAGCAGTTGCACTTCATCGAAGAACAAACCCGTTCTGCTTGTGACACCTCTTCCTTCACCAGGAACGCCCTTTGTGGACTTAAGTGGGGTACGTCCTTTCATCGATACCTGGAACAATATTCACCTCTTTCAAAGTTTTGACTACAACATTTCCGATCCAGCAAATGTGGCAAAACCCTACGATTTTGTCTGGGGTGCATCAGTGGATCATATCCAGGCAATTCGCGCCGGCAACCCAAATATTTTCATTACCTACTACATTCCCTTTCACCGCGAAAGCGGGACATTCACCGACCCGGGCGCGACCCATGACCTGAACTACTGGAAAGCGACTCATCCCGACTGGATACTCTACAAGTGCGACCGGGTCACGCCTGCTTATGAGTTTGGTGACCCGAACATACCGCTCGATTTCTCCAATCCTGCCCTGGTACCCTGGCAGGTACAGACATATGGCCTGCCGGCCAGCCAAAACGGCTATGATGGTATCGCGGCAGATAATGTAGACTTACAGAACTATTTTGGCGCATGCGGTGTCTACGTCAATGGTCAGTGGAGGCAGCGCTATACCGGGCAGGTCGAGGACCCCCAATGGCGTGCAGATGTCGTTGCCTGGCTGGCACGCATGCAGCAGGCCCTGCATCATTTAAGCCATCCATTAGCCCTGATTCCCAATCTCGCGCTGGGAAGCATACCTCCCAGCGACCCTCTCGTGCAACAGTTAGTGAAGCATGTCGATGGGGTACTCGACGAAGATGGCTTCACCGACAACGCCCGAGGCGACATTACTGACAATAAATGGGTGCAACTCGTTCAGTTCATGGAAAGTGTACAACATCAAAATAAGCCATTCTATGTCGTAAACCAGTTCGCTTCGGCCTCGGTGGGTAGTAGTGAGATACAATGGGCCCTTGCCTCGTACTTGATGGGCAAGGAACATACAGCCGCGATCTTCATTTCAACGCATCAAGGATATGGAGGCGACACCCGCTACTACGCGTACAATGCCCAGGTGGGTAGCCCCACTGGTGCTATGTATCAATCGCAGAGTGTCTACTGGCGCAATTATACCGATGGTGTAAGCATCGTTAATCCCAGCGCAACGCAGACCTATACTGTTATCTTCAGTGTAAGATCACACTATGTCGATCTGAACGGGTTTCCTGTCCATCAGCAAGTCACTTTGCCCCCCCATTCGGGCTTAGTGCTCTTGCTCAGCCGCTAGTGATCAGATACGGGGCAGGGTCAGAAACTTGTGGTTCCAGATCGGCGGGGAAAAGGGTCTCATACGCGAACAAGAGATTCTTCACGGAGTGATCCCAATTTAACTCCTCCTCGATGCGCTTGCGCCCAAGCGCTCCCATTTCGAGTCGAAGTTCTTCGTTATCAAGCAAAATTTCAATTTTGTCGGCGAAGTCTTCTATGACATTGGGAGTAGCGTACAAGGCGCCATCCTGTGCTGAAAAGCGTGTCTCGGCAAGATCGAAAGCGACGACCGGCTTCCCCATGGCCATGTATTCCATCGTTTTGATCATGGTGCAGTACTCATTCAGTCCATTTTGCGGGTCGGGCGAGAGTCCTACATCTGCCGAGGCAAGATAGCGCAGGACTTCTTTATTTTCCGTCCAGCCGGTAAAATTGACGTAGTCGTTTAGCTCGAGTTGATGAGCAAGTCTGCGCAGCGCCGGGGCAGAGTCACCATCTCCCATCAGGACTAACGAAACGTCCTGGCGTCCACGCTTATGAACCAGTTCATGAAGGGCGTACAAGGTGTATTCAACGCCATCTTGAACAGCCATCACACCGACGTAGGCCAACAAATAACGCCGCCCTCGTTTCAGTTCAGGTTCAGGCCTGGGGACTTCCAGGCGTCTCAGATCTGGCCCGTTACGTACGACAAATACCCTGCTGGCATGACAGCCGCCGCGTTCTATAGCGAACTGTCTTTGCGAAACGTTCGATGTAATGACGAGATGAGATGTGCGATAAGATCGGCTTTCCATGAAGAGCAACACCCTGTGAATTAGTTTCAGACGACCTTTGTATATCACCTGGAACATTTCAGGGGACAGGTCATGCTGATCAAAAATAAACTTCTTCCCGAAAAGCCTGTAGAATAAGCCAAGCGCAAAGAACATATCGGGTGGATTGGCGGCATGAATTACATCAAAGCCATGGCGAACCAGCACCTTAAGGCTCAACCAGAATGTTTTGAGCATCGCCACGCCGTATTCTGCGAAGTAGGCAACGTATTTATGTCCCGTTCCTGGTAATCGGTAACGATAAATGTGGATGCCGTCGATACAAACATGCGATTCACGGCACTTCGTGGTTCCCTTAGGACTGATGATACTTACCTGAAACCCCTGATCGCGCAACGCCAGAGCCTCCGGCCAAACACGGCGGTCGGCAGGCGCGGGCTGATTTTCTACCAGCATGAGTACTTTTTTCACGTTAGCCATAAATAGATGCCTTCCCCCCACGCGATATATTGTTTAGAGTATTCGTTCAGATTTTTTAAACTTTCGTTCAAATACCCATTGAAGCGAGAACAACCCCATACTAAAGAAAGGTTTCAGGTCGTCCCGGGCAAACCACGATGCCTCCTCCACCCCCCGGTACGAACGCATCCACCCTCGAATGCCAAGCCTGGCATCCCGGCAGTACCTGGGTGATGAAACCAGGTCGAAATTCTCAACGACCCACTTCCGGCCTTCGCGAGGCTCTCCCGTCGAGACGGGCTGGCCTGTCAGGTCGAGATAGAGCGCCCGCGCTACATCCATATCGGCGCTATCGACAAGGAGGCGGAAGGTCATACCGATGCGAGGATTGACATCAATAGTCTTGTACTGCCCTGTGCGCTCATCGTACTTATAACCAATATCCAGGGGACCTCGGTAACCAATAGCCGCCATGAACTTCCTGGTCTGCATCGCAACCGCGTCGTTGAAGTAGCACACGCCCAGGCTCGTCACTCCCGTGTAAGCAGGATACTGGCGCATCATATTCGCCGTGAGGCCAAATAAACACTCTGACTCCTCGTTGAAATAGCCGTCAAACATCCATACCCTATGAGTGCCTGGAAGATACTCCTGGAGCATGAGATTCGGGGCTTCCGGAGTTTCCATCTCCTCGTAGCGTTTCAGCAATGTCTCCACGTCCTCGACCACGACCATCTTTACCCCGATTCGTCGGCGCAGCGCCAGGGTATCGATGCCTTTGAGCATGACAGGGAAGTTTGCGTTCTTGCTGAACTCGATGACATCTTCCCGATTCTGAGGAAAGCTCGTCTCCGCAGCCGGAATACCGAACTGCTTGCACAGGTAGTACATCTGCTTCTTGCTCGAGAGGGAACGGGTCAGCCCAGCAGGCTGATTTGGGAAGAGAAACGCTTCTTTTAGCGCCTCTGCATGGTCCGCCACGAAGAGGCAGCTATCGTCGTCAGTAGGGATGAGAATTGGATGTGATCCAACCTTTTGACCAAGTTGAAGCAACCACTCGACCGTCTGCTCAGGAGCAACCTTTGCAATATTCCAGAAGAAGTTTTCTCGCCAGTAGCGTGATCGTGCCGCCGGAGAGCGCTGATCAGCGTGGACGCCATAAACGGGAACACCGAGGCGACCAAGGCTTCGTGCAATAGCGTGTCCGTGGTAACCAGGAGCGATTACAACCACGGGAACGGATGTATTCACCTGCCCTTTCTCAAGAAAGGTTCCTCCAGATACCATAAAACACAATCCTGCACTTTCTTTTAACGGATGAGTAACAACTCCTCGGCATGCTTTATCACCTGGCCGCCCTCGTACCGATACACTTCATCAAGGTCATCGATGTGTGTCAAGACATACTCAAGGTCTCTACTCTGGTCGCTCTTACGAAGATACTCAGCACTTTTACCATCGACAATCGCGTCGACAGGGGTACCCCTCCACTGCTCCATGATCGCGAGCGTTCTCTCATCCTGCGCCTCGTATCCGGCGGCGAGGAGACCTTCAGCGATCCAGGCGCAACACAACTGATCCTCTTCACGGAACTCCCCTCGCGACCCCGCGCCAATAACGGCGATGGTTGGATGGTGCGCCGCAAGGTAAGCAATTGTCGCGCTGTAGTTCCGCAGGCACGCAATGTACATCGCCTGCGAGGAAGCAGCTCCACAGATGAGTTTTGTGCCTGAAGTAGAGAGAAGAAGCATAGGACGATGGGTATCGGTCCTGGACTCCAGATCAGCCGGGCTGTTGTTCAAGTCGAAACCGTAGGGCATCGATCCACCTAGTTCTCCAACAAGCAGCGGATTTGGCAACCTTGCGGCCAGCGGAACCGCCGCTTCGAGGGTGGGAGCTGGAAAGCACTTCCGACCGAGGGCAACACTCGTTACGGCGGTCGTGGTTGCCCTGATGACATCGACGGCAACAATCGCATAGCCGTCCCGGTAGGTCTCCATACTTTCGGGGAAGCAATCAATAACAACTGTCTTTCGCACGACGAGCTCCTCTTTCCGTCATTTCATACTAAGGGCGCGTTGGCCGCAACCTGGGTATCTCGAACGCATCCGAATGCAGGCCACGACGAAAGATCTCAACACGCAGGAGTTCTTCCAGCCGCACATTGCAGAGATGGACATGTCTTCCAAAATGCTCCATAAATGCGAACTGGCTCGGCTTGTTGGGAGCTTCGAACATAGCGATGTCAAGCCCGAATTCCTCTGCGAAGCGATCCGCATAGGCGGTATTTAACGAACCATCATTGCCGAACATTCCCACTCCCTTAGCGCTCTCACGCGCCTCGACGACGAGCTGCACCGCGCCAGCGTCAAGCCAGGCATGCCCTCGTGCGATTGCTTCGTCGAGCGACTCCTCGGTAAAGGGACCTTCGTGCTTCTTGCCCATTTCATACTGGACTTCAAGCCCCCGCTCATGCGCCATCTGCACTATCGTGCGTGGTTTGTGCGGCAGTTCCGTGAAGCCCTCCCCACATTCGATGCGTGTAATGCCGAGGTCTGCGCACAGGTCAAGGTATGCCTCAAGTTGTCCCTGGGCTACGGCTACCTCAAAAGGACCCCCTCCAGTGACCGCCGGTACATTATGAGTGCGCGCCGCCGCTATCTTCCTCCGCGTTGCTGCCTCGTTAGCAATCTGCCAGCACGCCATCGAGATCTTCAGAGAAGCCATGAGGTGTGAGCTTTGCTCGAGATGGCTCTCGAGTGTGACTGGATCATAGCCGGGGTCGAAAGGACTGGTCAGCGGCGGCAGTTCTGGAACACCGATCAATCGTAAATAGTCATGTGTACTGAGTCGCTTGCTAACCTCTCTCATAAAAACATGCTCCATTTCTTGCTTTAAGCGCTCTTATGTCGAAATACCTTTCCCGGTGCTCGTCGATTGCAAGGTCGGCAAAGACGCGGGCTTCGAGGCCAGAACAATGTATTGCGCTCCTGTGGAGCGCAATAGGGGCGTACCTCGATCAGCAAGGCTTTGCAGTCGATGGTGAAGCCGAATACCCAGCCTCTTGGGGAGAATTGAACGGCGGAAGAGTGAGAATGGGCCAAATCCGAGCGTCTTACCCTTGGACTTGATAAGGCCAACCTGCGCCAGAGATGTATCGATAAAACGGCGACTGTGGCTGGTCGCTCCTATATCTTTCAGTGACCGGCGACGAAGTCTCGTATGTGCGAGCGCATTCTTCGCAAGCCGCTTGAGTGGGACAAAGACCGGGTTTAACAAGGGGTCAAGAAGATTGTGCAGGCGCGCTCGATTGTCAGCAGTTAGGATCACAAACCCCTCAGGTTTGGTAACACGAGCCAGTTCCTGCATAGCTGGCTCGACTTGTCCAATCCACGGAAGGACGCCGATGGCCAGCACCAGGTCAAAGGATTCATCCTCGAAGGCCAGGGCATTGATATCACCCACAGCCACACTCAGCCGCTCTGCGATGTCAGCCTCCATCGAGTGCTCGCGTGCCAGCTCTACCATGGACTCTACAGAATCGATGGCCTGGACGCGAAACCCACGTTGGGCGAGGGCAACAGCCATAAAGCCCGCTCCGCAACCGATCTCGAGCACCTGGCTGTCAGGCGGCAGGGCCAGGCCATCGATCCAATCCAGTACTGCTCCATGGCGTTCCTGGTGAATCTCAGCGTACACATCGCTGCTGGCATAGATATCGTTCCAGAACCACGATTGGGTCTGGAAGTAGGCATTTACGGTTGCTTGCCGTCCCAGGTGGGCCTCGGCGGACTTCTTCACGTTCGACACTCCTTAGATAGGCCATCTGGAATGGCTTGGAAGCCTCACCCATCGTACATACATGAACAGATTGTGGGCCAGAAAGCTTATCACTCTGCCTGGAATTCAACTTTTGAGCGTTCTCACACGACTCCACACTTAGCATAGCAAGGGTGGGTTTAGAACGGGTTACGGGCAGGGTTACAGATTTGGTTAGGAAGCGGTGATTGTGTAGAGAATCTGGCTGAGATGAGAAGTGATTGCTACCGTTCTCCGAAATGTGGACTTTTATGGACATGCCAGAATCATCCGGTTCGGTTCCTGCTTCAACGAGGGCCGTTTCACTGGTCCATCTTGCGACAGCTCAGCCAGAGCGTCCCTCTCCATCAGGCGTTATCTTCCGGCGGAACTCGCCGTAGAATGATTTGCAACTTTCATCGCTTGTATCATAGCTTTGTGAAAAAGGGCCTCCAGGCTGCCGGTAGAATCGTGCTGAACGAGCGTGAGCACTTCTTTGGCAAGCGCTACCAAGTTCAGCGCTGCATTGAGATCCCTTTCAATCACGAGAAGACACATCGGATTGACGCACACATAGATCCGCTCAGAAAGGTCCATCTCTGCTTTGATGTGACCGCATCCGGAGCACATCTTTGTGGACGGGAAGTAGCGATCTGCCATGAACAAGGCTTCCCCTTGCCAGGCCGTCTTGTAGATCATTTGTCGCTTGAACTCGCCCAGGCCCGCATCGCTGATCGCCAGCGCCAGTTTGTGGTTGCGCTTCATGCCATCCACATTGAGGTCTTCAAGGATCACCATGAGCGGGCGCAGAGGAGCATCAGCGAGCGTCGCCCGCCGGAGTTGCTTTTTGATCTGCTTCCGTTTCACTTTTCTGGCAATACCCTCCGGTAAGGGAGGCGGTTCCGTCGGCAGAGATCGCTTGCCTTTCTTTGCTCTGACCTTGGTTTTCGGTTCTGGCAAGCGGGCAGCGATCTCTGTTCGACGGAGCGCACGTTCTTCGGAAGTAAGATAGGCACGGGTGAGCTCTGCGGTGCCTTTATGCAGCGCATCACGACGGATATGAGCGATACGTGCATACTGGCGAGCGAGTTTGTGACGCGCTTTGACGCGATTTTTGCTCCCTTTCTGTTTGCGTGAGAGTCGCCGATGCAGCTTTTTGAGCCGCTTGAGATCAGAGCGCAGCGCTTTGGGATTGCCAATGCTGCGCCCATCGGAGCATTGCGCCAACGCTTTGATCCCCACATCGACCCCGATGGGTTCCCCTGTGGCAACGGGAGGGTCAGGTGCTTCTTCTTCTACCTGGACCGCTACGAACCAACGGCCAGCCTCTTCTGAAATGGTAGCCGAGAGGATGTGTACGCCACTGATTGGCAAATACCCACACTCCCTCAAGCGGAGCGTGCCCAGGCGAGGTAGGTCAATGGCTTTCTCGTAGATATGGATGGACCCAGTGAGTCGGAAGCTTCCCAGTCCTTTGCGTTTGGTCTTGAATTGGGGATAGCCAGCCGGGCCGCGCCACTTGCCTTCTTTCTTGAGTTGCACCCGCCTGAAGAAATTTTTGAACGCCGCGTCCAAATCGCGCAGCGCCTCTTGAGGAGCTGCCTTTGAGACATCGTACATCCAAGGCAGTTCGGTTTGTTTGAGATGGTTCAACTCACGATGCAGTTCCATCGCAGAGATGCCACGACCGGTCCGCTGGAAGACCTCTTGCTTGCGGCGCAAGCCCCAGTTGTAGGCATATCTTGCTGCTCCTGCATGCTTTTTGCAGAGCGTGATTTGCTTGTTATTCAAATCGAGTTCGGTCTTGTAGCCTCGCGTGATCTGCACAAGGTGTCCTCCCCTTGGATGTTCTAGAAATACATTCTCTCGGAACGCGTAGGAAGTGGAAGGAATTGAGCTGCAATCAAGCCGATGAGAAAACCGGCATTACCCGGCGGCCGATCAATATCCCAGGGTCTTGTCCACGACATTATAGAGGGGATTACCAGCCAGGTAGCGGCGCAAGTTTTCCTCGAAGATCATGGCGGCCCTCTCATTGTATAGTGGAGAGAGGCCCGCGCTGTGAGGGGTGATAAAGACATTGGGTAGCTGCCATAGGGGATGATTCGCAGGCAAAGGCTCCTGGTGAAACACATCCAGCGCGGCCCCGGCAATGCGTTTCTCCTCAAGAGCGCGTAGCAGGGCCGATTCATTACAGATCTCACCGCGAGCGAGGTTCACTAAGAAAGCCGTTGACTTCATGGCCTGGAAAGCTGCGTCGTCAAATAGCCCCAGGGTCTGGGGCGTCAGGGGTAAGGCGATGAACACTACATCGCTTTCACGCAGCATGGCATGCAATTGATCAGGAGTATAATAGCGATCGGGAAGAACTCCCTCGGGGTCGCCAACACCGGGGTACTGGAAGCCATAGTCATGGTGATCGGTACCTCGCTGCATGGCCAGCACACGCATCCCGAAAGCCCTGGCCAGCCGTGCAACCTGGCGACCAATACTGCCGTATCCCACGATGCCGATGGTTTTCCCCCACAGTTCCTCTGGCGTAAATAAAGTGCTGCGCTCCGCATTTGACGGCCACTGTCTCTGCCGCTGTTGCTCAAGCACCAGCGGTAGATGATGGAACCAGGCCAGCACCATACTGAAGAGGTGCTCGGCCATATTGATGGCGTGGACGCCGCTCGCTGAGGTAAAGGTGACTGGAGCCTGAAAAAGAGGAGCATCAACAATGCGATCAGCTCCGGCTGAATAGAGCTGCACCCAGCGCAAGCGAGGAGCCTTTTCCGGAGAAGGCAAAATGGTAGCGAACGAGGTATAGAGAATTTCTGTTGCCTGCCACAGGTCGTCTGGAACCACTCTGCCAGAACGCGCTGACCTCCACTCGATGTGAAGGTCGGGTGAAAGGAGTTGTAATCGTTCGAGCCAGCCCTCTTCGAGAGGGGCAGTGATTAGCACTTTACGAGACTTGTCAGAAGCACCGGTCAAGAGGAAACCCTCCACTGAGACAACTGCTGAAATTACATATAAGGCGAGGATACTGTCTTCCTGGCCAGAACAAAATAGGTCATACCAATGGAATGGAACATGGGCACACCTCGATCAACAAGACGCTGCAATTGCCGGTGAAGCTTCATACCCCGACGCGCGGAGAAGACTGGACGGCGGAAAAACGAGAATTCGAACCCACGGGTCATACCTCTGGTCTTCACAAGACCGACATGAGCCAGGGTTTTGTCGATAAAACGATTACCATGGAAGTTTATGCCTGGCATCTGCTGGCGCGGCCCCAACCGGGCAAGTATATTCTTAATATACCGTTTAGGCAGCGATAACAGCGGATTCAGACGGGGGTCGAGAAAGCTAGTCAACCCCATCTTGTTGGCAGTCGTGAGGATCACACCGCCCCCCGGTTTCGTCACGCGAGCCATCTCGCGCATAGCAGGTTCGATTCGCCCAATCCAGGGAAGAACGCCGATAGCCAGCACCAGGTCGAAGGATTCATCTGCGAAGGCCAGGGCATAGATATCCCCTAAAGCCACGCTCAGTCGATCAGCAAGATCGGCCTCCTTGGCGTGCTGACGTGCCAGTTCGACCATTGACTCCACAGAGTCGATGGCCTGGACGCGAAATCCGCGCTGGGCGAGGGCAACTGCCATGAAGCCCGCCCCACAGCCGATCTCGAGCACCTGACTGCCAGGCGGCAGGGCCAGATCGTCGATCCATCTCAATACAGCCGCGTGGCGGTCCCGGATAATATCAGCCCGCACACAATTGTCGGCGTAGATTTCTCTCCAGAACCAGGATTGGGACTGGAAGTAGGCATTCACGCTTGCTTGCCGTTGAAAACGTGTATCGACAAATTCATTCATAATTACTGACCCTGTTCCTCAGCCCAACTTAACAAGAGAAAAGCACAATTTCAACTCCTACATTCAAATACGCCTGACCCCTCAACCCATAAATTGTACTATCCTCTTGTATAATTTTGGTGTTTGATCGTGAGTGCGGACGGTTATGATGTATTCATACTTGTTGAGAAACGTGTCCTTTGCGTCATCATACCTGACTTTTATACCAGATCTTCATCCACTTCTCTTCTCCGGCTCTTTACACCCGTGGTAGAATAGCTCAGGCTAGTGCTTTAAGCAAATTGGAAAGATAGGGAAGCGATGAACGAAGCAATGCACGCAGAAGTCCGTATAGGGGATTATGGGCGCCTTCAAGTGAACTTTTTTCAAGATATGTTGCGAGAATTGGGTTCGGAAATTAACACTGAAACACTGATACTGGATTTTGGATGCGGCGAAGGCGGGATTGTCTATCATTTGAGAAAGCAGGGATTTAAGGCGTTTGGAGTCGATATCGTAAAAGATTATGAGAACGTCCAAAAACGCTGCGAAGAGGAGGGGCTTGTTGAGGCAGATGAAGATGCATTCCGCCTTATCGATATGAGTAATTATAAAATCCCTTTCGATGACAATACTTTTGATGTTATTATCAGTGACCAGGTTTTTGAGCATGTCCAGAACTACCCGGAAGCACTTGCAGAAATTAAAAGGGTCCTCAAGCCGGGCGGCAGCAGTTTGCATATTATCCCTTCCAGGTACAGACTCATAGAGGGGCACCTTTTTATACCGTTGGGAGGAATATTTCAAGGACATCGCTACCTGGCCTTGTGCGCTTTATTAGGCATACGAAATTCATTTCAGCAGGGCCAAAGCTGGAAGGAAGTTGCAGACTTCAACTTCGAGTATCTGAAGAATTCTACAACATACTTCACGAGGTCAAAAATCAGAAGACTCTTCACTGCCGAATTCGGTAACGTATCTTTTGTCGAACCGGTGTTCATCAAATGCCACTTCGGTCGTGTTCGTCGATACCTGTATCCTATTTCCAGGAAAATTCCTTTTGTATCATCCGTGTTCTGTACACTGCATTCGAGGGTCGTGTTTTCTAAAAAAGAGGATATAGGCAGTGCGACAAATGCAGCGAAATTACCCACAGAGGCTAGATCTAAGCGCGGGCGATGAATAGTTCCGAGAACTCTAGCAATCTAGTGACCGCTTGCTTTTCTCGGCTTCGCAAGGGTCATCCTTGCAGGATGGACTACGTAGGTGGTTAGCCTGCCATCCTCTACACCCTCCGCTGTGAAAGCATCAGGTGCTACTTTACGTACGATGTTGTACGCCCCGTTCAGATCGGCATTAATGTACCGGTTGCCCGATGCACGATACAAGCCACGTTTCACCCGTTTCCCACTAAACGTGTGTTCGGTGTCATCGTTCGGCTTCCGTACTGGCAACGGGTCACGATCAAGGAAACTGGCTTTTGACGTGTAGGACTCTTCGGTAATCAGCACGGTGATGCCGACTAACCCCGCTTTGTACGTCAACATCTGAATAAAGCGTGCGTGCGGTACCTGGACAAACTGTTGATTGTTGCGCTTGCCCATGTTGACTTCCTGTTTCCAGGCATCGTTTTTCCCGATGACTAACACGCCTATTTCTTCCTGCACCAGCAAGTCGATAATCTGTCGGCTGACAGCGTGCATATAGTGGTCGATACGCCGGTTCCGTTTAGTGGTGATGCGTTCCATGCGCTTTGTCGTGCCGGTTGTACCGAGCTTCTTCTGTAGCTCCGCTTTGCGCTTGTTATAGAATTGGTTGGTGGACTTCACTGGACGCCCGTTAACGACTACTGGGTGGAACCCAGGTTTGTTTGAGGCTAGCGCAGCCAGATTGTTCATGCCAATGTCTATACCAGCGTAGTAGGCAGGGTTGACGGGGGCTTGCTTCACGTCTTTCTCATAGACCACTTCTACGACGTAGAAGCCTTTGCGCGGGACAATACGGACTTGATTGATGTTCTGTTGTTGCGTTTTCACCGTGATGGAAAGCATCGAGGGTTGAATCAGACCACGCCTTAACGCTTTCTTGTTAATAGCCTGGATGGTGTAGATCAGGAGATTGCGTCCATCAGTCTTGTGTTTGTACTTGGGAAGCTGCGGGCGTCCTGTGAACTTGGAGGAGTCGCACTGGTAGCTCTCCCGCGCCTCACGGAACGATTTCCAATTGTTGACCAGTCCCTTGAGTACCCATTGCGCGACTTTGGCCGGAAGCGCACGGTACGCCTCGTGTGATTGCATGAGCTTATCCAACTGATTGTAGGAGATGAAGCACCCCTTGTGGATGAAGGCTTGCCGCATTTCGTAGTTGGCAGCGTTATAGAGGTTCTTGGAGGCGAAGGCGGCGGCATCGATCACGGCGTAGCGTGGGTCGTTGCGATCAATGATGTGTTGCTCAACTAACTGCATGGCGGCTTCCCTTTTGCTTCTTCTCTTGATACATTCTTTCTCACACGCTGCCGAACGGTAATGGGCTGGCTCTCTATTCACCAACCACTCTTCTTTCATCGATGGCAGAGCTTTCACCCAGTTCACGGCGGTACCGAATGGCTGACCCTTTGGAACAGGTGCATCTGTCCATAATCTCAGCAAGAGATGGTTCACTCCCCTGTCTACGCTGTTCAAGAATGTACCGTTTGATGCGCTGTTCAAGGGGTTCACTCCCCTGTTCATGCTCTGTTTCATCGGGGCTTGAGTGGACAAGGGTAATGGACAGGTTTGCTCCTCGCTTTGAACCCCTGCTGGCTTGTCCACTCTCCTGTCCATTCGCTATAGGGTGTTCCTGTTCCTGCTCTTGGGCCTGTTGAGAGGAGAGAGGGGTCAACGACTGGACAAGCGCGTAGACCTCCTTGAATTGGGACTGAACAGCCCTGTCCATCTGCGCCTGAACCGCTTGGAGTTCAGCCATGATGGCGTGGGTCTGTGACTGAACTACCGACTGAACCAGCAGAGGCACTGAACCTTGCACCTCCCGCACGTGCTGCTGCATCTCCGCTTGTACTAGCCGAAGCTGTTCACTGTAGGCATCCAGGTGGGCGTGTACATCCCTCGATTTCACAAGCTCTTGCGCTGTCGTTCGACGCAAACTGTGGATGACATGGCCGTAGATCACCGTCATAATCACCCGTACCAGGATGAGGCCCTTTTCGGCCACGTTGGTGTAGGTTGTGGCGGCAGGCCACAGCAGGCCGATGGAGACTAGCAGCAGGGTCAAGATCATGATGCCGATGAGGAATCCGCCCGTGAGAGAGGCGCGGCGGGCGGCTTGCTCGTCTCCCTGCTGGCGTGCGTGGTCGCCCATGCTGGCAAGGCTGAAGCCGCCCACGTCCAACATCACCACCTGCGTTCCCAGCACAATGTTGCTCAGAGCAGGCCAGAGCGTGACGCCGGGCAGGATTTCGATAATATTCATAATCATGCAGCCAAACAAGACCCATTCGGCGATGCGGCCCGCATACGTCTTGGTCACTTCCCAGGCATCGGTAATGATCTCTGACTTTGCCATCGCGCTCTCTCTCCAACTGGCTGCTGATCGTGGCTGCTGCTGCTGTGATGGTTGCGGTATTGTCGTCATAAACCCTCCGTTTCTCTTGCTCGTGTCTGTCTGTCGTCTGTCTGACAGCCCCTCTTTTACGCTGGTCGAGCGTACATTGGGCGTCTGTCTGTCTGATGCCGACGACAGACAGACGCTAGGGGATTTCTCCCAGTTCGCGCAAACGCCTCAGCAATGAGGCGGCTTTGTCCTTTTCACACTGCATGCCCTGCTTTTTGAGGGCGTCGGCCAGTCCACGTGCGCTGGTGGCGCCCTCCTGATACGCTGCCAGCGCTCGCTCTAGTTCAGGCGTCAGCCGCGCCTTTGCCGGTCGCATCGCAGCAAGCGGCTGGCTGGCCTGCGGCTGCTGCTGGGACTGGACAGGCTCCGGTTCGAGTAGGTCTCGCTCTCCAGGCTGCCATGCTTGCGGCGGCGTGGTCACGCGCCTGATCGAGGCGTCAGCCGAGGGCACGGATGCCGCGCCTGGGTGAGAGATGCGCGGGTGTGCCTGCTCCCCCGGCACGGCGGAAGCATACGGCCTGCTCAACAGGGCATGGTGCCGTAAGGCCTGGGTCAAGTGGGGCGTGTGACTGGCGTGCCTGGACTGGCGCGGCCAGAAGCGCGTCACCACCTGCCTGCCATCGGGCAGCATCACCACCGCATCACCGGGACGGAAGCCGGTAATCGCCTGGCGCGTCGCGGTCTTGGCGTTCACGTATTCCTCGTAGCGTTTCAGATCGTTATCGAGGGCCACTTTCATGAAGATGCGCAACTCCTGCTGCGAGATGGTATCCTTGTGAATGTCGGCGATGCGTTGGGTGTACAGGCACGGCACCGCGCCATAGGCCCGCCCCAACACCCCCAGGTTGGTGACGGAGGCGGTGGCCCATTTCCAGGTAGGTATCTCGATACCCACCGGCTTCTGCTGCGAGACGAACTGCTGTGCTTCATCCACGTGCACGAACCAGGGAAAGCGGTCATCCTCTGGCACACTCATGGCGACCTTCAACAACTCGCTGTTCAAGCGAGCCATGACGGCGGCGCGGTGTTCCATGTCTGGCCACGTGCGCAGGTCGACCACCACTTGCAGACCGCACGACAGAATCGTCTCTGCCGTGTAGCCCTCTCTGGCGGTCATGACCAATCCCGCTTGCAGGTAGGGTGAGCTGGCAAGTGCGAGAGACACGAAGTCTCCTTTGAGATCGTAGATCACCTGCGGGATGGGAAAGCGCCCTACCTGCTCCATGAGGCGGGCAGCAAGCGAACTCTTGCCACTGCCTTTCATACCGGAGACGAAGACCCCCGCATCGATCACCTCGTTGATGGAGAGATCAAGCTGGGGCGCAAGGTGCAGCGCGTGCGTCGCGGGAGAAGGGCGGCGCGGCGTCACCTCGGCAAGCTCCGCCTCCACTGCCGCTTCCTCGACCAGGGTGGTCTCCCACTCATCTTCCTCGTCCTCACCCACTTCCTCCTCCTGCGCTACTTCGTCCTCTTCAGGAAAGCGCCCCAGGGCGCGGTCAAGCACGCTTCTTCCTCTTCTCTCTGGCTGCCCGCGCTGTTGTCGTCGTGGGCTACTGGCTACGGGCTGCCTGGACACCTCCCTTGCAGGCGGGGAGGGAAGCGCCTCCCGCACCTGCTCGTAGAGTTGGGGGCCGTGTCGGGAGGCGACGTAGGCCGCGATGCCCCCGACGACTAAGCCCGTTGGCCCTAAATGCGCCAGCAGATCAACCATGCCAGCCGCCAGAAACGTCCCTGCTCCAAAGCCCAGGGTCTGCGAAAGCGGGACGCCCGGTTGCTGCTGCTGCTCTTCAAGCAGCTCTTCATTCCGTTGCTCTTCTTGTTCGTGCATCAGGGCCTCCTCACTCAATACAACCAGGGTATCTCGGCATGGAAAGGACAAACTCCGCTTCTGGATGTGGCACAACTCTGGCTCATCCGCGAATCTGGTGCTGCTCGCTTGCTTGTCTAAAGCGATAGAGAGTGATGTAATGATATACTTCTCATGAAGAAAGCTTCACGTAGCTCATTCACGAGGAGTATGATGATGATGGAAGTGTCTTCGCTACTTTCCCTCCCTGATGGAATAGAAATCGCCTCCGTGTCTGGAACTTCCGATCTGCTGACCATCCATGTCGTTGCAACTGCGCCTATGAGAGCGTGCCCTCTTTGCGCCGAGGCCGCCACGCACGTCCGCAGTTACTACACCCGATTGGTGGCAGATCTGCCCTGTGCAGGTCGGCGCGTCCAACTGCTCTTACGTGTGCGCAAGTTTCGCTGCGACACGGTTGCCTGTCCGCGCAAAGTCTTCGCGGAGCGGCTTGGCACCTTTCTCCAAGCCTGGGCGCGCAAAACGACGCGACTGCGTCAGGCCATCGAGGCGATTGGTCTGGCAACCTGTGGGGAAGGCGGCGCGCGTCTGGCTGATCGTCTGGCAATAGCGACTTCCCCAACCACCATTCTTCGTCGCATCATGGCGTTGCCCCTTCCTCCTGTCGAGACGGTTACTCATCTTGGAATCGACGATTTTGCGCTGCGTCGTGGGCGAACCTACGGCACGGTTCTGGTGGATTTAAGGCTCCACAAAGTGATTGATCTTCTCCCAGACCGCAAAGCCGAAACGGCGAAAGCTTGGATGCAAGCTCGCCCGGAAATTGAACTGGTCAGCCGTGATCGTGGTGGGGATTATGCTGCAGCAGCCCGTCAAGGGGCTCCACAAGCGATTCAGACAGCCGATCGGTTTCACTTATGTAAGAACCTGACCGAAGCGGTCGAAAAAGCGCTGGCGCGTTGTCGGGCAGAGATACGAAAAAGCCAGAAGGCTCGATCAAAACCAGCCAAAGAGACCTTACCAGAGAAGCCTCCGCCAGCCTTGTTGACTGCTGATGGCAAGCCCTACTCAGCCCATCAAACAGAGCGGTATGATCACTACCTCCAGGTCGTGGCTCTGCGAGAGCAAGGAGTGAAGATCAAAGAGATTGCAAAACGGGTCGGTCTCGGGGTGCGGACGATTCAGCGATGGGTTTCAGAGGAAGCCTATGTGGAAACCAACTACCATCACCGACATCGGAGTCGTTTTGATGCGTACGAGGCATATGTGAGGCAGCGCTGGGATGGTGGATGTCATAACATCCAACAAATCTGGCGCGAGATCAAAGCTCAGGGCTATCCCCATTCCGACCGGGCGCTCCGAGCCCATTTGGAAGCCGTGCGTGGAAAAAAGCTAGCCGATTTGCCAGAAGCTGGCGTCCTGGATCATTTTTCAGCCAAAAAAGCCGTTTGGCTCTTCGTTCGCCCTTTTGAAGATCTGTCAGAGAAAGAGCAAGAAGAACTGCTGGCCATGCGCCAGGCGAGCGTCACAGCAGAGACGATGTATCAACTCGTGCAGGAGTTTTTTGGCCTCGTGCGCTTCCGTCAAGGAACACAACTCGACTCCTGGCTGAGCAAGGTCCAAGCTAGTGCTATCCCGGAACTCCGGCGTTTCGCCAAGGGCCTGGAGCGAGACAAAGCGGCGGTTCTAGCGGGATTGACGCTCTCTCACAGCAATGGGCAGGTAGAAGGACAAGTGACGAGGATTAAGCTCATTAAACGCATGATGTTCGGCAGGGCAGGTTTCGCGTTGCTGCGTCAGCGCGTGCTCCATGCTTTGTAACTCTAAAGATGCATCAAGCTCGATGCACTGCATACAAACGCATCGTTCTGCCTTTTTTGGAAACCCAGTCTCTCTCGTAAACCATGCCATTTTTGAGGGCACCATGTTGCGAGGGAAGATTATCAGGTGCAATGAGGGAAACTAATCGATCCCTGCCAAGAATCTGAAATCCATATGCTTTGCAGGCCTGAGCAGCCTCTGTCGCGAAGCCCTGATTCCAGTATTCTTTCGCCAATGTATACGCCACTTCTACCTCAGCCTGCCCATCCACATCTTGTTGATCGAGGAGGCCGCACAAGCCAATAAACATGGTGGATTGGCGCAGAACGACGGCCCAGAAACAGTAGCCGACAGTCACGTATTCCTGAATATAGCCTTTGACTTGCTGCTCTGTCAGTTCAGGGGAACGTATCCCTCCTTTGGTAGCCATAACGACGGGATCGCTGTAGAGGGTTCTCACGGCGTTGAGATCGTCGAGGGTCAGATGACGAAGCAACAAACGAGGTGTTTCAAGAACAATCATGTGCTTCCTCTCTCTCAAACACAGGGGAAGCGTTCTGCTCCCCCTGACCTGCGGGATTTCCTGTAGAGACAATGATAGTTCTCTCCGTTCTGGTCTGTCAAGCAAGCGAGCTTCATCAAAATCGCGGATGAGCCAAACCTTCGTCTAATCCACATCCTGGGATTGACACCCTACCTGACTCCGACGGTCAGGTCTTTGTCTTCCATTTCCCAGGCGTGATCCAGCGTGTGATACGCGGTGTGCCGCATCAGATACCGGAGCGGCCAAGTGCGGGCCATTTTGCCCTCAGCATGGAACGCCCGAATGGCGTTGCGATAGGCGTCGCGGTGCGCTTGCAGACCCTCGTCGATCAGCATCGCCCCTTGGGGAGTGGGCACCCCGACCTTCTCTGCCCACTCTTGCTCCACGCGAAGCGTATGACCGACGATGTGATCCCGATCACGCCCTCCCCCTCGCGGACCCTTCTGCATCTGGGCCGACACGCGCCAACGCACGTCGTCGAAAAACGCCCAGCACGCCTGCATCAGGGTCAGTTCCCGTTCCAATTCTCCGCTCGATAGGTCTTGCCTATCGATGCTCGAGAACGCGAACGAGATGCCCCAGAAGTCGGTGGAGCCCGTGCCCGGATAGTGCTCGACCATGTCAACCGTGGTGAGAGCTGCAAACTCTCCATCCATCCCAGCCAGCTTCGCCACCTGGGCATAGCGTGGAAGGTAGGATTGCAACCTTTCAATCGCGGCCTCCCCGGTCTTCGCACCACGCTCTAGACCGGGCCAATCCGGCGCCACTGCCGCCACCTTCTTGCCTTTCGGTCCGATTTCGAGCGTCACCCGCAGTTGATTAGCCATCTCTGCTCCCCTTCCGGTCAAGAGGTCAAGTTGTTGCCCCTTTGCCTTTCTGCTTCTTTTCTCAACATGTTACCATCAAAAGCGGTCAGAATCTACCCTCATATCGACGGCTTCATCTTCCAGAGTGACGTTTTTTGCCTCATTCGACTGCACGCCCGAATCTGCGCATCATATGGCGAGGTGTCCGCTGGTGAAACCTATGGCAAGCGAGCAGCACCAGAATCGCGGAAGAGCC
>WNGK01008076.1_pt1 | contig 19017 bp, 16 predicted proteins | sample 5400601 | NCBI WGS metagenome assembly WNGK01 (sample SAMN13153376, study PRJNA577476) | soil metagenome | isolation source: 60 cm soil or saprolite under Garry oak tree replicate 1 | place: USA:California | collected 2016-06-15
GTGGGGGATGCGGTCGGGCAGGTAGCCGTACGGCGCGGGCCCGATGTTCCACCCGGCCAGGGAGTGCTCTTGCAGGCCTTTCCAGGCCTTGTCCTTGATCTGCAGCCGGAACCATTCGGCGACGCCTTGCTTGACCCTGCGGACCAGGACGGTGGTGGCGTTGGCGCCGGCGATGCCGGCGGGCTCGTCGGTGGCGAACAGCAGCACCCCGTGGTCGGACAACTCGCGTTGGAGTTTGAGGGCGTTGAAGGTGTCCCGGCCGCTGCGTTCGATGTCTTCGCAGACCACGGCCGCGAACCGGGGTTCGGGGGCGGCGGCTTCGGCGAGCAGGTCGGCCATCCCGCCGTCACGGGGCACGCCGGCGGCTGTGAACTGCTGGTGGTCTTGCTGCTGTCTTCCAGGTCGATTGATGTCAGCCTGACCGACCTTGGACGCAAGATCCTCAATCCCGATGCGCAGGCCGGGGCACTCGTGACGGCGTTCCTCAACGTGCCGCTCTACGCTGCGATGTACGACAAGTTCGCCTCTGGCAAGCTGCCCCCGGATACGGGGATCGAGGCGGAGATGATCCGGCTCGGGGTGCCGAGGAAGCAGGTTCAGAAGGCGCGGCAGGTGATGATCCGCAGCGCTGAGACAGCGGGCTATTTCCGGGCCGGCCGTGACCGGCTCATCCGGCCTCCGGTTGGTAGCATCACCAACGGGCACGGGGACGCCCCAGCGCCCGGCAAGCCGTTCGTTCCCCCTGCGGAGGTGGTATCGATGGCTGAGCACCCGCTGATCAAGGGTCTGGTTGCCAAGCTGCCGCCTGAGGGCGAGCGATTCACTTCCAAGCAGCGTCAGCGCTGGCTGGACGCAGCAAAGCTCAATCTGGAGTTGATCTACGTCGTAGATGACGACGACGATCGCGACGCCGGCACTACTCCGAACGGCGTCCCCATCGCGCCTCAGCAGCCTTCTTAGCGATCTCGCTGCGCTCCTCTGCTGTCAGCTTCTCGGCGCGCGCCCGTCCGCCCTTGAGTCCGTCCTGACGCCCTAGCTCAACTGCGGCGGGGTTCTTGCCCTCGTACGGGTCGCGCTCGGGCTCCTCGCTGGTGGCGTCGTCCACGATGGACGCGGCCAGCCGGTTGAGCCCTGGGCGGGGAACGGCTCTGGCATCATGCGGCAGGGACCGCCATGCGCACGCTGACCTTGACCTGACGTCAGCCGGCGCTGGTCGGCCGCGTGTCGGACCGGCTCTGACCTCAGCTTGCGCTGACCCGCATGGTCACGAGCGGGGAACCAGTCTTGGTTCCCCGCTCGTGACTTGCTGGTGTTGACCTTGACCTTGACCTTGACCTTTGCCTGGCCGCCGGCCTGCCCTGGCTGTGCTGGCGGAGCGGAGGCAGACCACTCTCGGGTCCCCATGGGGTGGGAGAGTGGTCTGGCTCCGCGCAGCCAGCGCTCACAGCCGGATCTGGGCAGGCAGGCGGCCAGACCGCGCCCCGCCAGGGGCGCACAAGCACCGCACGCACCTGGCCGGCCAGTGAGCGGTCACTGTGCGGCACCTGGGTGGCCAGAGTGCCGGCGAAGGGCAATGTTGCCGCTGCGCGTCCGCAGGCTCAGCCCGGGTACAACTGCACGTCGACCGGACCATCCTCGGGGCGCGCGCAGACGCCTTGGTCAGGGTGGGTATGGGCGAGTCTGCGGCATGGATGGACCCACTGCTGGACATCGGAATGGACTCGGGGGATCATCCGAATTAGCCGCGCCATTCACGGCTCTCTGCGGCACCCGGGAAAGGGAGTCACCGTGACCGTCGCGTTTCTAGAGAGCAGCATCCTTTATTGTGAGGACAACCTGCGGCAGCTGGCGCAGTTCCCTTCCGAATGCGTCGATCTCGTCTATCTCGATCCGCCATTCTTCTCGAATCGGAGCTATGAGGTAATATGGGGCGACGAAGCAGAAGTGCGATCTTTTGAGGACAGATGGGACGGAGGCATCCAGGTCTACGTCGACTGGATGAGAGACCGCGTCCGCGCGCTACACCGGGTGTTACGACCTACCGGCTCGCTATACCTGCATTGCGATCCGCACGCAAGCCACTACCTCAAGGTCATGCTTGACGGCGTGTTCGGAATCAATACCTTTCGCAATGAAATTGTCTGGAAGCGCACAGGCGCTCATAGCAGCGCAAAGAAGTGGGGTCCAGTTCACGACGTCATCCTGTACTACGGAAAAGGTAGCAGGGTCAGTTGGAACGAGCCACGTGGCGAGTACACACAGGAATACCTCGACAAGTATTACAAATTCGACGACGGCGACGGGCGTCTCTACTGGCGCGCGGATCTCTGCGCCGCAGGCATCCGCAATGGCAGCAGCGGACAACCTTGGCGCGGATTCGCGCCAGCCGCGAAGGGCATGCACTGGAAGTTCACGACTGACAGCTTGGACAGACTTGACACTGAAGGCCGCATCTACTGGCCCGCAGGTGGCTCAGGCTGGCCCCAGTACAAACGCTATCGTGACGAGCTTAAGGGTCTCAGCATCGGCGATGTCTGGCTGGACATCGATCGTATCAATCCGCGTGCTGCTGAACGCCTCGGATATCCGACCCAGAAGCCGGAAGCCCTTCTTCAGCGAATCATAGCCGCGAGTAGCAACAAGGGCGATATCATCCTTGATCCGTTTTGCGGATGTGGCACGACAATTGCGGTTGCCGAGCAGATGGGTAGACAGTGGATTGGGATAGATATAAGCCCCACCGCTGTCAACATCATGAACAATCGTATACGGAAGGCAACGCATGGGCGCTGTCTACCCAAAGTCATAGGACTGCCGGTAACCGAGAATGACCTTCGGAGCCTTAAGCCATTCGAGTTTCAGAACTGGGTAATTCAGAAGTTCTGGGGAATACACTCAGTCCGGAAGTCTGGTGATATGGGCATCGATGGCTATTCTTTCATGACCAATGATCCGATACAGGTAAAGCAGTCGGAGGGCGTCGGGCGGAACGTGGTCGACAACTTCGAGACGGCAGTTGAGCGCGACGGAAAGAACAAGGGTTATATCGTAGCTTTCAGCTTTACTCGCGGAGCGCGGGAAGAGGTGGCGCGCGCTCGCTGGGAGAGACAGATGGAAATCCAGCTCGTGACAGTGAAGCAGCTCCTTCAGCCTGAGCCCGAGCGTCGTGTTCCCTTCCTTCCGGGCGTAGCGCCCGTGATCGACCTGCCGCTTCCGCCGTCACGGTCACGCGATGCCAGACCAACCGCGCAGGAACTGATCGAGAGTGACCGGTCTGCGGTCTGATTCGCCGTGGCGGAGAGCGCGTAGCTCGCGATGAACGCGCCCGCTCCCCGGAGCGCTGAAGATCACGGGACGCGTATGTTCAAGACGGCGGCAACGCGTGGCGGTTGCTCTGCCTGCGTACCGGCAGGTTGTGGCGCCTTACCCGTGGCGGTGCGCGTCCGGCACGGCCGCGACGACGGCCAGTGCGAGGACGGGGGCAGAGTTCAGAGTGTCGCGCGGGTCGCCGCGCCGGGGAGCCGGGGAAGCCGGGTCACTGCCAGCCACCAGGGCATGTTCTTCTCGCGGCCAGTGCCGAAGCTGTTGCTGTTAGACATGGGGTCACCATCCTTGGGCTGGGCGGGCGGGCCGGCCCGCGCCGGGTAGGGTCCGGGGTGTGTGCGCGGTCCGGGGTTGCTGGCAGGGCCGTCGTGGTCAGGCTGGGGACACGGGATGCCGGCCCTGCCGGATGAGGGCGGCGACTGCGGCGGGGTCGCCGGCGGGGTACTCCTGGCTGCTGGCGAGGCGGTAGGTGGTGCCGTCGGTGGTGGCGATGTGGGTGCCGGCTGGGGCGAGGATGCGCAGCTCGGGGTCGGTCATGCCGGATGGCCCGCTCGGGACGCGGTTGTAGCGCAAGACGAGCCGGTGATTCCTGGCGAGCACGGAGCGGACTCCGAGTGCCGCGAGCGCGTCCTGGAGTTCGGTTAGCTGGTGCGTTCTGCGGGCAACTTCGCCATCCGCGAGGATGGGCGGGTTCGCAGACGGTGGGGCAGCTTGGGTGTTGGGCACGGTGCTTAGATTTCCTTTCGTTACCACCCTCACGACTGATCCCGGCCATGCCGGACAATAGGGCTTGGGAGCGAACTACATGTCTCCGCTACGGTCAGGGTGCGCTGATAGCAAATCTGAATGTCTGCACGGTGGGGAGGGTGCGGGGGGAGGGGGTTGTGGCGTGAGATTCACACGGGGTGTGAATGCCGGGGACGATGGCGCTGGCAGGCGCTGGTTGCGTAGGCTGATGTGGGGGTTGGTCTGGAGACTGGTGATATGAGCGAGCCGAATGTTCTGCTTGACGCTTTGATCGAGGAGGCCGGGTTTTCTCACGCCGGTTTCGCGGCAAGAGTCAATGAGCGTGGCAAGCAGCAAGGGATTGATCTCCATTACGATCACGCGTCTGTTGCCCGGTGGCTTCGTGATCATGCCGTCCCGCGTGGGCGCGTGCCAGAGATGATCTGCGAGATCCTGAGCGCGCGGCTGGGGCGGGTAGTCAGTCTTTCAGGCGCGGGGCTGGATCATGCTGGTCTCGCTGTGCTAGCCGAAACGCCACTTCCCGAGGTGGTCGATCGCGCGGCAGCGTTCTGGCGGAGTGATGTAAAGCGAATTAAGTCATCCGAAGGAAAGACGGTGCTGAACGGCCCGGCGGCGATAGCACCGGTGTTTGAGTGGGAGAATCCGCCGGATGACCAGGATGTCTCTAGTCGTCACGGCGGCCGGACAGTCACTTCTGCCGACGTGTTGATGATCCAAGAGGCGCGAGCCCGGTACGAGCAGATGTACCGGCGGGTTGGCGGAGTCCCGGTGCTTCCGCGAGTGATTGGCTTTCTTGATGAGCGGGCGGCGCCGCTATTGCGCGATAGTTATGACGACGGGTCAGGTCGGCAGCTGATGCGCGCAGTCGGGGGCGTCGTTGCGATCAGTGGTATATGCCTGTATGACACCGATCGCCAGGCCGCTGCGCAGAGGTACTTCTTCGATGCGCTGCGGCTGGCGAAAGCGTCCGGTGACCGTGGGTTCGGAGGGTACATCGTGGCGCTTTTGGCGAATCAGGCCATGTGCCTGGGGAGCTATCGTCAGGTCGTGCAATATGCGGAGACTGCGATGCGTGGCGCGCGGATGCGCCTGAGCCCCGCGCTGATAAGCGACCTGTGTACGTTGCAGGCCAAGGCGTACGCGCGGATGGGCGACCGGGCGGAATGCCATGAGCAAATGCGGCGGGCTGAGCGGATGGCTGAGCGCGTCCGACTCAGCGAAGAGCCGCCTGAGACGGGGTACGTGCAGCCAGGGCTTGCCGAGGTTCAGTACGCGGAGGCGCTTCGCCAGCTCGGCGACCTGGGGCCGGCGCAGTCTTACGCGGAGGAAGCTCTGAGCAGGGCGGGTGTGTGTCACACGCGGGGTCAGGTGCACCGGTTCGCGACGCTTGCGATGGTCCTGGCAGCACGCGGCGAACTTGAGCAGGGCGCAGACGCGGCATTCGAGATGCTCGACCGGGCGCAGGGCATGGAGTCCCGGCGAGTCCGTGACCGTGTCATGGCCGTGTCCGACGCGATCAGCGCGCACGGCGATAGCATCGTGGCACGTGAGGTGTCTGAACGAGTAAAGGACCAGTTCACCGTACCGATGTGAGTTCTGGGTGCACGCACGGTGTCGGGACGTGCCGGTCACGGGCACTGGGATAGCTTGGACTGAGAGGGCACTTATGAAATGGAGGGTCATTTCGGAGCGGCCCTTGTATTTGGATGAGTGGCTGGACATACGGATCGCCGATGTCGAGCTTCCCGATGGCCGCCATCTCGCGCATCGCTCGATCCGCACCCCGCCTGGAGCTGGCGTCGTCGCTCTGGACGGTGACCGGCGGGTGCTGCTGATCTGGCGGCACCGGTTCATCACCGATGCCTGGGGATGGGAGATCCCGATCGGCAAGATCGAGGACGGCGAAACGCCTGCCGAGGCTGCGGCGCGTGAGTTCGAGGAGGAAACCGGCTGGCGGGCTGGCCCGCTGCAGCACTTGGTCAGCGTGCGGCCCACGCCGGGCCTCAGCAACTCCGAGCACCATGTCTACAGGGCTGCCCAGGCAACACACGTGGGAAGGCCTGCGGATGGCATCGAGTCGGAGCGGGTTGCCTGGGTGCCGCTCGCCGACGTGCGCTCCCTGATCGACAAGGCGGAGATTACCAGCGGGACGACGCTGGCGGCGTTGCTCTACGTCCTTGGCGAAGGGTGAGGTACAAGTTGACGAGCGAGAGCGGGCAGCTTCAGGAGGCGAAGGCTGTGTTGCGCGGCGGTGGTCGTTGAGCTGGAAGATGGCGGGCTGCGGCTGAGTGGCAAGCCCCTAAGGCTTCGATTGGGTAGTCGGCGCTGGGTCGGCAGCGTGACGGCGCCCGACCACGCATGGTGTGGGTGGGTGGGTGGGCGGGCGGGCCGACTTCGTCAGTGAGAGTGATTCCTAGGCGGGTGGCGGCGCGGGGCGCGCCATGGGTGGGTTTGCCCCGCGCGGCCTGATCGCTGGTTGTGGGTTATGGTCGCGGGCGGATGCGGCGTGTACTGATCCGGATTGGTGTTGCGTCGGATTCGCTTAGGAAGTTTCCGCGTGTATGGGGATGGCTTCGACGGCGAGGTGGTAGCGGGTCTGTAGCTCGCGTGCTGTCTGGGCGAGGGTGACCTGGGAGAAGGGGAAAAGGGTGTCGGGGGTTAGCGTCTTGCCGTTTTTCAGGAGGATTCCGAAGAGGGCCTTGGTGGGGGTGTAGGGCTGGGGGAGGTGGCGTTTGCCACCGGACAGCTCCTTGACCTTGCTGGCAAACTTTTCTTGTGCTTCGGAGCTGTTCATCAGGGTTTGGATTGATATGAGGGCCTGGCTGAAGAGGTGGCTGAGGGGTTCGGAGCTTTCGGCTCTCTTGATGAAGATCAGCTCGTTGTCGGGTCCGAGGAGGTCGCAGGCTTCGAAGCCGGGGCGGGTGTGGAGGCCGGCGCGGATGAGCTTGGTGTCGAGGTTGAGGTATCCGCGCCGGGTGTCTTGCACATGCTTGTTGTAGCGGCCTTCTGCCCAGCGTGTGTCCCATGCGGGGAGTTCGGCTGATGGCTCGGCGGGGATCAGGTTCTGTATCTGGTGGCGGATGGATTCGAGGTAGGTTTCGCCGACCTGGTACCAGGCGCCGTCGAGGAGGAAGTACCGGTTCGGCCCGATGGACTGGGTGGCTTCGAGCCAGTTGATGGCAGTGGTTCGCCCGATCGGCTCGGTGGCGTCCGGGTCGGTGTACAGGGTGATGTGGCCGTTGCGGAGGGTGGCTACCCTCGTGCCGGCCGGCTTGTGGCGGGTGCCGACGAGGATGTCGGCTAGTTCGAGCTGGTCGACGCGGCGGGGGGCCGCTGGGCCGATCTTGATCTTTAGGGATTCGGCGGCGAGGTAGTCGTCGTGGCGGGCTGTGGGGACGACGGGTGCCATGTACTCGGCCGCATCGGCGGGTGGCCAGCTCAGCATCTCGTCGAGGTCTGCGTTGAGCTGGTTGGCGATGGCTCCGGGGCTGACGGGCGTGATGCTGATGAGCTGCTCCAGGCTCGGGTCGGCGGGCTTCCCGCGGCTGATCGCGGCGATCTGGCGTATGTCCGCGATGAGGTCGGCGGGCTGGACTCCGAGCCGCAGGCTGAGGCCGGCGGAGCCGTCGAACCGCGGTTGCCTGGAGCCTCCGTGGCCGAATGTGAGGTTGCTGGACTTCAGGGCGCCGCCGAGGTGGCCGACGATCCCGGCGTAGCTTTCCAGCCCGTAGCACCAGATGGGCAGGCCGTCGGGGACCAGGGTGGAGTCTTGCCGGCCGTGCGAGCCGGGCCGCCGCTGGACGACCCGGTTGACCTTGTCGGGGTCGAGCTGCCGGATGGCGAACTGGATGCCGAACCCTTGTTCCTTGCAGTGATCATTGATGAGCCAGCGGCCGGTGCCGTAGCCGAGGGCGTAGACCTCTTCATCAACGACCACGACGAGCGCGCCTCCTGAGTGCTGGTCGAGGTAGGACACGGGCAGCCCGGTCGTCGTCGAGGCGTCTGCGCACCACCTGGCTGGGTACTGGCGGCTTTCCTGCGCCCAGATGGCCGGGACTCCGAGCACCGTCGGGTGAACGATGCTGTAGCCGGGCTGCCCGTCATCGGCGATGTCCAGGGCATGGCGCATGCCTTCTGGCGTTGGTTCGATGCCGGACAGGCGGTAAAGGGTCTGGCGGCGCGTGCGTGGGGTGGTTGATGTTCGTGGCACTGGAGAACCCTGTAGCAGTTTCCGGAGGTATTAAGGGGAAACCTGTTAAGCGCTGAATGAAACAGAAAGTTCATATTAAACTCTGTCTGATCTATTTCGCTATGAATGAGCGCTCCTGAGAAGCCGCGCCGATAGGTGCCTCGGCGTGCCGGCCTACGAGGTGACGGCGGTTCTTCCGGCAGCGAGTCGGGCCGGTGCGCTTGCAGTCATGGCTTTTCCGGCGCCCGATCGGGTGCCGGATCTGAAGGAGCGTGCCCGGAGGCACCGATACTGTGTGTTTATCATGATGTGGGCGGGTACGTCGTGCGCGGGCGCGCGCCACAGCATGGTTGGGGGCGGGCGGGTGGGCCGCCTTCCCCAGTGGACGTGGTTGCTCGGTTGATGGCTGCGCGGGCACGCTTTCGTCGGGTTGCCCGCGCGGCCTGTTCGGACCGGTTAGCTTGTCGTCATGCTCGCGTCGAGCGGGGCGCGCGGCGTGGCTGGATCTCGGTGGTCCACTCGATGACCAGGCGCGGGCTCTGGCTGGTGGGGCCCATATTTTCGGATTTAGCGCATCGCCCTATGCGTAGAAAATCATCCACGATCATGAAGCATGCCCTATCCGCGGCCGATGAACGGCATCTTGGTGGCGGCGATCGTCATGAACTGGACGTTGGCGTCCTGGGGCAGGCTCGCCATGTACAGCACCGCGTCGGCGACGTGCTGGGCGTCGAAGGTCGGCTCCGGCGCGACCGATCCGTCGGCTTGCGGTACGCCGCGGCCGATTGTCTGGGTCATGTCCGTCGCGGCGTTGCCGATGTCGATCTGGCCGCAGGCGATGTCGAAGTTCCTGCCGTCGAGAGACAGTGACTTGGTCAGGCCGGTGATCGCGTGCTTGGTGGCCGTGTAGCAGATGCTCCTCGGCCGGGGGCTGTGCGCGGAAATCGAGCCGTTGTTGATGATCCGGCCGCCGCGGGGACTCTGGGCCTTCATCGTCCGCACCGCGTGGTGCGCGCACAAGAATGCGCCGGTGAGGTTGATGTCCACGGCCTGCTGCCACCCGGCCGGGGTGACCTCGTCCGCCGCGCCCGCCGGGCCGAAGACGCCAGCGTTGTTGACGAGCAGGTCGACGCGGCCCCAGTGCTGGCGAACTGTCTCGAAGAGCGCGGCAACCGAGTCCGGCACGCTTACGTCGGTCGGCACGACCAGCGCCGGCTCGGGTGGTGCCGCCACCGCCGCGGTCACGGTCTCATGTAGCTGGCGGTCGCGGCGGCCGGCCACCGCGACCCGCCATCGCGCGGCCAGCAACTTCTGGGCGATGGATCGGCCCAGCCCCGATCCAGCGCCGGTGACGACGGCGACGCCGGCCGAGGCGCGGTCGGTCATGACGCCCGGATCACATCAGGACGGCAGGACCGACAGGCCGGCCCGGGCGACTTCCATGTCCTGGGTGTAGTGCCCGCCGCTCACGCCGATCGCGCCGACGACGGTCTCGCCGATCGTGATCGGGAACCCGCCGCCGAACACGATCAGCCGGTCGATGCCCGCCGGAGCGCCCATCGCCAGCGGCGGGTCGTTCTTGACGAACTCGTGCCACGCGTCGGTCGCCATGCCGAAGCCGGCCGCCGTGTAGGCCTTGTCCTGGGCGATCTGCACCGAGAGCAGCGCGGCGCCGTCCATCCGGCTGAACGCCTTGAGCACGCCGCTATCGTCGACGACCGCGATCACCATCGGATGACTCATCTCCTCGGCCTTGCGTTCGGCCGCCTCGATCATCGCCCTGGCCAGCTCGGTGGACACGCTGGGCCGGTCAAATGTCGCCGCCACCGCTACCTCCCCATGCGTTGCCCGGTCCGGCGTCGTCGTCGGCGTACCGCCGCTCGACCTGCAGAACCTGGGGCAGCCCGATGAAATCCACGAACTCGCCGAAGCTGGGCAGTCCGCCAAGAACGGCAGCGGGGGTCCCGGTCGCGGCGATCTCCCGCAGTATCCCGCGCATGGCCGCCGTCGCGGCAAGAAGCGTGCTGATCGGGAAGATGACAATCCGGTAACCGAGCTCGCGCAGGCGGGCCAGGCCGATCGGCGGCGTCTTGCCGCCCTCGGCCCAGTTGAACAGCAGCGGCACATCGGGCAGCGCCCTGGCTGCCTCGGAAGCCTCGTCCTCGGTCACGACGGCCTCGACGAACAGCACGTCGGCCCCGGCCCGCCGGTACAGGCGCGCGCGGTCGAGTGCCCGCTCGAGGCCCTCGACCGCCCGCGCGTCGGTCCTGGCGATGATCACGAAGTCGGGGTTCGTCCGCGCCTCGACGGCGGCGCGCACCTTCTGCGCCATCTCCTGCGCGCTGATGACCTGCTTGCCCTCCATGTGCCCGCACTTCTTCGGCGCGACCTGGTCCTCGATGTGGATTCCTGCGACGCCCGCGGCCTCGTAGGCGCCGACGGTGCGGATCACGTTGAGCGCGTTTCCGTAGCCGGTGTCCGCGTCGGCGATCACCGGGATGTCGACGCAGGCGGCGATCCGGCCCGCGTTGCCGGCCATCTCGGTCATCGTCAGCAGGCCGACGTCCGGCCGGCCGAGAAGGGCGGCCGAGGTTCCGAAGCCGGTCATGTAGACGGCGGGGAATCCGGCCTCCTCGACCAGCCGCGCGGCCAGCGGGTCGAAGGAGCCGGGCGCGACGATCGTCTCTCCGGAGTCCAGCAGCTCGCGCAGCCGGGCGGAGCCGCCCGAGCCTCGCGTCAGCCGCGCGGTCACGCCTCCTCGCCGCCCGGCCCGGTGCCGCCCGGCCCGGTGCCGCCCGGCCCGGCGTGCCTGGGGCACTTGCACGGGCGCGGCGCCGTCACGCGCAGGCCCTCGACCACCACCGCCAGTATGGTCTCGAAGATGTCGTCGTCGCTCACGCTGGCGAGGTCGTCCCTGACCTGCCAGATGTGCGGGTACTCGGCGCGGTCGACGGCCAGGTAGGCGCGGGTCCATGCGGACCGGTCGGCCTGCTGCAGGGGGGCGTCGAGAGCCAGGAACGTGGCCTCGCAGCCCGCCCAGGCCAGGGTGAAGTCGCCGATCGCGCGGTAGGTCCGCGCCGCCGCAGCGCCCTCGAAGCCGGCCTGGAGCACCGCGCCGATCAGCACGTTGACGATATGCATCTCGGCGGGCCGCTGCGTCACCCTGGAAGCCGACAACGCCGCCGCGGCGGGATGAGCGCGGTAGGTAACCCGCTGCCTCGTGGCGACCTCGGTCACCGTGTCGAGCCAGCATGCCTGGGCCGTGAGCCCGGCCATGGCTTCCTCGATCAGCCGGTCGGCGATGGCCAGGACCAGGTCGTCCTTGCTGGCGAAGTGCCGGTAGACGGCGGTCGGGTCGGCCCCGAGCGCGCGGCCGAGCTTGGGCAGGCTGAAGCCGTCCGCACCCTCCGCGTCGAGCAGCCGCAGGCTCTCGGTGACGATCACCTCCGGCGTGAGGCTGCCGCGCCGCAGCCGCCGTCCGTCTTGACGTCCAGCGGTCGTGCTCGCCATCCGCCTGCCTTCGCTTGTCGAACCCGCTAACGAGGAAGTTACTCGACGGTTCTCGCTGCTACAAGGCTTTGTCAGAAGCATTGACTACATGCTGAGGTAAGTGATCTAATCTGCCGCAATAAACCCCCCTGTCCCGTGGAGGTTCTGGGTGCGGCCCGGTCCCGAGCTGGCGTTCTATAACGGAACGGTTTTCGACGGTGCCAGGTTCATGCCTGCCGGGACGGCGGTCCTGGTCAGGGCGGGCAAGATCACGGCGGCGGGGCCTGCCGAGGACGTCGGCCTGGACGGTGCGGAGCCAGTCGACCTGGGCGGCGGCACGCTGCTGCCCGGGTTCATCGATGCCCACGTGCACCCCGTGTTCGCCGGCGACAGGCTGTGCCGATGCGACCTGTCCGGCGTGAAGACCGCAGCCGGGTACGTCGAGATCATCGCCGCCTACGCCGCGGCGCACCCCGAGGCCGAGTGGATCACCGGCGGCGGCTGGTCGATGGAGGCCTTTCCCGGCGGGGTGCCGACCAGGGACGTGCTCGACGCCGTAGTGCGCGACCGGCCCGTCTTCCTGCCCAACAGGGACGGCCACGGCGCCTGGGTGAACAGCCGGGCGCTCGAGCTGGCCGACATCGACGCGGCCACGCCCGACCCGGCCGACGGGCGGATCGAGCGGGACGCGGCGGGCTCGCCGGCCGGCACGCTCCAGGAGGGCGCGCAGTACCTGGTCTCCCGCCTGCTCCCGGAGACCACTGCGGACGACTGGTACGCCGGCCTGCTCGCGGCCCAGGAGTACCTGCTCTCGCTGGGCATCACCGGCTGGCAGGACGCGATCGTCGGCAGCCGTCCCGGGGTGCCCGACCCGATCGACGCCTACCTGCGGGCCGCCAGGGCCGGGACGCTGGCCGGGAATGTGGTCGGGGCGCTGTGGTGGGACAGGGAGCGCGGCATCGAGCAGGTGGCCGAGCTCGTCAACCGCCGCCGCGACGGGCAGGCCGGGCGGTTCGCGGCCACCAGCGTCAAGATCATGCTGGACGGCGTGGCGGAGAACCACACCGCCGCGATGCTCGAGCCGTACCTCGACGGCCACGGCTGCGCAACCGAGGTATCCGGCCTGGACTTCATCGATCCCGAGGAACTGCCGCGGTTCGTGGCAGCTCTCGACCGGGAGGGTTTTCAGGTCCACTTCCACGCACTCGGCGACCGCGCGGTGCGGAACGCGCTCGACGCGGTCGAGGCCGCCAGGACGGCCAACGGGCATGGCGGGCAGCGGCACCACCTGGCTCACCTGCAGGTCGTGCATCCCGACGACATCCCGCGGTTCGCCAGGCTCGGGGCGACGGCCAACATCCAGCCGCTGTGGGCGACGCACGAGCCGCAGATGGACGAGCTGACGATCCCGTTCCTCGGGGAGCGCAGAAGCGGCTGGCAGTACCCGTTCGGGTCGCTGCTCGCCGCCGGGGCGCCGCTGTGCGCCGGCAGCGACTGGTCGGTCTCCAGCCCCGACCCGCTGCTGGGCGCGCACGTCGCGGTGAACCGGTCGCTGCCCGCCGAGCCGGCCGAGCCGGGCGGCCCGGCGGCCGGCGGTCCCGTGGCCGGCGGTCCCGTGGCCGGCCCGTTCCTGCCCGAGCAGGCACTGAGCCCCGAGGCGATCTTTGCCGCCTACACCGCGGGGAGCGCGCGAGTGAACGGCCTGGAGGGCGTAACCGGCTCGATCCGGCCCGGGCTCGATGCCGACTTCGCCGTCGTCGACGCCGACCTGGCGCACGGGGCTGCCGCGGAGATCGGCCAGGCATCGGTCACGGCCACCTGGGTCCGAGGCGACGTGGTTTACCAGCGCACGTGACAAGTCCGCCGGGCCGTACCCGGGCGGGCGTCAAGAACCGCCGGCAGCGAGGCCGGCCGCACGACAGGTTCCGCCCGGCAGGCCGCCGGGCGGTGCGAGAAACTCCGTCGGCCGCCGGCCGGCGGAGAGTCGAGGAGGGGCAGATGGCCAGGAGAACAAGCCGGCGGGCGGCCATGTCCGTCGCGGCGGCAGCGGCCGCGGCGGCGCTCGCGCTCGCCGCGTGCGGCCGGTCAGCCAACGGCAACGGGAACACGGCGGGCAACCTGTCGCCGACCAAGGGCCTGGTGGTCAGCACGAAGCCGGGGACGAAGCCGGTGTCCTCGGTGACCTGGGCGGTCTACCGGGACGTGAACTCGCTTGACCCGATCTACGCCTTCGACTACCCGGAGAACACCGCGGTGTCGCTGATGTGCGAGTCGTTGCTCAAGCAGTCGCCAGCCGGCGGGATCGGGCCGGGCCTGGCGACGCTGTCGACGCCGTCGCCGACCAAGTTCGTGTTCACGATCCAGCCGGGCGCCAAGTTCTGGGACGGCCATCCGGTGACGCCGGCCGACGTGGTGTACAGCCTGGACCGGGCGGACAACGCGAAGCTCGGCGGGTTCTACACGCTGGTGTTCAGCCGGGTCGCCTCGATCGCCGCGACCGGCAGCAACCAGGTGACGATCACGCTGAAGCAGCCCGACTACTGGCTGCAGGGCGAGCTTGCCTCGATGCCCGGCATCATCATCGAGAAGGCGTTCGCGGAGAAGCAGGGCAAGAAGTACGGGACCCCGTCGGGCAGCATCATGTGCACCGGAGCGTACAAGTTCAAGTCCTTCGTCCCGGGCGTCGGCGTCACCGCGGTGCCCAACACGAGTTACTGGCAGCCGTCGGTCAAGCCGCTGGTCGGCCAGATCATCATCAAGGGCGTGGCCTCCGATACCTCGCTGACCTCCGGGCTGACGACCGGCGCGATCCAGGGCACGTACACCTCCGGTGGCCTGTCCACGCTGCGCCAGCTCGAGACGAACAGCGCGGTCAGCATCTACAAGGGTCAGGGCTGGTCGACCGACGCGTTCATCGTGGACAGCACGAAGGGCGTGCTCGGCGACGTCCGGGTCCGCGAGGCGCTGTCGATGGCGCTGAACCGGAACGCGATCATCAACAGCGTCTTCAAGGGCGCGGGGCTCCTGCCGCGCTGGCTGTCCAATCCTGGCGTCTTCGGTTACGGCAAGTCGGTCTTCGACAAGGCCTACAACGCCTCCCCAGTGCTGCCGTACAACCTCGCCAAGGCCAAGCGGCTCGTCAAGGCGGCCGGGGCGGTCGGCAAGACGTTCACGATCGGCACCTCGAGCCAGATCTCCAACATCGCCCAGGAGACCGGCGCCTACCAGGCAGCCGCCAACGCGATCGGGCTCAAGACCGTGCTCAAGTCGGTCTCCGCGCAGAACTACATCAACTTCTTCATCGACCCCAAGGCGCGGGTCGGCGTGGACGGGTTCCTCACCGTGAACTACGGCGACTACGCCGACCCGGCCGCGCTGCTGTCGACGCTGGTCATCCCCGGCGGGTCGCAGAACTACGACAACTTCAACGACAAGCAGACCATCTCGCTGCTCGAGCAGGCACGCTCCACCGCGGACCCGAACGCGAGGGCCGCGCTGGTGGCCAAGGCGGAGGAGCGCACGGCCGCCCTGCTGCCGTGGATCCCCGATGTGCAGCCGGTCAACATCATGATCCTGTCCAAGAACCTGACCGGGGCGACCGCGTCGTTCGCCTACATGTTCGCGCCGTGGGCCAACCACCTCGGAGGGAGCTAGCGGCGTGCGCTTCAGGTTCATCGGCCGCAGGCTGGCGATGCTCGTCGCCAGCCTGCTGGTCGCCAGCTTCGTGATCTTCGGCGCGCTCTACCTGGCGCCGGGGAACCCGATCGCCGCGCTGTCCGGCGGCAGGTCACTGCCGCCGAGCAGCCTGCGGGTTCTCGAGGCGCGGTATCACCTGAACCAGCCGTTCTTCGTGCAGTACTGGTACTGGCTGAACAACGCGCTGCACGGGAACCTGGGCATCTCGATCACGCTGCGGGAGAACGTGACCACGCTGATCGCGTCGCGGGTCTGGACGACGGCCGGCCTGGTCCTGTACGCGTCGCTGATCATCCTCGTGCTAGGCATCGGCATGGGGATCCTGGCCGGGCTCAGGCCCGGGTTGCTCGACACCTCCGTGCTCGTTACGAGCGCGATCTCGGCCGCCATTCCCTCGTTCGTCGCGGCGATCGCGCTGATCGCGCTGTTCGCCGTGAAGCTGGGCTGGTTCCCGGCGCTGGGTAACGGCACCGACCTGGTCAGCAACGTGCGGCATCTCACGTTGCCCGCGCTCGCGCTCGCGCTGTCCTCGCTCGCCATCGTGGCCAGGGTCACCCGGTCGGCGATCCGAGAGGAGTCCGACCGCGAGCACGTGCAGACCGCGGTCAGCCGCGGCATCCCGGGCCGCCAGCTCGTCAGGCGGCACATCCTGCGCAACGCGGCGATCCCGATCACGACGATCTCCGGCATCACGATCGCCTCGCTGATCGCCGTGGCCGCGGTCGTCGAGACGGCGTTCAGCCTCAACGGTCTCGGCGCCTACCTCGTGGCATCGGCCCAGGACAAGGACTTGGCGGTGGTCCAGGGCATCTCGCTGGTCCTGGTCTCCGCCTTCGTCGTGATCAACATGGCGGTGGACCTGGCCTACGCCGCGCTCGACCCGCGGGTGGCGTTGGGGAGCCGGGCCGTATGACAGTCACGACGGAGGCGCGCAGATGAGCGTCGTGCCGGAGGCGCGCCGATGAGCACCGTGCCGGAGGCGCGCAGATGAGTACAGCCATCCCGCTGGTGACCGTCCGGGCGCCGCGCGGCGGCCGGGCGGCTGGCCTGCTGCGCGGCACCGGGGCGGCCGGGATCGCGTCGGCCGCCGTGATCGCGATCGCCACGGTGATCGCCGTGATCGGCTCGCTGATCGCCCCGTTCAGCCCGACGCTGCCGAACCTGGCGCTCGCCTTCGTCGGGCCGACCGGCGGGCACCTGCTGGGGTTCGACTACGAGGGCAGGGACGTGCTGTCCCGGCTGCTGGCCGGCGCGCAGTCCTCGATGCTCGGGCCGCTGGCCGTGGTGGTGGGCGCGCTGATCGCGGGCACGCTGCTCGCGGTGATCGCGGCCTGGCGGCGCGGCCTGGTAGACGCCGTGATCTCCTCCGGCCTCGACATCCTGTTCGCGTTCCCCGGCATCTTGCTGGCCGTGCTGGCGGCCGCCGTCTTCGGGGCCGGGCTGCCCGCCGCGGCGACCTCGCTGGCGATCGCGTACATGCCGTACGTCGCGCGGGTGCTGCGCGGCGCGGCGCTGAAGGAACGCAGCCAGCCGTACGTGGCCGCGCTCGAGGTGCAGGGCGCGTCGGCGACCGCGATCTGCCTGCGGCACATCGTGCCGAACATCATGCCGCTGATCGTCGCGCAGGCGACGATCCTGTTCGGCTACGCGATGGTCGACCTCGCCGCGGTCTCCTTCCTCGGCCTCGGCGTGCAGCCGCCGGCCGCGAACTGGGGCGTGATGATCTCGGAGAACCAGGTCGGCATCCCGCAGGGCTACCCGCTGGCGGCGCTCGCCGCTGGCGCGTGCATCGTCGCGGTCGTGATCGCGTTCAACGTGCTCGGCGAGCGGCTGTTCGAGCAGGCGCAGGCGCGCCGATGAGCGAGACGCATTGGCTCAAGGCACCCCGGAGGCAAGCGGGGAACACTGCGCTTCTCGAGGTCGAGGGCCTGACCGTCAGGCTCGGCGTAGAAGGGGCGCAACGGGCCGTCCTCCGCGATGTCAGCATCAGCATCCGGCCCGGCGAGGCGGTGGGACTCGTCGGGGAGTCAGGTTCTGGCAAGTCGATGACGGCACGGGCGATCGACCGGCTGTTGCCGGACGGCGCGGAGGTCAGCGGTCAGATCAGCTACGGCGGCGCCGACGTGATGTCGCTGGGCGGCGCCGCGCTGCGCGGCTACCGCAACCAGGTCGCGATGATCTTCCAAGATCCCCGCGCGCACGTGAATCCGGTCCGCCGGATCGGCGACTTCATGACCGAGGCGCTGCGCACCAACCTCGGGGTTCCGGCCGCGGAAGCGCACCGCAGGGCGGCCGACATGCTGGGCCAGGTCGGCATCGCCGACGGGGAGCGGCGGCTGCGGCAGTACCCGCACGAGCTCTCCGGCGGCATGCTGCAGCGAGTGATGATCGCGGCCGCGCTGCTGACCGAGCCGAAGCTGCTGCTCGCTGACGAGCCGACGACCGCGCTCGACGTCACTACCCAGGCCGAGGTGATGGCGATACTCGATGACCTGCGGCGCGAGTTCGGCCTGGCGATGCTGTTCATCACCCACGACCTGGAGCTCGCCGCCGCGATCTGCGACCGGACCGCGGTGATGTACGCGGGGCAGATCGTGGAGGTCCGCGAGTCTGAGTTGCTGCACGACGATCCGCTGCATCCGTACACCGGGGCGCTGGCCGCGGCCAGGCCGGACATCGCCCAGACCGCGCACCGGCTCGCCGCGATTCCCGGCCGGCCGCTGTCGGCCTTCGAGGCACCGCAGGACGAGTGCGCGTTCGCGCCCAGGTGCCCGCACGCGCGCGACATCTGCCGCGAGCAGACGCCGGAGCTGGTCGGCCTGGACGGCGGCCTGTCGCGGTGCGTCCGCGCGGTCGAGCTGCGCGGTCGGCTGGGGCTCGGCCAGGGCGAGGACGGGGGCGGCGATGACTGAGGCTGATCCGGTCCAGGCCGGCCAGGTGCTGGCCGACCCCGTGCTCGAGGTGTCCGGGCTGCGCAAGGAGTTCGGCGACCTGGTCGCGGTCGACGACGTGAGCTTCACCGTGCCGCAGGCACGGTCGCTGGCGATCGTCGGCGAGTCCGGCTCGGGCAAGACGACGATCGCGCGGATGATCATCGGTCTCGAGCGGCCCACCGCGGGCACGATCACCGCGTGCGGCCGGGACCGGTCCAGCCCGGCCCGGTCGGCCAGGGTGCGGCGGCGCCGCGGCAGCGAGGTGCAGATCGTCTTCCAGGACCCGTACACCAGCCTGGACCCCAGGCAGACGGCCGAGGCGACGATCGACGAGGTGCTGCGGCTGCACCACGGCTGGGCGGGCGACCGCCGCCGGGCCAGGATCACCGAGCTGGCCGGCCTGGTCGGCCTCGACGAGCGGCAGGTCCGCGCGCTGCCGCGGGCGCTGTCCGGCGGGCAGCGCCAGCGGGTCGCGATCGCCAGGGCGCTGGCCGCCGAGCCGCGGGTGCTGATACTCGACGAGTCGGTCGCCGCGCTCGACGTCTCGATCCAGGCGCAGGTGCTGAACCTGCTCGCCGACATCCGCGACTCGACCGGCGTCTCGTACGTGCTGATCAGCCATGACCTCGCGGTGGTGCG
>WNGK01008045.1_pt1 | contig 19014 bp, 14 predicted proteins | sample 5400601 | NCBI WGS metagenome assembly WNGK01 (sample SAMN13153376, study PRJNA577476) | soil metagenome | isolation source: 60 cm soil or saprolite under Garry oak tree replicate 1 | place: USA:California | collected 2016-06-15
GCCTGGGCGAACTCCCGGTAGATTTGGTCCCGCTGCAAATAAAGCAAACACTTGTCAATCGCCAGCGGTCGCGAATTTTTCTTACCTTGCGGCTGACGGCGGAGCTATTTTGCATACTGGACCGGTTCAACCTAGCGGGAATCGGCGCGCTGGTTGTGAAAGGGCCCGTGCTCGCAGTGCAAGCCTATGGCGACCCGGCAATGCGCAGCTTTGGCGACTTGGACTTGCTCGTTCGCCAGCGAGACATCCGCCGCGCCACGGAATTGATGATTGGCGCGGGCTACGTGCCTTCAGTCTCTCTTAGGGCCATCGACGCGGGGAAAATTCCCGGCCAGTATCTTTTTTCTAAGCCCGATTCCAAGCTCCTAGTCGAACTCCATAACGATTGCACGTTGCGATATTTTCCCCGCCGGCTGCCCCTCGAGGAATTTTTCGCCCGGCAAATCCTCGTGTCCCTGGACTCCCGCGAAACTCCCGCTCTTTCCGTCGAAGATGAACTCGTGCTGATCTGCATCCATGGCGCAAAGCACTTTTGGGAGCGCTTGATGTGGATTGCCGACGTCGCCGCGCTGGTAACACGCCGGACGGGCATCGATTGGGCTCGCGCCGCGCATTCAGCGAAGGCAGTGGGGGCGGAGCGCATGCTGCACACCGGGCTGCGTCTGGCTGTCGACGTCCTGCATACAGAGCTCCCCGAAGCAGTTTCATCGCGCGTACGAGAGGATACTGTTGCCGCAAAGCTTGCGGCGCGAGTGCTCCGCTGGCTGCCTGCCGCTGGCCATGCGGCGCCGGGCTTGTTGGAACGCACCGCATTTCGCCTGAGCATGCGCGGCAGCTTCTTTGCGGCTCCGGTTTATCTGCTAAGACTTTCTCTGTCACCCACAGAAGAAGACTGGCAAGCTGGCGGCAAAATCAGCAACCCATTCCTGGACGCGTTACGCCGCCCGTTCCGCCTGGCACGAAAATATGGACGTGCCGGGAAAAACTGAGCCATTGTAAGAGCCCCTTGGTCCCGACAATGTGTTCGTAGGAGGGGTTCTCGGGCAATCTAACGACTGAACTCTTGCGAGACGGCACCAGCGTACGACAGGGCTTGTTGCCAACTAGAGAAACGTTGGGGGAACTCGGCTGCCAGCTTGTGCGCAATTTCCTGCAGTGAAGCTCTTCCATCCATCAGCTCGAAAACTCTGCACCGCAGCAGCCCTTCCTCAGTGAGCGTGGGAACGAAATCAGCAGCGCGCCGCTTTAGAGAATGTGGCGAGAGTAGAGCGCCTTGAAGGGTCGACTGTTGAAACTGGAGGCCAGCCCCATCGCCGCCGGTAGGAATCTTCACCTCCCACCGCCAGACGTAATCTTCTCCGACTAGATCCGCATGTAGCCCCACTTGGACTTCCTGACCTTGGGTTAGCGGAACCGGCTCCGGCCAGGGTAGAAATACCTGCCCATATATGGTTTTATCAGCTCCGGGGCCGGAGGAGTATCCGATATCCTGGAATAAGTTTGTTTCGAACCACAAACAGACTCCGTGGGCAATCCCGCTTCGGGCCGCATGAAAGAGCAATTCGCCCGCCGCGCTCGTTGAATTGTCCGCCAAATAATCCAACACGCCCCAAGTCTGTGCAGTCGTCAGGAGTTTTTCGCTCCCAAATCTCGAGGTGTAGGACCGATTGAGGAGAAGCGAAAGCGCCGGAGAGAGGATCGTATCCCGAACTGAATTCTGCCATGGTGAAACAAGCCCGGAGTAAAACGAATCCGCCTCAATCAGAGCGGCCCTCAAAACGTCGCGTTGCGGGATCATGACCCCGCCCGGAAGGAGGAATCGTTGCCGTGCATCCTCCAGCGACGGAATCGCATGGTCTAAAAGAGGGAGGGCGCCCCGGATGTCCGAAACAATGACGTTTACGCGCTCCGGCAGCTGTGTCTTGCGCGAATCGCTTTGTAAAAACTCGATGCGATCCGCAAAGCAATTTGCTGAGGCAAGTCCTCTTGCCAAATGAATGATATCCTCGGTCTCGATCGCGTAGACGCGCCTGGCTCCCGCACGGCAGGCAAGGAGCGAAAACACGCCCGGCCCGCAGCCGATTTCCACGACTGCGTCACCCGGCCGGACGGCACTGGCGATGGCCTTGGCATAGGCGTTGAATCGATCGCTGTCGCCGATCATTTCTCCGTATGCGCTCAGCGAATACATAGTCATCGGTAAGGAATGTTTGTCAGGGATTCAGCGGCGGGGGTCAACCTCGTCACGTCGGCAAGAATGGCGTCGCAGAGGTCGGGGAGTGCCGATGCCTTGGTTGTCGGGCGAGTGCGGCGAATGGGAACGCCGCCGACCACGCGGCCGAGCACATCAAATTCCTGGCTGCGCATGTCGCGATCGAGCAGATAATTCACGTAGGTGTTCGCCACCAACAATGTGAAGGCGTCGGCTCCGGCAACTTCTTCTATAACAGGCTCGATTAGGGCTGTCTCGCGTGCGCCCAGAACGTAGACTGCCCCCAGAGGCAGGGGCTTTGAAGCGAAGCTCAGGCCGTTTTCGCCAAGTGCCATATATCTTTTGTCCCAGGTTGGCGTGATGCGTGGCAACGCCTCTTGCGAACCAAATAAACTCTGAACCGAGTCCGGCCACAAATTCACGCGGGGATAGCCCGGCTGTACCAGAAAATGCCGTCCCTCGTCCGCCAGGGCGACCACGTCGTCCGAGAGCACCGGAAAACCGTGACGTGCAAATGCCGCAGCGAGGGTAGACTTACCGGCACCCGGAAAGCCCACCAATGCAATCGCGTAGTCATCGACAGCAACGGCGCTCGCATGGAGACATGTTATTCCACGGAGGCGCAACACGAATCCCATTACCGGTCCGAGTAGATAGGTGCAGGCATCTTCAAGAGTGTAGCCATCGGGCCAGTCGGCCCACACCTCTCGGCCCTGGCGTTCCATGGCGAATCGCGCCCCATCGCGGTAGAAAAATCCGTAGTATTCGCCGCCGGCGAGCATTCCGACACGAAGCGCCGGTCCGCCATCGGTGCCGCACTTTACGCCGACATAAAAGAATTCTTCAGGGGAATCAAAGGACAATGCGAGAAGTCTTGAATTATTTTTCAGCCAGATCCGAACGTCCACTGCTTCCAGTCTTTCGTGGGATGGGAGGCCAGGGAGAGCGAAGTTGGCGGCGACCCTCAGCCCGTACAGCACATGAGATACGGACATGAGTCCCTCGGGAATTCCTCAGGTGGTCTTGAGCTTCTTAGCGTCTTGGTGCCCCGTCATCACCAAATTGGAGCCTGTCAGTGTTTTGATGTCCCCATAAACCCGAAGACGTGGCTCTTGATAAGGTTTCTTGCTTTTGGAGCACGCTTCTTTTTTTTGATTCACTATTCCCTCTCAATATTTCTACCCTATCGCCTGGTCATGCGCAACCAAAAGTTCAAACTGAGTGGCCGAAGGTGTGTCCACGCAGTCCACGGATCCTTCTCCCCGAGCACTTTCGGAATGAGCTTCCGCTCCACGTATCGAGCCAGCTCGGGATCAGCTTCAAACGAATCCATCCACGCCGACTCCGGCTTCTGGAGAAGCGCAATCAAGGGATCCCCGAGGAGAGGGGACTTCCTCCTCAAGCGCACCACATCCGGCAGGATGCCTCGACCAGCTTCGCGTAGCAACTCTTTGTCGGAACACCACGGCAGCGCAGGCAAAGACAGGAGAAAATTTGCGACGCGAAGATCAAAAAAGGGGTGGCGAACTTCCACGGGAACGCCTGTTGCACCAGGGTCGTATCCTTCAAACAGGTTCGGCCAAAGAGGATCAACCATTGCCTCATAAGCTGTCGAGCGACCGGTTCCATTCGAAGCAGGGGCACGAAGAAACAATTCCCACCGCTCGCGTAAGCCCAGGCGTTTTTCTAGATCTTGGTTCAGCCATTCCGGATAATGAGGTGTCTGACTCTTGGACGCAAACCATCTATGCCACCGCGTACGAAGGTACAATCGCGAAAATCTGCCCTCCGCCGCGAGGTACCGCATCGCATCAGCCAGCGCATGGCTGATCTTTTTATTTTTGAGCAGCTGGAGAAAATGGACCGAGAGCAAGCACGAAAGTGCGGGGTCGGCTCCATAACCGGTTAGGGCCACACGATTACGGGCAGCCACCTGGCGCAACTGATGAAGGCCCCCGTCCGATCCGGGAGAATGGACAGGCTCAGGCCAGATACTCTCTTGTTGATTTGAGTCCTTCCACAACCCGAAGTCATCACTCACTTGATATTCGATCGGGATTTTCAAAGCCTCGGCCACGAGAGTTGCGTAGCGACGCTCTTCGTGTGGAATCAAACTCTCAAACACGTCGGTGTAAGCGCGCAGGGTCGCATCGTCCCCGTTGGCAGACAGCTGTCGCCGCGCGCTGGCCGCCACGGTGGGAGAATCGAGTCCGCCGCTCATCAAGACTCCCGCATGCTTTGTTCGTAACCGGTCAGCAACGGCGCGATCCAGCAGGTCCCGGAATTGTTCGACGCAATCGCCCAGCTTACTGTGCCGAAGGGGCGCGTCCACCGAGAGGGCCCAGTAGCGGCGAACGGAAATCCCTCGTTCATCGCAGACGAGAATATGCGCGGGCGGCAGCCTCTGGATGTCCGTGAAAGACGTGGCCCCCGGTTCCCGGATCATGTCGAAAAGCAAAAAATCTGCGATGGCGAGGTCATTCAGCTCGTCAGTGACCCCCGGGTGCTGGCGGAGACAGTTCAAAGTATTGCTGCATAGAAATGTTTTTCCCAGCTGAGAATAGTAGAAGGGTTTGACGCCAAAGTGGTCTCGCGCACAAAATAGTTGTTTGTTTTTTGCATCCCAGATAGCAAACGAAAAGTCGCCCTTCATGTGCGTCACGCACGCCGTGCCCCACGTGGCGTAGGCAAGCAGAGTCAATGCCGGGTCTGAAACGTTTGGGCTAACGGTTCGGCCAGAGCGCTGCAGCTCGACGATGAGTTGCGCCCGGTCGTCGAGGCGCGCGTCCGCGACGATCCAATACCGCCCATCGAGACTAGCAGGCTGGCGTTCGGCCAGCGATTCGCGCGTGGTTCGCAGCATCGCATGGCCCAGCCCGATCGATCCATCCAACCAGCACTCGCGGGAATCGGGGCCCCGGTAAGAGAGAAAATCCACAAGTGACTGCAAAAGCGCCCGCTCTACCGGGGCACCGTCCCTGTGGAAGATGCCGACGATACCGCTCAATCAGATGGCCTTTCTATTCCAGTCGCTGGCGCTTCGAGTTATCTACTCACTGACATTTTTCTTGCAACTCAGAAACGGTCTAGGCACAGTACCGGGGGAATGATTCTACGTCTCTCTAGCAACCCCCAACGTGGGCTAGTTTTTGCCGCTTCCTGCGCCATCGCCCTGGCCCTCTCCTATTTCAGCATTCGAAATGCTTACGCAGCATACGCAGCTGGTTTGCAAACGGCCGCAGGCTATGAGCGCGCCACTCGCCTCGAGCCCGCTGACCCGCGCAATTGGTATCTCCTGGGGCGCTTTTGGCAGTACGACCTCGAGGATGCTGACGCCTCGCGTGCCATTCGCGCCTACCGCTCCGCTCTCGAATTAAATCCTGGATCTTCGGATATTTGGCTGGATCTTGCCACCGTTTATGAATCGGAAGGCGATCTCGCTGCCGCACGTAGCGCCTTTAGGCAGGCTAAGAAGGTCTATCCCCTTTCCGCTGAAGTCTCCTGGCGATACGGCAATTTTCTGTTGCGGCAGGGTGAACTTGAGTCCGCCTCCACCGAAATGCGCCTCGCCGTCCAAGCGGACCCCAAGCGCGCCGCGGAAGCCTTCTCCCGTTCCCTCCGCGCAGGATCCAATTTCGATAACACCCTCGATCGCATCCTTCCACCGATTACCGAGGCCTACGTCGACGTGATTTCTGACCAAGCGGCGGACAGACACACCGGGAATGCCCTCAAGGTTTGGGACCGGCTCGCCTCCCTCCATCCCCGCATGAATTTGCGGGATTCATTCTCCCTTGTCGACGCCTTGATGGCAGAAAAACGAATCGCCGAAGCCGGCCGCGTCTGGGACCAAGCCGTCCTCTTTGCAGGTCTCGCGGACCTTCAAGGTCCGTCAGGTTCCGTCCTATGGGATGGCGGGTTCGAATCAGGTGTCAGTGGCGGAGGCTTTTCTTGGTCATTTCCCGAGAGCTCCCACAGCGTTCAAGTAGGCACCAATATGGAAGAGAAACACTCGGGCAATCGTTCCTTGCGGCTGGCGTTCGACGGAAAGTCCAATGTCAATTTCTCGGGTGTTTGTCATTTCGTGCCCGTGCGGCCCTCAAGCCGTTATCATTTCTCGGGGTGGGTTAGGACCAAAATGCTCACCACGGATCAGGGCATTCGCTTCCAGTTGCATTCGCTGGGAACGCAGGACGCTTCCACTGTCTCTTCACCGGATGTTCATGGCACCCAGCCTTGGACACCAATCGATCTACCATGGTCTTCGGGTAAGAATGTTCAGGAAATGCAAGTGTGCGTGGTCCGTACTCCTAGCGAGGAAGCCGACAGCAGGATTCAAGGGATCGCCTGGGTCGATGACGTCGCATTGGTTCCCGACCCTGCGGAGCATCCCAAACCATGAAGTGGTTGCGCGTCGGCATTTGCGCCTTGGCCGTTTTCGCCGTTGCCGCGCACGGAGGCGTTGAGGATTGGGCGCGGGCCTTTATTGAAACCGGAGCTGGTTTGCTCCTTCTCGCGTGGGCAGCGCGGATGTACGTCATTCGTGAAGAGCAAATTGTCTTGTCTCCTCTTTTCCCGCCCCTGGCAATCTTTTCACTCATTGTTTTCGCCCAGTGGTTCTTCCGTCGCACCGCCTCTTCCTACAGCACGCGCATGGAGCTTCTGCTCCTCCTATCCGATGTGATCCTCCTCTTTCTTGCCGCGCAAGTCTTTCAAACGCTTCAGGACTGGCGCGGCTTCGTTTGGTTTGGAATGTTTTTCGGGTTTCTCATCAGCATCTTCGGCATTCTCCAGCACCTCACTTTCAACGGGAAGCTCTACTGGTTTCGCGAGATGCATTTTGGCGGAATTCCGTTCGGGCCTTATGCCAACCGCAATCACTTTGCGGGATTCGTGGAATTAATTCTGCCCCTCGCGCTGGTTCCCCTGGTTTTGGGCAAGGTGCGGCGCGAGCGCCGGCTCGTCGTTGGGGTTTTTGCCGTTCTTCCCATTGGCGCACTTTTCCTCTCCGTCTCCCGCGGCGGCATTGTGAGTCTTGGCGTCGAATTGGCTTTGTTGGCGCTCGTGATGATTCTGCGTCGCGCCAGGTGGAAACAGTTGCTCTCCGGAGCAGCCGTTCTGCTCGCGGCCATGCTCATGGTTAGCTGGCTGGGTGTAGGCCAGCTCCTCCAGCGTTTTTCATCGTTTCAGTCCCTCGAAGTGACTGTCGGCAAGCGCGCTTCCATGCGCCGGGACACCTGGCAGATATTCTTGAATCACCCGGTAATCGGAACGGGTCTAGGTACCCTGCAAATCGTTTATCCTCCTTATGAATCTCTTTACGACGGCAAAATCGTCAACCATACCCACAACGACTACCTCGAGGCCTTGGCCGAAACAGGTCTACTCGGAGGGCTCTGCTGTGCCTGGTTTCTGGGTGTCTTGCTCTGGCAGTCCATAAAACGGTTTCGCCGGCTCAATAACTCTTTTCCTGCGGCTCTGCAACTTTCCGGCCTGGTTGCTTGCAGCGGCTTCCTCGTTCACAGTCTTGTCGATTTCAACCTGCACATTCCCTCCAACGCTCTTTTGTTTTTCCTGATGGCCCACCTGGCCACTTCAGAAATCCAACAAGCCAATCCGCAAGCCACATCCCGCCTGCATTTTCGTCCTCGTCCAAATCCTGATTGATTTGAGGGTTCTCCCTGTGCAATCATGCTCGGGGGTCATCTATTCTCATGCAGCCAGCCAGACTGGGTGCGTTGGTGTTGTGTCTCGTTCCGACTGCCCTGCTCGCATTACTGGTTCTGGCGCCATCTAGCAGCGCTCAGCAGGCCGTTCTCGAAACGCCACAGCAGGTTAACGACCGCATTCGCCAGATGTCCGCCGCCGCGCGGCTGACCCCGCACGACTATGTCCTTGGCAATGGCGACCTGCTGGACCTCGATGTTTTTGATGTTAAAGAACTCAGTCGGGAAGTGCGTGTCAGCCAAACTGGATCCATTGGTATCCCCCTGGTACCCGGATTGCCGAAGTTCTGGAAGCCGATGGCCTGGTCTCTCACGCCGACGTAAGCCTCACTGTTAGAGAAAGAAAGAGTAAGCCCATCACCGTGGTTGGGGCCGTTGGCCATGCCATGGTTTACCAGGCGGACCGCCCGGTGACCATTCTCGAGGTCTTGGCGGAGGCGGGTGGCGTTGCCACTGACGCCGGTGACACAGTCATTGTGACTCGTCCCGCCTCGGAGCCGCCTGCCGCGCCTGCCGACCCGTCAGAGCCTCCGGCGATCGGTCCGGAGGTTGCCCTTCCCGGCACGGCCCTACCCGATGCTTCCTCGAATTCTCAACCTTCCTCGGAACCACCTCTCTTGAACAATACGATTACCATCAACCTGAACGAATTGATGGAAACCGGCAACGTCACGAACAACATCGTTCTCCAGGCCGGCGACATCGTCACTGTCCCTCACTCGGGAATTGTCTACGTACTCGGAGCGGTCGGCAGGCCCGGCGGTTTCGTCCTCGCGAATGACCGTGGGCACATGAGTACGTTGAAAGTCTTGGCGCTCGCGGGTGGTTTGAACCACACCGCGAAGAGCGACCGTGCCGTCATCGTGCGCAAGGACACTCAGGGGCAACAGCACGAAGTCGCCGTTAATCTCAAAAAGGTAATGCAGCGTCAGGAAGAGGATGTTCTGCTTCAACCCAGCGACATTTTGTACGTACCGAACAGCGCTGGGAAGCAGGCGATGACGAGAGCTGTGGAACTTGGTGTCGCCGTGGGGACCGGTGTCGCGCTCTATCGGATTGCATACCACTAGAAAATGGAAGACGAAAACAAACTCGTACCCCGCGAAAACGGTTCCAATGGCGCCGCCGCTGGGATTGTCTCCCTGCCGCCGCGTTTTCCTTCTTTTGAACTCTCCCCGAGGGAACCCCACCTCTACGATTACCTGCTGATTCTGCGCAAGCATCAGTGGCTGATTCTCTCCTTCATGCTCGCTGTCGTGACTATCGTGGCCATCGCCACTTTTCGTATGCAGCCCGTTTACGTAGCCACCGCCCGTGTTGAAATTGACCGTGAGAATGCCAATATCCTTCCTTTCCAGGGCTCGGATTCCTACGACTACATGATGGATCTCGAGAATTACATCGAGACGCAATCCAAAATCCTCACCAGCGAAACGCTTGCGCTCCAGACCATCCGCAACAACGCTCTTTCTGCTCGTTCGGAATTCTCCTCGCCCGGCGGACCCTCGGAAGCCCTTGCCAGCGGCAGTCTCGCGAACCAGAAACGTCCCATCGAGCTTGGTGAGTTTTTGGGAAGTCTTTTTGTCAAGCGCGTTCCCAGCAGCCGCCTCATGGACGTCAGTTTTGAATCCACCGATCCCCAGCTTGCCGCCCGCATCGTCAACGCCCACATCGCTTCCTACATTGAGCAGAATTTCCGCAGCAAGTATGAAGCTACCTCCCAGGCCTCCACTTGGCTCACTGGCCAGTTGGACGATCTCAGGGTCAAGGTTCAAAGGTCCGAAGACGCGCTTATCACCTACGAACGGCAGAATCAGATTTGGACTCTAGACGACAAGCAAAACATCACCACCCAGCGGCTCGCTGACATCAATAGGCAACTCACCGACGCGCAGAGCGAGCGCATGAAAAAGGAGTCACTCTTTCAATTCGCAAAGTCGGGGAATTTGGATGCCGTTCCCCAGGTCCAAAGCAATGGTACCTTGATGGATTTGCTTCGAAAACAAGCGGACCTTTCCAGCCAGTACACCGACGCCCTCAGTCAGTATGGCCCCAATTTTCCCAAGGTCCAGCGCCTCCAGACTCAAGTGAAAGATCTCGACGGCCGCATCGATAAGGAAAAACAGAGCATCGTGGATGTCCTCGAAAGCGATTTCCGCGAAGCCCGCGAGCACGAGACCATGCTGACCGGCGCCCTCGACGACCAAAAGGTTGCCGCCAACCAGATGGCCGAAAAGCTCGTTGAGTACAACATCCTCAAGCGCGAAGCAGAAGCCAACAAGGCTCTTTACGAAGGCTTGATGACCAAGTTGAAGGAAACTGCAATTTCCGCAAGCTTACGCTCCTCCAACATTCGCGTCGTCGATCCAGCCATGATTCCTTCCACCCCCTCGCGGCCGGCCAAAACTCGCAACGTGGCTCTGGCCTTTCTCGTTGGCTTGGTCGGCGGCATCGGTTTGGCTTTGATGCGCGAATACCTCGACAACACCGTAAAGACTCCGGACGACATAGAAACGCTTGCCCGCCTGCCTTCCCTTGCGGTCGTGCCGCAATTTGCCGGTACCAACGGGAACGGCAAGCGCCCGGGCCTCTTGCAAGGCTTCTCCTCCAACGGTCATGAGAAGCGCATCGAGCTCGTCGCCCAGCACCTGCCCAAGTCGCAGATGTCGGAAGCGTTTCGCGCCTTGCGAACTTCCATTCTGCTTTCGCAGGCCGATCATCCGCCCCAGGTTATTCTGGTCACCAGCGCCCTCCCGCGCGAAGGCAAGACCACCGCAGCGGCCAATCTTGCCGTCACCCTCGCCCAGCTCGGCGACAGCACTGTGCTTGTCGATGCCGATCTTCGCAAACCTGGCATCGGCCGCCTCCTCAATCTTGGCAGCGGGAAGTATGCCGGCCTCAGTTCCTATCTGGCCGGCGTATCCACTCTTGATCTGGTTTCCATCCCGCACCCCGCCATTCCCAATCTCGTTGCCATACCGACCGGGCCCCTTCCTCCGAATCCCGCGGACTTGCTCTCCTCTCACAGGCTCGTCGATGCCATCGCTGAACTCCGCACCAAGTACAAGTTTATTGTCATCGATTCGCCTCCCATCATGGCTGCGACGGATGCCGTGATTCTTTCCGTGCAGGCCGATGGGGTTCTCCTCGTCGTTCGCAGCGGCGAAACGCCCAAGGAAGCATTTACTCGCACCCGCGACTTGCTCAATAGCGTCAAGTGCCACATCCTCGGCGTTGTTCTCAATGCCGTGGATTCCGGCGCCCCGGATTACTACTACTCTTACCGCTATTATCCGTATTCCTATGGGTATGGTCCCCAGGAAACGGGTGAGTCTCCTCAAGAGGAAGAAGATTCCGAAGCTGTCACTGCACGCGTTTCCCGCGCTGACGACGATGATGACGATTCTCAGGCTTTGTAAGGAGGCCCTTTGCGCTATCTGATCACCGGCGGCGCCGGTTTTATCGGCTCACATCTCGCCGAGCGGCTCCTCGACGGTGGCGATCATGTTGTTCTGCTCGACAATCTCTCGACTGGCAGCGTCGAGAATATCCGCCATCTCAAGTCTTCCAGCCGCATGCAATATCACCTCGACAACATCGAGAATCGCCAGTTGCTTGCCGAGCTTGTCGACGATGCCGATGTCATCGTGCATCTGGCCGCCGCCGTCGGCGTCAAACTAATCGTCGAAAGCCCGGTGCGCACCATCGAGACCAACGTCAACGGCACGCAACTGATCCTCGAAGCCGCTTGTAAGAAGCGCAAGCTCGTTCTCACCGCGTCCACCTCGGAAGTCTATGGCAAGAGTACCCAAGTGCCTTTTCACGAGGAAGCCGACCTCGTCCTCGGCCCCACCACCAAAGGCCGCTGGAGCTATGCGGCCTCCAAGGCGCTCGACGAGTTCCTCGCGCTTTCTTACTGGAAAGAAAAGAAACTTCCGGTCATCGTCGTGCGCCTTTTCAACACCGTTGGCCCGCGCCAGACCGGCCGCTACGGCATGGTGCTCCCCAATTTCGTCAAGTCCGCCTTGGATAACGCTCCCATCAGCATCTACGGCACTGGCAAACAGTCCCGCTGTTTTTGCGATGTGCGCGACACCGTCGAAGGCCTCGTCCGCTTGATGGACACCGATCGTGCCATCGGCGAAGTCATCAACATCGGTAACACCGAGGAAATCTCCATCGAGGGCCTCGCGCAAAGGGTGAAAGAGCGCACTCGCAGCGCCTCTCCGATCGAGTATGTCCCCTATGACAAGGCTTATGAACCCGGCTTTGAGGACATGATGCGCCGCGTTCCTTCCGTCGAAAAACTCCATGCCCTCACCGGCTTCCGCCCTGGTATTTCGCTCGACGAGATCATCGACCGCGTGGCCGCATTTTTCCAGCCGCGCACCGAAGGCGTCGAGCTCCGAAAGCTGGCCACCGCCAGCGCCGACTAAATCCTCCTTAGGCCACGCTGTAGTTGCGCTTCGCAGCCCACCCTCGAAGTGGGCATTCGCATCGCCCTCGTCGCGTGTGCTGCAGGCTATATCCCCGCCCTCCGTGCCAGCCGCCTCGACCCCATGGCCGCCCTCCGCTATGAATAAGGTTGTCTAGAATTCTCCCCCTAGGACCATGTAATAAGTGCGCGGGTAAAAGTCTGCCACCATACTGCTAAAAATTACCTCTTTGCCTTCTAACCTCCTGCGCACCAAGCACTTATGACCAGGCAGCCGCACCGGGGCGGCTTGGCAACTAGCTTGCCGCATCTAACTGGGTTCGGCTGTGTCTAAGGAGGGTGGCGTCGCTCCAGCCAAAAAACGTCATATCACAAATGGATTACACACTAGCGAGTGCACCAATAGTGCCTGGTCCCATGAGGAGTCAGATCGAATCTGCCAACAAGACCGCAAGCCTGCGCGGTTCATTGCTCGTCGTAGCGACGGCGCTACTTTTAGCTCCGCAGCAGGCGCACGCGCAAGCAAACAACAGCACTGCGTCAAGCGGCAATTCCTCGTCGTCGATTCCGGCAGCGCGCTCTGAAGACCACTTTACGTGGATCGAGCAATTTGACGGAAGTTCCAACACCGAAGGCCAGGTGATGCTGCTTGATTCTTCGGTAGGCTACCTGTTCGGGCGCCACCTTTTGTTCGACGGGGGCGTTCCCATTTATTTTGTTCGCGCCAATACCACTACGAGCTCCGGAGCTTCGGCGACGAGTTCCTTTACGGAGCTGGGCGATGTCTACGGACAGGCCCGGCTATCGTTTCCCAATCCCATGCTGAATTTCAAGACGCAGCTCACAGGACGAGCGCCCACCGGCAGCACGTCCGACGGAATCTCCACCGGGCACGTTACCTATGACTGGACGAATCGATTCGATCGCAACTTCGGCCATTGGACTCCATTTCTTGAGGCGGGCCTCGCAAACTCCATACCTGACACGTTCGTCTATCGGCGGCCTTTCGCCTCCTATGGAGAACTCGGCCACTTCCAGGCCGGAGCCGCCTATCACGTTGTCAACTGGTTTAGCGTAGCGGCGTCGGCCTTCGATGTCGCGCCGTGGGGAACCCAAACGATTGACAGCCGCGTTATCAAGACCGGATCTGTCGCTTCCACTGGTCACGGCCCTCCGTTTACGCTAAGCCACCAGACCACCGGCGGTTCGAGTCTGGCCGCAGACAATGGATTCAGCGCTGGCGTGGTTCTTTTGCCCGTCAAGGGGATCGATCTCATGGTCGCCTACAGCCGAAGCACGCATTACGCTCTCAATACCGTTTCTTTTGGCATCGCCCTGAACATGCGCGCGATCTTGCGCCATCCAGGTTTCTAGGTTTTGTAAAATGACGTACTAATTCGGTGTGGTTCCTTCAAGGAGGCAACAGATGAAACGCATAGTCATGACTATCACGTTAGTGGCCGCGGCGGCTTGGATCCTGGCGATCCCGGCTGCTGGGCAGGGGCGGAGCCAGAGCCACCCAGGCGGCGGGTCGGCCGCAGCCGGTTCGATGGGCGGAGGGCATGGCGTGGACGCTTCCGGAACATCCGGCACGCATTCGCCGGGCCAGTTGCTTACGCAGAACACGCAGCTTTCCACGAAGCTGAGCTCCCTTCTGCCGGCCGGTACCGACCTTCAGGCGGCCGCCGCCGGTTTCCGCAACCTCGGCCAATTCGTGGCGGCGGTGCACGTCGCTCACAATCTGGACATCCCGTTTGACCAGCTGAAGTGCACCGAATTGGCGACCTCGACCGCTTGTGGAACCATGACCGTGCCGTCGAAGGGTTCGCACCTCGGGCAGGCCATTCAGACGCTCAAGCCCACGATGAGCTCCGCGGACAGCAAGTCGGCCGCAAAGCAGGCGGAAAAAGAAGCCTCCGCCGACATCCAGCAATAATTATCCTGAACCCCTAACCACGTGGCGGGGCCGGCTAAACCGGCCCCGCTACATTTACCGGAGCACTTCCTCAGGTTCGCCTCATCTGGGTCCGTGACTGAGCTCCTGCATTCTCCTTAGAGCGAGCGGTTTATCTCTTTTCACCAGAGACAAGAATCTGCAGTTCGATCAGTTCGGACTTCGCGCAGTTCCACGACTCGCGCGCACTAAGACGAGTTCAATTGTTTCCGAGTTGCTCGTCATTCGGGAGTAATCCGAAGGATTGGGCGAGTCCTGGCTCGAATCGCACGTAAACGATGTGTGGCGCACTCACCACGTGAGAGTCTGCTCGAGCCCAAATCTAGCGGCACGGATGGCAGCCGGCGACCTCAAAGAGAGGTGGGATACTCCGAATGTGAGGTGGAAAACGCCCCAGAATTGGGTGGAGCCTTTCAGTATCACCGCCCATGCGGGAATGGAACTCACGGGGAAGTGCACGACGACCTCTTACTCTTTGAGCCAACCCACGAAGGCGCATGGCTCGAACCAACTGTTATTGCTGTTTTGCAAGTGCGATGCGCTGCTGCCGGCGGAATTCCATGGAATTCAGGATCTGCTTGAAGCGGGGATGCTGGCGGACATTGGCCAGCAGAGGATCAATGCGCAGCCAAGCGGCGCGGTCGTCGCCTTTGCGCATGGAACGGTCCAGCCACTTGATGGCCCTGTCGGTTTCGCCGAGGACGGCATACGCTTCTGCTGCATCGAGCGCCGCGAAGGGTTGCAGGTCGGCGTGTTTGAGCACCTCCTCGTCCATTTCCTTGAGCGCCAGGGCGCCCTTGCCCTCTACTGCATGGAGTTGCGCTCTTACCATGCGCGCCCGGAAGTTCTGCGCGTCCTGCGGCCGCATCCGTGCGAGTGTTTGCCGGGCTTTTGGCAGGTTTCCGGCGTCCAAGTAAGCGCGCGCCAGGCAGCGAAGCGTGGTCGAATTCCGAGGGTCCTGCTCCAGCACTTTCTTGAATTCGCTCACGGCCTCCAGAATCCTTCCTTGCTCACGGCGTAATTCCCCTAGGTGGTACCGAGCGGGCCAGAAGAGTGGCTCGGATTCGATGAATTTCCGTGTCGCGCGCGCGCCCTCTTCGTCGTCTCCGAGGAAGCGCCCTAGAACCAAGAGCCACATTCTGCCGCCCAAATCGCTGGGCGCCAATCGGACCGACTGCTGGAGTTCCTGTGCAGCCAAGTCCAGGCGGCCCTGGTAGAAATGCACGGCGCCCAGCATTGCGTGCGCTAGGGCTATTTCCGGATCCTCCTTCACGGCGCGGCGCAATTCTGCCTCAGCCCTGAAGACGTCTCCGGGATCATTCGAGAGCCCGCCTTCGACGGCGATAATGTAGGTGAGGGCATAATAGACGCGGGCCTCGGTGAAATTCGGATCGAGCTGCAGAGCGCGCTCGAGCATCGGCCGGGCGCGCAGGGGATCATATTGAAAGCGGATGAAAATCAGAGCCCGCTGGAGGAGTTCATTGGCTTCGGCATTGGCCGAAGGATGCTCGATCAGGAGCGCGCTCCCTACTGCGGGTTGAGTCTTCGAAGGGGGCGCGGCATTGACCCCAGCGCCGGCGGGCGGAACCGCGGGGGGGTTCGCAAAGCGCATGATCGCAAAGAGCAGCACCACCAGAACTCCCAATCCGGGTAACACCCAACCAATCCGGGCTCCACGAGCGCCGGGGGCGGGCGCCGGCGATGCGGCGGACCCTGGGGAGTCCATGGCTTCCATAGCGGCGTGCAGTTCTGTGGCGGGTTCGGCGGGACCCTGTGTCTCAGGTGTCCCTTGTTCTGGGCGGTCCGCCAGAGGGGCGATGAAGCGGTAGCCGCGGCGGGGCAGGGTCTCAATGTAGCGGGGTTCCTCGGCTGAATCGCCCAGCGCGTCGCGCAATCTTTTGATCGCAGAATTAAGGCCGACATCGAAATCGACAAACGTGTCGGAGGGCCAAAGCCTCTGATGAAGCTGTTCCCGGGTTACCAACTCGCCCGGGTGTTCGAGCAGCATGGCCAGGACTTGAAAGGGCTGATCGTGAAGCTTGATCTTGATGCCCTGCTTGTGTAGCTCGCCAGAGTGTAAGTCAACTTCGAATGTTGCAAAGCGGACGCGGTCGGATGGAATATCTATTGCCATGGGTGCCTGCGTTGCTCGGGAGTATAGCACAGCGGTCCGGCTGGCCGGGGGTTGGCCCGTGGTGTGGGCCGCAAGCTTCCTCTTTTCAGCTACCTACACCGTCAGAATCATTCCAGCCACGTGCCAGCCTTCATCCATTGATCGAAAGCCTCGCTTGCCCCGAGAGTGGGGGCGCTAAGCGCGATAAGCGTACGCGTGTTATGAGGAAGACGAGATGAAGAGCAAAATGCTGGCGAAGAGATTGCTCGCCGTTCTCGGAATCGCGAGCCTTGTGTTTTTGGTGGGATGTGGCGGCACAACGGGCCAGTCAATAAATCAACCGCCCGCTGGGGTTACGGTTTCTCCGGCCAGCGCGACGGTTCAGACCGGTGGCGTGCGGCAATTCACTGCGACGGTGAGTCCCAGCGGCACCAACCAGGCCGTCACTTGGAGCCTCTCCGGAACAGGCTGCACAGGAGCAAGCTGCGGAACGATTGACGCAACCGGAAAATACACCGCGCCAGCGACCGCGCCCAATCCGCCGACTGTGACGGTTAGCGCCACCTCAGTGGTAAACGCGGCTAAGGCAGGGATTGCCGCGGTTAACATCATGACCGCCGTGAATAATCCCATCCCCACGATCATCGCTCTCCAACCCAGCGCCAACGCAGCTGGAGGACCGGCCTTCACCCTAATCGTGTACGGCTCCTCGAATTTTGTGACCGGCTCGGTCGTGCGGTGGAACGGCAGCGACCGGCCAACGGCGTTTCTAAGCGCCGTCCAGGTCAGTGCTCAGATTCCGGCGAGCGACATTGCCGTTTCCGGCATAGCCGCCATTACCGTCTTCAACCCCGCGCCGGGCGGGGGCAGCTCCAACTCCCTCGCCTTCAACATAGGGCCAGGTCCCGTCTCAGTGGCAGTGGCCCCGGATCCATCCGGCAGGTTCGGCAAGTTTGCCTACGTAGCGAATGTAAATTCCAAAAACGTCTCGATGTACACCATCAACGCCACCACCGGGGCCTTGACGTCCATAGGGACGATAGACGCAGAACTATCCCCCAGCGCGGTGGCCGTGGATCCGTCCGGCAAGTTCGCCTATGTGGCGAATGGAGACTCCGGCAACGTCTCGATGTACACCACCAACGCCACCACTGGGGCCTTGACGTCCATAGGGACGATAGCCGCAGGAGTGGGTCCCTTTTCTGTGGCCGTGGATCCATCCGGCAGGTTCGCCTATGTGGCGAATGGAGGCGACTTCTTTGCGTTCGGCAGCGTCTCGATGTACACCATCAACGCCGCCACCGGGGCATTAACGGCCATAGCGCCAGGGACGATAGACGCAGGACGATTCGCCGCGGTGGCGGTGGATCCGTCCGGCAAGTTCGCCTATGTGGCGAATGCAGATTCCAACACCGTCTCGATGTACACCATCAACGCCACCACCGGGGCCTTGACGTCCATAGGGACGATAGCCGCAGAACTACGTCCCCGTTCGGTGGCCGTGGATCCGTCCGGCAAATTCGCCTATGTGGCGAATGGCGGCTCTAACGATGTCTCGATGTACACCATCAACGCCACCACTGGGGCCTTGACGTCCATAGGGACGATAGCCGCCGGAACATTACCCTCTTCGGTGGCCGTCGATCCCTCCGGCAAGTTCGCCTATGTGGCGAATTATTTCTCCAACAGCATCTCGATGTATACCATCGACGCCACCACCGGGGCCTTAACGCTCATAGGGACGATCGGCATGTGAACGGGCCCTAGTGTCAAGAAAGCGCAAGGCGAGGGGCTCCGCCATGGAAACCGCCAAAGTCACAAGAGATAAATTCCAAAGGAGGGAAAGAACCGTGAACTCAAAATTGCGCAGGACATCCTCTGTGGTTGTTGTATTGGTCTTAGTCTTAGCGGGTGCGCTCGTTCAGTCTTTCGGGGGGAACGCAGCCGCCCAGTCGAACAGTGAGGGCACGTTGCAAGGGACGTGGCGGGTGCAGATCAATGCGATAAACTGCCAAACCGGCGCTCCGCTCCCTTCCTTCTCCGCTCTGGTGTCGTACGCTCGCGGCGGCACGCTCACCGAGGTTATTAACTCCCAAGCGTTCCTGCCCGGCCAAGTGACACCAGGCCTCGGCGTCTGGAGACACACGCAGGCCAATGCCTACAAAGCCGTTTGGGAGGTCTTCATTCTCTTTGACACTCCTCCAGCTGTTCCCGGGTTCCCGTTCAAGAGGGGCGTGCAGCGGCTCCTGCGGGACATCGAGGTTGACGGCGACCAGATGACTTTTAACGCCTCGAGTCAGTTTTTCGACAGCAACGGCAACCCGCTCTTTGCGACCTGCGCCAGCGGCACGGGAACGCGCTTTGAAGGTGGGCAAGACAAGGACTAACTGTCTATCTGCGATGTAGCGTGTGGTGACACAAACAAATCAGGGCGCGGCGCGCCAAATGCAGCTCTGTCCTACAAGGAAGAGTGTGTGCCCATCACAAGTACTCGGAGTGAAGTGGCTGGCGACATTGTCCATGCAATGCAAGTCCAGTTGACGCCGAAAGAACAGGCGCGACTGGCTCGTTCGC
>WNGK01004428.1_pt1 | contig 19013 bp, 15 predicted proteins | sample 5400601 | NCBI WGS metagenome assembly WNGK01 (sample SAMN13153376, study PRJNA577476) | soil metagenome | isolation source: 60 cm soil or saprolite under Garry oak tree replicate 1 | place: USA:California | collected 2016-06-15
GCAGCGCTCCGCGCGCACCACGTCGCCCCGTTCGAAGTAGATCGAGACCAGGACGCCGTTCAGCTCGGCCGAGACACCCGGGTCCAGGGGAACGGTTCGGGACCGGGCCAGGGACGACTCGACCAGGTCGGCCGCGTACGCCAGGTCACCGACGGCACGGTAGGCCTTCGCCAGCGCGGCCACGGCCAGACCGGATCCCCGGTCCGACATCTCCTGCTGCAACGCCTCCTCGATCTGGTCGATGGCTCCCCGGACGTTCCCCTTGAGCCGCGTGGCCTCACCCTTTGCCAAGAGCACTTGACCCCGGAGCGAGCTGAGGCCGTAGCGGTCGACCTCCTGGGTCAGGGCTTCGAGCTCGGTCTCCGCCTCGGCGATCCGGCCCGCCCGGAGCAAGAGCTCCGCTTCGTCCAGGCGGTACCTGGCCCTGGCTTCCGCCTCCTCCGGCACGCCGGTCGCCAGGAACCCGGCGGTGACGCCCAGGCGCTCGGCGAAGAACGACAGTGCCTCGGCGGACGGACGTCTCCTGCCCGACTCGATCAAGCTCACGTGGGCGACGGTGTACCGCGTGCCGGCCAGTTGGGTCCTGGTGAGCCCGGCCTCCTCTCGAAGCTCCTTCAGGCGGGTCGCGATGTCCACGCCGGGACTGTAGCGCAAATCCCCTCAGGATTTAACTAGAAACTTGACCGAGAGTTACGAGTGGGAGTAGCATCCGGTCCCTCGGACGTGGAGGAGGCTGGCCGTGAGACGCCCGATCGCGATCGTCGCAGCGTTGGTTCCATCCGCCCTCGTCGTGCTCCATCTGACCCAGGGGATCCTCGCTTCGTTCCCCTGGCCCGACGTGCCCATCCGCATCTGACGGGTCGGTCGGCCCGCCACGGCGTCGATCCCCCCGACGCTCTCCTCCGCTGGCGAGCCGACCGAAGCGTCAGGTGCGGAGGTACGAGGCGCCGTTCAGGTCCAGGATCTCCCCGCTGGCGAACTCGGCCTGCGGCGAGGCCAGGTAGAGGACCGCGGCCGCGACCTCCTCGGGCCTGGCCACCCGGCCGAACGGGCTCTGCGCGCGGATGGCCGCTCCCGAAGGGCCCTGCACGTGCTCCGCGGCCATGTCGGTCTCGACGAACCCCGGGGCCGCCGTCGCCACCGCGATCGCATGCGGGGCGAGGGCGCGCGCCAGCGACCCGCCGAGCGCGTTCAGCCCGGCCTTGCTGGCGCCGTACGCGGGGTGGCCGGCTCGCCCCGGAAGGCGCCCCGGGACGAGACGTTCACGATCCGCCCACCCCCGGCGGCGAGCATGTGCCGGACCACGCAGTACGTCACGTTCGCCGCGCCGATCAGGTTCACGTCCAGGGTCCGGCGCCACGCCGCCTGCCACTCCTGGTAGGAGACGTCGGCGATGCGGTGTTCCACGTACGTCCCCGCGTTGTTACGTCGCCGGCGCTCGCGAACGCCGCGACGATCGCGCTGCCGATCCCGCGCGAGGCACCGGTCACCAGCACGGCCCGTCCGTCCATCCGGCGCGATGGTACCGGGAGGAGGCTCCGGCGAGCGAGGGGCACCGGATGGATCACTCCGCGGGCATGTAACGGGATCCTCGGTATCGTGGACAGAGATCGTGGCGAGACGACGAACGCCGGAGACGTGGAGGAAGGCCGTCATGCTGTTCACACGGAGGAAGACCGAGATGCCGGCGCCGGACCGGGCGCTTCCGGGTCGAGACACCCCGATGCCGGTTCCCGGACGGCATCTCGTCAACGGGAACCCGATCGCGCCGCCGTTCCCCGCGGGGCTGCGCACCGCGATGTTCGGCATGGGGTGCTTCTGGGGCGCCGAGCGCGTGTTCTGGGAAACACCGGGCGTGTGGAGCACCGCCGTGGGCTACGCGGCCGGGTTCACGCCGAACCCGACGTACGACGAAGTGTGCTCGGGTCGCACCGGCCACGCCGAGGTCGTTCTGGTCGTGTACGACCCCGCGGTCGTGTCCTACGGGGCCCTGCTGAAGGTGTTCTGGGAGAACCACGACCCCACGCAGGGCATGCGACAGGGCAACGACGTGGGGACGCAGTACCGGTCGGGCGTCTACGCGTTCGACGACGAGCAGCGCAGCGCGGCCGAAGCCTCCCGCCGTGCCTTCGGTGCCGAGCTGCAGGCGGCAGGATTCGGCGATATCACCACCGAGGTCCTGGACGCCCCGACGTTCTACTACGCGGAGGACTACCACCAGCAGTACCTCGGCAGGAACCCGAACGGGTACTGCGGGCTGGGCGGGACGGGCGTCTCCTGCCCGGTCGGGCTCGGGATCGCCGACGCCGAGCGGCCGTAGCGCCTTCGGCTAGAACGTCAGCACCCGGTCGGCCTCCGCGCAGAGCGTGGCGGCCTCCGGCGGCGTGGTCCACGCTCCGTTGACGCGGGCGATCGCTTCCTCGGTCACCCCACGGGCGACCGCGCAACCGCGTCAGACGAAGACGGTCGCGCCGCGGTCCTTCAGCTTCGCCAGCAGCTCCGGCATCGGGGGCACCCCGACGCCCTCGATCCTGTCGGCGTTGTCCCCCACGAACACGTCGGTCCCGTCACCGACGAACAGGACGGTGACCTCGTGACCGACCTCCAACGAGCCGTTCGCCGCCATGTGCAGCGGGATCGACATGCCGGTCGGATCGCTCGCGCCCCTCGAGATCGTGTAAACGAACCTCATGCGGCACCCCCCTTGGCTCGACGCTGCGGTCATCGTATGCGCATCCTCGCCGGCCGCGCCAGAGCGGAAGGTGCTCGGAGGTCCGCTCACCGGGCCGCCCCGCGGGGTGCGCGGCTAGGTACCCGACACCGCGGCGGCCCGGGATCGGATCGTCTGCGCGACCGCCACGGCCGCGGCGAGGCCGGCGACGGCGGAGGACGTCACCGCCCACCAACGGCGCGGCCGCTGCGTCGTGGACCCGTCCGGTGAGTCCGCCGGTCCGCGTACGGACGCGAGCGCCTCCTTCAGGTCGGCGGCGATCGACTCCCACGGAACCTCCAGGAGCCGCTCGACGCGGCGCTGCTCCACCTTCCTCTTGCGGTTCCGACGCAACCGACGGGCCACCACGAAGAGCGCCGTGCCGCCGGCGCCGCCCCCGACGGCCGCGCCCACTCCGCGCTTGACCCAGGAGATCGACGCGGGCAAGCGCCGCTCGAGCTCCCGGACCTCGGCGTCGAGCCGCGTCCGGATCCGTTCGATCTCGTTCACCGTTTCAGCTGCGCTCGCGCCCACGCGACGTCCTCCTTGATCGACCGTTTCGTTCGCTCGGGGGCGAGCGACGGGCGCCGCATGCGCCGCATCCCCACGAGCCCGGCGACCGTGGCCACGAGCAGGAGCCCGCCCGCCACAATCAGCGCGGACGCCCACGCCGGAAGGACCAGCGCGATCGCCGCAACCACGGCGAGCGCCGCAAACATCGCTCCCATCAGGGCCATGATCCCGGCCACGGCGAGCGCGATCGCGGCTTTCAACCTGGACAGGACGGCCTCGGTCAGCTCGGCCTTCGCCAGCTCGACCTCCTTGCGCACGAGCTCCCCCGTGTCGGCCGCGATGGACCGCACCAGGTCGACCATCGACCGGTCGGTCGGAGGCGCCGTTCGATCGCGTCCGGGCGCTGCGGTCCGCTGACCGTCGGATGCGCTCACCTGCACGATGCATCACCCCTCTGGAAGGCTCGCTCCTCGTTCCTCTCACCATTCCCGCGTTCCGCCCGCTCCAAGCCCAGGGACCGCGAACGCCGTCGGCGAACCGAGGCGAACGGGAGGCCGGTGGCGGAGCCTACGAGCCGCGGGAGGCCGGCCGTCCCAGCAGGGCGTCGGCCCGTTCGACGAGCGGGACGGCGCCGAGTCCCCCGAAGAGATCCCGCGCCTCCTCCAACGGGGCCCGGGCGTCGAGCGCGCCGAGCGCCAGCCGGGCCCGTCCCAGCCCGAGGAGCGCGTGAGCCCGCTCGGGCACGCACCCGAAGGCTCGCCACCGGTCCGCGACCTCCTCGTACCGCTCCGCCGCCGCGCTGTGGTCGCCTCTGGTCTCGGCGAGGATCGCGCTCGGCGGTACGGGAAGATCGGCTCGAGCCCGGCCGACAGCCGCTCGGCGAGCGCCGGGTCCCCGGCGGCCACGGCAGTCCGCATCATCTCCGGCAGGAACGCGGGATACGTCGGACCCTCGCGAGCCAGCGGCGACGCATCCAGCCGTGCGAGGAGGTGCAGCGCCCGCTCGGGTTCGCCCAGCGCCTCGTACGTGCTGGCGGCGGCGGTGAAGGCGGCCGTGGCGTCCTCGGCGCCGCCCGCTTCCAGCGCGGCGTCGACGAGCCACGCGGCGAGGGGCGCGGCCTCCGCCGCCCGTCCCCGGGACGTGAGGACCCGAACCTGCGCCCAGCGCACCTGGAGAAGGTCGGCCACGTCGCCGGTCGCCTCCGCTTGGCCGACCAGGTCCACGGCCAGGTCCAGCACCTGATCCCACTCCCCCACGTCGACGAGCTGGTCGAGGCTCGCCGCCGCCATCGCCACGGCCATCTCCGTGATCCCCCGTCGCCGGGAGAACTCGATCCCTTCACGGTGCACTGCGAGCACGCTGGCCGGACCTTCGATGGGGAGGAGGGCCACGGCCAGGTTGTTGTACATGACCGCCGCGTCCCGCCCCTCGCCCTGCTCGATGGCCACGTCGAGGGCGCGCCGCATGTCCCCGAGCCCCTCCTCTTCGCCGAGCGAACAGCGGGCATAGCCGCGGAACCCCAGCGCGCGGGTGGGCACGTCGAGCCCGAGCTGGGCCGCGAGAGAGATCGCCCGGTCCACCCACGCGATCGTCTGGCGGTTGTCCCCGGTCACCAGCGCCACCCCGGCCATCCTGGCGTACGCGGCCACCAGGTCGGGCCCGGGCCGCTCCGATCCGAGGACGCGGACCGCCTCCGCCGCGACGTCCGCCTGCCGGTGGCTGGCCATGCTCAGCAGCACGCTCGACAGGGTCAACATGGCCCGGCCGGCGGCCAGACGGTCTCCCTGGCGTTCGAAGCCCTCGATCGCCTCCTCGAGCGCTCGTGCCGCCTCCGGCGATCGTCCGGCCTGGCGGGCGGCGTCCGCCCAGGCCGTCAACACCCCTGCTCGCTGGGGGTGTCCGGGCGGGACGAGCTCCAGGGCCCGGGAGAGATGCGTCTCGGCTCGAGCCACGTCGAGCCCGAGGGCACGGTCACCCGCCAGGACCAGGAGCCGCAGCGCGGGGGCGTGGAGCTCCTGGGCGTCCCGAGCCTGGCCGGCCGCCTCGGCCAGCTCCAGGGCTCGCGTGTAGTGGTGGGCGAGGACCTCCGCGTGGTCCTCCACACGTTCGGCGGCGATCCCTTCGAGCCACGCGGCCGCAGCTCGGTGCTTCGCCGCTCGCGACGCCCGGGGGATCTGCCCGTACGCCACGTCGCGGACCAGCGCGTGCCAGAACGAGTACTCCTCCTGGCCCTCCATCGTGGAGATCTCCGCCGGCCGAACCAGCTCCTTCCTGGCCAGCTCCTGGAGGGCATCCGCCACGCCGGCGGGGTCGCGGTGGCCGATGGCCGCCACCGCGCCGGCCCAGAACACCTTCCCCACGACGGCGGCATCCTGCAGCATCGCCTTGCGCTCGCTCGTCACCGTGTCCAGCCGCGCCGCGATCAGGGCCTGGATCGAGTCCGGGAACGGGACGTCGGCGCCGCCGGCCAAGGCGAGCGTTCCGTCCTTCATCAGGAGCAGATCACGGTCCTTCAGCATCCGGACGAACTCCTCCGCGTACAGCGGGTTCCCTCCGGCCCGCTCCAGCAGGAGGTTCTGGACGTCCGCGGGAAGGGCGGGTGCGCCGAGCATCGCGGAGACGAGGCTGACCGTCTCGTCGGTCGAGAGCGGCGAGAGGTCGATCCGGGTGACGCCGCGAGCCGCGCCGGCCCACGCGGGGCTCCGGTCGAAGAGCTCGGGGCGCGCGGTGCAGAGGAGCAGGAACGCCGCGCCGCGGGACCGTTCGGCCACGTGCTCCAGGAACGCCAGCATCGCCTCGTCGGCCCAGTGGATGTCCTCGATCACGAAGACGGCCGGGCCGGTCGTGGCGAGCGATTCGAGGAAGCGCCGCCACGCCGTGAACGACTCCTCCCGATCCGCGCCGGAGGACGCCTCTGCTCCGACCAGCGGGGCGAGGCGCTGCCGCAGCCAGAGCCGGTCGGGCTGGTCCTCCGGGATGGCCGCGTCGAGCTTGGCGGCGGCGTCCTCTTGGGAGTCCGACTCCAGGATCCCCGCATGCGCCTTCACGATCTCGCCCAATGCCCAGAACGTCACGCCCTCGCCGTACGGCAGGCACCGCCCCTGGCGCCACGTCACGAGGTCGGGCGACCCGTCCAGGTGCCGGCCCAGCTCCGCGACCAGCCGGCTCTTCCCGACGCCCGGTTCGCCGGCCACGATCACCAGCTGGACGCGTGCATCGCGGACCGTGCGTTCGTAGGTGTCGAACAGCAGCCGACGCTCGACCTCCCGTCCGACGAACGGGGTGCCCTGCGTGCGCGTGAACTCCGGGCCGAACCGGCCCCGCGCCTCGACGGCCCGCCACACGGGCAGTGGGTCCGCCTTGCCCTTCACCGTCACCGCGTCGAGCTGCTCGTAGACGAAGATCTCCTTCGTCGCCCGGTGGGTGGGCTCGCCGACGACGATCCCGCCGACCGGGGCCACCCCCTGCAATCGGGACGCCGTGTTCACCACGTCCCCGGTCACCGCTTCGCCGATCACCGGACCGGTGCCGAAGGACACGACCGCCTCCCCCGTGTTGATCCCGACCCGCACGGCGAGGTCGAGGGACGGATCGGCCTCGTTGAGCCGGTCGATACCCTCGGCGATGGCCAGGGCGGCGCGGACGGCCCGCTCCGGGTCATCCTCGTGCACGACCGGCGAACCGAACACGCCGAGCGCCGCGTCGCCGATGAACTTGTCGAGCGTGCCTCCGAAGCCCTCGATCTCCCGTTTGATCAGGGCGTGGAAGGGGCGCAGGTGAGCTTTCACGTCCTCGGGATCGGCCTTGTCCGAACGAGCGGTGAACCCGACGAGGTCGCAGAACAGCACCGTGACGATCCGTCGCTCCTCCGCCGGAGCGACGCCCGACCGGAGCGAGGTCCCGCAGTTCAGGCAGAACTTCGCCCGTTCGGGGTTCTCCTCACCGCAGTGCGGGCAGGTGAGCATCGGCCGGAGTGTAGCCCTTCACCCGACGAGCACCCCGGCGGCGTTACGAGGTGCGGCGGGCTTCGTCGCGGACCCGGGTCTCCTCGCGGATCACCGCGCCGGCACGGGTGTCATCCGAGCGCTCGAGCAGGAAGTCGACGTTCGTCCCCAACTCCCGGGCCATCCCCGCCAGGACCTCCGAAGGGATGTTGCGGAAGCCTTTCCGGAAGTTCACCAACGTGCTCTCCTGGATGCCGACGGTCGCGGCGAGCGCCTTGGAGGTGATCCCCCGCTCGGCCATCAACCACGACAGGCGCTGACCGGTGGTGACGGGCTCCGCGTTGCCGGCGAGGCGACGAACCGTGCGTCCCATGCGACTCCTCTTCGCGCCGTCCCGGCCGCGAGGATCGCGCGCAGAGGAACGGACGAGCAAGCCTACCAGTCGGGAGGATGTCCCGCCGACGGTCGGACGCCGATGCCCGACTTGACAAACGGGGCTACCGTTAGGAAGGTTTCCTACCAGTAGGCGAACGCCGGCCTGCCGGATATCCATCCGTTGGAGGAGGAGCACCGTGAGAAGGAGCCTCCGCAGGGCCGCCACCCAGGGTCACCGCCTGCCCGCACTGCTGACCGCCACCGCCCTCCTCATGGCCACGTTCGGCGCCACCGCCGCCCGGGCTCGGACCGGCACGGCGTTCGTCCGCGTGAACCAGGTCGGCTACGTGGGGACCGCGTCGAAACGCGCGTACCTCATGGCATCGGGGTCCGAGGCCGGCGCCACGTTCAAGGTGAAGGACTCGCAGGGGACCACGGTCTACTCGGCGCCCATCGGGGCGAACCTCGGCTCGTGGAGCACCGCCTATCCGTTCGTGTACGCCCTCGACTTCGGCCCCGTCAGCACGGCGGGTACCTACACGATCGCCGTGGCCGGAAGCATCGCGGCGACCTCCCCGACCTTCTCCGTCGGCACCGGCGACGCCGTCTATTCGGGGGCCGAGACGAACGCCCTGTCCTACTACCAGAACAGCCGGGACGGCCCCGACTACATCCCGTCGGCGCTGCGGACGGCGCCGGGGCATCTCAACGACGAGAACGCCATGACGTACCTCACCCCGAAGGTGAACGGCAACGGAGGGTTCCACGGCGACCTCTCGCCGCTCGGGATCTCCATCGACGCGTCGGGCGCGTGGTGGGACGCGGGCGACTACCCGAAGTTCCTGGAGACCATCACCTACACGGTCGACCTCCTCATGGTCGGGGTCCGCGACTTCCCGGCCCAGATGGGAGCGGGCTCCGGCTCGTCGGACTTCACCGCGGAGGCCAAGTTCGGCGCGGATTGGCTCCTCAGGATGTGGGACAACCCCACCCGGACCCTCTATTACCAGGTGGGGATCGGCGAGGGGAACTCGAAGACCGTCGGCGATCACGACATCTGGCGGCTGCCCCAGGCCGACGACGCGTACGGCGGGTCCGATCCCCTCTACCGGTACATCCGGAACCGGCCGGCGTTCCGCGCGGCCCCGCCAGGATCGCTCATCAGCCCGAACCTGGCCGGGCGCGACGCCGCGGCCCTGGCCCTCAGCTACCAGCTCTTCAAGACGAGCGATCCGGCGTTCGCGAAGGCGTGCCTGGTGGCCGCGGAGCACATCTTCGACCTGGCGGACACGGCGCCCAGCGGCGACCTGCTGACCGTCATCCCGTTCGACTTCTACCCCGAGACGGAGTGGCGCTCGGACCTGGAGCTCGGGGCCACGGAGCTGTACTACGCCGTGGCATCGGGCGGAGGGCATCTGCCCGGGTTGGCGCACTCGAGCACGGCGTTCTACCTGCGGAAGGCCTCGCACTGGGCCGCCGCGTACATCCACGGTCCGGATGACGCCGCGGACACCCTCAACCTCTACGACGTGAGCGGGCTGGCCCACGACGAGCTGTACCGGGCGATCGGCCAGGCCGGGAACCCTGCCGGGCTGGACGTCACCAAGGCGGCCCTGCTGGCGGACCTCAAGAAGCAGCTTGACGGCGCCGTCACCCAGGCCGGCACGGATCCGTTCGGCTTCGGCTTCCCGTGGGCCTCGTTCGACACGACCACGCACGGAGCAGGGCTCTCCGTGATGGCGAGCGAGTACGACAACCTCACCGGCACGACCGCCTACGCGCCCTACGCGGGGCGCTGGCTCGGCAACATCCTGGGGGCGAACGCCTGGGGGACGTCGCTCATCGTGGGGGACGGCAGCGCGTTCCCGGACTGCATGCAGCACCAGGTGGCGAACCTGGCCGGTTCGCTCGACGGCTCCCCACCGGTCCTGGCGGGCGCCGCCGTCGAGGGCCCGAACTCGTTCGCCGCCACGGGTGTGGTGTCCGGGATGCGCGCGTGCCCGCCGGGGGGCGGCGACCGGTTCGCCCGGTTCAACGGCCCCACCGCGGTGTACCAGGACAACGTGCAGTCCTGGTCCACCGTGGAGCCGGCCCTCGACCTCACGGCGAGCTCGCCACTGGCGTTCGCGTGGCAGGCCACCGGGGCGCCGGCGGGGGCCGCCACCTCGACCCAGACCGTCGTCACGATCCAGTTCGACGACGGTAACGCCGATCAGTACCAGGCGCTCTCCATGCTGAGCGCCCACGGGATGCACGGGACCTTCTACGTGAACACCGGCTTCATCGGAGATGCCACGCACCTCTCCTGGGCCCAGCTGCACGACCTCGCCACCGCCGGCGACGAGATCGCAGGGCACACGCTCACCCACGTCGACCTGAAGAAGCTGAAGCCGCCCGACGCCACGTACCAGGTCTGCCAGGACCGGCAGAACCTGATCGACAACGGCTTCGCGCCGGTGTCGTTCGCCTACCCCTTCGGGTCCTTCGACGCCGGTACCGAGCAGATCGTCGCCAGCTGCGGCTACCACAGCGGACGGGGCGTCTCCGGTGTCAACGACCAAAAGGTGTTCGCCGAGACGATGCCGCCGGCAGACCCGTACGCCACGAGGACGCCGGCGAACCCGAAGAAGGGCACCAAGCTGGCGAAGATCGAGGGGTACGTCACCGCCGCGGAGCAGAACGGCGGCGGATGGGTGCAGCTCGTCTTCCATCACATCTGCGACGGATGCGACGCCTACTCGATCTCGTCCGCGAACTTCCAGGCGCTCCTGGACTGGCTCCAGCCTCGTGTGGCCGACGGGACCGTCGTGGAGACGACGAACCAGGTCGTTCCCTGAGGCCGGGGCCCTCCGCCGCCGCTCGCGGCCGCCGCCGCTCGACGGCGGCTGAGATCGTCCGGCCCTCGGCCGACCGGGCGGTTTGACAAGCTTCGGACCCCGGCGGAGGGTGGATCTGGGACGGTTCGTCCGTGTTGTGACGAGAAGGGAACGGGGATGGTCGGCATCCTGTGCCCCGAATGCGGGCTCGAGTACGACAACGACGTCGAGATCGACGAGGCCCACTGTCCATGGTGCGGCGCCCGCAACCCGGACCAGATGGAGTGGCTCGTCTGGCTGGAGCTCCGGGCGGCCGAGCAGGCCGGCCGGCTGTAGAGCGAGGACCCGGAAGCCCGCTCCCGGGATGCTCAAGCGTGGGTCGAAGGCAACCGACAGGAACGTGACAGGTCGGTCGCGCGATGGCCCATCGTGTGCCCGTCGACCGCTGCAGGGCAGAGAGGAACGTGAGACCGTTGCCCGGGTCCGGCGACGTCGTCGGCTCGGCCGTCCCCGCCGCACCCTCGGCGAACCCCCTCCTGCACGCCGTCGGGGTCGTCGGCGAGCGGAACGGGGGGGCGGTGGATCGCTCACCGGGATCCCTCCTGGGCCGGCTCTTCGGTTCCGTCTCCGACGGCGTGGCGATCTCGCGGCTGCACGACGGGCGCTTCCTCGACGTGAACGATGCCTTCCTGGCGATGCTCGGCTACGAGCGGGACGAGGTCATCGGCCGCACCAGCACGGAGCTCGACCTCTGGCTCTTCCGTTCGGATCGCGACGAGCTCGTGCGAGGCGTGACGGAGCACCCCACGACCGCTCGGCTCGAGATCAAGCTGCGCCGCAGGTCCGGCGAGGTCAGGGACGTGGAGGCCTCCGCGCATCTCGTCGAGGTCGACGGCGTGCCGTGCATCCTCGCCATCGACCGTGACGTCACGGAGCGGCGTCTCGCCGAGGGTGCCTTGCGGGCGAGCGACACGCGGAAGAGCGCCATCCTGGAAGCCGCGCTCGACTGCATCATCACGATCGACCAGACGGGGCGGATCGAGGAGTTCAACCCCGCGGCCGAGCGGATGTTCGGCTACACGCGCGCCGAGGCGCTCGGACAGGAGATGGGCAGCCTCCTCATCCCTCCGGCGTTCCGCGACTCCCATCGATCGGGCCTGGCCAGGATCCGGCGGACCGGGCAGGGGTCGATCATCGGCAAGCGGATCGAGACGACGGCGCTTCGCCGGGACGGGACGGAGTTCCCCGTGGAGCTCACCGTGACCAGGGTCGCCAGCGACCCACCGGTGTTCACCGGGTACCTGCGCGATCTCACGGAACAGAAGGTCCGCGAGAGCGACCGCCGGAGGACGGAGGAGCAGTACCGGATGCTGTTCGAAGGGAACCCCGGGCCGATGTGGGCGTACGACGTCGAGACGCTCGAGTTCCTCATGGTGAACGACGCCGCGGTCGCCCAGTACGGGTACTCGCGGGAGGAGTTCCTCGCGCTGAAGATCACCGACATCCGCCCCCCCGAGGACGTCCAGGCGCTCGCGACCCACCTCCAGGAGGGCGGGGACGCTCGGCCAGACGTCTGGCGACACGTCAGGAAGGACGGCACCGTCTTCGACGTCGAGATCACCGCCGGTCCGATCTCGATCGACGGGCGCGCGGCTCGGCTGATCCTCGCTCGCGACGTGACCGAACGGACGCGGGCCGAACGGACCAGGGCCGAGCTGGCCGCCATCGTGGAGTCATCCAGCGACGCGATCATCGGACAGACGCTCGACGGCGTCATCACGAGCTGGAACGCGGGAGCCACGCGCGTCTACGGCTACACCGCGGAGGAGGTCCTCGGACGAAACGTCTCGTTGCTGGCGCCGCCCGACCACAACGACGCTCCTGAGGTCCTGGGGCGACTGGGCCGGGGCGACCGCGTCGATCAGTACGAGACGACGAGGGTGCGGAAGGACGGGACGCGCCTGGCGATGAGCCTGACCGGCTCCCCCATCCGCGACGAGAGCGGGCGGCTCGTCGGCGCGTCCGTCATCGCCCGGGACATCAGCGAGCAGACCAGGGCTCGCGAGGAGCTGCGCCGGGCGTTCGAGGCCGAACGTCAGGCCGTGGAGCGCCTGCGATCCCTGGACGAGATGAAGACCACGTTCCTGTCGGCGGTCTCGCACGAGTTGAGGACCCCGCTCACGAACGTCATCGGGAATTCCCTCACCCTCGAGCGGCTCGGCGGCGAGCTGAGCGAGGACGAACGCACCTTGCTGCTGCACGCGGTCACGACCAACGCCCAACGGCTCGAGCGCATGATCACCGACCTGCTGGACGTCGATCGGCTGAAGCGAGGCGTCTTCCAGCCACGCCGCGCGGCGACCGAGCTGCAGGAGCTGGTCCGCCGGGTCGTGGGCGAGTGCACCTTCCTGGAAGGCCGGAGCGTCGACGTCTCGTCATCCCAGATGGTGCTGCCGGTCGACGCGCCGATGGTGGATCGCATCGTCGAGAACCTCCTGGCGAACGCCGTCCGGCACACCCCGATCGGCACGCCGGTGTCGGTGATCCTCCGGCGGATCCCCGAGGGGGTCATGATCGCCGTTGAGGACCGCGGGTTCGGGGTCCCCGAGGACCTCAGGGAGGCCGTGTTCGAACCGTTCCGTCGCGGCGCCGAAGAGCTCGGCCCCCGGCCTGGGATCGGGGTGGGCTTGTCGCTCGTGGCGAGGTTCGCCGAGCTGCACGGAGGCAGCGCGTGGGTCGAACCCCGTCCCGGCGGTGGCTCGTCCTTCCGGGTGATCCTCCGTGACCCCACCGCCCCGCGGACCGACGGAGCCGATCACGCCCCCGTCTGGGAAGGACCGCACGCCCCGGGGTAGAGACGCGCACGGAGCCACGCAGGCCGACGGGCGATCGGAACTCCCCGTGGCGTGGGCGAGGGTGTTTGCAACGGGGTCCGGTGCTCCTAAGCTTGCCTGGCCCGAACGGCTCCGCCGCAGCGGGCGGCCAGCGGTCGACGACCGGCGAGCCTTCCACGGAGCGAGGACCACATCGAATACATGAGCGGACCCGAGCTCACCACCCAAGCATGAAGCCGGCGACGTTCGAGTACGTCGCGGCCACGAGCCTCGACGAGGCGGTGGGGGTCCTCGCGCAGCACGGAGACGAGGCGAAGGTGATCGCGGGCGGGCAGAGCCTGGTTCCGATGATGGCCTTCCGGCTCGCGACGCCGGCGGTCCTGGTCGATCTCAACCGGGTCACCGCGTTGGAGCACGTCCGGTACGAAGGCGACGCGCTCGTGCTCGGGGCGATGGCCCGCCACCGAGACGTCCAGGATCTGCCGGGCCTCGGCGAACGCTGCGCGATGCTCGCCGAGGGCGTGGACCTCATCGGGCACCCCGCGATCCGCAACCGTGGCACCGTGGGCGGCAGCCTGGCCCACGCCGATCCCGCCGCCGAGTGGCCGGCGATGCTGGTGGCGCTGGGCGGATCGGTCGAGGCGGTCGGGCCGAGTGGCGGCCGGCGCATCGCCGCGGAGGACCTGTTCGACACGTACTTCACCACCACGCTGGCTCCCGACGAGATCCTCACCGAGGTCCGTCTCCCCCTCCCGAACGGCGGAGCGGTGGGGTCGTGCTTCGTCGAACTTGCCCGCCGGCACGGGGACTTCGCCATCGCCGGGGTCGCCGCGATGGTGAAGCTGGCTGACGACGGGTCGGTCGCGGAATCCAGGATCGGACTGATCGGCGTTCGGGACGTTCCGGTCCGGGCGCGCGCCGCGGAGTCGCTCTTGAGTGGAGCACAACCGACCGACGACGTCCTGGCCGAGGCCGCCGGCGCGGTCGACGCCGAGATCGATCCGGTCTCCGACCTCCACGGGTCGGCCGGGTACCGCCGGCGCGTGGCCGCGGTGCTGGTGGAGCGGGCGTTGGCGACCGCCCGGGATCGGGCCCGCGAGAGGTCCGGCGGATGACGGAGCGACGAGCCGTCTCGCTCAGCGTGAACGGGCGGACGTACGCCGGCCACGCCGAGCCGCGGATGACGCTGGCCGACTTCCTCCGGGACGAGCTGGGGCTCACCGGGACGCATCTCGGCTGCGAGCACGGGGTGTGCGGAGCCTGCACCGTATCGATGGACGGTCGAACGGTGCGTTCGTGCCTGCTGTTCGCCGTGCAGGCCGAGGGACACGAGTTGACGACCGTCGAGGGACTGGCGCCGCCGGGCGACGCGCTGGGCCCGATCCAGCAGGCCTTCCACGAGACGCACGCCCTCCAGTGCGGCTTCTGCACGCCGGGGTTCCTGCTGTCGACGGTGGAGCTCCTCGACGCGAACCCCTCTCCGACCGAGGACGACGTCCGGGCGTGGCTGTCGGGGAACCTGTGCCGCTGCACCGGGTATCAGAACATCGTCGATGCGGTGCTGCTGGCCGCGTCGCGGACCCGGGCCGGGAGCGGTGCGGAAGGGTCGGGCGGCGGGTGACCACCCGGATGTTCGGCGAACGCGTCCCGCGCCGCGAGGACGGCCGGTTCCTCACGGGTCGCGGCCGCTACACGGCCGACTTCGAACCGAAGGCGGCGCACGCCGCGTTCGTGCGTTCGGACTTCGCCCATGCCCGGATCCTTGGCGTGGACACGTCGGCGGCCGTGTCGGTGCCGGGCGTGCTGGGCGTCTTCACGCACGCGGATCTCGAGGGTGGCTTCGCCGACCGGCTCCCGCTCCTCATCCCGAACGACGGGCTCATCGCGCCGCGGACCCAGTACGCGCTGGCCAGGGACGAGGCCTGCTACGCCGGCGAGGTCGTGGCGATGGTCGTGGCCCGGGACCGCTACGTCGCGGAGGACGCGGCCGAACGGATCCAGGTGGAGTACGAACCGCTCCCGGCGGCGGTGGACCTGGAGGCCGCGGCCGCTCCGGGCGCCCCGGCCGCGCACCTCGACATGGCCGACAACCTCGCCGGTCGCGTCGGTGAGGAGACGGGCGACGTCGACGCGGCGCTGGCGGAAGCGCGGCACGTGTTCGAGTGGCGATTCGCGATGGAGCGGAGCGCGGCGATGCCGCTCGAGACGCGGGGCATCGTGGCGCGCTACGACGCCATGGAAGACCGGCTGCTCGTCCACGACTCCACGCAGGCCCCGACCGGGGTGCGGTTCGGGCTGGCGCTCCTGTTCGGCCTGGACGCCGATCGTGTCCACGTGGTGGCCCCGGACGTCGGCGGGGGCTTCGGCATGAAGGTGATCCAGTTCTACCCGGAGGAGGTCCTGATCCCGTGGGCGGCTCGCCGCCTGGGCGTCCCCGTCAAGTGGGTCGAGGATCGCCGTGAGAACTTCATCGGATCGAACCACGAGCGGGGTCAGGTCCACCACGTCCGCGTTGGCGTCGATCCCGACGGGCGGATCCTGGGGCTGGAGGATCGGTTCCTGCACGACTCGGGCGCGTACTGCTCGTACGGGCTGATCATCCCCATCATCACCTCGGCTCAGCTGCCGGGCCCGTACAAGCTGGAGAACTACCGATACGAGTTCCGGTCGGTGTTCACGAACACGGTCCCCACGTCGCCGTACCGGGGAGCCGGACGGCCGCACGCCGCGTTCGTCATGGAGCGGGTGATCGAGAAGGTGTCCGGCGAGCTCGGCCTGGACTCGCTCGATGTTCGGCGGAGGAACTTCGTCGGGATGGACGAGTTCCCGTACCACGTGGGCGTGACGTTCCAGGACGGCGGACCCACGGTCTACGATTCGGGCGACTACGCGCGCGGCCTGGACTCGCTGCTCGCCGCGCTGGACCTGGAGCGGACCCGGGGGGAGGTCGAGGCGGCCCGCGCGGAAGGGCGGCGCGTCGGCCTGGGGTTCGGCGCGTACGTCGAGGGCACCGGCATCGGGCCCTACGAGGGCGCGTCGGTCTCCATCCAACCGGACGGCGTCGTGTCGGTGGCCACCGCACACGGGTCCCAGGGGCAAGCCCACGAGACGGTGTTCGCCCAGATCGCCGCCGACGAGCTGGGCACGCCGGTCGAACGGGTCCGGGTGACCACCGGCGACACCCGGAGGCTCGGGTACGGCGTGGGCACGTACGCCTCGCGGACGGCCGTGGTCGGTGGCAACGCGGTGCTGAAGGCCGCGCAGGAGGTGAAGCGGCAGGCGGCGAACGTCGCCGCGCGGATCCTGGAGGTGGCACCGGAGGACGTCGTGTTCGCGGACGGCGGGGTGCACGTCGCCGGCGCTCCCGACCAGGCCATCCCGCTCGGCCGGCTGGCCATGGCGTCGAACCCCACGCGGTATGCGTTCGGGGCGGAGGCGGCGGAGGGCGCCCGCCTGTCGCAGCGGGCGTCCGCGGGCGGGGACCGCCCCTTGCCGGAAGGATCGAAGCCGGGCCTGGCCGCGATCGAGTACTACAGCCCGACCTCGGGCGTGTTCGGGTTCGGGTTCCACGCCGCCGTGGTCGAGGTCGACCCCGACACCGGCGTGGTGCGGATCCTCCGGTACGTGGTCCATCACGACTGCGGCCGGATCATCAACCCGATGGTCGTGGAGGGCCAGATCCACGGCGGCGTGGCCCAGGGCATCGGCGGCTCGCTGTACGAACGGATCGCCTACGGCGACGACGGCCAGATCCTGAACGCCAGCTTCATGGACTTCCTGCTTCCTACGGCGGCGGAGGTCCCTCGCGTCGAAGAGGTCCACACGGAGACGCCGTCCCCGAACAACCCGCTGGGCATCAAGGGGGTCGGGGAAGCGGGCACGATCCCGGTCCCGGCGGCGATCGCCAACGCGCTGGAAGACGCCCTCGGGACGCCGATCGACCACATGCCGGTCACGCCCGAGGACGTCCTCGGGTTGCTGTCCTCGGCCGGCCACCGCGAGGGATGACGGCGCTCAACCCGGTGTTCGCACCACGGCGGCGATGATGTTCCCTCCCGGCGGGCCCTGATGGCTGTTGCGTTCGCCGCCGCTCACGTAGTTGGTGGTCCGGCCGGTGACGCTCGCCACGAGCATGCCGCCGAGCGCCTTGCCGATCTGGTAGGCGTCGTGGTCGTCCAGGAGCGTGATCCGCTGACCCCGGACCTCGTCGGCCCCCGGGATGACCGACTTGGCGAAGACGTGGACCAGCCGCTCGAGGTCAGCGTCGCCCGGCAGGCCGTCGAACTCCAGGCCCGCCGACCGCAGGGCGTTCCGCACGCCCTCTGCATCGATGAAGTCCTTCGTCGCGCTGTGGCCGATGCGAAGCTCGCTCCGGGATCCCGCGGCCTCGCCGAAGACGACGACCTCGCCGTGCCGCTTCTCGCCGCCGCTCGAGGTCATGGCCACCTCCGAGTACAGGTCCCAGTCGCGCCGGACGACGGCGTCGCTGAGCTTCTCCTCGGGGACCTCGCCGAGCGCCATGGCGACCCCGAGCGCCGCGGCGTCGTTCGCGTAGGATCCCGCCCCCTCCGGTCCGAACGTCAGATCCCTGGTCACGACCGTGTGGCCCCTCGACTCCGCGTCCTTGATGCTCGCGGTCGTGAGCCCGGGAACCTTGACCATCGCGAGATGCACGTCCGCCGGGTCGTCCACACCTGCGTCGGCCATCGCGCGATGGACGGCCCCGGCCACCTTGCGCATCATCGGCACCCGGCCGACCTCCTCGGGGTGGATCGCCTCGGATCCGGCGACGCCCACGACCAGGCGTTTCTCGAGCCCGGCGTCCTGGTCGGGGATCTCCTCCCACGTTCTGGTGACCACGACGATGTGCGGGGTGATCACGCCCGGACAGCCGCCCGACAGCACGAAGATCACCCGGTCGGCCACCTCCGACGGCCGGACGCCGAGCTGCTCGGCCGTCCACTCCCTGAGCGCGACGTCGGCGAGCACCCGCCCCCAGTCGTCATGGAACCCGGTGCCTTCGGTCTTGCCGACCAGCGCCACGATCGACTCGGGCTTCGCACGACCGTCGTCGACGAGCTCCTGGAGCTTCGACGTGTCGCTCGGCGTCGCCATCGGGCAGACGAACATCTCCACGCGCTGGACCTTCATCCGATCACCTCCGACTCAGTCGCGCTCCCATGGAACGGGTCCGCGGGCCTCCATCAGCACCCGCGCCACCGCCAGGACCTCCTCCTCGTGGAACGGCCGGCCCACCACCTGCACGCCGATCGGGAGCCCGTCGGCCGACGAGCCGAACGGCACGCTCGCCGCGGGCACGCCGAGCAGGCTGATGATCCGGCAGGGATCGAGCACGTCCCACATCGACTGCTCCCGGCCGCCCAGCGGAGGCGCCGGCCCGGCCGGGTCGTACGGCGGCACGGTGGCCACCGCCATCAGCAGGATCGGATGCCGCTCGAGGAACGCCAGGAACGCCGCGCGGAGGCGGTCGCGTTCCTCCCACAGCGTCGCCGGGTCGGTGTTCGGGACGCGGCGCTCCGCCTCCTCGGCCGCGGCGATGGCGGCCCGCACGTCGCCACCGACCTCGTCCTCGCGTCCCCGCACCAGCCGGCGGACGTCCTGCAGGCGATCGGTGTCGCGGAGCCGCGAGTACAGCTCGCCGGCCGAGCCGAGCATCACCGGGGCGTCGTCGGCCACCGTCGAACCCCGCTCGTCCAGCGCGCGGGCGGCGGCCCGGACCACCGCCACCACGTCCTCCCGGGGCGCCGGCCACGCGGGTCCATCCCATACGGCGAGCCGGAGCCCGCCGACGTCGACGCCG
>WNGK01014198.1_pt1 | contig 19011 bp, 17 predicted proteins | sample 5400601 | NCBI WGS metagenome assembly WNGK01 (sample SAMN13153376, study PRJNA577476) | soil metagenome | isolation source: 60 cm soil or saprolite under Garry oak tree replicate 1 | place: USA:California | collected 2016-06-15
TGGACATTGATAGAGAAAGAATTGGTTTAAACTTCCATGCTGACCTTCAGATCGATGTGCATGTTTTTTTGCGTCTCCTCGCGGAATGTAGGACACATGGACACCCAGCAAACGAAACTTGCACCGCTTGCGAACAGCCGTTGACCGCAGCAGTCGCGCTCTATCAGAATGACTTTCTGGCAGGTTTTAGTTTGCGCGATAGTCCTGAATTCGACGACTGGCAATTGTACCAATCCGATACTCTGCGCCGCGCTTTTGCCAGTGCCCTTGAGGGTCTGACGCATTGCCATAGCGCGGCGCACCATTTTGATACTGCTCTCATACATGCCAGGAGCTGGCTGGCATTAGACCGACTCTATGAACCAGCGCACCGCCAATTGATGTTACTTTACGCCTGGGCCGGGCAAAGGACAACCGCATTACACCAGTATCGTGAATGCGTGCAGACACTTGAGCGAGAACTTGGAGTATCCCCTCTGGAATCGACAACCCGGCTTTACCAGCTCATCAAAGCAAACCAGATTCCTCCCCTTCCACCACCATTGCCCGCGCCTGTTTTCGTGATTAAAAACCAGCAGGCGAGCAGCGTCGCCACCCCGGACCCACACAACGTGATCCTACATAGTACCTTGAAGAACCTTGTACTAGCAGGATACCCGCTGGTGGGACGGGAGGAAGAATGGGCAACATTGCGCAAAACATACCATGCTAGCGAAGACGATGGACGAGTCATCATCCTTGAGGGAGATGCAGGTATTGGCAAAACTCGTCTGGCCGAAGAATTGCTGGCGTATGCGCGGAGTAGGGGAGCAAATGTTATTTCTGCTCGCTGCTATGAAGGAGAATCCCATCTTGCCTATGCCCCCATTGTTACCGCGTTGCGTACCGCTCTTGCACAGCAACATGAGACACAGCGTCTAGATGCAATGCCTGCATCCTGGCTAAGCGAGACAGTGCGTTTGCTCCCAGAACTTGCGACGTTGCGACCTGGACTGCCCCCGCCACCGGCACTTGACAATCCAGGCACTCAAACTCGCTTCTTTGAGGGCATACGTCAACTCTTCCTCGGGTTGAGCGCAGGTAACTCTCCCGGCATCCTCTTCTTTGACGATCTTCACTGGGTTGATGGGGCCTCGCTTGAATGGTTAAGTTATGTATTGCGACGGTTGCATGAACAACCGCTTTGCCTGTTGTTTACCTGGCGTGGCAAGCAGCCAGCCAGAGGAGCGCCCCTGCACCAACTCTATGTTGAAGCACAGCGATCGGGGAAAGCAGCGATTCTCTCGTTGTCGCGCCTGAGCCAGCCATCTGTGCGAGAGTTAGTACAATCAGTCGCCACGGTTCATGCGACCGGTCATTTTGTTGATCGCTTATATGCCGAAACGGAGGGCATTCCTTTCTTTCTGATCGAGTATTTGACCGCTATCGAAAAAGGGGTGCTGAACACTGAACAGGTCGATTGGTCGCTGACCGGCGGAATACGCGGCCTGCTCTCTTCTCGCCTGAGCGCAGTCGATGAAATTGGCTGGCAGTTGCTCAATACGGCAGCGGTCATCGGGCGATCATTCGACTTCGACACCTTGCGTGAAGCGAGCGGGCGCAGCGATGATGAAACCGTTACTGCCCTGGAAGAACTGATAGCGCAGGGATTGGTCGAAGAGGTACAACGCCACGCAGGTGAACACAATCTGACCTACGACTTCAGCCACGAGAAACTGCGCAGCTTTGTGTATGAAGAGACCAGCCTGGCGCGACGACGGCTGCTGCATCGTCGCGTAGCCGAAGCGCTTGCCGGCCATACGCACGGGCATCGTGACGCTGGGCCACTGGCAGGGCAGATCGCCCCCCACTACCGCCTTGCCGGAAATGACGCTGCGGCAGCCGATTACTTCAAACTGGCCGGGGAATACGCACGCACCCTGTATGCCAACGGTGAAGCGCTCGCCCATTTACAACTGGCTCTGACGTTGGGGCATCCCGCTATGGCCGCGCTGCATGAAGCGATAGGAGACCTGTACACGCTGCTGGGAGGGTACCATAGCGCGCTCGACAGCTATGAAACTGCCGCTGCCTTCTGCGCGGCAGATGCGTTGGCCGGTGTAGAGCATAAATTGGGCGCGGTCTACATGCGGCGTGGGGAGTGGAAACTGGCTGAAAGTCATTTAGAAGCTGCGCTGAGCGTGTGGGATGGACAGGCTCAGCCCAACCAGCAGGCAAGCATCTACGCTGATCGGAGTTTGGCGGCGCATCACCAGGGCCAGGTACAGCAAGCGCTCGAACTTGCTCAACGCGCATTAAGCCTGGCTGAAGCAAGCGACGATGCGCGTGCGCTGGCACAGGCCCACAATATGCTGGGTATGCTTGCCAGTCACCACAATGATACACAAGCGGCGCTGCATCACCTCGAACAAAGCCTTCTCCTGGCCGAAAAACTGCATGACCCTGCTATGCGCGCCGCCGCTTTGAACAACCTCGCTCAGGCGTACCGGTCGAATGGCGCAACCGAACGCGCGCTCTCCCTCACAGAATCCGCCCTGGCTTTAAGCGCCTCGCAGGGTGATCGCCATCGCGAAGCAGCTTTGCACAACAACCTGGCCGATCTGCTGCACACGCTGGGTGAAACAGAAGCAGCGATGTCTCATTTGAGGCAAGCCGTGAGCATCTACTCCGAAATTGGCGTGGAAGAGGGAACAGTACAGCCAGGAATCTGGAAGCTATCGGAGTGGTGATTTCGTAACACTTTTCGTAACGCTTAAGAGACGGCTACCAACTATAATAGAACCAGAAAGCGTTTAGTACTTCTCATCCATCGTAGAAATAGCGGCGATAGGGGAAACGAACACTGACGATGACGGAGTGTATATGGCTACATTATTACAGCGACTCCAACAAATGCGATTGGGGCGCACCAAAAAGGACGCTCAGGCGATACAGATACCAGGAACGGTCTCCCGTTCACAGAAGTCCGCAGCATCGTTTTTCGATATCGCTCCATACGATCCACTCACGGCCTATTTTCTGAGCGCACCTGGAGCAGTGGAGATCGACAAATTGCGTATGGACTCACCTGCTCTCAAGGCGTTACAGGCGGCAGGAGTGAAAATGGCTGTTCCCCTGGTCAGCCAGGGAGAGCTGGTCGGGCTCCTCAACCTGGGGCCGCGTCTCAGTGAGCAGGACTACTCGACGGATGATCGCGCCCTTCTTAATGACCTGTCTACTCAGGCGGCTCCGGCCTTGCGCGTGGCTCAGCTTGTGCGTGAAAAGCGGATACAGGAAATTGAACGCGAGCGCATCGAGCAGGAGCTCCGTGTCGCACGCCTGATCCAGCAGACCCTGCTGCCGAAGGAGGTACCCGAACTACCAGGGTGGCAGATTTCCTCGTACTACCAGCCAGCAAGGGAGGTCGGCGGTGATTTCTACGACTTTCTGTACTTTGAGGATGGCCGCATGGGCATTGTGATCGGCGATGTGACCGATAAAGGAGTACCAGCCGCGCTGGTCATGGCGACGACGCGCAGCATTCTGCGCTCTATAGCTCATGCCTCCATCTCCCCGGGCAAAGTGCTGGAACAGGCCAATGACCTGCTGCATCCCGATATTCCGCCCAAGATGTTTGTTACCTGCCTGTATGCCATCCTTGATCCGGTCAGTGGGCACTTAGAGTACGCCAATGCCTGGCGAGGTTGCTTGAGGAGAAAGGTCATGGTACGCCTGCCATTGACTACTTGCTGGCCGAACTTTCGGTATTCACCGGGAAGGATTGGGAGCAAGAGGACGATGTGACCTTCCCAGTGTCTTAACGCAGCCAGGTGATGACGAGAGCCAGAACAATCCCCACTGGCGCACGCTTGCCGAGTTGCTCCTACCCAGCATTCCAGGGAACGAGCGACAGGCAATGGAACAGGTCATCCAGGCGGTGCAGGAACTCCATCTGTCCACCCGGCGCCTGGAACACCTCAAGACGGCTGTGGCCGAGGCAACTATGAACGCGATGGAGCATGGCAACCATTACCAGCCCGATGTCCCGGTGATCATTCAAGTACAGGCATCAGCAACTACCCTGGCAGTGCGCATCAGCGACCAGGGAGAAGGCCCTACCGACATCGAAGCTGAGACGCCGGACCTGGAAGCCAAGTTGGCTGAACTGCAAACGCCGCGCGGCTGGGGCCTGTTTCTGATCAAAAACCTGGTGGATGAGATGTTCATTATCAACAATAACTCCCATCATACCATTGAATTGATTATCAATCTCGAGGAAGGAGACTCCCATGCCAGCAAGAATTCTTGAAGCGAGCGTCCGTCATCAACCACGCGCCGCTATTGTCGATTTGCATGGCGAAATCGACGCTTTCGCGGAAGACGTGCTGAATGCAGCCTATGCTGACGCGGACAGTCGGGGAGCAGATGAGATTTTGCTCAATTTCAGCGATGTGGATTATATCAACAGTACCGGCATCGCCTTGATTGTCAGTTTGCTGGCGCGTGCGCGTAAATCAAAACGCAAGTTGCTGGCCTGTGGATTGAGCCAGCACTATGTAGAGCTTTTCCAGATCACGCGCCTGGTCGATTTTATGAGCGTCTTTGCCGATGAAGCGAGCGCACTGGCAGAAGAGCCTACTTCCATTATCCCGCCGCACGTTCAGTAGAGGCGTCCCTATAGGCGCCAATGTAAGCACATATCTGGAGGGCGATGCTTGCCATCGCCCTGGCCAGAAAGACACAAACAAGGAGATGTATCATGCCCCAGGCCAGCGTAGCGATGAACACTCGTCGCGTCAACCCCACCACCAGTATTATAGACATCCAGGGAGATGTTTCGGCTTTTGCTGAACAGGTACTGATGAGCGCCTATAACGAGGCGAGCACTCCCACCACGCGCACCATCATTTTGAACTTCTCAGGTTTGGAGTACATGAACAGTAGCGGTATCGGATTGATCGTCACCCTGCTCATTCGCGTCAACCGCCAGAAACAACGCTTACTGGCATTTGGACTAAGTGAACATTACCATCACATCTTTGAATTGACACGCTTGAACGATGCCATCAAAATTTATGATAGCGAGTCGGCGGCGTTAGCAGCCGCCTAGCTATGCCTGGCATTCCTTGTGGATGCCAGTTCCAGGAGGGAAAAAGCTATGACTACTTCACCCATTCCGACGAATGGACAACCGGATGAGCAGCCCCGCGATGCCGCCTTCTGGTCAGGTCAGGTTTCAGGACTGAAAGTCTCCAATGTTCCAAGCGGCGCGTTAAACTTGAATGTAGACGGAAAGCTGGTGAATGGGCCGCTGCAAGGTTTTGGTCAGATGTGGCAAAAAACCTACCGTATCACCCTGAACGGTGCTCCGTTGAGCGCGAAAGAGGTCATCAGAGTCTGGAAGGAGCATTTTCCTGATTTCTGGCCTACCGGAAATCGCTTCTTTGGTCCATTGACCGGTATTGCGCCAGGCGAGGTAGCCTTGCTCAATCTGTCGATGCCGGGAGGTATAGCTCTCTCGACAGGGGTGCTGGTTCTCTACGCCGACGAGGAATCATTTACCCTGATGACACCTCAGGGCCATATCTTCGCCGGGTGGATTACTTTCAGTGCCTATGAAGAAAACAATAGCATAGTAGTGCAGACGCAGGTGTTAATGCGTGCCAGCGATCCAATGTACGAAGTTGGTTTGCGTTTCGGAGGACACACGCAAGAAAACAGATTCTGGCAGCATACGCTCCAATCCTTAGCAGCGCATGTTCAGGGGGATACAGCGATACCTGTGCGAATGGAACTCATTTGTGTAGACCCGCGCCTGCAATGGTCGCAGGCAAAGAACATCTGGCATAATGCCGCTATGCGCACAGCCATGTACAAGGTGACAGCGCCGTTACGCTGGATACAGAGCCGCAAGCATTAGGATAGAGTTGAGTTTTTCTTAGCGTCCGTTGGAATGTTTCAATTGTGGCAGAAACGAGAGCACAACAATGATATCGCCACCCGGCACACAGTCGCGGCCCTTGCCCTCGCGCACGTCCATCGTGCATATCCCTCGGCGGTGGCTGGTACTGGCACGCGGCGCATGGGTTATGTGCGCGTTGCTGCTGCTGGCGAACTTTGTGGCCAGCATTCCCGCTTACTATCAGATCATGTGGACCGTCTGCACCCTGCCAGACCCGTCGAATTGTCCTACTGGGCAACTCACGCCCGGCACCGCCCAGGCTCTTACCCACCTGCATCTCTCCCTGAGCAGCTATGCCGCCTCCTTTGTCGCCCTGGATGTTGTGCTCTCCCTCCTGCCCTGGGGCATCGGACTGCTGATCTTCTGGCGCAAGTCCGATGAAAGGATGGGCCTGTTCGTCTCGCTGCTGCTCGTGCTCTTTGGAGGCACCGGGATCACGAACACGCTCTTGGGCCTCTGGGTGGGCACCCAGTCGCCTCCGCTGCTCTCCACCCTGCTCAATCTCATCTCGGGTGCAGAATGGATTGGTCTGGGGGCGTTTCTCTTGACGTTCCCGACGGGACGATTTGTCCCACGCTGGTCCTGGCTCGTTCTCTCCTGCTGGGGCATGACCTGGATCATACCATCTGTGTGGACCGCTCCATCTTTCCTCCAGGGAGCAGAGACGCTGGTGGCAGGCGCAATGACGCTGGTGATATTTGGAGGGACGCTTTTCATCATGGTCTACCGCTATGTGCGCGTCTTTGATGCTACACAACGCCAGCAGGCCAAGTGGTTCGTCTACGCCGCTGTTGTTTCCCTCTCCCTGCTCGCTCTTGGTACCGGGCTTCCCGGCGCAGTGCCGACTGACTCGCCGTCCCAACTGCTCTTTCCGACCATCATCCTGTTCTCCTCAGCGCTTTTTTACCTTGGCCTGGGGCTTGCCATTCTGCGCTACCGCTTATGGGATATCGATGTCCTCATCAACCGTACACTGGTGTATGGCAGTTTGACCGTTCTGCTGGTGGGGCTCTATGTTGGCCTCATCCTCGCCTTGCAAGCCCTGGTGCGCGCCGTGACCGGCAGCCTCTCCCAGCAGCCCCCGGTCCTCGTCGGCTCCACGCTGGTGATTGCCGCCCTCTTCCAGCCACTGCGTCGCCTCCTCCAGACCATCATTGATCGCCGTTTCTATCGCCGCAAGTATGATGCAGCTAAGGTCATGGTAGCCTTTGGTACCACGCTGCGCACCGAGGTGGACGTGGACACCTTGCGTGAGCAGTTGCTGGCCATCGTCCAGGAGACAATGCAGCCAGCCCATGTCTCGCTCTGGATACGCCCAGCCCAACAAGACGGAAAACACGAGGCCGCCTGGACCGGCAACCCTGCTCCTCATATGGGAACTAAGGTCTGACAGTTCGTAACGCTTGCGAGACGGAGGTATGATATGATATGGCTGAGGATGACAGAAACCCCTCTCTGAATCGTTGAGTTTCTCTCCTCTGAGGGTAAGGAAAGATGCATGAACCTATCGGATACTGAAAGAAAGAGCGCAAGCGGAGCGATTGTCACCAGCGCCGCGAATACGCGCTTGTCTGGCTCCTGGCTCATCGTGGCCCGCGCTGTGTGGCTGGTGCTGGTCGTTCCCAGCCTGGGTCTCTTTGTGATCAGCCTCCCAGCGTACTATCAGCAACTCCAAAGAGGGTGCGTTGATCCCGTGACGTGTTCCATCGCCGGGGCACTTCCTGCACAGGTGCTCCATACCAGTGGCTTTCCTGCAAGTGGGTATGCCGCTCTGCTCACCATCTTCTTCGTGATCATCGAAGCGATCTGGTACGGAGTCGGCTTCCTCATTTTCTGGCGCAGGTCCGATGACTGGTTAGCGTTGCTTGCCGCCTTTTCTCTCGTGGTGTTCAATGGGGCGCTGACGTTGCCCTCTCCCGTCCTCATTTTGCCTCTCAGTCTTCTGAGCTTTCTGGGGAATGCCTCGCTCCTTGCGTTCTTTCTACTCTTCCCCAATGGACGGCTTGTTACGCGCTGGATGGGACTGATCCTGCTGCTCGGCATCGTCGAGGAATTCTTAAACAACCTTCCTTCCAAGGCGACACCTTTCGATCAGAACTGGCCAGGGTGGCTCCTCTTGCTGATTAATCTCGTGCTCTTCGGAGCTATTCTCCTCTCGCAAATCTATCGCTACCGGCGCGTATCTACGCCTGTCCAACGCCAACAGACGAAGTGGATTGTCTTAGGAGTAACGGTAGCAATCGGAGTATTCATCGGGCTACTCGTCCCCAGCTTGCTTATCCCATCCCTCAACACCACTATTTTTTTGAATGAGATGTGGAGTCTCATCCTCCCCGTCGCTCTTCTCTTCATCCCGCTCTCCATTGGGTTCTCGATTTTGCGGTATCGACTCTACGATATCGACGTGCTGATCAACCGTACATTGGTGTATGGCACGCTGACAGCCATCTTGACTCTCACCTACGTAGGACTCATCCTGGCGTTACAGTCTCTCATACATGCTCTGACCGGGCAAGCTGGGAATCTGCCTGTAGTGATTGTTGGCTCAACGCTGGTAATCGCTGCCCTTTTCCAGCCCTTGCGTGAAAGAACTGAACACAAGCTGCCGTAAGGCGCGAACGCACTGCCGGCCAATCGGACGAAGGAGAAACGTATTTTTCATACCACCTTTTTTTGAAAAGAGACAGAGAATCCAAGGTTTTTTCCTACCCCGGTGTCACGACAGCCCCGAATCCCCCCCACCATTGCAGGAATTGTGAGCGGGAAAGTACCTGGTGGTTCCACGAGGATGAATCGGCGAGATAGACTACGCTATCATTGCCGCCAATCACAACAAGTAAGTGACCGCCAGCATATCTGTCGGGAGGGAAGCCGACAATCACAGGTTTACCAGAATTGGCTATGTTGATGATCTGGTCAAGCGCCCAGGAATTGCTCCAGTTCGTCTTGAAGCCAAATTGCGTGGCAGTGGCCTGAATGCCAGAGGGGTCCACTAGCCCCAGTTGGGGAGTAATCGCCCCAATCCCCGCTTCAACTTTCAAAACATCAGCGATGCGGAAGTGACGGCCATAAGCATTGAAAACTTCCGTCATAGAAGCGGTTGAGCACGCGGAGTAGGCCCAGGTATTATATTGGTCAGTAGAGTCGTATTGATTGGGGTCAAGCTGTGAAATACGTACCAGCTGCTGTGAGACATTGATCGGTGTGTCTGTTGTATGTGCAGTGGTACGTACATCTGTCGATGTTAATTGAGATGCGAGCAGGCTGAGACCTCTACTCAGATCTTTGAGCGTCCCATCAGCCAGGCCGCTCTGAACAAAAAGCGCAAGCAAGGTCATCAGCAAAAAGCCGAGCGAAACGATCGTACGCAGGTGCCTATACCAGGAAGCTGGCAACGTTACTGGAGATTGTTGGTATACTGGCCTCACACCGCTTATCACAACCCCATCCTGCACATGTAATAGCATCGTAACGCTGCGACCAGGAAGACCGGATGGTACGTGCGCACCATGCGCCTGTGCTGCTTGCATACTTTGCTGGCAGCGATATTTGCGCAATACGTTCGTGCTAAGATTTGCAATGGCAAACAGCAACATCCCAAGTGTCAGGACCAGGACTATGTCGGAGAGCATATCTTTACCCCTCTAGAACGACGGATATATCATACATCAGCATATTTCACAACACATCAGTACATTTCTAGATGGTAGTATAGCGTAGTTAAGAAAGACTGAGGCGCTTCTTTGAAAAAAACAGCCAGAAGGTACCATTTAACTGTCAAGCAAGCAAAAAGGAAAAGACCCCGGCAGCCGGGGTCTTTTCCTTTTTGCTTGCTTATGTGTGTATTTACAAGCCCCAAACCATAGCATTAGTGAAGGAAACATCGGCGGCATCGCCGGTGTCATAGACGATAGTTCCTATTTGGCCGCTGCTCAAGGTGCTATCTGAGGTAGATGCCAGCTTCTGTTTATTGACGTACAGATCGATCGAGCTCCCCCGTGCTACGACTCCAACATCGTTCTTCTGGCCCAGACCTGTATTAAATTGCGTCGCTGTACCGCTTTGTACCGTATGCGGATTCGTGCTGCTGGTATAGAGGAAGAGCACATAGGAGCCATCTTTACTACTGAAAATGAAGGAATAGTTTTTGCTACTCGCCTCGGTTCCACGGAACGTAATGCCGGCGATGTCTCCCTTGTTGACTTGCATCGTCACCTGGTAGGTGAAGTTGCTGAAATTGGTGCCTGTGGCCGGGCAGGTATAGTAGGTGTTATTCGTTGACTCGGCCGCGTGATACGCTCCACCAGTAAACGTGCAATTCGAATCTGTTTTCCATTTATACCCGTGACTGTTGTCGCTAAGCGGATCATTCAATACTACGTTAGCGCTAAAAGGGAATGTATTAGCAACTGCCGTAGCTGTAGCGATGTTCTGGGCTGTAGCTGTAGCATGGGCCTGTGAAAGCGCCGTGGCAGTGCGCGCTACAGCCGTGCCATTGGTCTGGGCCGTGGCTGTGGCATTGGTGTTCGCTACCTGTGTGTTGTGGAGGGGTATATATATGGCGGCACCGATGGCGGCGAGTACCAGAAGTCCGACTAACGCAATGATCAATATTCTTCCAGTCGACGAGCGCCGTGGAGCGGTGGGCGGTGGAGGAGTAGGAGTGTACGTACCAGCTTGATTGTAAGCCGGTGGAGGTGCAGACGGCGGATTAGGATATGAGTAAGGATTCGGTGCTGCACCCGGTTGCTGTGGTGGATATTGGGGTGGAGGGTAGGAACCAGAAGACCCCTGGCCGGATGGCGGTGGCGCGTAGGGGGGCTGCTGGTAGGGCTCGGCCCTTTGAGTTGGTTCAAACTGTTCATAGGGATTGTTGGGATTGTTGGGATTGTTCCCGCCAGGCTGATTTGAGCCATAGTTTGTCGCTTCGTATGGGTTAGGGTTTTGATTCATGAGGCTCTTTCTCCTTCTCATACAATAAGAGTGTCTTTATCACGAGTGTTACCGGGAGTCGCCGCCGGTTGTCCTACCTGCAAGGTTTCCCGCAGCTCGCGCACAAAAGTCAAACCAATCTATATTAAACCAGGGATCATACTCGAGTGAATAGCCAAACAACCTTCTTGGAAAGAAACAATAAAGGCTATAATTCCTGTGCCCCAAATTCCCTGGTATTGTTTGATTATACACTACGTTTTGCTCTTCAGCTAGACTACCATATAACCGTCCTGAAATCGTTACGATAAACGTTACGAATTTTCTCAGGGTGGTGATACATGTTGTATAATTCCCTGTCAAGTGGAGGTATATCATGTCTCGCCTGGCTCTATTTTTACTTGGCCCGCCACGCATAGAGCGTGATGGCCTGGTAGACAAACTTCTCTACCTCTTTCTCCATAACAGAAGAGACCAAACATCTGAGTTGATGTTTGGTCTCTTCCTTGCGGGCGCTAAAATATCTACCTGACTTGCTACTTTACCACTGAATGAACGTCACGCCAGAGCCTGGGTAGAAATGTACGTAAGTGACCTGGTACGGATTTGATCCCCAGCTAGTGTTACTCGCCAGCACGCTGCCATCACTATAGACTCTCTCTACCACTGCTACATGCCCCAGGCCATAGGCCCCCTGTACCCACGGCTGTAAATTTATGATAGCGCCGTAACTCGCTCTACTGGAAACTTGCCAACCAAACTGGTAAGCACGTGCCGTCCATTGCCATGCATTTGAATTGGTGCGCCATGGCACATATACACCGTGTATCTGATGGTAACGTTGGTCAGCCCACCATGTACACCAGGGATAAGGGAACCAGTTGTAGGCCCCCGTGGACGGCATATTCGGTGTATTCTTGCTTGCTTGCGCATGATTAGCCGATGCATGATATCCAACTTGACTTTGTGCATGGGCTCCCTTGACGCTTGCTCCTAAGGTTCCCAAAAAGAACAAACCAAGCATTACTACGAGACTTACTTTCACTACAAAACTTACGGTCTTAGGTTGCCGGAAGAAATTCCAGGCTGCTTGCTGAATACGCAAAATATCTTTCTTTCTACTTGCAGCACCCGTTGGCTGTTTCCCTCCTTTACACACGCGCAGGCAAAAGCTTCCGAGAAGTGTAAATAGGGGAACGCGCATATCATAACATTACAGCGGTGAAACACAATGAAACATCATGAAATATAGCAAAAAAGGGCTATATGTTAAGATGTTGCGAACAGGCCAAATAATAGTTCGCGAACAGGGGCAAAGCTTTTGCGGTGTAGCGGTGTGGCGCCATATTGGCGCAGGGCAGCCAGGTGAGCAGGTGTACCGTAGCCTTTGTGTTGATCAAACCCGTAGACAGGGTATTGCTCGTGAAGTTGTAGCATAAACCGGTCGCGGGTCACCTTGGCGATGATCGACGCAGCTGCAATGGAGAGGCAACGGCTATCGCCCTTGATGATTGAGCGTTGTGGCAGGGGAATATCGGGCAAAAGTAACGCATCAAGTAGAAGTGCCTGGGGAGGGAGCGAAAGTTGAGCAAGAGCTGAACGCATGGCATACTTGGTCGCCTGTAGAATATTACGCTCATCGATCAGTTCGACCGGACCAATGCCAACACTCACTGCCACTGCGTGCTGCATGATAACCTCAAACTGGCATTCTCGTACCGCCGCGGTTATCTGCTTGGAATCACGTACACCTGCAAAGCGGGTGAGCAGATCGTTGTCAGCAAGCGGTAATATGACAGCGGCGGCTACTACAGGACCCGCGAGGCAGCCACGCCCGGCTTCATCAAGTCCTGCAACAAAGGAATAGCCCTGCTCAAACAGGGCCATTTCTTCTTCTAGCGTTGGTATTTGTTTCTTATTCGCCTGCACTTGTATCAGTCGTATTGACGGTTGTAATAGCAGTATCGGCAATTCTGGCAGCCCTGGCTGCCTCTTTTGCCGCTGCCTGTTTACTTGTCATCGGACGGATTTCTTTTAAGCGAGCAGCCTTACCGGTCAAGCCGCGTAAATAGTAAAGTTGCTTACGGCGTACGCGAGCATGTCGTAGTACTTCAATCTTCTCTATGCGGGGAGAATGAAGCAGAAAAGTACGTTCAACGCCAACCCCGTGGGTGATGCGGCGTACAGTGAAGTTCTGGTTGATACCGCCGCCACGCAGTCGCATGACCACACCCTCGAAGGGCTGTAGGCGTTCGCGGTTCCCTTCAACAACTTTTACTTGCAGGCGTACCGTGTCACCTGATTTAATCTCCGGTATATCTTTTCGTAAATGAGTACTTTCGACAGCAGCCAGCAACGCCTGCCCGGCTGACTTCGATATGACTTGTTTATCGGCCATTCTACATCTCCTGTGCGCTTCCCTTCCTGCCCGGCCTCAGTAAAATACCTGGGAGCATGGAGCGCAAGATCCTACCTGGTTGCGTTAAGCTGCTTCATCAGGCGCGATTTGCGGCGAGCAGCATTGTTTCGATGAATAACCCCTTTTTTGGCTGCGCGATCCAGTTCACTCACTGCCGCACGTATTGCCTCTTCAGTGGATTCGGAACTCGCGTCTGAGGCGATAGCCTGACGAGCCTTGGTTATTTGTGTTTTAACAATTGATTTGACGCTGCGGTTGTGCAGGCGGCGTTTTTGCTCCTGGCGCATGCGCTTTGCCGCAGCTGGATTATTGGGCATATGAGTACAATTCCTCCCAAAACAAAACATCTCTCTGCTTATTTAACCCTCGACAGGGGCTAAATCTACAAAAAATGCCGACTTTATGTCGGGCATAATCGCCCATGGATTATAGCAGATAGGCAATAGACATGTCAAATAAAAAAACGTTAATAGAGTATCACCGGCGTTCCCCAGGCGATTTGTGGATACAACCAGGCAATATCGTTAGTGTTCATGTTGATGCAGCCGTGGCTTCCGTTGCCATTGAACTGAGTAGTACCGCTTGAATCTGTATGTGGAAAGTTTGTACCTGGACCAAAATTGGCTCTCCACCATGCATCATGGAAGAAGTAACCACCAGAGTGGTACTCCAACGCGTATTGAATGGGTGTAGGTGGATACCAGAATGCCGAACCAGGAGGCTCAGACGATTTGAACTTTGTCGGGCTTTGACGCAGGATGATGCTCCAAAATCCCGGAGGCGAAGGTCGCAAATATTGTCCGGTGACAATGTTGAACGCTCTAACCAGCTTGCCATTATTGTAATAGCGTAGTGCCTGCTCAATGAATGACACGACAAGTACCGGGCCAGCGTTGGAACCGAAGACATTGTAATGTTTCATCAGCTGGATATCGGTGGCGTGTGGCTGGTTATAGGCTGCTTTGTCGTTGTAATCTGCCTCCATGGCTTTCAGGTGAAGGAGATTGTTGTTGATGATATCAATAGCCGCCTGGTAGTCGGATTGAGCTCCAGTGGACTGTGCATACTGTAATGCCGCCCCACCATCAAGGCCCGCGCCATTTACACCGTACTCATAATCCAGGTTATATACACCGCCATCATAAGGATCATGATATTGGTGTGTATTGCCCCAGGAATCCACCTCTTGATTGTACTGATTGAGTAAGGAGTTAGCGTATCCAGCGGTCAGAGCAAATTGCAGTGATGCAATGTCATGATCGATTTGTGAAGAGACCTTTACGTAATCACTAATGGATTTAGCATGCGCAAGTGCCGTCTGGTCTGCAGTGAGACGCTGCTGAAAAGATGTTGTATTCTGTCCATATTGTTTGAGTTTGACGATATCTGCACTAAACTGCTGCAACTTGGCGGCACCCACATACGGGATAGCCAGAGTAGAAAAATCGGTTGTTGCCTGCAATTGCGTAGTCGATTGATTGATCAGTTGTGAATAATCCTCCGGTTTATTGGCACTGCGGAAGAGTTGGAGATCCTCTTGATATTGTTGATTGAGAGCAGTAGTATCCAGGTGCGATGCCTGCAGTTGTGTAATATCCTGTTGCAGTGATACCAGATTGTTATATGCAGGCCCCATTAACTGTAATGCCAGCGTAGAACGCTTGGCATTATAACTGATTTGCAGGTAATCTTTAGGATATTGGGCCCTGGTTAGCTGGTTTTGGTCTTGAGTAAGTTGATTTGCAAAGATTTTAGCTTCAATAAAGTTTTGCGCCCGTCGCTCTGCCAGGGCATTCTCCAGGGTCTGAATATCCAGTGAGGCCTTGTAATCAAGCTGTTGTGTTGTCTGAAATTCCAAACCATGAACTTGCACCGCCAGAAACTGGTAACGCTGTGTTAAATTGCTATAGTAATCAGTAGCCGGTTGACCACTAAAAATGGTTATAGGAGCATTTGTATTACTTAATTGATCTTCCTGCTGTATGATAGGTTTTAGCATTGCATCAGGTACGCCAATACTCTGTGCGTGAGAAATGAGGTTATTAAGGTCTGCCTTGCTTTTATTGGCCTGCTGCTGTGTCTGTGGGTCGCCGCCACAAGCGCTCAACAAAAGCGTCACTAACATGACCATGCATACAATGAGTATGCCATTCCTGGCCCTCCCCCAGGCGCCGGTAAAAAATGTCATGACGAGCATCCTCCTAAGATGGTTTATATCGCATATCATAATTTACATCGCTTGACTTCCGTGAAAGTAACACTATTAAGCATGAGTCATTGCCAACGGGCAAAAAGCTAGATGAGGCCGAGCATGCAGCGAGGTTACATGCTCGGCCTTGTCGAGTTTTTCGGTCATCATCTTATGCTAGCGCCTGTTCCAGGTCTGCCAGGAGATCGTCTACATCTTCGATGCCAACCGAGAGACGCAGCAGCGCATCGGTGAGACCGCGAGACTCCCGAATATCTTTTGGAATGGAGCCGTGGGTCATAGATGCCGGGTGGCAGACAAGCGAGTCGACACCACCGAGGCTCTCTGCCAATGCGAAAAACTTGAAGCGTCGTACCACCTTATCCACATCGGCATATACACCTTTAAACTGGAACGAGACCATGCCGCCAAAACCACTCATCTGGCGTTTGGCTAATGCATAATCAGGGTGTGCAGGCAGGCCAGGATAGTAGACTTTCTCCACTCGTGGATGCTCGGCCAGAAACTTCGCCACCGCTATGGCATTCTCTTCGTGCTGGCGCATGCGCACGGCCAGTGTTTTGATGCCACGCAGGGTTAACCAGGAATCGAAGGGCGAGGGAACGCCACCGGCAGCATTTTGATAAAACTTGATGGCCTGGTAGACTTCCTCATTGTTCAGCACCAGAGCGCCACCGATGATATCACTATGTCCATTGAGGTACTTGGTCGTGCTATGTACGACAATGTCTGCCCCTAGTTTCAAGGGCTGCTGAAAATACGGGCTGGCAAAGGTGTTATCAACCACGAGCAGTAGATTATGCCGGTGTGCAATCTCTGCCACGGCCTGGATATCTATCAGGCGCAGCAGCGGATTCGTCGGAGTCTCCAGCCAGATCATTTTGGTGTTTGGACGGATAGCTCGCTCATAGCCTGCTATATTGCCTGCTGCCACATAGGTGGTCTCCACATTGTAGCGGCGCATAACTCGCTCAAAGATACGGTAGCTGCCGCCATAGAGGTCATCACAGGAGACCATATGCTCGCCGGCGCTGAGGAGGCTGAGAATAGCACTTTCGGCAGCCATACCAGAGGCAAAGGCCAGCCCATAGCGCCCATCTTCGATGGCTGCCATACACTCCTCCAGCGCGCTGCGCGTTGGGTTTTGCGTGCGTGAGTATTCAAACCCTTTATGTTCACCAAGTCCTGCCTGGACATAGGTAGATGTTTGAAAAATAGGAGCTATGATCGCCCCTGTCGATGGCTCAGGCTCCTGTCCAGCATGAATGGCCTTTGTTGCAAATTTCATAAAACGCTCCCTCAATAGTTAGTATATTCAACAGTGTACAAGACTTTCAAATCAACAGACATTATAGCATCCCTTGCATGGATTTAACCTCATGCCTGGTATCCTCTCGTCTTCTTGTATTCTTCTAAATTATAATACTGACCAATCAAAAGGGAACAGAGAGGATCTAACTACAACGAAAAACAAAGCTCACTCGTATATTGAGTAACGACGTCTGAAAGTTCTATTGGTTAGAACATAACAACAGCATTGCAAGGAGCTAACAGAATGGATACGCCCCCTACGTCCCATGACACATCTCATTCTTTAAACAAGCCCACTATCGGTGTCTTGCTGGTGCATGGGCTCAACGGTAGTAGGCGTGATTTTGCAGAACTGGAGCTGGCGCTCCAGGATCGCGGGATGCTTACTAATAATATGTTGTTGCCAGGCCATGGCACCCATATACGGGAGGTGCTATCACTTGGCTGGCAGGATTGGGCAGATGCCGTGCGCGCTGAATTGAACGCTCTCAAGCAGCGCTGTGATGTAGTGTTCATCGTGGGACATTCGTTGGGCGGTTCGCTTACCTTGCATATCGCTGCCCACGAAGAAGTAGCGGGTCTTGTCATCATGTGCGCTCCACTGCACATGCATCCCTTGATCCACATGGCAGTGCGTATCGTCAAACACTTTACTCCGTTAGTACCCACGGTGCGTGAAGATGTGCGTGACCCGGATGCTCGTCGTCGTTATACACGCGAGGTCTATCGTTGGACGCCTATGCGGCCTGTTGCAAGCATGCTGCAATTTTTGCCAACACTGCGGACCGAATTGCCACAGGTAACTGCGCCAGCGCTGGTTATGATCTCGATTCACGATCATGTCGTGCCGGCTCGTGATGGACGCGAGATTTACCGGCATATCGGCTCCAAAGAAAAGCATCTGGTCACCTTCCATCGCTCCTATCATGTCATCATGAAAGATTATGATCGTGAGGAAGTGTTGGCCAAGACGACAGCCTTTATTCTACATCACTCTGGCAGAGCGAAACCTCATAAGAGAAATACCGACCAGACGGCGTAATGAGATGATAGATATTCACATCACCGCCTGTTTGGGGTATACTTCATTTTGTGAAGATAACAAGTGAGGGAATAAAAGGACGTTGACCCAGCAGGTAAGTAAACCACCAGAACAAATTGAGTTGCAGCCTGATATTTCACAGTCGTTGCCAGGTCAGCACAGGCGCTTTTCTAAAGCGGGAATCTATATTTTACTTGTGCTCATTGGTTTACTCATCGTGTCTTCTACTAGCCTGCTAATGGTCAGTCTGGCACAGGGATTGACCCACCCTGTTGCGGGTGCAGCGACACTTACCCCGACACAGCAGCCCTCAAGGGCTCAGACCGTGGCACCTACAGCAACAACGGATCAAAATGTCACATCCACGCCTACCCCTCCAATCTTTACGCCAGGCAATGCAATCGTACCGCCATTGCAACTGCCCAGCGGCCGTTACCTGGTCTACGAACAGCAAGATAAGTTGTATTGGATCTCCAGCACAGGCGGTCTACCTCAAGTGATAACCGCCCCTGGCTATCTCTACAATCAGGCCGTACGTCCCATACTGACATCCTCAGGTCAACTTCTCTACAGTGGAAATGGTATCTGGCTGACAGATATTTTTGGTGGAACGCCGCAAGAGATCGCTACACTTGATCCAAATAAAGTGATTACCTCGATGGCGCTTAGTAGTGATGGGACGACCGTTGCCTGGAGTACTGAACCAGCAGGCGGAGACGGTGTAATTGATATTTATGCAGGTCCATTGACTTCTCCCACCAGGGTCTTTGAGCAATTGTCAAGCAATTGTCCTTGCTTCCGTGTATTCGCTTTTATGAATGGGCAGGGAAAACAAGGGAATACGATGCTGCTGCTCACGGATGGTCAGCAAAGTCATGAGGCTATCCAGCTTGGTTTGTGGGCGCTGAATATTACTAATCCCACGCCACAACCCCTCATGGATGAAGAAAACTCACAGCAAGGACCGTTGGCTCTTGCTCCTCATAGCAACATATTGCTGTATTCATCCTACGAAGGTGAGGTTCCGATGCCTAGCGATAACAGTGTGCCTGATGACGTTGCTACACTGAATTATCCCAATAGCCTGGATATGGCCACCCTGGATGGGCAACCATTGACAATGAATACAGCGCAAGTATTACTGCCAGAGCAGCATG
>WNGK01002754.1_pt1 | contig 19006 bp, 17 predicted proteins | sample 5400601 | NCBI WGS metagenome assembly WNGK01 (sample SAMN13153376, study PRJNA577476) | soil metagenome | isolation source: 60 cm soil or saprolite under Garry oak tree replicate 1 | place: USA:California | collected 2016-06-15
CCCGTTGCAAGAGGAGAGCAACGCAGTTCGTGTCTTAGAGCTTTTTACAGGCTTGAGCAAGGTTCATTTGTTCCAGATGGCTCTTTTTATTCCAGGAGATGCTGCCCACCAGAGTCAAGTCTCATTTGACCAGGTTTCCACATCCAGGAGCCGCTCATCAACGGGAAGTGGAGCTGCATGCTCCTGCCAGAAGTGAGGAGGGGTCTGTCCAGTCTCGCTATGAATCTCCTGGTGATACTGGTCAAGAAAGGCACGAAACCGCTGATCGAGTTCAGAGAGCGAGAGTTCGGCCTTGGCCTTCGGGTTGCGTTCCACGACGTTTCTGCCAACATAGCCGGGGAGCGTGGCCCAGAGACGCGTGTCCAGCGTTTCGTGAAAGCGTTCGACAATCCCACGGATCTGAGGTTGATGTGGAGGTCCAGGAACAAGGGTAATTCCTAACCCCTGTGTCAATTGCTGGACATGGTGTGCAATTAAATCTTTTCCGTTATCTACCCAGATTTCGTCAGGAACGCCACCCAACGGCTTGTGTTCGGATATCCGCATTGCAGCACGGATGGCAGCAGCCACCATGAAGCGATCAGGCGGATCATAACTGAAGAGTCCTGCCATTACCAGACGTGAAGCGCTATCGATCACTAACGTCAAATAGGGACGGACTTCGCCCGATGCCGCGCGGTGAGAAAGTGCCCGCAGGTCACGGACTAGCACATGTAACGGCGCTTTGTGGTCAATCTGCCAGACGATGCGGTGAGCATCATGAGCGATGGGGTAGGTCAGACGATAGCGGTTGCGAAACTCCTCCTCGCGCCCATCGGCCAGGAGTCGCACCGATGCCGGAATCTGCGTGCAGATCGAACGCACCTGGAAGAGACTGGGTGCTCTTGCTTCTGTGGTAGCCGCATGCTGGCAGGCCAGCTCATAGATGAAGCGAACCGTGGCATCTCGGTGGGTGAGCCGCAGACTCTCAATCACTTGCACCATCTGCTCGCTGAGAGCATGGTGCTTGCCCTTGTCCTGGCGTCCTCGTGGAGCCAACCCGGCCAACCCATCGCGTCGAAAGCGTGTGTGGTAGTCCCGCAAGGTGCGCAGCGACACACCAACCGCTTGCGCCTGTTTCGCTAGAGTGACATTCGAGACGTGTTCCTGCTCAGCCAGCTCTCCGAGCAGAGCACGACGACGGAAGAGTTCGTTGCGGCTCTCTTCCAAAAGCGTTCCCAGATCGGGCTGCGTTCGTGACTTCGCCATCCGCTTGGCAGGAGCGAGTCCGGGTAACCCCCCAATGCGATAGCGACGGAGCCACCGCTGGGCTTGACGCACCGTCCATCCGTGTGTGGCAGCCAGCAAATGGATATCTTCAACGGTGATGGCTTCGACTTCGGCGAGGTCTCCTAACGCTGAGTAGCGTTGGTCGATGAGCACCCAGATGGATTCAGGGAGCGGCTTCCAATCGGTTGGGATGAGCAGGTCAAGGCCTCCGCGCAGATAGCAAGTATGCCACCGACGCAGGACCGTCACGGGTACCCCGACCTGGTGTGCTCGTGCTGGGAGTCCGGTCCCCTTGGTGTCCTCGATCGTTGCTCCGAGCAGCTTCAGTCGGCGACGAGCTTCAGCCATCTGGATCTGCACGAGCGTCATCATATCTGTTCCTCCTGGAAAGAGTCTCCCGAGCCAGTATCAACTCCACAGAGCAGCGATGAAAACGGGAGTTTGCTACGCATCACTGCGGCTGTACGCTGGAATGAACGGCAAACAGAGAACAAACCGAGGAAAACTGGACTATTGGGGTGTTTGCCTCTTCCATCGGCTTCGGATTCCTGCTAGAATAATCTTTATCTCAGGAATACCGATGAAATCAAACGATTTTGAGCATGAGGAATCCGCCTTTCGAGAGACGCCTGTTTATCGTTTGGTAAATGACCTACGAAGTGGACGGATTTGGCCCCCAAACGTGGAACATTGCCCTCAATCTTGGACACTGGGACACACGTTCCTGGACAAAACCGCTCCTCGTCAGGTACACTTGCTCTCAAATCTGTAAATTGTGTTAAGCTGGAACAACCAGCTTATCCTTAGAGGTTTTTCTGTTGGGTGTAAATTTGGGAATTCCGTGAGCGCAAATTTTGATAAATCGGTGAGCGATCTGCCCTCTTTCTGAGGAAAGACCCACTCACCGATTTATCCTGATTCCATCCATAGAATTCCCAAATTTACACTCATCCCTCGTGATCAATGGGCAAACATGCGCACGGAAACCTGTCGGCTGGTGCAGGTTCCCGAACAAGCGAAAGCCCGTCTCCAGGAGCGACAGCAGGAACTGGAGGCACGCCTGTCCCAGTTCGACAAGGGGCTGCCGCGCAACGGCCAGGTGCGTATTGAGAAGGGAGAGTTGATTGTCTCGCCTTTGCGGGCAGAAGAGACCCCAGAGCGAGTCAGCATCCTCCAGCAGGCGGTGCAGGAAAGTTTGCCGCTGGTGGAGTTGACGGACCTGCTCGTCGAAGTGGATAGCTGGACGCATTTTAGCCACCACCTGGAGCATGCTGGGGGTAGCGAACCCCGCACGAATGAGCAATTAACCCACCTCTATGCGGCCATCCTGGCACAAGCCTGCAATCTGGGCATCACCGCCATGGCCCAGCTGGCTGACCTCTCCTATGAGCAGCTGGAATGGTGTACCAATTGGTACCTGCGCGAAGAGACGCTCCGTCCTGCCGTGACTGCCGTCGTCAACTACCAGTATCGCTTACCACTCAGTCGGAACTTCGGAGGCGGAACCCTCTCTTCTTCCGATGGACAGCGCTTTCCCGTGGCGGTCAAAACCCGCAATGCAACCGCCCTGCCCCGCTACTTCGGTCTGGGCCGAGGGCTGACCTTCTTTTCCTGGACGAGTGATCAGTACTCGCAGTACGGCTCGAAAGTCGCGCCGTCCACCAGCCGCGATGCGACCTACGTGCTGGATGAAATTCTGGACAACGAAACGGAACTGCCCATTGTCGAACATGCCACTGATACGGCCGGGTATACCGAAATGCTCTTTGCCCTCTTCGATTTGCTCGGCTTGCAGTTCGCCCCGCGTATTCGCGACCTGGGGGAGCAGCAGCTCTACCGCATGGATCGGACGAAGACGTACCGGCATATCGAGCCCTTGCTCAAAGGGACGATCAATCAGGAGCTGATCGTGCATGCCTGGGATGATCTGATCCGGGTGGCCGGGTCGCTCAAACGAGGCTGGGTAACAGCGTCCCTCTTTCTCAGTCGCATGCAGGCGTATCCTCGTCAAAACGCCCTCGCGCGCGCCTTACAGGAATATGGTCGCCTGGTGAAGACGCTCTTCATCTTGCGCTATCTGGAAAACCCAGACTACCGACGGCGCATAAACACTCAGCTCAACAAGGGGGAGGCCCTGCATGCCCTCCGGCAGTTTCTCTTTTTCGCCAATCAGGGCTACATTCGACGGCATCAACCCGAAGATCAAGCCAATCAAGCCAGTTGTCTCAATCTGGTGACCAATGCAGTAGTGACCTGGAACACGATCTATATGATGGATGCGATTGCGAACTTGCGAGCGAAAGGGCATGCAGTCTCAGAGAGTGATCTCGTGCATTTGTCCCCAGCATTGTACGCGCATATTAATCGCTACGGGAAATACCATTTCGAGGCGGGGCCTGCACTTGAGCAGCAACCACGCCGTCCTCTCCGTCAACCATCAGTCCTGAAGGCTTAACGTTGGTTTTTGTCCCATTGCTACGGGAACCCCTAGGAGAACGGGCCGTGCGCATCGATCACATTGGCTCGACCGCCGTTGCCGGACTGGCGGCCAAGGATGTCATTGATATCCAGGTGACCGTGGCACCCCTGGATGCGGACCTCTTGGCGCGAGCACTCGCGCCACTCGGATACACCCTGTGGGAAGGCATCACGAGCGATCATCTGCCACCGGGACGCAACGATCCCCCGCAGGAGTGGCGCAAGCTCTTCTTCCGCGCCCCGCAGGGTCAGCGGCGGACCAATCTGCACATCCGGGAGGCGGAGCGGGCCAATCAGCGCTACGCCCTGCTTTTCCGGGACTATCTGCGCGCGGACCCGCGCGCGCGAGGGGCGTACGCGCAGGTGAAGGAGACACTCGCTCGCCTGCATCCAGAAGATCTCGATGCCTACTACGAGGTGAAAGACCCGGTTTGCGACATCATCATGGCCGCAGCAGAGCACTGGGCAAGCGAGACACGCTATGTCCCTGGACCAGCAGATCTCTAGAGGGAGGGCAGGCAAGCCCCTCATTGGCGCCTGCGCGGTGATCTCGCGTTCGTGCGTCGCCTGCGCAAGGGCTTCATGCTGAAGATCGGGAGTCCAGCCACTTCGCGAACGCCTGAGGGATACCGTACAGCTTGATGCTGACCTGACCCGCGTTTGGAGGACGTCCGTTGCGGGCCAACCGTTCGGGCCAACTCAGCCGAGTATGAGCCCGTTGTGGGCGGGAAAGAGGCACAGGTACTCGCTCTGGGTGGGGAGAGACACGTTGCGGCATCTGGAGGTCCACGCGTTGATGACGAAGGAGTTGGATGCACGCCCGGCGATGGACCCGGCGACTCCAATCCCGCCAGAGAAGAGGAGCAGAACCCGCCTGTAAAGGATGCAGGAGGACGCTCACCTGGCGAGGCTTGCGCGTTTCGTTCCCATTCCATTGGCACTGTTCTCGGAGCGGACAGGGACGACAACTGCGGATACTGGCTCCATACACGATGCGTAGGCTCCCATCGGCTTCTCGGCGCTGTTCATGCGGGATCAGCTTCTGGTTTGCTGGACAGCGCAGCGTCCCATCGGGCTGGAAAGGAAAGTCTTGTCCTGTGAAGCGGCCAGCTTTCCAGGAGGTGGCCGTGGCGAGTGGAGCATATCCCGATGCGGGTGCAGCGGCTGAGGCTGGGTGCGTAGGATCGTGCTCGGCCTGCTGTGGAAGGGCAGGAGCAAATTCGGTAATGCGCACTGGGTCAGGATGAAGCTGATGCCCCAGTTCCAGGCGGAGGTTCCACACCCATTGGGATACCAGTTGCCAGCACTCCTGTCCCCAGGCTGAATGACTGCACCATCGGTCGGGATCGATCTCCTGGTCTTCATCTGAGAGCGCAGGCTCAAAGGCTCCACGATGCAGGTACAACTCGATCACATCACGGGCAGTAAAGGCGTGTTGCGGCAGGTTCGTGAAAAACAGTTCGTACACCACCCCTGCGCGTGTGACTCCAACAGGACTCTTCTTCTTCGAAGCCTGATGGGTGGCCACGACCACGCGGCAGGCCATCCCCTCGGGTCCCACCGGGATGTCGGGACAATCGTAAAGGCTGCGCACCAGCTGGCTTTCGGGACGCTGTTGGAAATGATCGGGGGGCAAGTGCAAGCGCGCCTGAATCAGCGGATGATTGAGCAGGCGATAGGCTTTGCCGCGGGTCACAAACGCGAAGCCAGCCACATCGGAAAGCACGGCTCCTGTGCCATATTGCCCATCGAGCCGCAGCAACGTGCGTTCTTGCGGAAGGTGGTGGGTTGCCAGATACCGGCCAATGGCGGCGAGACTCTTGCGCAGTTCCTCTCGTGACTTTCCATTGCCCCGATTTCCGAAACTGCCGAGCCACTGAGAACTATGCGCCTGTAACACCGTTGTGCGTGTCCTGACCACTTCCCCGCGCTTGCGGCCAGTGTAGCCAGGCGCACAGACCTCATCCAATCGGCGAAAAGCGGGGGGCAGATCGTCGGTCTGGGGCAAGGCGCGTTGGCGTGCGGCTTCCCGTGTGCCATCAATATCAAAGACGACCCAGGTGTTCCCTGCTCGATCCACCAGTCCTCCGGTTTGCTTGCCGTGGGTGAGGGGGCGAGCGAGCAAATCATCGAGAAAGAGCGTGCGCAGTGCTTCAATAGGTGCCTCAGAAAGCTGTGCTAAAAAGCGCGAGAGCGCCGAACGCGAGGGCAACCGATCCCGCTCAAACAAGGCCATGAACGGGACGGCAAACGGTTGGAGTCGCTGGTAGAACTCCTCCAGGGTGCGCTCGCCACTGATCGCGTAGCCGAAAAGCACCGCGAGAAAATCGATCACCTCATAGCGGCCAAAACGCTTCCGCGCAAAGTGCACCTGCTCATTGATCTTGCTGAGAACTTGGTGCTTCTGAAGGTATTTGCTGATTACCACGACTTCGCCAAACCAGGAAGGGGTCGAGGGGTTGGACTCCGAAGTCGTCTGGATTTTTACCACAGTGTCGGCGATACTGGTCATGCTTTCCTCCTTGTTGAGAATGGTTGTACGCTTTCTCTTCAAGGAGGCATATTTCTACGCCGATTGGCTACCGGTCACAGCTCGTTGCGCAATTCGTGGGCCAGAGAGAGCTGCTGCATGATGGTGGTGCAGAGCCGTTCATCAAAGCGGTGGATCGCCGTATGCACGAGACGGCGCACCCGGTCAGGTGTCGGTGGTTCGATACGCCCGTCTTTACAATGCGCATACACCGAGGCGACGAGGGCTTCCTCCTGCCGTTGCTCTGCCAGCACCTGTTGGCAGAGCCATTCGACCACCTTCTCTTCATCGGCGAGCGTGGCCTCATGAACCTCGAGAAACGTGCGGATGGCTGCGCGATGCGCCTTGATCGTGCGTCCTTCCCAGTCGTAAGGAATGATCTTTTCAGGCGTCACTCCCAACTGCTGGGCCAGATGCACGATGACGATGGGGGGAACATCCTGCTTGTGTATGGGAAAGCGTCCCTCATAGTGGAAATACTTCAACAGGACAGCCGCGCCGAGCAGATTGTGATCGGTCTTGCTGTCGCCGATCAGGTCAAGTTCTTTGGACGAAAGCGTCCAGTGTTCGAGCAATTCTTCGTTGGTCCATTGTCGTTTCATATAACTCCTCCTCATAGCTCTTTGAGCCAGGCTCACGAGGGGCATTATAGCAAGCCAGGCGAGAAGCGCAAGACAGGTGTAACTATTCCTCCCTACAGACAAAGCAAGCAAAGGAGAAATTGCTACACAAAAAGGTAGAAAGAGCAGCGTTTTTCTGGTAGAATAGAGGTGGTAAATGTCCCTTTCGTACCTCTCCTTCGACCATTTTCTAGCGGGTCAATGACCAGAAGAGGCAAGGCCAGTGATTCAACCCACGCGAGCTCTCCAGGTATCTCAGGGAGCGGGTGACCCTGATCTCTGGGCGACCATGCATAACGTGGCCGGACAATTAGCCCCGACTTCACGCAAAACCTATCGGTATGATAGCAAGCATTTTGCCTTCTGGATGGCTGATCATGGTCTGACGCTCCAGACGCTCTCGCCTGATGCTCTCGTCGCTTATCGTGCTCATCTTGCTGAAACGTACGCCAAAGCGACCGCCGCTCGTATGTGGGCCGTGGCGCGGCGTCTGCTTGGTGAAGCGGTGCAGCGCCAGGTGCTGGCAAAGAATCCTGCCGAGGGTATGCGCGGTTTTCAGGCTGGTGACGATGAAAGTCCTCATCGCGTCTTAAAGCGAGAGGAAGCCCGAGCGTTACTCGATGCGATTGACCAACGCCCCGCTCTGGGCAAACGGGACTATGCCCTCATCCTGCTGCTGTTACGGACCGGCATCCGTCGCTCGGAAGCAGCAGCGCTGACCCTCGGCGATCTGGCGATGGAGCAAGGCTCCCACGTCGTGATCATCCGACATGGCAAAGGGGATCAACGTGGTTTTGCCAAACTGCCAGGAGAGGTGTGCCAGGCGATTGACGACTATCTGGAAGCGACAGGACGGATGCAGGTTGGGTCACAGGCTCCTCTTTTTGTCAGTTTCCGCAAAGGGGATCATCCCCAGGAGAAGCCGATGAGCGGGAATCAAATTGAACGGATTGTGAAGGCACGGGCCAAAGCTATTGGCATCATGATCTCTCCGCAAGGCATGCGAGCTTCATTCATCACGCTAGCTTTTGAGGGTGGGACAGATCTGGCACTGGTCCAGGAGGCAGCGAGACATAAGGACCCACGGACCACGAGGCGCTATCAAAAGCGGAGAGAGACGCTTCACACGCATGCGGTTGAGGTTGTTTGCAGGTAAATAGTGCTCTTTCCCTCTTGGGGATCAGGCACAGACGTCGCGTTCTCAGGAGTGCGAAAGGCGCTCAGAGATCGGAGAAAACTATGCAGTGTCCTTCCTGCGGTTACCAGAACCGCCAGAATGTACGCTTCTGTAGCAAATGCGGGGCGACTCTCCCACAAGGGGATCAGGCATTCAACACGCCGTCACCACCACAACGGTCAGCCATGCACCCGCAACACCCACCGGGTCCCGGCCATACAGGACCCGGTGGGGTTGGCTGGCAGCCGGATACCCCCCTCAGCCAACACCCCTCTTCCACCTCCCCCAGGTCGATGAGTCCGCTCCAGCCGGGCCAGAAAGACAGCATCGTAGGCGAGGCGCACAACATCCAGCACCGTCAAGAACAAGGAGCGAACAGTGCTGAGCAGATATTGACGTTCCGTGTGGAGCGCTATGATCGGGATGGCAGTCGCTTGCAGCCGGTGCCAGTGGAGATGCGTGGTTACTCGATGACCGGCTTTCTCAACGAGGGCGACCAGGTGAGGGTGTCTGGCACGTGGGAGGGGGGACTGCTTCGAGCCACGCGAACGGACAACGCCACCACGGGTGCAGTGGTTCAGGCGAAGCGCGCCACAATGACCGGTTGTTTCGTTGCGTTCATGGTTGTCCCCCTCATTATCGCTGCCGTGGTAGTATTAATCGTTTTAGTATCGCACGGAGTTATTGGAGGTAGAGCTGGCCTGGGAATGAATAATTCTCCCGAACAGGTGCTTACTAGTTACTGTAGTGATATCCAAAGCAGAGCATACCAGGACGGCTATAATCAATTCTCTGACAGGCTGAAAGGTGAAGTTTCATCTACACAGTTCATACAAATGTGGTCGGGCAAATTTATAGATGCCTGCGTTCCTGATGTTATTCACATCACTGGTAATCAGGCAACGACAACGCTTTCAACGCACGAAGTTCGCACTAATGCGACGCAGACCTATCAGATCACGTTGCGTCAAGACGGTACGAACGGCTGGAGGATAGATAGCTTACAGCCCCAGTAGTATGCCTACTGAGAGGCAGCCATCTATAATCACGTATAGGTTGTTTCTTTGAAAAAATTGCCTTCTCCATGAGCAGCGTTCTCAATATGTGGAAGCAATGAGAGACTGGAGGAATCTATGCGTTATCCGTTTCCTCCCCTTATTCTATGAGGTATATTATGCCATCTGAAACCTTCTCTACCGCCAGCCTGGACTACTTGCAGCGCGTTGGTTTGACTCCAGTCGCCTTGTCCGCCAATGCAACGCAAACGAGTGCGCCCCCTGCACTGCGTCGCCTCGTACGTATCTCTGGGATAGGGCGCATGGAAAAAGCCCCGCTGCCAGCAGCGGGGCAACCGCACCCACCTGGCAACGGACAACCGGTGCGACTGCTGAGTGAGGATCTGCTGAGCGGACTCTACGGCTACAAAATCCGTGTGGCTTTCTTCGTTTGCAGCAAGCCCGATGGCGTCGCCGTACATCTGGGGATCTGGTCCCCCCTCAACAAGGAGAACGCTTCAGAGACGACGCTCAACGAGAGGCAAACCATCCTGAACAGGGTCCTCATGAGTCTCCACCCATCCGTCGACCTTGTTCCCGCCAATGGAGAGCTCTCTACGTGGCCGCTGTCAGGCTTTGCTCTCGGGATCCCGACCGCCAAACCACCCGATCCGCTCGACAGCGCGCTGCCCCTCGACCGGCTGATCCGTGCCCTCTCCGGTGAATCCTGGGCGTTCCTGGTCTTAGCCGAACCAGTGGGCGAGCGCGTGATCAGCAGCCTGCGCCACAGTGTCATCAATGAGGCCCGGTCCATCCAGGCGGCCTACCCAACCGCAGGGGCCCCGAGTCCGTTGGCCCAGCACTACACCGAACTCCTGAAGATCGTACTCACTACGCTCACGCAGGGTCAGGCACTTGGGGCCTGGCGCACAGGCGTCTATCTGCTGGGCGATCACACCAGCTACTATCGCCTGGCCAGCCTCTGGCGGGGCATCTTTTCAGGCGACCAGTCTCTTCTCGATCCGGTTCGTATCTGGGACAGTCGAGATACCAACATTGACGCTGGTGGTCTTGCGACCAATTGGGCCTTGCCGGAGATGGAGGGACCGCCACCGCCTGCACAAGGCTTCTATCGGCACCCCTTTCAGTACCAAACGTTACTCACTTCCTCGCAATTGGCGGCGTACATCCACCTCCCCCAGTTGGAGACAAGCGGCTTTACCGTCAAGGTGGTGCCCGACTTTGATGTTGTCCCTCAAGCGGTTAAGGAGCGTCCGATGTTCTCGCTTGGGAAGGTGATCCAGCGGACATCCACCACGCAGACCGACTATCAGGTGAGCGCCAAAGCCTTCACGCGCCATGCCTTCATTGCCGGTGTCACTGGCGCTGGCAAGACCAACACCATTTTCCATCTCCTCAAGCAAGTTGCCGGGTCGGGTCTCCCGTTTCTGGTGATTGAGCCTGCCAAGACCGAGTATCGCGCGTTGCTCCATGACCCCAATCTGGCTGGTTGCCTGCGCATCTTTACCCTCGGCAATGAGACGATTGCTCCGTTCCGGCTCAATCCGTTCGAGGTGCTGCCAGGAACGCCGGTGAGTGTGCATCTCGATCTGTTGCGTTCGGTCTTTAGCGCGAGCTTTGGCATGTGGACCCCTTTGCCCCAGATTATCGAACAATGTCTCTACCGCGTGTACCAAGACCGCGGCTGGGACATCACCAGCAATCGCAACACCCGTCTGGACGGCGCATCAGAGGGAGCCGATGCCTACCCTACCCTCACGGATCTGGTCGCGAAAGTGGATGAAGTCATCGACCTGTTGGCATACGAAGAGAGAATCAGCGGGGACCTGCGCGCCGCCCTGCATACGCGTCTCAACGGACTGCGTGTTGGAGGGAAAGGGCGGATGCTCGATGTGCAGCGTTCCCTGCCCATGAAATGGCTCCTGGAATACCCCACCGTTCTGGAGCTCGAAGGCATGGGCGATGATGACGACCGGGCGTTTCTGATGGGGCTCTTGCTGATCCGCCTGGTGGAGTACCGGCGTGCGCAAGGACAGGTGGATGCCCTGCAACATGTCCTGGTGATCGAGGAGGCGCATCGATTACTGGCGAATGTCGGGCCGCGTCGAGGTGAGGAAGAAGCTGATCCACGAGGCAAAGCCGTCGAAGCGTTCGCCAATCTGCTCTCGGAAATTCGCGCCTACGGGCAGAGCGTGCTTGTGGCCGATCAGGTGCCGGTCAAGCTGGCGCCTGACGTGATCAAAAACACGAATCTCAAAATCGTGCATCGTGTCCTCGCTGAGGATGACCGCAACGTGCTGGCGGGGACCATGGTCATGAACGAGCGGCAAAGCAATGCGCTTGCCACGCTGACGGTGGGCCAGGCTGCCGTGTTCAGTGAAGGGGATGATGCCTCCGTCCTGGTACAAATCCCTCCGGCGAAGAACCAGGCCGGACAGGGGACGCCTACTCATGCTCAAGTCGCTGAGCACATGACCGCCTTAGAGACGTCTCAGGTCACCCGCTCGCTCTTCCTCTCCTTTCCAAGCTGTCGGGAGACCTGTTCCAACCAGGGGAATGCGTGTCAGATGGCACGAGACCTGGTCGAAGATGAGGGCTTTCAGCGGACCTTCGCCCGCATCATCTTGTCAACGACCGAAGAGACGAATGCGCTTGATCGGATGTGGGGAGAGCTCTTGCTCGTGATCCAGGCTAAACGACCGCCAACGAGCAGCTGGAAGGAGCTGTTGCGTTGTGTCTTGATCCGTGCCTCGCATTGGTACGCAGGGCGGCGCGGAGCGCAGGCTGGGTGGTCGTACACGCAGACGCAAACCTTCGCCGGGAAGGTGTGCCAGATCGTGCTGGACAAAGTGACCCAGGTGGATCCGGGACCTGGGCGCAAAGCCTTTCAGCAGGAGGCCACCAGGCTCCACGCCCGTCTGTACAACCCCTTTCCTATCTGCGGCGAGGTCTGTCAACAGAAACCGCCCGTGTGCCTGTACCGCCACGCGGTGAGCGATCTGGTCGCACGGGGGAACTTACGCGAGGGGTGGCAGAGGGCGTATAGCACCGATAGAGATCACCACAATGATCGCATGACGGAAACCTGGGAGATCTGTCAAGATGCGGCCTATGAACTGATCGAATATCCAGAAGGGCAGGCAAGTGATGCTCAGCGGCGTGTCGGCCTCTGTTTTGCCCAACAGATGCTGGTCAACGATCCCGAGAGAACGCCCAGGACAGTGAGGATCATGCTCGAGAGGTTGCTCAAGGAGGCTCACTCATGAGTGATGACGTCCCGACACCTCAGCCCGAGGCACCTGTCTCCAACCAGAGCCAGGCCCACTTCTCTGACCGGCAGGCAACTGCCGATACCCCGCAACAACCGCGTGAGGAGTCCTCGCCCACTTCTCTGACCGGCAGGCAACTGTCGATACCCCGCAACAACCGCGTGAGGAGTCCTCAGGTGAGCCGAGCCAATCACATCGTTCTGATCGGCAGGCAACGGCTCCCCCGCAAGTTGGGAGGGGTAACGAAGTTGGGGGGGGGGTAACGCCAAAGTGGAACAATTACATTTTGACGTGAAGACCAAAGAACAGGTAATTCGAGACGCCTCGCCGTATCATCGTTGACGTCGTTGGGCACCACGTCTGGGCAAAAAAATCGAAGTGAGACACCGTACTGGCTGGCTCAGGAGGCCGCTTTTGCTCTTCTGAACAATACAGAGGGTGCCCACAACGACTCCCTACGGGCGTAAAGCATCATGTGACGGAGTGTCGTAATTCGAAACTTGGCTCTCCTAAGAGATTCTGATGGACAAGTGAAAAAGCAAATAGATGAAAGGACAATTAAATGAGTGATTACGTTTCTCCATCTCAGTCCGAGGCACCTGCCTCCGACCAGAGCCAACCACACTCCTCTGATCGGCGGGCAACCGATAACTCAGGCTCCTCACCAAACAAATCTCCTGACAACTACACCCCATCGACAGGACCAGGAATAGACTCCAGCCCTGGTAGCGCCGCCCCTGAGACTGATCAAACAGCTAAGCAGCCAGAGACGTCTGCAGCCGAGCAGAACCAATCGCACTCCTCTGATCGGCGGGCAACCGATCAGGAGCCGAATATGTCGCGGCCAGATGGTAGCAGAGGGACCGGCCAAGCACCTGACCAGTCGCCTGCACCATCACCGGAGCCAAATCAATCCATTCAGGCACCGGAACCAAATCAATCCATTCAGGAGCCGAATCAACAACCTTCCGATCAGGAGCCGCTTTGGCCAACAACAGATCAAATTGACTCTGATCCAGGCGGCGGGGTCCCCCTGCCTTATAACTACGACCCTGATAGGGCTCTGAAAGAATTTCTAGATATAGAACTACCTGAAGAAGGCCCTCGTGAGCCATATGATACCAACACAACAGAAGGTGAAGGCACTGTTCCTCCCCTATCCAGGCCACCACCTCCACCACCACCTCCTCTGGTGGAGTAAGTATCATCTGTCGCCCTGCACAAACTGAGGGTAGGTCTATCACCACAAACTGCCTGTTCGGATGCCTCTAGGAGCCCCGAACAGGCACAAAAGCAGCCGCCAAAGCGCTGGCCAGATCGTGCATAAATGATCTTGTGACCAGAACCAAAGATTGGCGTATTTGGGAGTCATAGTTTGGCGTAGGAAAGCATAGTTTGGCGCTGCTTGAAGGCATGATGTCACTCCCTCGTGTCTCAGAACGCAGTTGCAGAAGCAAAGATTGTCTGAAAGTCCTCATCTGGTGATGCTTACTTTTCCTTCTCGTCATGTCACATAGATTTCTGCAAATCTTTTGACGAAAGGAAGCAACACCTATGTTAAGCCAGAATGCCTTTGAAATGTGGTGTCAGAAGCTCGCTCTTTCCGAGCAAGCGAAAGCATCTCTCTCTCAGATCCGTTCTTCCCCTCCATCGCGGCTGGTCCGCAGCGCCGCTGGGAATGTGAGTGGTCGCTATCCCAGTTGTTTTCAGGAGTCAAAAGATGAGCCAAAAGTTACTAACAGACCTGCGCAGTCTGTAAATCACAAAATTCAGTGAGGTAATTTCTGTACAATTATCTGAGTGAAATTTCACCCATAACCTGACCAAAACGACTTGTATATGCTGTAAATGTTTTGATTTGATGGCAGTAAATTTTTACTATTATCTGACGTAATGCCCACACAGCTTTCTCTTTTATCGATCACGCAAAGACCTTCACAGGCTGATTCAGCCCCTTTCACTTTAGGAACAAGTGTTGTGCGTACGTCAGATAATGGTCAAAAAACTGTGTCATCGAATCAATACATTTACAGATAAGAGAACCAGCGATTCGCTAAGGGCAGCTACAGGCGCGCTACCCCACGTTTCTGGCACCTCTATATTCCCCATCTCGTAGACCCTTGGGTCGATCACCGGGTCAACACCCTCGCCATCTTCAACGGTTCGCCGACGCTCGCTCCAGTCCTTCCCTTGCCTATTCTAGAGTACAGCACACAGTACATCACGTAGCCGCCCAGGGGCAGCCCCTGCCCGGAGAGGGAAAACCCAGACCATTCAGAAACGGGCACCGGTACAGCCAAAGCATTTTTGCTGAGCCTGTGTTGCTGTCTTATTGTAAATTTGGGAATTCTATGGATGGAATCAGGATAAATCGTGTGATTTTACCCATAAATTGGAACTTTTCGCGAAGCATATCCTGGCCACACGTTTCGATCAGGAGCAGCTCTACCGTTTGCTTGCTTGAGAAGATATGCAGGATATCCTGACCGCGAGTATGATCTGTGAAGCATAAGCTGTCCATAAGTTTTCCTTCCCTTTCCGTGAGAGCGATAAAAGTTTTTTGCCGACTTTCTGTCTCCTATATGCTGCAAAACGGCCAATAAATGGCTCTGGCACGCATTTGGTGAAAGCTCTTCAGTAAGAGAAAAGAAGAGCTTCGGCCAGAGCTCACACAAGCATGTTCATCAAACATCGCATCCTGGGAAAGGATCCTTGAATTGAGGGACTTGAAAAACCAGGAAGAGGTGGGATCGAAGAGCAGCATTTCCCCTTCTCTCAAGGGTGCTAAAGCTCACACCGCCTCGTTGTGTCGTAAGAAGTTCTTCTGGTCATGAGATCTTGTTAGAGGGCATGTAAGACCCGCTGACGCAGCAACGGAAATGCCGCACGGCCATACATCATGCGCTTGATCAGTTTGATTTTCGTGACCTGGCCCTCGACCTGACCATTGTTGAGCGCGAGGGTTAATCCCGCTTTGACCGCCTCATAATCTTCCTCGACTCCATGGGCGAAGCTTTGCAACTCTGGCAACTGACTCTCATGGACTCGTCTGAGCCAGTCATCCAGGCGGTCTCCTTCTCGCTTGCGCATCATCTGCAAAAAGTCTTGTACCAGCCCATAAGCTGTGTCGAGTGAGGGATTGAGCCGACGAAAGGCAGCGAGGTCTTCTTGTTCAATGTCTTCTAGATCAGCGGGACGACGCATGAAGAGCCAGCGTGCACTCTTGGAGGTGTAGTGAGGTAAACGATGGGTTCCCTCTGCTGTCACCGTTTCAGCCGTTTTGAGCGTTTCCAGGAAGCGGTAGACCATGCGGCAGGAGCCAGGATAGCCCTGGGCGGCTATTTCACGCCACAATTGCAACCTTATGAGGGATATCCGCTCGTTGCTCTTTGTAATCTCAAAGGAATCGAGCGGCTAACCCCTCATAATGCTCGTTAAGAGGGATTTTGCAAAATCCCTCTTAACAGCAACATTGCGGCAGCCGGATTGCCAGCGCTGCAGGACATAGGGGGCGTACGGATCAAAATCGCTGGCATACTTTCGTCTCGGCCTGACATCTGGAGCCGTTTTGCGCTGAAGCCAATGTCGTACCGTGCGCTCATGCATCGACATCCGAGTGGCAATCTGCTGGGATGTGAGCCCTTGCCCACGCAACTGTGCGACCTGCTGATAGCGATCCTCTCGCTCGGCTCGCCTCCTGCCAACCGCCTGTTGGACGTGCTTTCCTGGCGTCGGACGCCACTGGGTCATCGGAAGAGACGCTTGCATCGGCTGTCGAGGCTCACCTGTCTGCTCATCCTGTGCCTGCTTCAGTTCGGTAAGAATCCGTGCGAGCAAGAGTTGGACCGCCTCTGCCAGATTTTGCCCGCTATGATAGCGGTCTGCGACCTGAATCGCTTGCGGAGCGCCTTCTTTGGCTGCGGCAGCATAGTCTTTGCCGCGATCGCGGCTGACATGGGTGATTTCCGGATGCATTTTCATCCAAGCCGCTGCAGTGTCCTTGTGCCGGTCAGGCGTCGCGGGTCAAGGATCTGATGCCGTTGCAGATCCACCAGCACGGTGCCAAAGGTTCTGCCACGGCGGAACGAGAAGTCGTCCACACCCAGATGCACCACCTTGTCTGTCTCTGGGGTGCTAAGCTTCATGACTCGCCGCAAGATACTCGTCCGCGAGATCTCTATCCTCAGACGAGACCCCAGGCGTGCTCCCAAGCGTCCGCACGAGGCCAAGCCAATGGCTTCGATCTGCTGACCCAGTCGGGTGGTCAGACGTGCCCATGGTTGCAGAAAAGCCGTGAGCCGTTCCGCAAAGATTTTCCGTGGACACTCCCGATTCGTACAAAAGAATTTGCGCACGTGCAGGATCAGCTGCACCTGATGGCCTCCACATGCCAGATCAGCCGCTTTTCGGGTATAGTGGCTGTGAATGCGCGACGTGGGACACTGACAGCCTGGACAAGCTGACTCAGCAGCGGTTGAAGCGACCTGCATAATCAGCACATTGTTCACAAGATCAAAAGAGAGCACCTGCAATCCAGCAGGAAGACCAAGTAGTGATGAGTAAGACACGGGTTTGAGGGACTCCAGGGATGATTGGTGATGGGTTTTCTGTTTGGTCCTTTATTCTATCACGGCTTGCAAGCTCATCCATCACCAAATGCGTGCCAGAGCCAATAAATGCTTCACAGCCTGCTTCTTAGCACTGAGTGCGCTTCCCACCAACTCTCTATTCACTGGTTCTGGAACTACCACTACGAATAGTCTTTGATGTGCCTTGTTCGCAAACCCTGAGCTTTGATAAGTAGTAATTCAGCTTGCCGTTCTAAAGCGGGTTTCACGATGGCTCGCTCTAAGACGTTGACGAGGTTCGAGGGCGTATCGTAAAGGAGCGTATCCAGGACCCAATCGCGATACCTATTCTGCAAATCGGTAAACATGGCAAAGGGCTGCTCACCTTCCTGAATGATCGGCACAAAGGGGGTCATGTAGTTAGGAACAGTGGCCTGTAACTCCAGCGGACTGGACTTGGGATTGGTGATATCGGCAATGATAAAGCAGGACAAGCCGGCAAGCGTCATAATCGTTTCTGTAAAGTCTTGGGTGGTGGGACGCTCGAAATCAAAGACAATGGGCAGAAAATTGAGGCTGCGCAGTTTCTCCCGTATCGCATCCAGGACGGCTTTGCGTTCAGGCGTAAAGCGCCCTAAGATGAGCACGCCCTTTTGCCCAATGGTATCAATGACATCACGAATTTTCGGGTTGTTCAGCAACAAATAAATGAACTGAGCAACCTCAAGATTATCAACAGTGATGATTTGCTCCCTTTCAGGAGTGATGACTAAGTTGTCCTGTGTGATGCCTTCCAGATGCGCATTCCAGACCGAAATCCCATATACGACGCACCGGGTCAAGTTGGCTCCTCTGAGAGTGGTTTCCACTAATACAGCCCCGCTGAGATTGGCCCCGGTGAGGTCAGCTCCGGTGAGGTCGGCTCCCTCCAGATTGGCTCCGGTGAGGTCGGCTCCCTCCAGGTGGGCATTCCTGATGATGGCCTCGCTGAGGTTAGTTCTCCTGAGGTTAGTTCTCCTGAGGTTGGTGTTGGTTCCCTCCAGGTCGGCCATACTGAGGTTAGTTCTCCTGAGGTTGGTGTTGGTTCCCTCCAGGTTGGCTCCCCTGAGGATAGCTCTCCTGAGATTGGCTCCCTCCAGGTTGGCATCCTTGAGGTCGGCTCCCCTGAGGTCAGCTCTCCTGAGGTAGGCTTCACGGAGGTCAGCTCCAGTGAGGTCGGCTCCCTCTAGGTTGGCATTCCTGAGGTAGGCTTCACGGAGGTCAGCTTCAGTGAAGTCGGGATGTATCTCTGGATGCTCCTCCCTCCACTGGTTCCACGCCTTTACCCCTTGTTCTTTGAGGATGCCAAGTTGTTCCTGGTTTGTCATATAGTGTCTCCTCACACGCTTCTTGTTGTTGTTTTTTCTCTTCGGCATTGATCCAATTATATTCCATCCTCATGATCAGCGCACCAAAAGAGAGGTTGTGTACTCTCAAGTCCCTGAGTCAAACAGGTGGGACGTTCACGCTAACCCCTTAATCGTGGCAACGCAAAGTCGAGAAATATGCGACTCGAAATCCACTTGTGAAGTATAAAGTGCCGATCAGCGGGTGAAGCATAAGCTTGCCGCGATGTTTTGACCATTAATGACAAAACATGTTGTGACTAATACCATAATGTGGCGCTTCGCGACCCTTTTTGCTTCAAATTGCGTCCCAGGAAAAGAGTCTTGGCATGCCTTTCTCGAAAGGCTGTTACTTCGTCGCGCACTACAAGCTTCTCTCGTGTCAGGTGCAAGTACGACTCGTTGGCAAATTATGCTTCTTCGACAACTTTCGGACACATTATGGTAAATTCAATGGCCTTTGCCCGAAAACATTTGAGCATCTGAGTGCGACAAATTATTCTTCATTGCGCCAGGATATGCTTTTTTTCAGCGCCATTTTATGCTTCTAGTCACACATGTACCGTCTCCCTTCCCGCCTACTTCGGTGATATGAAATGGTAGTTTGTATCGTCAATGCAGAGGAAGCTTTTGGAAAATCCCCGAGACTACTTGCTCGTCTGGATGGCATGCCTGGGGAGAGCGTTGAGACGGG
>WNGK01002758.1_pt1 | contig 18988 bp, 17 predicted proteins | sample 5400601 | NCBI WGS metagenome assembly WNGK01 (sample SAMN13153376, study PRJNA577476) | soil metagenome | isolation source: 60 cm soil or saprolite under Garry oak tree replicate 1 | place: USA:California | collected 2016-06-15
CGGAGGACACACCGGCGACACGGTTCGGGACCGTGAGGCCCCGGGTTCAAATCCCGGGCCCCCGACCACTCAACCTCCCCGTAAAAGGACCGCGGTAGCCCTCTCCTGACGACCGCTCTGCGGCCCGGCTGTTGGCAGACTGTTGGCAGAGCGTAGTCACTACCGTGTGGCGGAGCGCTCTAATCGGGGCGGATGTTGACTCCCGAGCATCGTGACGTGGTGGGCGTTTGAGAATCGCAGATAAAGCAGTTCTTGCGTCAAGCCCCTGACCCTGGACGTCACGAACATGGCGCAGATTCAGGCCGCTGTCGAGAGAAGAATCAATCCGCCGAGCCTGTACGCCGCGTTCGGATCCAAAGACGAACTCTTCCGTGAGGCGGTAAAGCGCCACGCCGGCGTTATTGATGAGGATACCGAGGGATTCGACTTCTGTTCTAGTGACGAGATCCGAGCCGCAATGTGATGATTAGGGCCGATCGGGTCACGGCCACGCTGGCGCTGTTGATCCCCGGTTTTGTAGCCTGTCTCGAGCCACAAGCACGCCTGCGGTGGCACTAAGGTCAATGACGACATCTCCGGATGACTTGAGCGATCTTGCCGCGCTCGAACGGCACCTCGCCGTCAACCTCTTTGGTACGTATGGCGTGACCCAAGCTTTCCTGCCGCTGCTGACTCGTTCTCGGGAGCCATCGTCAATGCTATATCCCGGTCGGCCTTTGCGGCCGTGCCGGTTCTTCCCGCCTACTCGATCTCAAAGGCGGCCGCTTTCTCCCTGTCGCAATCGTTGCGCGCTCTTTTAGCTGGACGGGGCGTGAGGGTGCATGACGTCATGACCGGCCCCGTTGACACGGATATGACGCGAGGCCTCAACATACCGAAGGCCTCTCCGGAGTCGGTTGCGCGAGCCATCCTCGACGGAGTCGAGAAAGGGGAGGAGGAAATCTTCCCCGATGCAATGTCAGAGTCCATGGCGGAGAGCTGGCGCATTAGCACGGCGAAGGCGCTCGAGCGCCAGAACGCGGCGCTCCTAGAAGCAGAGCCCGTCAAGTTCTAAGTAGAGGGAGACAAAATCATGAATGCTCAAGATTTCACCGCTACTTTTTTGGTGGACCAAGCTCCGGAAGAAGCCTTCGCCGCCATCAACAATGTTCGTGGATGGTGGTCAAGGAGAGATTCAAGGTAGCGCCGGCAAACTCGGGGCTCAATTTACTTATCGATACGAAGACCTCCACTATTCCAAGCAGCAGGTAACAGAATTCGTTCCTGGCAGGAAGGTCGTTTGGCTTGTTTTGGACGGCGGGCCGAACTTTGTTAAAGACAAAACCGAGTGGAAGGGCACTGAAATTACGTTTGAAATCTCGCAAAAGGGCGATAAAACCGAAGTCCGCTTCACCCACCTAGGTTTGGTCCCGGAATTCGAGTGTTTCAGTGAGTGTTCAAACGCTTGGGGCTCCTACATCAAGGGCAGTTTGCGGAACTTGATTACTACAGGTAAAACACCTGGGCATCACAAAGGCCGACCCGAGTTCGCAGCGCAGCCGACCTGGAAAGAAAAGACGATCAGGAAAGGCTGATTTAGCTGCGAGTGTTTCTGGAGAGATCGGCGAGGGACGGTGTACCCTCGTCGGTCTCGAAGCGGGACTCCTTGTCGAGAACCGAAGTTAACCTCACTACGCCAACGGACAAGCGCTGCGGGTTATAGCCAACGTGTTAGAACGGTCACCCGAGCTTCCGGTCACTGTGAGGTTGACCGGTAACAGCCTGCATAGCACCGGCGGCAAGGTCGATTGGAACTGGCCTCGGGTGGTCGCCAGCGAGGACCATAACAGCCTGCTCCGCGAACCAATAGCGGTGAGGGTCAGTCCCTCGCCCGGTTTGAAGCCCCGACCGCAGACAGCATCCGAAGCCGGCAGAAAAGTCGGCTGACCTGGCGGGACAGGTAGAAGCGAGCAGAGATTGATGGTCGGATTCGGCGCGAGTGGCGGCTGGGTAGGGGGTGCGGGAGGCAATGAGCCTGTACAGCCTATCGCCGGCACCGGGGCTTCTGTCACGGTGGGGTTGCAAGGCAAGCAGAAGCGGGTCGGCTGATTGTTGCCGGCAAGCGGAATGCATGGGGCACAAGCGCCCGCTGGGCTTTCGCTGACTGGGCAGTTGAATGGCGGAATCGTCGTGCCCGGGCCGGCCTGCGAGCTCGGCTCTGATGAGTTGTCCGACCCGACCGCCAGATTTTGGCCAAGCGCCGACGTCACTTGTTGGCCCGGATGAGCGGCCGCGAGTCCGGTCGCTCGAATGGCCGGACTGGCGCTGAAGATCATGGCCAGAAGGACCGAGCCGAAGACGGAAGCCAGGAGACGGCCCAGTTTTCGAGCCATCATGCCCCTAGTTATATACCCCGAGCCACTTTTTGGTGGGCGCAGACAGCTCAGTGCAGCCGGAGCCTTAGAGTGGTTTCGCTTTGGTACGCAGGCCACTGGTCACGCTGCTGGCGCTGGTCACTGCGGTCACTCTCGCGCTGGCTGGTTGGCTGTGGTCGGTGTTGGTCACCGTCGCGCCGAGGGCACAGCCAGGTGATCTCGTGGCTCTCGCCAGCCACGCCACGCCAACGACAGGTTCGATCGCCTGGAAGCATCAACATGGAGCCCGGATCACCTTGCTTCTCCTGGCGAAAGGCGGCTCCGATGCTGAGGATTCGAACCTAACTGACACGATCCTGCTCCTCTCGGTTGGCGGAGCGGGGCGACCCGTCATCATCGCGTTACCACGCTGGCTGTCGGTCAGCATCCCGGCCCCCGCCCGCGGCGAAATCAGTGGCCAGCTGTACGCCGCCTACAAGATCGGCTCTCAGCGCGGGGATCCGCGTCTGAGCTCGCGTTGGCAGACATCCACCGGCGGCGGCGACCTTGCGGCAGCCACGGTTTCACAATTGACCGGCCGACCCACAGACGCATGGGTACTCATCGATATCGACGCCTTTCCGCCGCTGATCGACGCCTTGGGCGGCATCTGGGTCACCGTCCCTGCTCCACTCGATGACCCACACTATCCGGTCGACGATTCGGGGCGAACCATGCACATCCGCTTCGTCGCTGGTCTGCAGTGGATGAACGGCGAGCGGGCGCTGGAGTACGCCCGATCCCGTCTCAGTACGTCCGACACTGATCGCTCGAGCCGGCAGGAGGTGGTCCTGATCGCGATTTTGCATCGACTGACCTCGCTCCAGCTGAGTCCAGGCACGTTGCGGATCCCTGGCGTCTTCAGCAGCGGGGTCAGGACCAACCTGCTTCCGGCTGACATGCGCGAGATGTTCGGTCTGGTTTCGCGCCTGCAGCTAAAGGAAACCCGCCGAGTGACGATCGATGATTCCAACTTCCTCCGCAAAGAAGAAATCCCTGGCGGCTACCTTTTGCTGCCGCGAGACGGGTCATATGCGGCCTTGCGGACCTACCTCGCGGAAGAGCTTTCCGGCTAGGCGGGATGCTTCGGTCTGACGCACGCGTGCATTGACCAAGGGCCAATCCGGAGTTATAAACAGTGAGGCAGGCATCGAGGCTGCGTGCCTGGTGAGCAGCAGAGGACGCACGGGCGAGGCGTGCTTTGCAAAGGAGGAGCAGGTCCTGGCGGAGGAGGCCAGACGGATGACCGGTGTGCCTTCAATGGGTGAGGAGATTTGCTCATGACAAACCAGTCCCGGTGGAAACCAGCGGTAATCCTGTCTGGTGTGGTCTTGCTCATCGCCATCGGCGGCTATTCGGCGGTTGCGACCGTAAGCGCTCGGTCCGGTTCAGCCGCAAAAACATCGGCTTCAAAACAGCTCAATCCCAACAACAATCCGTTCTGCAGCCGGCTCGGCAACTCTATTCAGGCATCGCAAGGTGCGCAGATGTTCTGCTTCCCGCCACAGCCCATGGCGACAGCGCAGGCGGGAGTCAGGACCGCGCCTAGTGGAACTTCGTACGCTCCGAACGTGGATGCGGCCAATCCCCAGGAGGATGTGACCCCGTCGGGCGTGTCCGTTCAGGGACAGTCCGAAACCTCGATTGCAGCCGCGGGACCATATGTTGTTGAGGCTTGGAACGACGGCACGGGCTTCTTCGCTCCTTGCGGCGCGCCTCAAAACAAGGAAGAGCTGACCGGTTTCGGTTTCTCGACCGACGGCGGCAAGAGCTTCACGGACCTAGGCGGGCTGCCGAACAACAATTGCAATATGTCCAGGATCGAGGGCGATCCGAGCGTGGAAGCCTTCACGGTGGGCGGCTCGACATACTTCTACATCAGCAGCATCTTCATTCCGTTCAACATCCCTGAGAACGCGATGTCGCTGACCGCCTGCCAGGTGCAGGGTTCCGGATCTACGGCAACGCTTGGCTGCAGCCAGCCAATCGTGGCCGCGATCAGTTCGGATTGCCACTTCTTCTACGGCTTCACTTTCTGCAGCTTCCTGGACAAAGAGTTTCTGTCCATAGACCCGACTCGTAACAGGCTGTACATGTCCTATACAGAGTTTGGACCAAGCACCGGCTTCAGCGGCGTGGTGGAACTGGCGGTGTGTGATCTCAGCAATCCGGCAAATCCGACCTGCCACAACGGCAGTGCCGGATCCCAAGCACCTCCATACCTGGTGGTAGCTCCGGCCGACCCGTTCTTCTGCGAAAACGAGGGTGCGTACCCGGCCGTCGACACAGGAACCGGGGATGTTTACGTCGCTTACGAGCACAACTGGTTCTCTGGTCTGTTCGCCTGTGGTGGTGAAACGACCCAGAACGTAATGAACCGCATACCGTTCTCCTGCCTGACGCTGACCTTCACATCAGCGTGTCCAGGGCCGGCTGCCTCACAGGCAGTAAACATCACGTCAATGGAAGCCGCGTTCATTCCCGGCTACAACCGCTTCCCGATGAATGATTTCCCTCGCGTGGCGGTGAGCGGCCCGGCTGGGACGGTGAGCATGGTCTGGAACGATGCCCGTCTGAAACCCAGTGGTGACATCTTCATGCAGAGCTTCAATCTCGGCACCCTCACTCCGGTCCAAAGCCTACCCGTGCGGGTCAACAATCCCAGCAGCGGGAGCGGGTGGACGTTCCTGCCGGCCGTACGCAACGCCGATGGTCAGGGCAACCTCGCTGTGTCGTTCTACAGTCGGGCGACTCCTAACACCGCGCTGACAGACGTCTTCGCATCCATCCACGTTGATCCTCGGTTGACAAGCAACGTCAAGGCAAAGGGAACAAAGATCACCACCGGATCGAGTGACTGGAACGCCGTGTCGTCGATCATCATCCCGAACTTCGGTGACTACACCGACAACTACTTCGTCGGTGGAACGCTTTATGTGGCCTGGTCAGACGGACGTTTGGGAATCCCACAACCGTTTGAGGATCCGCTTGTAATTCACCACTCGTAGCGCTTATTTGCTCCACCCGGTGAGGACACGAAGACTCACCGGGTGGGGGTCTGTGACGGCCGGAGCGACCCGCCGTCGAGGGACCTATGGTCCTGTGTTGAAGGCAACGTGAACCGAGTCGTCCGAGGTCGGACACCTTATTCAACGGCGGCGTCATCCTGGCAACCGCCGGCAGCAATCTGGTCTATCACCTCGCTGGTGGTGCGAGTCCGCCGCGGCCCACCCGAAGGAAGTCGCACCCTGACCACCTGACCGCGGGCCGCGACCCCTGCATTGGTCTGATCCGGGCACTCGCCGTGTCACAGCAGCGTCACAGAATCGCGGAACCGGGAGGAACCCAGGGGACACGCAAGGAATGACGGAGCGGCGAAACAAGTACAGCAGGACACTGGAGGATCCGCTGGGATACGAAAGACACGGCATGACGTCGGTTCGGGACCGTGAGGCCCCGGGTTCAAATCCCGGGCCCCCGACCATTTTCGTATTCAAAATCGGCGATTCCGGAGGTTGTCCGGAGTCGGCGGATCAGTTTCCGGAAAGCTTCGAGGGTCGGGATGGCCGAGGCTGACGCTGCCGAGGCCGACGTCAACCATCCTGCGCAGGATGTCGTGGGCAGGGCCAGCGCCGAAGAACTCCCACCCGCAGCACCGCGGGCAAATAGCCGTGATTACAGAGGCCGCTGGGTGAGGACCACTACCGAAATGGCTGCGAGACAAGTTCCAGCCGCTGCATTGTCGCCTCGGAGAGACTCAGGCCAACCGCCTTCGTCGTCTCCACCAACTGCTCGGGCCTGGAGGCGCCGATGATGGGTGCAGTCACGTCCGGCTGCGCCAGCAGCCAGGCCACCGCAAGCTGAGCGGGCGTGCAGCCGTCCTCGCGGGCAAGCTCCACCACCGCGTCTGCCACGTCGAACATGCGGTCATTCCAATAGCGGCCCTGGTACATCCTGCCGTAGTCGCCCTGGGCGAAGCGGGACTCCGCGGGCGGCTCTTCGCCGCGCCTGTACTTCCCGGTCAGCACGCCGGCGCCGAGTGGGTTGTACGGCACGACGCCCATGCCCGAAGCCCGCGCCAGCGGCAGCAGGTCGCGCTCGTACGATCGGTTGAGTAGGTTGTAGCGAGGCTGCAAAACGGTGATGCGTGCGAGGTTGGATTCCGCGATCGCCTCCATCGCCATCGCCACCTGCCAGGCCTCAAAGTTCGAGACGCCGAGGTAAATGACCTTGCCGTCCTGTACAAGGCGGTCGAGGGCCTCGAGGGTCTCCTCCATAGGCGCATCGAGGTCCGAGTGATGTAGGTAATACAAGTCGACGCGATCAGTCTTAAGACGTCGCAGGCTGGCCTCGCAAGCTTCGATCACATGCTTGCGGCCACCCCCGGAGTCGTTGCGGCCCGGGCCGACGCGGTTGACGCACTTAGTCGCCAATACGAAGCGCTCGCGCTTGCCCTGGAGCCAGGCGCCGACGATCTCTTCAGTGCGACCCCAGGTCTCTGGCGAGGCCGGGACGGGGTAGACATCGGCGACGTCGAGGAAGTCGATCCCCAGCTCCGCGGCCATGTTCATGATCGCGAACGCCTCCGACTGGTCGCGTTGGCTGCCGAAGATCATCGTGCCCAGGCAGAGTCTGCTCACCTGCAGCCCGCTACGGCCCACACGGACGCCCTCCATTACCGGTGTTCAGAGTAGCGCCGCGGGGACCATTAATTAGGGTGGGAGCGACGCAGAGCTACGCGAAGAGCCGGTCCTGCTCCTGTCGGAGCTCGTACAGGAACCCCGACCGCTCGGTCTCGACGTCGTCCCAGCTGAGGGCCTGGTCCCTCGCCACGGGTCGCGTCAGCTGTCCGCGGTAGGCAAACCCGAACGGCAGCAGGCGCTGGTTCTTCGCCACCCGGTGGCGCTCGGAAAGCCCATATACCGTGTAGCCGCCGGCGCCGTCCAGCTCGTCGCCCGGCTTCAGGTCACGCTTGGCGACGGCGATCAGCTCGGCAACCATCCCGCCGCGCAGGTCACCGGTCGGCCGGCCCTGTATCACAGCTCGTGCTATTGACATCGGCACCTCAACGCAGGCCAGGTGATAAGGGCGAAACAGACCCCAGTTGGGACCCCATTGCTGGGCCGTGCCGCCGAACCCTGGCTCAAACATCGAACCCATGGACGAGCGAACCCCAGCGTGGTTGGAAGTGACCACGACGAAGATGCCTGGAAAGACTTTGTCCTCGTGCACGTAGCGGCCGCCGGGGTCGATGGCGTTGGCCATCTCGACCACCCCTTTCGAGCGCAGGATGCCGCCGTCTTTCTCCAGGCTGAAGACGCGGCCAAGATCCTGCCAGCGGGAGTAAGGCTCGTGCATGCCGCGGACCTCGGGCGGCATTCGTAAGACGTTTGAAACCGCCGCCATCTCCGTTTGCGACTTCGTTCCGTCGCGAAACGAGCAGTACATCTTGGGGTTGTTCCGGTTGAGCTCCGCCTGCTCTCGGTACGTATCGGCGGTGGCGTGGTGGTCATCTGGGAAGAGCACAGTCCCACGGCCGGCGCACACGACCTCGAACCCTAGCGTTTGCGCCCACTCGGCGAGCTCGAAGATTGCGCCAGGCTGGTCGCCCGCTGCCAGCGTGTAGACGACGCCGGCGCGCCGCGCGCGTTCGGCCAGGATCGGTCCCACGACAACGTCCGCCTCCACGTTGAGCATCACCACGTGGCGGCGATTCTCGATGGCATCAGCCGCCACCCTCGCCCCCACCTCGGGCAGCCCGGTCGCCTCCACCAACGCGTCAAGCTCCAGCTGCGGCATCAGGTTGGCGTCGGCCGTAGCAACTGGCCGCCCGCGGCGCAGAGCATCCTGGGCGGAGCCCAGCTCATCGGTCACCAATGGGTCGGAGCCGTTCTCGCGCAGGCAGGATTCGGCGCGACCAAGGTCTACGTCGGCGGCCGCCATCACCCGCATCCCCGGCATGGTCGCGACCTGGTCGACTACACCCCGGCCCATGCGGCCGATGCCGACCACGCCCACGCGGATTGGTTCGGTGCGGCCGCGCAGCTCGGCCAGGTACATCAGCGGGCTCTGTGTGCGCCGGCACGCTCGATCACGATTAGGCCGGCAACCGGAACCGGAGTTAAGATGGGCCTCTCCAGGCTTCCCACCATTGCATCAGTACAAGGGGGGTTCCTGTCATGTCGCAAGGAAAGAAAAAGGCCAAGTCCGGCTGGTCGCGCCGGAAATTCCTGCGTACAGCCGGGGTGGCCGCGGTTACCATCGCCTTCCCCGAGATAATCATCTCCTGCGGCCCCCAGTCTAGTGGGACCCCGACGGCCGCCGTCCCCAAGCCGCGCAAGGGCGCCTCGATTCGGCTGCTGCAATGGACCAGCTTCGTCAAGCAAGCCGACGCCGAGTTCAAACGCCAGGCTGCCGAATGGGGTGCCGCCAACGGCGTGACGGTTGCGATCGAGACCGTCACCGGCGACCAGCTGCAGCCCAAGACCGCCGCCGCGGTCGAAGCAAATTCTGGTCCCGACATCATCCAGATGCAGTACGGATGGCCGCATCTCTATACCAACTCCTGCGTTGACGTCACCAACGACGTCAACACACTGATCGGCAAGCTGGGTAAGCCTGACCCCGTAAACGAGGCCTATTGCAAAGTAGACGGCGTCTGGCGAGCGATGCCCTACACGATCGTGCCCAACGCCTGGAGCTACCGTACCGACTACTTCACGCAGGCAGGCGTCACCAGCTTCCCCGCAACCTGGGATGAGCTCACCATCGCGGCCGGCAAGCTGAAAACGACTGGCAAGCCGATCTCACAGACCGACGGCCATGCCTACGGTGACTCCCTGACTATGTGGAACCCGGTGCTCTGGGGCTTCGGCGGCAAGGAAGTCAACGCCGACGGCAAGACGGTCGCCATCAACTCCCAGGAGACGCGGAACGCAATCAAATGGGCACAGGGGGCCGTCAAGGCCGGCTTCGTCGTTCACCCCGAGTGGCTCGACCCGGACAACAACCAGGCCTACCACGCCAACCGCATCAGCGGAACGCTGAACGGGGCGAGCATCTACATCCGGGAGAAGGTCGAGTTCCACCACTACACGGACGTGACCAACAACGCGCCGATGCCGGGCGGTCCCAAGGGCACTTTTGCCATGAACCTGATCTTCAACCACGCGGTAATGAAGTGGTCGCCGGATGCGGAGACCGCCAGGGCGATGCTTCTCTATCTAATGGATAAAGACCAATACATGAAGTGGACGACGATCGCGGGCGGTTACAACGCCGGCCCATTCGACGCGTTTCATAACGATCCCGTATTCGCCAGCGACCCCAAGCTCAAGGCTTTTCAGGACGTGGTGGCGCCGGGCAAGTGGCCAGGCTGGCCGGCATTGCCAAGCAAGAAGACGGCGCAGGCGCAAACGCAGTTCATCGTCGCCGACATGTTCGCCAAGGCGCTCGCGAACGGCGGCACGGGTGACATCCAGGCCGCGATCACAGCGGCGGAAACGTCGCTGAAGGCGATCTTCGAGCGGCCCTGAGGGCAGTTGGCCTGGGCGAATAGAGATGGGGACCGCGACGCGGGCTGACGCGGTCCCAGTCTGGCAGCGTCGAGTGCGGATCTATGACCGCGAGGCGCCGCTCGGGTATCTCCTGCTCGTACCAACCCTTTTCGTTCTGGCCATCTTTCTGCTGTACCCCTTCCTTTTCGGGATCTGGTTGTCGATTACGGACTCCGAGCTCGGGAACGTCGGCAAGTTCATCGGTCTCGAGAACTACCGCTTCGAGTTTCGCAACACCGACGGCGTGTTCTACGGAGCCGTCATAAACACCTTCCTCTACACAGGGGTCACGACCGTATTCAAGCTCAGCCTCGGGCTGGTCATGGCGCTGTTGCTAAACCAGGTCTTCCCGTTCCGACGCTTCGTGCGGGCGGCTCTGCTTCTTCCCTACATCATCCCGACCGTGCTGAGCTACGAGGCCTGGAGGTGGATGTTCGACCCTACGTTCAGCGTCATCAACTGGCTCTTGGTGAACACGCACCTGGTGCACTATCCAGGACCCAACTGGCTCGGCGTGCCCGCCAACGCCATGGCGGCGCTGATGGTGGTGAACGTCTGGCGGGGCACGCCCTTTTACGCCATCTCGTTCCTGGCCGGCATGCAGGTCATCCCGGTCGACCTTTACGAAGCGGCTCGGGTGGACGGCGCCAGCCGCTGGCAGCAATTCACCAACATCACGCTTCCACTGCTGCGGCCAGTGCTGCTGGTGGTTCTGCTTCTCTCTACCATCCTGACCTTTGCAGACTTCCAGGGGCCGTTCGTGCTCACCAACGGGGCGCCTTACAACAGCACCCAGCTGCTTTCCATCTGGGCCTACCAGTGGGGCATCCCGGGGGGCGCCATCGGCTTGGGTGCAGCCATCTCGCTGGTGCTCTTCCCGCTGCTCACCATCGTGGTCGCCGTCGTCCTCTTCATGCTCCGAAGGCCCGAGTAGATGGCCATGCAAAGCAGCACCCGGTCTAGCCAGCCAGGGGTGTTACGGCCCAGAGTCCGCAAGCCGGGGAGCGGCCGCGTCATCGGCGACAAATTTGTCGGCCGCGCGATCCGCATCTACATTCCATTGCTCGCCTTCCTGGCAGTGACGCTGTTCCCCTTCTACTGGATGGCGGTCACATCGTTCAAGTCGGCCTCCGAGCTGTTCGATTTCTCGGTCAGCCCGCTATGGGTCCGGGATCCGACCCTTGCCTGGTACCAGCACCTCTTCACCCAGACGAACTTTCCGCACTGGGCGTTCAACACCGCGGTGGTGGCGATCGTCTCCACCCTCATCTCGCTCTTCTGCAGCGTTCTCGCAGGCTACTCGCTCGCACGCCTGCGCTACCGCGGCGCTGACTCCATCGGCTGGGGAATTTTCGTGACCTATCTGGTGCCGCCCACGCTTCTCTTCCTGCCGCTGACTTTCGTCATCCGAGAGCTGCACCTCTTCAACAACCTGTGGGCCCTGATCCTCACGTATCCCACCTTCCTGATCCCCTTCTGCACCTGGATGCTCATGGGCTTCTTCAAAGGCATACCGCGCGAGCTGGAGGAAGCGGCCCTGGTAGATGGCGCAACCCGCATCCAGGCCATGCTGCGGATCGCGATCCCGCTGGCGGTCCCGGGCATACTGGCCGCCGCGCTCTTTGCCTTCACCCTCTCGTGGAACGAATTCCTCTACTCGTTGATCTTCATTAACGACAGCCTGGTCAAGACCATCCCGGTCGGCGTTACGCAAGAGCTCATCCACGGTGACGAGTTCTTTTGGGGCGAGCTGATGGCCGCTGCGCTTCTCGGCTCCGTCCCGGTCGCCGTGCTGTATTCCTTCTTCGTCGACTACTTCGTCGCCGGCATGACCGCCGGCGCCGTCAAAGGCTGAGGACCGAGGTATCTCGTCCGTCATTCGCCCTAGACGACTTGTAGTTTCGGCGCTCCTGCTGGCGCCGGCCTTCGTCTTCGTCATTGGGGTGATCGCGTATCCGCTCGGCCTGGCGGTCTGGTTTAGTCTCACCGACGCCCAGGGCAGCGTCACCGCCTGAGCCGAGCGCCCAGCCTGACTCCGTTGACCACATGGAATGGCTCCTCGCCGTCCAACACCCGGGTTAGGTTGTCGCGCACCATTTCCAGCGCCCGCGCCTCCGCCTCAGCGGTGTAGCCGGCAACGTGGGGTGAGAAGAAGACATTCTCCATCCGCCGAAGCGGATTCTCGGACGGCGTCGGTTCCTGCTCGAAGACGTCCAGGCCGGCGCCACCAAGGTGCCCCGCCGCCAGGGCGGCGACGAGTGCCTCCTCATCCACCACCGGCCCGCGCGAGGCGTTGATCAGGAAGGCGCCTTTCCTCATACGCTTGAGCGCCCCCGAGTCGATCATGTGGTGGGTCGTTTGGTCCAGGGGCACATGCACGCAGACCACGTCGGCCTGCTCGATCAACTCGGCGAAGTTGACCCGTTCCACGCCGGCAAAATTCTTGTCCACGATGTCCGTGTAGAGCACGCGGGGGCCGAAGGCCAGCAGTCGAGTCGCCAGGGCGGAGCCAACGTTGCCCAGGCCAACGATGCCGACCGTGAGCGCGGCCAGTTCGTGGCCCATCATCTCGGGTTTGGGCCAACCGCCGTCCCGCATCCGCCGGTCGCCCCAGGAGCCCCGGCGGAGCAGGTTCAGAATGGCCATGACCGTCCAGTCGGCGACGCCGTCTCGGTTGTAGCCGGCGGAGTTGGCGACTGCGATGTCGAATTCCGCAGCCGCGCGGTGGTCGATGACGTCGAAACCGACCGCGGGCATGTGGATCAGCAGGCAGCTGGTCATCCGCTCCAGGACCTCGCGGGGCAGGCGGTGCTTGTGCCGCTTGTCGGCGATGACGAGCTCGGCCAGCGAGCACTCACTGAGCACGGTCTCTGGCGCGGGCGGATCAGGGACGGTCACCACGTCCACCGGCTGCCGGCCGGCGAAGAGGCCCTCGACCTGTTCCTTGGTGTAGGGGGACAAGCAGACGACGCGCGCGGCCACCGGCGGTCAGGCTATCACGCAGCGGCGTACCCTCGCGGCGAGACAACGCTAGGAGGAGATGAGCATGGGTTCGTTGACCAAGGTGGGCGTCGTCACCGGCGGCGGCACCGGAATCGGGAGGGCTGTAGCCCTTGCCCTTGCGAGTGAGGGGTATTCGGTCGTTGTGGCCGGCCGCCGACGGGAACCTTTGGACGCGACGACGGCGGAGGGGTCCAAACTGGGCGCGCGAGTGCTCGGCGTTCCCACTGATGTCGGTGACCCGCAGTCCGTCAAGGCTCTGTTCGCGAAGACGACGGAGATGTTCGGGCGGTTGGATCTCCTTTTCAACAATGCAGGCTCTGGTGCTCCACCGCTACCGCTTGAAGACCTTACATACGAGCAATGGAGCTCGGTCGTCGACGCAAATCTTACTGGCGCGTTTCTCTGTACCCAGGAGGCGATCAAGGTCATGAAGAGCCAGCAGCCTCGCGGTGGACGGATAGTCAACAATGGCTCCATTTCTGCCCACGCACCAAGGCCGAACTCTGCTCCGTACACGGCGACGAAGCACGCGATCACGGGCTTGACGAAGTCAACATCTCTAGATTGCCGTAAGTACGACATTGCCTGTGGCCAGATAGACATCGGCAACGCCGCCACCGAAATGACGCGGAGCATGGTCGAGGGCGTCCTGCAAGCGAACGGGGATCTCGAGGTCGAGCCACGAATTGGCGTCGAGCATGTCGCACGCGCGGTCCTGTACATGGCCAGCCTCCCACTCGATACCAACGTTCAGTTCATGACCGTGATGGCGACGAAAATGCCATTCGTGGGTCGGGGATGACAAAGCGATTCCAAGACAACGATTCGCGAACCACATGTCCGATTCACTCTTTGACGCTGACGCGCGGTCCAAATGAACTGAAGCGCCGCTAAAACGATCTCGGTGGACAAAAACCCTTAGAGTTCGGGACCGTGAGGCCCCGGGTTCAAATCCCGGGCCCCCGACCAGATTTTGCGTTCGGATTCGCCTTCTACGCGAAAGCTAACGTGATACCGACCACCAGCCAGCCTGTCGATGCGTGTCCCCTGCGGTAGAGCGCGCACGTGGCGGGCGCGGTCAGGGTGCCCGCGAACCGGCGCATGACGTCCCCGAGACCGGATCGTGGAGCATACGGGCTACCAGATATCTCAGCCGATACAAAGCATCCCTCCCGCCGGCCGTCGCGCAACAGTCCTCAAAAATGCCAGCAGCCCCCGGCTTCGGCTATCGGACCAGGGCTTCCGGGCCCTCATGGTCCACATCGACGCCTCCTCTTCTGTGGTGCTGGCGTGGCGGGCCTGGCTGTGCGTACCTGCATTTAGCCTGGGCGACGCGCAACGATGAGCATGGGCTTGCGGTTCTTCAATATCGGGCCAACGCCGCGCGCCTCTGCCTCGAGCCGGGCGGCTGCCGCACCGCCGACCTCGGCGCGGATCGCGTCGAGGTGTTCTAGCCACAGCTGGTACATGCGCCCCACCTGTTTGGCCTGGTGGGGCACCACCTCCTTATTTTCCAGCTGGAGTCCGGCAGCTTCGAGCAGGGGCGCCCAGTCGGGGACGTGGAAAGGTTGCGTAGGTGTCTGTACCTCGGGGGCGGTGAAGACGTAGTGGCCCGCCGGTCGGAGCAGCCGATGCACTTCGCGGAGCGCGGCGATCCGGTCGGCGGCGAAGAAGATCGAGTCCAGACACAGAACCGCATCCGCGGACCCGTCAGGCAGGCCGGAGGCTGCCAGATCGCCCACCATGAAGCGCGCCCGGTCGGCCGGGACGAAATGAGAAGCGCGAGCGGTGGCCGTCTCGACGCCGACGGGTGACCAGTCGATGCCAATCAAGTCCGCGCCGGTTGCGCGGGCAAGCCAGAGACCCGGACCGCCTCGGCCGCAGGCGAGATCAACCAGCAGGTGCCCCGGTCCGACTCGCAGCCCGGACACGCAGCGGCCCAACACCCAAAAGGTCGTCATTCCCCAGGGCTGCACTTCTGAGGGATAGTCCTCGCCATACGCCTGTGCCGCCAGCCGCCAGACCAGTTCGCTGTGCGCGGTGGCACCGTGCGCTTGATCGAAAGTCGCCGGTGAGATCGGCCTGGGCGGCAGGCCGCTGAACGCCCCTGGAAGCGAGTCGTCATCCATCAGGCCTGGACTATACGTCCGGCGATGCATTGCCCCGATCGCGAAGTCAGCCGGCGTAGCCAAGGGTCGCCGCGCGCGTTGAAGATGGTCGCGGTAGGCCTTGACGAGGATGAGGACGCCTCCTGCGGGTTCGATGCGAGATCATAATCCCACCACCCCGAGTGGCGAAGCGCTGTTCACTTCCCTTGGTGGTCACTTCATCTTAAGCATCGGGTCGAGGGACTCAACCTGGAGGATCACGTTCACGCGACTCACGCCCTCGTTACGTTAGGAGACGGCCTCTAACCAAAAAGGAGCATGGAGTGGGGGCGAAACCCGGCGACGAAGCGCGCTGGCGGAAGTTCATGGCCGCCACGATCGGCCAACCGCCTTGGCCAGCGCTCGTCCGCGCCGCGGATATGTTCAAAACGCCCGGAGAGGCTCTGGATGTCGGTGCGGGCGCGGGACGTGACACGGCGTACCTGCTGAGCCGGGGATGGCGGGTGACGGCTCTCGACTCCTCGCCATCTGCCGCAGAAGCGCTTAGCCGCCTGGCACACAGCAATCTGCGGGTCGTGGTCGCGGCTGCGCAAGATTTCGCTCCGTCTATCTACGACCTGGTCAACGCCCAGTTCTCGCTGCCGTTCATCCCACACGAGCATTTCGAAGCGACGGTCCGGCGTCTCCGTGACTCGTTACGGGGAGGCGGCGTCGTGGCGGCGACGTTCTTCGGAAAGCGCGATGCGTGGAATGTGCCCGAGAACAACCTGAGCTTCAGTACTCGGGCCGACGTCGAGCACATGTTCAGCGGCCTGGATCTAATCGAGCTGACCGAGGTCGAAGAAGATGGACATACCGCGGACGGCTCGCCCAAGCACTGGCACGTTTTTCATCTGGTCGCGCGACACCGTGTGGACCAGCCCCGCCGCTGAGCCGGGAGTTGCGAATCAAGAAACTTGGTTCAGCGATCGGTTACGCGCTCGATCACCCGTGCAAGTTCGATCTGGCCACTTGGCTGAACAAACTGCAGAACTACTGCAGTAATAAACCACCTCTGTCACATAAGCTCCGCCGCACGGATTAGCCGAATTCGGAAAATTGGTCGGGTGCGAGCCAGCGCAGGGTAGCCGCCTTCCTCATCTGTGTTCTTTGGAAAATTGTGACGCGGCTGTGACCCGCCCTGGGAGTTAAGCGGGCCGCTCGGCATTTCCGCCAATTCAGCTCAAAAGTGAGGCTCCCGACAACGCGGTCGGTGGCCGGGTCGATCCGGGTCACCCGGGTTATCAGCCGCACTTGCTTTAGTCAGGCTTGACCTTAAAAAGGAGTCCATCGACCTCGTCTGTAACCCAGACGAACCCGTACGCGACGGTGGCGGCGAAGCCCGGGCCCGGAAGTCTGAGTCGACCGACGACTCTGTGCGTAGTGACATTGATGCGTCCGAGAGAATTGTCGGTCGTCGCGTACCAGACCGAGTCTCCCCCTAATGCGATCGCTGGGGAGTTGCCACTGGCATTGCTCACTTCGGCAACTGCGTTGGTGGCCGGATCGATGCGTGTGACACCGGGACCGGCGACGCATCCGCCGGCGACCCAGATGCCTTGGTCGTCGGCGACTATTTCGCGGCACGCACCCCTGTCCGGGATGGTGGCGACGATGGTGTCGGTGCTCGGATTAATACGAACGACGGCGTGGGTGTTCTGGACGCCGACCCAGATCGAACCTGCACCAGCAGCCATCGAGGTCGGCCCGGCATCTGGCTCATCGCCGACGGGGATGAGGTCGACGACCTGCATCTTGGCGGGGTCGATCTTCGCCACGGAACCGGTCGGATCGCCATTGTGGTTTGCGACCCAGACGTAACCGTCGAAGACTGTGATTCCCAAGGCTCCACGCTCGCCGGAAGTGAGGCTCCCGACGACGCGGTCGGTGGCCTGGTCGATCCGGGTCACCCGGTTGCCAGGGGCGCTGGTCACCCAGATCGAATCTGCTCCGACGGCCAGGATCGCCGCGGGATCCGGCAACGTGATGACGGCGGTGACGGCGTCCGTCGTCGGATCGATCCTGGCAACAGTGCGGCCCGGGCCGCTAGAGATCCAGATCGAGCCGAAGCCGGCTACAACGTCGTGGGCTGACGGCCGGACAAGCGTCGCAACCAGGGTCCCCGCAGGAGGTAGCTCTGTGCCGGCCTTCGAATATTGTTCGCAGCAAGGGCGGCGAGAACCGCCAAGAGCGCGAACAGGACGACACCGCCGACACCGATGAACAGCTTTCGCGAGTTCACGCGCCGAGGCTACTCCATGGTGATCACCATGTAGTAGTTCATGTAGTAATTTGGGCGATCTCGGTGGCTGAAACCGACTGTAGATCGCACTTTGAGTTTCAGAAATGAACCCAAAACCCTCGAAAACGGGCCTCGGTGGACGAGACCGCGTAGATTTCGGGACCGTGAGGCCCCGGGTTCAAATCCCGGGCCCCCGACTTTTTCAGACCAAAGGTATTTGAACTGTCGGGGAAGGTGCTCCGATTGTGCCTAGTGGTCCTCTTGTGGAGCGGTCCCTGTGTCTGACGACTGCTTGAGGTGAAGCCGACCGGAGACGATGAGAATCAGAGCGACGACGGTGATTAGAGCGAGGTAGAGCGCCAACTGTAGCGTGGTTCCGGTGACCTGCGGCAAAACCGGCAGGAAGACGTCGCCGGCGTTGAACGAGGAATGCAGGATCGAGACCATAAGCAGGCTGCCGCCAGTGCCGTTGAAGATCCACGTGAAGAGAATCGAAGTCGAGACCGTGCCGGCCAAAAAGAGAGGGAAGGAGATGCCGCTCTGCACCGCCTGTAGGTAAAAGAAGTCTGGCAAGTGCCAAAGACCCCAGAGGAAGCCCACGACAATGCTTGCCAAAAGCGGGCCCCAGCTTCGTTGCAATCGCGGTAGCGCGAACCCCCGCCACCCGGTCTCCTCGGGGATGGTGGTGACAATCGAGAAAACCAGGAAGGGCAGAAACAGAAGCCATGGGCTCAGGTTCCGGGGAAACTCGGGAAAGACATCGTGGATGTAGCTGGCGTTCAGATCGGGCCGGTGGCCAGTCATGACGAAGCCAAGAACCACTGCAACGAGTGCGATCAGCGGGAAACCGAGCAGGACAACCGCGTACCAACGTGGCACCACTCGCCACGCCACAAGTGATCGGAGAAGGCGCTTGAGGTCGGCTGTGCCACCATCCCTCCACGACATCAGCACTGCAGCCAGCATCGGGGCCAGTGGCGAGAGGAAGCCTACCGCCCCAGGCAGCTGTACGTTGATGAGGCTGCGGCTGGCGGCGGCTTGGGGGATCACGATCGACCAGGACACCGCGAAAGCTAGGAGGTAGAACACTGCGACCGAACGCATGGAACGGTCCCGACTTCGCACCTGCAGAACTTTCGCACGGCCACGAGCCCATGCGGTGAATCCGAACGGGGTTCCACGAAGAGGAAGGATGACGAGAACGACCGACATTGATAGCTGATCCGGCGACATCCGCACAGTCACTCATTTGGGCCCGCAGCGGTTACGTGTGCCTCGTGGGTGCCTGTCGGATCAGCTGGCAGGGGCATGATCGGCGCCGTCGCCATAGGCTCGGATAAGTTCCGATCCCCTAACGGCCACGGGATCCTTGGGTGGCCCGAGCCCGCGCCGATCTGAGGTCGGGTATTCAGCGCCTGGTCTCGTACCTGGTCAGGAGCACGCCGTCGGGAAACGTCCGGGTCTCCACCAGGTTCAGGTTCACCCAGTTGTCCAGGGCCGTGAAGAATGGCGTGCCGCCGCCCACCAGGACCGGGTGGGTGACGATCGCGTACTCGTCGATCAGCCCGGCCCGCATGGCCGCCGCGGCGAGGGTGGCGCCGCCGACGTCCATGGGACCGCCATCCTCAGTCTTGAGCCGGGTGATCT
>WNGK01014365.1_pt1 | contig 18984 bp, 14 predicted proteins | sample 5400601 | NCBI WGS metagenome assembly WNGK01 (sample SAMN13153376, study PRJNA577476) | soil metagenome | isolation source: 60 cm soil or saprolite under Garry oak tree replicate 1 | place: USA:California | collected 2016-06-15
CTCTACGCGAACGCCATGTCATGATTTGGAGAAACAGCCCTGCTGCGCGTAAGGTGATGGGCATCAGACCAATCCGGAGATCCCCAGTGACGAACCCGAGCCTCGCGCCAGCAAGGCAGCAAACACTTACCAACCCCGCCCAGACCTCGGTCAAGCGCCTGTTGTCGCTCGACGTGTTGCGGGGCATCACCATCGCCTTCATGATCATGGTCAACAACAACGGAGGCAGCGGCTCGTGGCACTTCATGAACCACGCTGCCTGGATCGGCCTCACCCCAACCGACCTCGTCTTTCCCACCTTTGTCTTTGTCGTCGGCGTCTCCATCGTCTTCGCATTCGAATCGCGCCTCGCTCGCGGCGCAACCCGAACCCAGCTGGCCTGGCATACCCTCCAGCGCGCAGTAGTCCTCATCCTCCTCGGCATCGTGGTCAACGGATTCCCGTTCTTCGCCCTCGACCATCTCCGCTTCTACGGAGTACTCCAGCGCATCGGCGTCTGCTACCTGGTGGTCGGCCTCTTGTACCTCTGGGACCGCGGCATGCCCAGCAAAATTGCAGTACTGGTCGCTTGCCTCGTGGGCTACTGGATCCTGGTGCGATGGGTTTCCGTGCCCGGCGCCGGCATGCCCGGCCGCGACATCCCTTTCCTCGACAGGGACCTCAACATCGTTGCATGGATCGACCGCCACCTCATGCCCGGCCACCTCTATGAGGAGTGGACCACGCACAACACGCGCGATCCCGAAGGCCTGCTCAGCGACATCCCTGCCATCGGCACGGCGCTGCTCGGCCTGCTCACCGGCCTCTGGCTGCGCTCGCAGCGATCCGTCAAGGCCAAGGCCCTCGGCCTCGTCGCAGGCTGCGTCAGCTTGCTCGCCATCGGCTACTTCTGGTCCATCTGGTTCCCGCTCAACAAAAAGATGTGGACCAGTTCCTACGTGCTGGTTGCAGCCGGCTACTCGCTGGCCCTGTTTGCGCTGGCTTTCTGGGCGATCGAACTCCGCGGCTGGCGTAAAGGATGGACACGGCCATGGCTGGTCTTCGGCTCCAATGCCATCGTTGCCTACATGTTCAGCGAACTGCTCCCGGGTGTGATGGGGCTGATCAGGATTCCCAGCGGCAATGGAACCGTGCCCTTGCACCAGTACCTGTTCACGCACGTCTTCGCTCACATTCCCAACCCCGGTTGGGCCGCCTTTGCGTGGTCCGTATCGTTCACCGCGGTTTGCTTCATTCCGGTTTGGGTCTTGTATCGCATGAAGATCTTTGTGAAAGTGTAAGAAAACCATGTTCCAAAACATAAGACTCGCGACAAGAAGCCTCGCCGCATGTGTGGCTCTGGCAAGCGCAGCAATCCTGGCACATCCTCAATCCCCGGTTCGGCAGATTCCCGTGCAACCACCGCCCATGGGGTGGTCCTCCTGGAACAGCTTCTCCAACTCCGTGAACGCCCAGATCGTCATGGATCAGGCCAAGGCCCTGGCCACCAGCGGCCTGCAGAAGGCCGGCTACGAGTACGTCAACATCGATGAGGGATGGTGGATCGGCAAGCGCGACGCCGACGGAAACATTGTGGTCAATGACAACGCCTGGCCCCCCATCGGCCTCAATGACAAGCCCGGCGACATGAGCAGCATCGTGCATTTCATCCACAACCTGGGCCTCAAGGCGGGCATCTACACCGACGCCGGCAGGGACGGATGCAGCATGACCCCCGACCTCGGCCCCGCGTTTCGCGACGTCGGCAGCGAAGGCCATTACGAACAGGACTTCCTCCTTTTCGCAAAATGGGGATTCGACTACGTCAAGGTGGATTGGTGTGGCGGCGACAAGGAGAAGCTCGACCCCGCCGTGCAGTACGCCGAGATCGCCCGCGCCATCGCGCACGCCGAGAGAGCCACCGGCCACCGGCTCTATTTCTCCATCTGCAACTGGGGCAACCAGAGCCCCTGGACCTGGGCGCCGCACATCGGCGATGTGTCCTCAGATATCTGGCGAACCAGCGGCGACATCGTCGATCCCATCGTGGCCTCCGGCACGCACGCTGATCGCAAGGCCAACTTCGACAAGATGCTCGCCAACTTCGACCAGGGCATTCATCCCGAAGCCCAGCACACCGGCGCCTATAACGATCCCGACATGATGGTCATCGGGATGCCCGGCCTCACTGACAAGCAGAATCGCGTGCACATGAGCCTCTGGGCCATCTCCGGCGCACCGCTGATCGTTGGTGCGGACCTCACCAAGCTCACCGCCGCCACCATCGACATGCTTACCAACGCTGAAGTGCTGGCCATCGACCAGGATTCAGCGGGCCTCCAGGCCGTCAAGGTCGCCGAGCCCTATAAGGGCGTCCAGGTCTGGTCGAAGCCGCTCGGACATTCTGGGGGCCGCGCCGTCCTGCTGCTCAACCGGAACGAAGCCGAACACGACATCGAAGTGCACGCCGCGGACCTCGGTCTTGCGGACGAGGGAAAGATGACCTCGCGCGATGTCTGGTCGCGATCGGAACTGGGCACATTCAACAAATCCTTCGCCGTGCACGTCAAGGGAGGCGACTCCGTTTTGCTGGTGGTGAACGGCGCCGATCTTCCGTCCACACAGTTCAAGCCCGACGGCCTCGCGCCCGGCCGGCCGCTCTGCCATGGCTGCGACGTCCATTTCAGCAAGGTCGGCGCCCACGCCGATTGGGTGCGCATGCGCATTACCTACGCCAATCCCGACAAGGCCCCGCGCTTCGCCGAGTTCCGCGTCAACGGCCAGAATGCCACCCGTATCGCCTTCCCGCCCACCGGCCTGACGCCCGGAGCCATCACCATCCAGTCGCTCTTCGACCGCAAGGGACCGAACAATGTGCTGAACTTCTCTCCCGACCGCGATGCCATGCCGTCCATCACCTCAATCGACGTTGAGTGAGCGCGCTGGCTGGCTATATTTGTGCTCGGTCAGTGTACCGCCATCAAAAAAGGCTCATCATACGATCTGCACACCTTCGGGCCTGAAGGGCGTCTTCGTCACAAGAGGTGTTTTCCCCTCCAAGAGATCGAACATGAGCCTTGCGCAATCCACTGGCTTCCCCATCCCATCTACCGCAAAGGATGAGTCTTTGCCCGCACGTGCCCGCGCACGCGCCGTAATCGACCTCATCGTCGCTTACGGCCTGATTCTCGCCACCATCTGGACTCCCAGGCCGCAACAGCAGTGGTTCTATATGGCCGCCACCGCGTGGGTCATCGTGTCCACCTGGCGGTCCTTCCCCGGCTGGAATGCGCTTGGGTTCCGCGCGTCCGGTTTCTGGCAGTCGGCCTGGGTCATCGGCGCGGCTGGTCTCTTCGCCGTCGCCACCGTAACCGCCGCGATCCGGCTGCACACGCTGCGCGGGCCTCTCGCCGGCCGAGGATGGATCATGACCTTCGGCGGCTATGTGGTGTGGTCGTTCGCACAGCAGTTCCTTCTGCAGAGCTACTTTCTCTACCGCTTCCGGCGATTGATTTCCAACGAAAAATTGGCAGCCGTTGCAGCCGCTGGGATCTTTGCCGCAGCCCACTTGCCCAACCCCATCCTGACGCCCATCACCTTGCTCTGGGGGCTGTGCGCCTGCTTCGTCTTTCTGCGCTACCGCAACATCTACCCGCTAGCCGTGACCCATGCCATCCTGGGCATCTGCGTCGCCATCACAGTACCCGGCCCCGTGGTGCACAACATGCGCGTCGGCCTTGGATACCTTCACTATCACGTGCGAACGGCCCCGCCGGTCACGCCGCCATCGCCTTCCATGGATCTGCATCTCCGATAAGGGCTCACGACGACACAGGCGCCTTCACCGGCCGAAACAGCCACAAATTCAGCAAAGCAAACAACAGTCCCCCGATCGTGAACTTCAGCCACACCGGCGCCGCCGAGGGCGAGAAGAATCCCTCCAGGCACCCGGCAATCACCAGCAGAGGAATAATCCCGGATACCAGCCGCGTCGCCTCAATCCCGCCCTGCGCAATCGAATCCTTCCAGCGATAGCCGCCGGGAAACACCATCGCCTTCCCGAGCCGCAGCCCCGCCGCCCCCGCAATCAAAATCGACGGCAGCTCCAGCGATCCATGGGCGGCCACAAAGCTCCACAACGCCAGCGACATCCCGTAGTGGTGGCAGGCCGCGCCAACCACCCCCAGCATCATGCCGTTATTGAAGAGAGAGTAAAGCGTAAGCCACCCGAACGTGATCCCGCCCGCAAACGTCATAAAGCTGACGGTCAGATTGTTGGTCATGATGTAGCTGGTCATCGTGGGCGCGACGCTCACAACGGAATGCGTCCACATTTCGTGGCGCTCCATCGTGGCAATCATCTCCGGTCCCAGAAAATGCCGCATGAACTCCGGCCTCGTGTTGGTTGCCACAACTCCCAGCAGCCCGCACGCCACCGAGATCGCCATCGAGGCCGCCACAAAGCTCAAGTTGCGTTGGAAGATGATCGGATATTCATCCCGCAGAAAGCGCAGCAACGAGGCCACGCTCGTCTTTCGTCGTGAGTAGATGATATGGTGAGCCCGAGCCAGCAGTTGATTCACGTGCGCGGCATACGTCCGGGCCGTCGCATCCTGCCGCAGCACAGAAAGATCGGCCGCAACCTGGCGATACAGGAGAGCCAGTTCCTGCAGCTCGGCTCGCGAAAGCTGGTTCAGCCCCGTCGAATCAGATTGACCCAGCAAGACTTCCAGCCGTTCCCAGTGGGGACGGCGCTTGCCGAGCCACAGATTGGATAGAATGTGCGCCATAGACCCAGTGCGAAGAACCCAGTCCTATGAATCCAGTCCCATGAACCCCGTGCGATGAACCCAGTCCCATGAATCCGGTCCTATGAACCCAATGCCATGAACCAATTGTCTGATCAGCTTAACATCGATACTCCCGAACTCGTGACCATCGAGATGCCCCTCGCCGGGGTCGGCAGCCGCTTTATCGCCCTGCTGATCGACATGCTCCTGTGGTTCGCGGGCCTGCTGGTTCTCTTCTTCCTCGCCGTCATCTTTCTCAGACCGGGCGCCCCATCGGCATCTTCGAATCCATGGCCCGCAACTTCGTTCGCTATATTGACCAGATCCCGTCCTTCTATGTAGTCGGCGTCATCACCATGTTCGTCACCAAGCAGCACCAGCGGCTCGGCGATCTGGCCGCCGGCACCCTCGTCGTGCGCGATCGCACCCCGGAGTCTCCGCTCTGGAACGAAGCCGGCTCGCGCACCTTCACTGCCGCCAGTTTTACCGCGCGAACAGCCGCTCCGGAACCCCACTCGCTCGTGTCGCTCCCAGCGCCGTCCGTCGCCAAGCTCACTCCGTCAGACCTTGAAGTGCTGGAGAGCTTCTTCTCCCGCCGCCTCGACATGCCCCTCGACGTCCGGCACAATCTCGCCGAGCGGATTGCAGCCGCGCTCGGGGCGAAATCCGGCCTCGAACCTCCTCCCGAGGTCAGTACCGAAACTTTCCTCGAAGCCGTCGCCCGCGATCTGCGCGATCATGCCCGCCTGCGTTAGCCGCTGCCCGGCTTTACCGCCCCAACCTGAGTAGCGCCTTGAGGCTACACCCGCGCCCACATGAACATACGAATGTGATACCGCGGGTGCTTCTGAAAACAGTTACCGACTCCCCGCCTGCCGCGTGGGGTCCGCCTTATCTCGCCGCGATTTGCCCGCAGCGGCTAATCCTCCTCCATGCGTTCACAGGCTCGATTCTCACTCTCTGAAAACGTTTCAATTCCGCGCCCTAACAACCACAGTTCTTCTATCTCGACAACCGCATTTCTTCTATCCGTTCGGCTTCCCAATTCCAACTTGACAACTCCCTCGAGTGACGGGTTAAATGTTGCGGACCTCAAGAAGCGAATTTTCGGGGGCGGCTACTTAAACGTTTCAGCACCCCGCTTCCAAAAACAGAATATTGGGCCTGAGCCAATTCATAAATCAGGAGAATTCCGGCAAATTCTGAGCCCAAATTCGCTATGCAACCAGGCGTGTGGATCCATTTGGTCCCTGCCACAGACAACCTGATTTCCGCACCGACCAACGGAAATCGGCAACCACGCAAGGCATGAATCTGGAATTTCTTTGCAACACAAAAAAAATCGATTGCCAAGCGTAGGTAAATCGGTGTAGTTGAATGTACGTCGGAAATTCAAACAGTTTTCGCTTCGCCAATTTCAGGATGCACTCCTGCTCTTGGCCTTCTCTCCTTTCGGGTGTTGCGTCGCTTCCTTGATCCGTTCTATCGGGCCATCTTCATCATTCCGGCTTCATAACCAGCTCGTAGGGAAGCAAACAGAAGTAACGAAACAAAAAACAAAGCAACACCATTTGAAAAGGAAGGTCACATGAGACAAGCGAAAAACAGGTTCTTCCTGTTGCCGTTGCTCTTTGTCATGGCATGCGTAAGTGCGTTCGCGCAGGCCAACTCTGAGCTCACCGGCATCGTCACAGACCAGACCAAAGATTATGCTCACCGACCCGGCCACCGCGGCCTCAAAGACGACAGAGAGCGGACCGACCGGGTTGTACAGCATCTCCGGCCTCAACCCCGCAAACTACAACCTCAAGGTCTCGGCCAAGGGCTTCGAAGCCTTCGCGCAGAACGGGATCGTGGTGAACGTCTCCTCCACCGCCCGCGTCGACGTGAAACTGACCGTAGGCGCTGAAAACCAGACCGTCACCGTCGAAGCCGATGCGCTCACCGTGCAAACCGACTCCAACGTCGTCAGCACCCTCATCAGCTCCGAGCAGATCAGCGAAATTGCCACCGAAAACCGCAACTTCGCAGCACTCGCGGCGTTGGGTCTCGGCGTCAGTTCCGCTCTGCCTGACTCCAACACACCCAGTTCGGTGGCAGCTAACTTCACCATCAGCGTCAACGGCCTCCGTCAGAGCCACAACATTTGGCTCATCGACGGCGGCGAAGCCGATGACCGCGGCGGCGCCGGCGGCATGGATATCATGCCTTCGCAGGACGCCATCGCCGAATTCAACATGCTCACCTCGAACTATCCGCCGGACTACGGCATCTCCTCCGGCGCCACCATGAGCCTTTCGCTCAAGAGCGGCACCCAGAAGTTCCACGGCGAAGCATACGAATTCAACCGCAACACCGATTACGACGCCAACTTCTTCTTCAACAAGCTGCATGGCAACCCCCGTCCGTCGCTGCACTACAACATCTTCGGTGCCAACATTGGCGGACCGATTTTCATTCCTCACGTCTACAACGCCAGCAGGCAGAAGACGTTCTTCTTCTGGAACGAGGAATGGCGCAAGATCCTCAATGCGGCCGGCACCAACATCCAGAACACCATCGATGCCGCCGATCGCCCCACGCTCGGTCAGGACCTCACCTACGTGGCGCCCAAATTCTCCCCAGGCAACAAGCTGGTGGTTCCGAACATCTCCACCAGCACCTCCTACTACCAGAACGTGCTGGCGCCGCTGGGCCTCACGCCTAACACGCCGTTCCCGAACAACACCATTCCGCACTCGCTGTTTGACCCAAATGGCGTTCTCTACCTGAACTCGGCTGCGCTCCCCAAGGCGACCACGCCCGACGATAAGGCCGTCTCCAGCAACACGGTCCCGCTCGACGTTCGCGACGATGTGGTTCGTATCGACCACAAGGTCAACGACAAGTGGGCGATCCTTGGACACTACATGCAGGACACGGTAACCCAGGGCAACGCGTCGCCGTTCCTCGGCTGGCTATGGGCAAGCTACAACTCCATCACCAGCACCCTGTCCAATCCGTCTGACTCCGCCGCCATCAAGCTGACCGGACAAATCAATCCCAACCTCGTCCTTGAGGCCAGCATCAACTACGACGGCAACGTCATCAACATCGTCAACAGCGCCAACAGCAAGCTGCCGGCCGGATGGAGCGTTGCCCCCATCAGCTCCGCCTTCAAGGTCACGCGCAACTCGCTTCCTGGCATCGGCTACATGGGCCCCTACGGAACGGCCGAGGATACCGGCTCCGCTCCGTGGCACAATGCCGCCCGCGATTACGAGCCCAAAGTTGACATCTCGTACACCATGGGCAAGCACGCCATGAAGTATGGATTCAGCTACAACCGCTACACCAAGAACCAGCAGCTGTTCGGTGATCAGCAGGGCAACTTCTCGCCCAGCAGCACCACCAACGACAGCCTGATGGATCTGCTGCTCGGGCTGACATCGGGCTTCTCGCAGTTCCAGGCCACCCCCATCCGCCACTACGTAAACCAGACCCCGTCGGCTTACGTCATGGACAACTGGCACGTTACTCCTCGCCTCAGCCTGCAGCTCGGACTTCGCTACGATGCCCTGCCGCACGCCTGGGAGAGGAACAACCAGGTCGCCAACTTCGATCAGAGTTTGTACAACCCCGCGGCTCTGCCCATCTGGACAAAGGGCGGAACCATCGACCCCGCCAGCCCGGGCATCACCACCGTCAACACGGTGCAGTTCTACCTGAACGGTATGGGACTCGCCGCGCAAAACGGTTTCCCGAGAGGCCTGGTCAAAAACGACTACAACACCATTCAGCCGCGTGTCGGCTTCTCTGAGGATCTCTTCGGCAACGGCAAAACCGTTCTCCGTGGCGGCTTCGGAACCTTCTTTGAACGCATGCAGGGTAACGACATCTACAATGCCGCCACCAGCTCGCCGTTCGCTTACAACCTCAGCATCAGCAACACGATGTTTAGCCATCCGGGAACAAACTGGCAGACCGGCGCGGATGCTGCTGCCAACGGCCTCCCGGTATTCGCAACCAGCGTCACCAACCTTGCCAAGGACTATCGCGCTCCCGCCGTCGCTCAGTTCAGCCTGGGCGTCCAGCATGAGCTCTCACCGTCCGTCGTCTGGGTTGTCCAGTACGTCGGGAATATGGCGTGGCACCAGAACGTCGACCGTCACATCAACACTATTCCCTTCTCCGTTGCTCCGGTCAGCATCCCTGAACCGGGCGGCGGCAGTGCAACCGTTGCCGTGCAATGCCTGGCCGGCGACAGCGGCAACCACTCACCATTTGGAGACGACACCGCCTGCAAGCCGGGCTTCCAGTCCTTCAATGGCGGTCAGAACCAGTTCCGCGCATTCCAGGGCTATGGCGACATCAACCAACAGGAAAACTCCACTAATGGAACCTACAACGGATTCCAGACCGGAGTTCGTATCCAGAACAAGTGGGGCCTGAGCGGCGAAATCGATTACACGTATTCGCATGAAATCGATATCACCAGCTACGACCTCAACGGCGTCAGCAACCCTTGGAACCTCAAATACGACAAGGGTTCGGGCGCCTTGGACCGCCGCAATATGATCAACGCCAACTACGTGTACAAACTCCCCATCTTCAACAAGAGCACTGGCCTCTTGCACTCCATCATCGGCGGATGGGAGACGGCCGGAACAGCGGTTGATGAGAGCGGCGTGATTCCGGCAAACAACGGCGTGACTGGCGCAGGCGGCATCACTGGCAGCGGCAACGGATACGATCCCGTTGGCCTCGGCGGTGGATACACTGTTCGACCGAACATCAGCGGCAAGATGCACTACCCGAAGAAGTTCGCGAACTACTTCGATACGTCGTTGTTCTCGAACGTCATGCCGGTATGGCAGGGCGGACCCAACCTTGGCTTCGGCAACGCCGGCAAAGACGCCGTTGTCGGACCGGGCCGTGTCAACTTCACCACCTCGCTGTACAAGTCGTTTGCCGTTACCGAACGGGCGCACTTCGAGCTCCGTTTCGAATCCTTCAACACCTTCAACCATTCCGAAGGCAACAACGTGAACGTGGGCTATGCCCCGCAAAACGGAGCAGCCAGCACCACTTTGGGTAAAGGCAACACTTTCGGTCAGGTCACCAGCACGTGGGATCCCCGCGTACTCGAACTGGGCGGCAAGTTCATTTTCTAACCTGAACCTCAACCGGGGCGCGGCAGCATTCCTGCCGCGCCCCTTTTCTTTTGTCTCAACCACCAACCTGGGTGCCTGGGTGCCCCATCCTAAGCGCGCTTTTGGCGCTTAGGGTGGGAGACCAGACTTCCCAACCTCCGAACCCAACCGCCCAAACCCACACCGCCCGTCCTCCCGTAGGGAGGACATGAAAATAGCCCGGGGTGGACCGCACCGTAACCCCAGGAAACCGCACCCGGAAAACCCGCGTCCTGTAAGGACGCGATGAACGTTTGCGCCCCCACCTCACTGGGAGCGAAAATCATCCCAACGAGGGCGCACGTGAAAAGGGCAACTCAAATTCTAACGACGCTGCTCCTCACCGCCGCCGTCTCCTTCTCCCAATCACCCGGCCGCCAATCCGCCCTCGCTCTCGAAGATCAAGGCAAGATCCCTGAAGCCGAGTCCGCATGGCGGGCCCTCAGCAAGGCCCAGCCCGCAAACCCCGAGCCCTACGCCCATCTCGGCCTGCTCGAAGCCCGACAGCAGCACTACACTGAAGCCGTTCCACTCTACCGCAAGGCCCTCGACCTCAATCCCAACGTCTCAGGCCTCCGCCTCAATCTGGCCCTCGCTCTCTTCAAAGGCGGCCAGCTCAACGAGGCCATTCCCGAGTTCGAAACCCTGCGCAAGACCGCGCCTCCCGGCTCGCCCGACGCGCAGCGCCTCACCATCCTTCTCGGCATGGCCCACTACGGCATTGCCCAGTATCCCGAAGCCATCCCCTACCTGAGAGAGGCCGCCGCACACGACCAGCAGAACCTGCCCCTGCGCCTTGCCCTGGCTCACAGCTGCCTTTGGTCGAAGCAGTACCAGTGCGTGATGGACATCTACCACGAGATGCTTGCCCTCAACGCCGACTCCGCCGAAGCCGACATGCTCGCCGGTGAAGCTCTCGACGAGTTGAAAGACAACGCCGGAGCGGTGGATCAGTTCCGCGCCGCCGAAAAAGCAAATCCAAACGAACCCAACGTCCACTTCGGTCTCGGGTATTTGCTATGGGCGCAGAAGCGCTACCCCGAAGCGGCGCCGGAGTTCCAGCTAGAGCTGGCCAACGATCCCCTTCACACGCAATCCCTGCTCTACCTCGGCGACACCGATCTCCAGCTCAACAAACCAGAAGAGGCAAGGCCGTTGCTGGAGAAGGCAGTCCAGCTCGATCCATCCATGTGGCTAGCGGACCTGGACCTGGGCATCATCGACTCCGACGCCGGCCGCAACGACGAGGCTCTCCGCGAGCTGCAGCTTGCCGAGAACCTCAAGCCCGATGAAGTGAATGTGCATTGGCGGCTGGGAAGGCTCTATCGCACCATGGGCCGCAAAGACGAAGCCAAGGTGGAGCTGGAGAAGGCCAGCAAACTCAACAAAGCTGCCGACGAAGATCTCTACCAGAAAATAAACAACGGCCACCCGCGCTCCACGTCGCCGCAGCCCGTCTCGCCGCCGTCAGATCCGCAGCAGCCTGCGCAGCAACCTAATTCGCAACAACCCGCCGCACAACCCGCTCCCCAGCCCTGAGACCGCCACCCGGGTAATCGCACACAAAACGCGTCAGGGCACTTAACACATCCACCAAAAATTGTTTCGGGAAGGCACGAAAACGCGTCAGGGCACGACTTCAGTCGTGCCGTAAATGCCGCAAAAGAGGGTGGGCTTTAGCGCCTTCGGGTAGCCCTAATGCGGCCGCAATACCGGACATTCCGCCACATGTTGCGCCAGCAGCTCCGAAAGCACCCGCTCCGGACACAGGTGCCGCGCTTCGAGCGATTCAAGATCCTTGTCCGACTCCACCGCCGAAGCCACCGTCATGAAGCAATACAGGCAGCGCGTATTATAGGTGCCGTTCTCATTCTGCGTATGGCTGTACATATGCACCTCTCTTGAGCGCAGGATTGTCCGATCCTACCGCCGTCACGGATTCCCATGCGTGACACCTGTCACCCCTACATGTTTACCCCGAGCGGCATCTAACCCCAGCCCCTGGCCCCTAGTAACTCGTGACTTCATTCGTATGCTTCCTCAACCACCAGCACGGCGCATACCCACCCTGCGGAAAGAGCGTGATGGAACACGGCACCAATTCAGAGCCCGTGTAATCGATCTCTTCCTTGTTGTTCTTCAAAGGAGCGGAGACAAAATGGCTCACCGTGAACTTCGAGGTAGGCGAGCCCTCGAACTTGAAGATTGCCCAGTCCGCGGAGTAGGTGAAGATCACTAGCCCCAGCAGCGCCATGAACGAGATACGCACCCAGCGCATCATCGCCTCTCATCTGTCAGCATCCGCGCACCCGGTTGCGGCGCCACCCCAGTCAATCTGCGCTGAAACGCTTCGCTCACCGCTCGCTCGAGTTGCGCGGCGGCCTCATCGTAACCAAGACCCCCATCGCGGATACCCACTTCGCGGATATTGGAGATGCAGATGCGTTCCGCATCAGTCCGCCCCACCTTCGGAGCCCACGTGATGTAGGCGCCCAGCGAGTCCGGCGAACTCAGTCCCGGCCGCTCGCCGATCAGAACAACCGACAGCCGTGCCCGAAGCATCTCGCCGATCTCGTCTCCAATTGCCACCCGCCCCTGCTCCACAATGCACAACGGCCCAAGACTCCTGCCAGCCAGCCGAGGCAGCAGCCGCTCGAGCAGCGGCACAACGTGCCGCTCCACCGCCAGCGCCGACAAGCCATCGGCTATCACGACAGCAAGGTCCATCTCCCCATCGATTCGCGGCGCCAGAGCCGCAAGGCTGCTCTTGTCCAGCCTGCGTCCCAGATCCGGCCGCTGCAAATAAGTCGTGCGATCGCCGGCCGCCGAATGCAGCCGCAAGATGGTGTCGGAAGCGAACCCGCCAATCGCCTCCGCCAGCGCCGCAACATCCAGCCGCGCGTGCACCGCGTCGCGCGCCTGCGCATGGCTTAACTGGAAGCTCAGCACATCGCGCGTCACCTGGCTCACACCGCTGCGTCCCAGACCCACGCGCGCCGGCGTCATCGCGCGCAGCCGCTTCGCGATCTCCAGTGCCTCGCTCATGCCCGCAACAGCCTTTCAGGCGAGCCAGCTTCCAGCGTGAGCCGCTCGAATCCCTCGCCGGCCAGCCACGCCTCGAACTCCGGCGCCGGCCGCAACCCCAGCAGGCGCCGCAGGTACAGCGCATCGTGAAAGCTCGTGCTCTGGTAATTCAGCATCACGTCGTCCGCCCCGGGCACGCCCATGATGTAGTTCACGCCCGCCGCGCCCAGCAGTGTCAGCAGCGCATCCATGTCGTCCTGGTCGGCTTCCGCGTGGTTGGTATAGCACACGTCGCAGCCCATGGGCAGCCCCAGCAGCTTGCCGCAGAAGTGGTCTTCCAACCCGGCGCGCGCGATCTGCTTGCCGTCGTACAGGTACTCGGGGCCAATGAACCCCACCACCGTGTTCACCAGCATGGGGTCGAAGGCTCGCGCCACCCCATAGGCCCGCGCCTCCAGCGTCTGCTGGTCAACCCCGTGGTGCGCATTGGCTGACAGTGCCGACCCCTGCCCCGTCTCGAAGTACATGACGTTGCGCCCCACCGTTCCGTCCGCACACACCGCCCCACGGCCAAGCGACCGCCCAGCCTCGTTGGCTTCCGCCAGAAGCGCCAGGTTCACACCGAAGCTGCGGTTCGCTGCCTCGGTTCCGGCAATCGACTGGAACAGCATGTCCACCGGCGCGCCCGCCTCCAGCGCCGCCATTTGCGTGGTGAGGTGCGCCAGCACACAGCTCTGCGCCGGTATCTGAAACCTGGTCCGCACCGCGTCAATCAGCCGCAGCAGGCTTGCGGTGGCAGCCACGCTGTCCCCAGCCGGGTTGATGCCGATGACCGCGTCACCCGAGCCCAGCAGCAGTCCGTCGACAATCGACGCCGCGAGGCCTGCCGGATCGTCCGTCGGATGGTTGGGCTGCAGGCGCGCGCTCAACCTTCCAGCCAACCCAACCGTGGTGCGGAACCTTGTCACTACCCGGATCTTGGCCGCGGCGGCGATCAGGTCCTGGACGCGCATCAGCTTGCTCACTGCCGCGGCCATCTCCGGGGAGAGCCCCGGCGCCAGCGCCGTAAGCCTCTCCGGAGTAGCCTCGTCCGACAGCAGCCAGTCGCGGAACTCGCCGACGGTAAACCCACTCACCGGCGCAAAGGCTTCGGCGTCGTGGCCGTCCACTATGTGGCGGGTGACCTCGTCCTGCTCGTAGGGGACTACTTGTTCCTGTAAAAAGTGCTGCAGGGGCAGGTCGGCGAGGGCGAACTGGGCGGCCACTCGCTGCTCGGCCGACTCAGCCGCCACTCCCGCCAGGACGTCTCCGCTGCGCTGCGGCGTAGCCTTCGCCAGCAGGTCGGCCAGGCTGGCGAGCGGTTTCGCGTGCAAAATAAAAAAGCTCAAGTTCGTTGTATTCAATGGATTGGACCCTACTTTGGGGGGTTTTTTGGGTCCAATGTGAGTTGGATCACGAAAGGGGCTGGGGACTAGGGGCTAGGGGCTAGACGACCAGCGGACAGACTACGAGAGAAGAAGTGAGTGAGTGAAAAAGTGAAATAAGGGACAAGGGAACAGATAGAAAGCTACCCATTCGGAGTGCTGTGGCCGTCATGAAGTAGTGGGTCGGTTGTCAAAGAGCTTTGGACGAGGCTCTGCGATGGGCTCGGATGGACACACGAGAGACCGTAGAGATTCGCCTGTTCCTGGGAACTATTCTTAGTATGGCAGGTTCGTCGAATTAATCCCTAATTGGAGCAAAGTTTTTTGCGCTGATTCTAAAGGTAGTTACAAACTATTTTCGTTTTTGCCTCCTGACAAGATTTCCACAGGGGCAGAAAGCATACAAGGACCGAAGAACTGGAAGGGCCAGGGGAAGTTCTCGCCTTGGCATTCGAGGTTCGCCCAAATATGAAAATTCACTACATAAATTGTTAAATTCAGGTAAAAATATACGGGAGCGGTACTTCCGTCTCGCGCTCGTTGCGGGGGAATTGGTTATGAGAAGTCTTGTATTATCTGGATCGTTTGCCATCCTCATTCTTGTGCAAGGAAGCCAAGGAGTGGCGGGCCAGGCAAGCGGGTCTGTGGGCAGCGCAGACCAAGTTACAGGTTCTGCCGGGGGCAGCATCCAGGAAAGCATGGTGGAACTCAGACGTGCCGCCGAGGCTGGGGACCCGCTTGCCCAGAACAACCTGGGGTCCGCGTATGCCTTCGGCAGCGGCGTGGAACGGAGCAATGAGGAAGCCGCCCGGTGGTTCGCTCTGGCGGCAAGAGCCGGCTACTCCCCTGCTGAGTCCAATCTTGGATTTCTCTACGAAAAGGGATTGGGGGTGCCCCAGGATTATGGCGCGGCCCTGCGTCTTTACCGCTCCGCGGCGGAGAGCGGGAATGCCCAAGCCCAGACCCGGATCGGCCTGTTCTACGAGAATGGCTGGGCGGTGCCGGTGGACCAGGACGAGGCTGTTCGGAGGTATCGCCTGGCTGCGGAACAGGGGGATGCCGAAGGACAGCGAAAGCTTGGCAACTGCTTTTATGCCGGGCGGGGGACGCCGCGGGACTACACGGAGGCCGCGAAGTGGTTCAGGAAGGCCGCCGAACAGGGCGACGCCGCTTCCCAAAACAACCTCGGCGCTCTCTATCACCATGGCCTGGGCATGAAGCAGGACTACGCCGAAGCATTCCATTGGTACAAGCTGGCAGCGGACCAGGGGCTCGCGGGCGCGGCCAATGACCTGGGAGTGCTGTATGAAGACGGCACTGGAGTAGAGAAGGATTACCAGCAGGCAGCGAGGTGGTACCGCGTTGCCGCTGCGAAGCGCGTGGGCCGCGGGGAATTCGATCTGGCCAAACTCTACTATACGGGGAAGGGCGTTCCCCTGGACTACGTGAGTGCCTATTTCTGGTATAGCCGGGCTGCGGCCGACGGAGAACCGATGGCTGCCCTGGGCCTGAATGAGATTTCGAGCATTATGACTCGGCGTCAAAAGCAGCTGGCGCTGGATCTGCTTGCCGGGCAGCAGGACGAGGAGCTGGGCCGAGACACAGTGGCGATGAAGTTGAAATAGGAGTCGTTTCGGCACCGGCAGCTTTGAAAGGCATGCCTCAGGGTTAGAACCCCATATTTCACTGGTGACTGATTGCCGGGGATGAATCCCCGGCCTACCGCCCGAGCCTTTTCTGCGGGCTGAGAAGGTCTGTTCTTTCGTCGCGCAAGAACTTAGGTGGAGACGTTGATCAACCAGTAACTGCCGGGTAGGCGGTTGCCGGGTAGGCGGTGATACATCCGGAACTTGAATCACGCTTGCCGTGCGCATCCAGCTCGACGCGACAGAGTCCGGAATCCTTGGCAGAAATGGCGCAGGCAGCAATGCTCAATTTAGGATCGCGATTCATCCTCCTGCGCGGCACAAACCTTACAAGGTGTATCAAGGGCTTGGCAGCCGCCAGGGATCGCGCATCACCCTACGGTATACTCTCACCATTCTTCTCAGGGGTCTTTGTGCAATTCTCGAAGCCATTCATTCGCCGACTTCCCGTCGTCTTTCCGCTTCTCTGCTTCACACTCCTTTTCATGTTCATGCGGTCCGCGGCAAACGCACAGGAACCACGCCGCACCGCTGCCGAAGGATACGTTACGGCGATGCGCTCTGCCGACAGGTTTGACGTGAATGGCAAACAGGTCTCAACTTCTGCTCAAACCCGATTCGGGCTCATCGGCGAAAAGGAGCCTTCGAGCGATCCCTCCCTGCGAGAGCTGCTTCAGGTCGGGGTCTTCGTGCAAGTATTCGGGTCCAAAGATCGAACGCACAAGAGCGTTATCGCCGATTCCGTTCTCTTTCGCGATGCAACGCATAAGAAAACTGTGGGGACAGGTGTCATCGCAAAGGTAGACGCGAGCGGATCCGAGCCAGTCTTCGAGGCCGACGGCTATCGCATCCGCATTTCATCAGGCGCTGCAACAAAGTTCTCTGGCGATCTCAGCTCGCTCAGCGATGTAGGTCCAAATACCTGGCTCCGCTTCGAGGGCAAGCGAGACGCGACCGGCGGCGTCGTGGCCGCCCGCGCAGCTTTCTTTAGGCCCATGTGGGCCAAAATAAAATCGTCCAGTGCGGGTGGCACTCAAGTGTCCAGTACCATGCAAGCCGGGATCATTCCCAAAGACAGCCTTCTCGATGCCGACGGCCGCATCGTGAGCGCCCACGCCAAGGTCCGTCTCAGCGACGCGGGCGGCATGTGCGGGTGGCACAAACTCCCAGCCGATCAGTCGCTGCAAGATCGCGTTCGCCGAGTCGGCATGCGTTTAGTTCCCGCTTACCAGAACCGGTTGGCTCCGGATAATCCCACTCGCATCAGCTTCCGGTTCTACGTAGTCGAAGAACCGAAGATCCGCTCCGACCTTTTCTGCAACGATGGCTTGGTTCTCGTGCCGCGGCAAATCGTCGAACGCCTTCAAAATGACGATCAGCTGGCAGCGGTGCTGGCCGACGGAGTGGCCTTTAACCTCCAGCGGCAGGCGATACGAATCGCTACGGACCCTGGCATCTACATGATCGAAGGCGCACAACTGGCGACGGCGATCACCGCAGGGCTTCCTGGCCTGCTCGCCGCCGAAATCAGCAACGGAATCGTTACGCGTGAAGTGGATGTGAAGATGCAAGAGGAGCGCGGCCGCATCGCTCTTTCTCTAATGGATGCCGCCGGATTTAACCCGTGGCAGGCACCAGAAGCATGGCGCCTCCTCGAACCCAAAAAGCTCCCCCGCGATATCAGTTCGTTGCGATACCCCGATCGCAGCGGATATCAGCTTGGCATCTTGAATCTTCAGTACAGGAAATCAGACGACGGCCGCGCCGTGCCCGGCAGCCCCTCGATCCAGTGAAGACTCTTACGCCCGCGCAGCGTTGCAAACGAGGTCGGATCGTGGCCAAGCCGGCAGTGGCCAAGCCGGCAGTAGAGTTGAGAGATTTCGGCCAAAACCGCGAGATTTGAGTTCTTGCCCGAGATTCCTTAGGGGGTTTTCCGTAGCCTGTAAAGCCCGCGTCAGCTTATGACTTTCTCGGCACGATTTAACAGTTTGCCTGGTGCGATAAGAGCCGGGGGCTAAACAGCCCGTAAATTTTGAGCCTGTTTCCAGGGGCCTGAAGGGCCCTGCTCCCTCCGGAAGAGCCGCGTTTCGATCGTACCGAAAGGCGGGCGGGGTGGGGTTTGAGGTTTCCCAGGTCTGAGAATCCAGACCCGGGGCACCCCAGATTCTCGGTGAGTTGGCTGCCTGAAAGGCCGGCGGGGTGGGGTTTGAGGTTTCCCGGGTCTGAAAATCCAGGCCCGGGGCACCCCAGATTCTCGGTGAGTTGGCTGCGTGAAAGGCCGGCGGGAAAGTCCCGTTCAATCCGCGAATGGCGCAAGAGTTCCCTCAGGGCTAAAGGCCCGGCGCCGGAGCCATCTCGCCGACGTCGTCGGAAGACTGCCTGTTTATCAACGTGTGGAAACCTGCGAATGCTGCGCCGACCGCAAAACTGCCGGTGATGGTGTGGATCTTCGGAGGGGGCTTCGTCTTCGGGAGCGGGTCCTTCCCCAGCAATTCGGGAGTGCAGTTCGCCAAACAAGGCGTCCTGTTGATCACCTTCAATTACCGCGTGGGACGTTTCGGATTTTTCGCCTTCCCGGCGCTCAGCAAGGAACATCCTGAAGAGCCCAAAGGCAACTACGCCTACATGGACCAGATCGCCGCACTGAAATGGATTCAGCAGAACATCGCCGCGTTCGGAGGAGATCCGAGCAACGTCACCATCTTTGGATTCTCCGCGGGCGGTGTCTCGGTGCACAGCATGCTGGCTTCACCAATGGCGCGCGGCCTGTTTCAAAAAAGCGATCGTTGAGTCTGGCGGTTCGCGTGACAGCGTGCTGACCGCGCGTCCCATGAGCAAAGACGGCGTCGATCCGAACTATCCCGTGTCGGCTGAGACCATCGGGATCAAATTTGCGCATTCCATGGGCATCGAGGATTCGGATCAGGCCGCGCTGGCCAAACTTCGCGCC
>WNGK01003905.1_pt1 | contig 18983 bp, 18 predicted proteins | sample 5400601 | NCBI WGS metagenome assembly WNGK01 (sample SAMN13153376, study PRJNA577476) | soil metagenome | isolation source: 60 cm soil or saprolite under Garry oak tree replicate 1 | place: USA:California | collected 2016-06-15
CTCGTACTACACCATGCCGTGCGGTTCGTACTCGGGCTGGGCCACCCCGGCGGCCGCCGCGGCGGTCGGAATCACGATAGATGTACTGCGCGGCGACCTTCCGGCGACACCCTTTACGCGATCGCAGAAGCGCTTGGCGTGACGATGTCCGACCTCCTCGGCCGCAGGCCCAAGCTCGGCCATCCGGACGCTGAACCTCGACGACGCGCGTTGTGCGGAGATCACGCCCCGCCCGGGTACTGCGGTGCCTGAGCGTGAGGCTGGGGGCCATCTGTCCCTGCACGGGCCATGGGCCGGCCACGGCGCGAGCGGGGCCTGCCATCCGCATCCTTCTGTGAGGCCTGTGCCCCAGCCCGCACATTTGTCGCCCTCTGATGAGGCGATGACCGCCGCGGTGACGATGGGGTGACGGAGGCCCGGCAAAATCCAGTCCATTGCGCCGGACAGGTGAGGAGCCGACCCCGGGCCTTCCGGCGCCCTCCAAGCGAGAGGGGGAGAGATGATCGTCATACGGCAGATCGAGGAGCAGGTTGTGCCCGGCAGGAGGCTGGGACGGCACGTCCACCACGACCCGCGATCACGACTGTTCGCCTTCCAGACGCAGCGCGCCGCGTCGTACCGGAGCGTCCGCCACACCCGGCACATCCCGGTCCTGAATCAGGGGGACCTGGGCTCGTGCACGGGGAACGCCTGCGAGGGCGCCATCGGGACCTCGGGCCTGTTCGACGCCCTGCCGCCCGCGCTGCAGCCCTCGGGGTCCGACGCCGGGGCCGACGAGGCGGCGGCGGTGAACCTGTACTCCGCCGCGACCCAGGTGGACCCCCTCGCCGGGTCCTATCCGCCGGACGACACCGGGAGCGACGGCCTGTCGGTGGCCAAGGCCGCCACGGCCGCCGGGCTCATCTCGGGCTACACCCACGCCTTCTCCCTCGACGCGGCGCTGCAGGCGCTCATGCAGCAGCCCGTGATCATCGGGATCGACTGGTACCAGGGGTTCGAGCCATGTTCACCAGGGCGCTGAGGGCGTCCCGCGCCGAGTTCGAGTGCACGGTGCAGGCGAAGCCGCAGCCCGCGTTCACCGCCCGGGCCAGCTCCCAGGCCTCCGCCGAGCGGACCTCGCCCACCACGATCATGTCCGGGCTGGTCGCCAGGACGAACTTCACGAGGTCCCTGAGCGTGATGGCGCCGGTTCCCTCCAGCGAGGGGGTCCGCTGTTCGTAGTAGGAGCCGTGGACCAGGGGCACGGCCAGCTCGCGGCTCTCCTCCACGCACCGGATGCACCTGGTGGGCGGGATGGCAGCGATCAGGGCCGACAGGACGGTGGTCTTGCCCGCGTACGGCGGCCCGGACACCACCACCCGGGACCGGACCTGCATCACCGCCCACAGGAACGAGGCCGCTTCGAGGGTGAGCGAGCCACGGTCGACCAGGGATCGGAGCGTCTCGTGGCGGACTCCGTAACGGCGGAGGTGCGCGGAGAGGCGATCGGTCACCGGGGGAATGGCCGCCGTGAGCCGGGCCCGGCCGAGGCCCGTCTCCTCGAGCACCCGGGCCTGGACCAACGGGTTGCGTGCGTCGAGGTGGCGGTCCGTCGCTGCCAAGAGCCGATCCACGACGTGGCGGGCTTCGGCCTCGCTCACCGGCTGGGACAGGGCCCGGAGGCGCCCGCTGGAGTCCTGGTAGCTCACCCGGGGGCCCTCGAGGAAGATCTGCTCGACGTCGGGCCGGGCCAGCAGCTCGGTGAGCGGGCCGAACTGGGTGATCGAGCGAACAACCCGCTCGGCCATGTCGATCCGGTCGCGGAGCGGCCGGGCCTCGCCGAGGTGGGCCAGCCGGAAGGAGGTGAGCCCAGGGAGCTTCTGTCAGCGATCGCGTAGGTGAGGACGGTGATGGACGTCCTGGCCCCAGAAACGAGCCTCTCACAGGCCCGTAGAGCCATTTTCGGAGAGCGGGGAGGGATCTGGGTCCAGGATCCAAGCGAGGCTAAAGGACGGATCAAAGTCCACCACTTGACGGGACACGACCGATCGGACCCCCGGGCGACCCTCGAGAGGTCAGACGCCTCGACGTCCTGGGGGGCTTGATCCACGAGTACTACGATGCCGCGGCCTGATGACCCGGGTTTTCGCGCCCTATACGCAGGGAGCACCTGTCCCTTCCGGGAAGCTGGTGCTCAATCGCCCTCAAGAAGCTGAGGGTGAAGGGGTGGGTGTGGCCTCACCCTCCGGGCGAGGTCGTCCTTGATGGCTGATTGGGGAGCGGGATTGAGTGCGGGAAGGCGCGGCGGATGAGCCCCGCCGCACTCAATTTCGTGCTCAAAACTGGGAAAATGAGTGCGGAGAAGAGGAGGAGAAACCGTGACCACGGTCATAGCGGGTGAGACGCTCGAGATCAGGGAGAAGGCCGCGCAGCTCCTTGACGGGGCGAGGAGGTACCTCTCCCTCCCGGGCAGATGGACGACGGGGACCGTGGGGCCGAGGGATGGCGTGAGGTGCATGATCGGCGCGGTGTTCCAGGCCGACGACGAGGAAGCCTGTCTGTCGTCCCCAGAGGGGAAGCTGGCCTTCCGGGCCCCGCGTCGGCGAGGGCACAGATGGGCCCACGTGGACCTCGGGGAGGTGGTCGGCGAAGGCTGCCACGCTCCGGATGCCCATGATCGGGCCCGGCTGGCCCGCTGACGGGCGTCCACGGGAGGGTGGGCCAGACCCTGGCCCAGGGATCGTGCATGGCGGCACAGAGGGCCCGGGCCTCCTCTATCCGGGACAACCGGCCGACCGGGGGAATCAGCCGATCGGTCGGGGCAGAGGGATCAGCGCCCCGGCGGGGCGGACCCGCTCTCGGCTCACCGCTCGATAACCGGACCGAACCAGCCACCGGACCCGTCGGGCACGCCACCGTCGGGACCGCTCAGGGTGATGGTCGCCGCCGGTGGGGTGGAGTCGAAGACCACGTCGACGGGTACAGGGCTGTCCGCAGCCGTACCGTTCCCGAGCTGCCCGTACGGGGTGGTGCTGTCCGTGATCGTGCCGTTGCCGAGCTGGCCGTAGTTGTCGTACCCCCAGCACGTGGCCCCGCCCGCCGGGGTTCGTGCCGGCGGGCGCTCCCGGCGGACTTGAGACCGTCGCCCGGCAGGCCTAGTCTCCTCGTCGAAGCCAGTCGCCCGAGAGGGGGAGCGATGGGGTGCATCCTTCGTGTGTGGGCCGCCGTCCGCGTCCGGAAGTGGCTGTACAGCCAACGAGCCGATGGCCGTCCCGCAGTGGTGGAGCAGATCGGCCGGCCATCTGCCGGAGACGTCCCGTTCCGGAAGCTGTCCCCCCGAGCAAGTCGTGCTCGTGTCGCTGTCGGTTGGTGGACCGTCCCCCCGTCCCACCACCCCTCGGAGCCCGCGCCATGACCCGGCGGGCAGACCGCTCGACGGCCGAGGACGCCGAGGCCCTGGCCCGGACCGATCCCCTGCTCCGCTACCTGGCCCCCCGGGGGGCGGAGGAGGAGTTCGCCCGGCTGTTCGGGATGCGGGCCGCCGGCCTGGCCGAGGACTGGGGCCGCCTGTCGGGGTGGACCCTGTCCCGCAGGCTGTGGAAGGTGGCCGACGAGAGCGCCGGGGCGGTGCGGCCCTATGCCTCCGAGGTGGCCCGAGGCAGCCCCCGGGGCTCGCTGGAGGCCCTGTCCAGGCTCCCGGTCGAGCTCCTGCGCCGGATGGAGGAGCCCGCCCTCGGAACCCTCCGGGCCCGCCTGGACGGGTTCCTGGCCGAGGGGACGGCGGTGATCGGGTGGCCGCAGCTGTGGCGGGCCTGGTGGGAGGGGGGCGGCGGGGACGCGCCGTGGCGGGTAGGGCCGGTCCTGGAGGCCCTGGGGGTGGGGATGGAGCCCGACCCCCGCCTCGGCCGGGGCTCCTCGGCGGTGGCCCTGTTCGCCCTCGGCGAGGGGTCCCCCCCGGGGCCAGGCGCCCCTCACCGGGCCTCCCGGCCAGTCTTCGCCGTGGCGGCCCCGGTCCTGGCCGCGGTCGGGCTGGCCGTCCCTCCCCTCCCCCTGTGGATCACCCTGGTGGCCCTATCCGGGATCCCCCCCGGGGAGATCCCCCGGATGGACGCCCACCTGGCCTACCGGGTGGCCACCGGGATGCGCCCGGGGCCGGTCCGGGGCCCCCTGGGGGAGCTGGCGCGGGACCGGCGGCGCCGCCTGGGCCGGGCCCTGGTGGAGGCGGTTGCCCACCCGGGGACGGAACCGGGGGAGGGGGTCCTGGCGGCCCTGGTCCGGGCCTACGGCCTCCTCGGCCTGCCCCCCCTCCTCCTGCGCCGGGACCTCGACCGACTCCTCGGCTCCGATGGCCCCCATGAGGACCAGGCCTCGGAGAAGAACGATGGCCACCGCAAACGGACCCGGGGCAGGGGCCGGGTTCCCGTCCAGGTCAGGGAGGCCTTCGACCAGTGGATCGACGGGGGGTGCCGGGGCAGGGACCTCCCCGTGGGGGGCCTGGGGTGGAGCAGGCCGTTGCACTCGGTCCTGCGGAGCCTGGCGGACTGCCCGGAGGTCCTCTCCCCCGGGCGGTGCCGGGGCCTGGGGATTCCCGAGGGCTCCACCTACGCCCGGGCGGCCCGGGAGGTCCACACGAAGATCCGGGTGGTGGAGGAGGTGGACGCGGCCATGGCCCCCCTGTACGCGGCGTGGAACGCCTACGAGCCGGCCGAGCCCCTGGCCAACCTGGGATGGCCCGTGCTCATCGGGGGGAGGCTGTACCGGGTGGACGACGAGGTGCTGATCGGGATGGAGGGCCAGCCCGACCTGCCCTGGGACGACCTGGACCCCTCCGAGGCCCTCCCTCCCCCGGAGGACGTCATCGCCGCCGAGCGGGACGGGAGCCCCTGAAGCGCATCTAGGAATCCCGAGGGTCCCCGATCGTAGAGAACCACGGCCTGCCGGAGGCTGAGCCGTCGCTCGGCGCCACGCGGTGGTACTCGAGGCGGCCGGATCGACCTCTCGGGAGCCGACCTCGGCCGTCCACCGTGACCGTCATGAAGGTCGCCTCGAAGGCCGACCCTTCGCCCTGATCCGAACCCCGTTCGTCGATCTCCGTCGATGCCATCTTCTCTCCCCCTTCTTGTCTGACCGCTGACTGACTTCCTTCGAGGGCAGCTCGAGGATGGGCGGTCCCCGCTCCATCTCGATCAGGACGGCCTTGCCTCCGGGTGCTCGGGCCGAGCGACCGTGCCCATCAGGCCACCGCTCCCTCGCCGGGGCCGACGCCCGGGTCGGCTGCGTGTCGTGCCCGGTCGGTCCATCCGGGGCCGAGCGCCTCCACCTCCGCCTCCGACGGCACGTAGCCCGAGGCCACCAGCCTCGCGAAGTGGCCGTGGAACCGGTGCCAGCCGATCCCGCTCGTCGACGCGCTTGCCTCCCCGTCGGCCAGCACCAGGGCGGCCGTCGCCATGGCGAGCTGATCGCTCCCCCGGCGGGCGAAGCCGCCCAGGGCGCCCCGCTCATCGCCCGCCGCCGGTGGATCGATGCCGAGCAGCTCCGCGGCCAGCCGGACGGCCCCGGGCCTAGCCCTCTCCGCCAGCAGGTCGACGGCGGCCAGGGCCCACTCGTGGTGATCAAGGGCGCCGGCGAGCATGTTGCGGACGTGGACCCGCCGACGCGCCTCCGCCCTGCGCAGCTCGGCCTTGCGATCCCCGGCGGGATTCCGCCCGGTGACCCGAGGGCGGCGCTCCCTGGGGGGGCGATGCCCGGCGGGGTCCGTGCAGATCGGGACGGCGACGGCGTGCGTGGGGTACCTGAACACCGTGACCGCGTCGCACCCGAGGCCGGCATGGGACTCGAGCGGGATCAAACCCTTGGTGAACGGACCTGGGCCCGGACACAGCCTCGTCGAGCCCTTCGGGTAGAGCCTCGGCAGGCGGTTGTCGGCCACGCCGGCCGGGACGTATCGGACCTCGCCCTTCTCCGCCTCCTCCACCAGTTCCGAGAACCGCGTGATCGCCTCAAGATCCCTCACCTCGGCCTCCACGGCCCCGACGATCCCATTGACGCTCGCCGCCGCCCGGCGGAGCCGCTCCGGGTGATCGACGAGCTGCACGAGCTCCAGCGCGTCGCCCACCGATATTCCGCCGGAATGGACCGAGGCCTGGACGTCCTCCGGCAGGGTGAGGAGGGCGAGCCTCTTGGACACGTCACCTCCCAGGGACTTCCAGTCCCCCCGCCTCAGCCGGCCGTCGCCCACCCGGATTACGTCCCAAGGACGGGCGCCGCTGCCCTCGCTCAGGCATCGGCGCCGACCACCTCCCTCCCGGCCACGTAGTCGAGCCGGATGCCGACAGACCCGAACAGATCCCCCCCGAGGGCGATCCCGAGCTCAGCCGCCAGATTTCGGTAGTCGCGCTCCGGGTTCTCGGTGAACCCGTGCCCGATCCCGAACCGCGCCATCGTCAGATAGCTCCACAGCCCCCGCCGCCGGGCATGGCTGATCTCAGCTTCCTGTAGCGCCGGCGCCAGCCCGTGCATTCCGGTGACGGCGGTCCCGAACCGGGCCCGCTCCCATGCGTCGCGCCGAAGGATCCGCAGCCGCTCCTCGGTGAGGTCGGACACGGTGCAGACCACGGCTCCCAGCATGCGAGCCCGAGGGCTCCGGAGCGCGCGCCGGCGAAACCCCGCCTCGAAGCGGACCCGGCCGGGCTCGGCGTGCGCCGGGTCCTTCACCCACTGGTCGTAGAGGGTCGCCCATCGATGCCCGACGCCTGCCCGGAGGTAGGTGGCGCCCCTGCCCAGCCCCCCACCGCCGCCGATGAGCTTCACCGTGAGTCGCTTGTCGCGCTCAAGGAGAGAGAGGCCGTGCAGGAGTTCGGACCTGCGGGTGATCCCGGTGAAGTCGCGAGGGAGATCCAGCCGCAGGATGTCGAGGTCATCGAACCTCACCCGGCCGTCCACCCCCACCCGCTCGGTCGCCAGCGTGAACATCTCCCTCATCACCTCGAGGGACTCCCCCAGGGGGGAGGGCCTCCACGTTGGACGGCCGAATGAGGGCCGGCAGAGAGGCCTCGACCCTGGCGCGCCATCCCCAGGTGCTCGAGAGCACCCCGCCACCGGGCAGATGGTTCCGCGACGACCTGGAGATCAACATCCCCCCGGCACCGAGGTGATGGGTGATCTCACCTGGCAGGCCGGGGTCATCCCAGATCGCCGGGAAGGCGAACGCGAGGGTGTCGATGCGGGCCTCGGGCTCGGGGGGAACGCAAGAATTGAGGGATGGGACGCCTCTCAGTGAGGGGGGACGTGGCGGGCCAACGCAGCCGTGGGCGATCGTCGGCGACCCGTCCAGGGCCGCTAGCTGATCTGGAGCCATTGCGAGATCGCCTCCCACGAGTAGCGGACGTGGCGGCCGAGCTTTCGATAGGCGGGGCCCTTGCCCTGGTACCTCCACTGCGCCAAGGTGGCTGCGGGGATTTGCAGGTACGCCGACACCTCCTCGGGGGTCGCCAAGGGCCGCCGGTCTACCCCGTCCTCGCCGGGGCCGCTTGACCTACGCGGTGGCCGTGATACTCTTCGCATGATGGTCGCTATGATGCCACGGGGGTAGGGAGCATAGGATCGGGTCATGCAAGATAGATTTCGTGTGACGCTGGCGCCTCGCCTCACCACGTGGACCCCGGAGGACGTGGGCCCCCGATCCTCCCTATTGGTGTGGGTGGGGCCGGTGGATCTCGTCGAAAGCGAGTGGTTGGAATATATGCCGGTCAGCCGAAGGGTCCTGCTGCCGGACGAGCTGTACCTGCGGGACCTGATGCGCCTGGACCTCGAGGATCCCACCCAGGTGCACGGGTTCGTGCAGAGGTGGGGGCGGCTCGAGAGGCCCGAGTTGGGTCACCCGGGAGAGTACCGGGACCTGCCGGTGCATCCAGGGCCGGACGTGGTCGACCGGGTCGAGGCCAGGGCCCGGGAGAAGCGGGCCTTGCTCGGCCTCCCCTTCCCTACCCTGGGCGAGGATTGGGGGGTCAGGCGGTTCAGCCATATCAGCGAGGCGACCGCCCACATGGCCGCCCTGCGCGATTGCGTCCGCGTGTGGCATGCGCTGGGGTCGGGCGGCATCGAGTTCGACCCGGGGCCCGACTGGGACGAGCCCCGGCTATTCCCCCGCCCCAGTGACCGCCGCGGTGCCGTCACGCTGCTCAAGGATCTGCTCAATCCCGCCCTCCGCGAGTTCGGCCCGAACATCCGGCTCGAGGGCGAGCCGAGCCATGGCGCGCGCATCGAGGCACCGCTCTACTCGGGGTTGGCCCTCCAGTTGTTCACCCACATCCGGGAGAGGGCGCGCTACAGCACGTGCCGGAACGAAAGATGCCGGAACCTCTTCGTTCGGCAGCAGGGGCGGGCGCAGTCGGCGCGGCACCATCGCCAGGGGGTGATGTACTGCTCGGACAACTGCGCCCGGGCGGTGGCGGCCCGCGCGTATCGGAGGCGCCATCGAGAGGCGGACCAAGGCCTCGCCACCACCGAAGACGGCAAGCGAGAGGAGGCCCCTCCGGGAAGGCCGGATGGGCACAGCTGAGTCACGAGGGGGGATGAGGGGATGGCCTCGGTCCAGAAGCGGTGCAGGGCGTGCGGTCGGACGGTGGGGTCCAAGGTCGTCGCGTGCGGCAGCTGTGGGTCCCGGGACAAGAGCTGGCGGGCCCGGTATCGAGGGCCGGATAGGAAGGAGCGCTCCAGGACATTCAGCCGCAGGGTCGACGCCGAGCGTTGGCTGACCTCCCAGGAGGGCGACAAGTTGCGGGGCGTGTGGCTCGACCCCGCCCTTGGTCGGATCGCCCTGGCCGAGAGGGCCACCAAGTGGATCGACGCCAAGGAGGCCGACGTGAAGACGAAGACGGCGGACAGCTACCGATCCCTGTTGAGGAGCCGGATCCTGCCCGCCTTCGGAGAGTGGCAGATCGCGGCCATCTCGCGCTCGGATGTTGAGGGCTGGGTTGGGCTCATGCGTCGTGAAGGAGTCGGCTCCTCGAGGATCCGCCAAGCCCATGTCGTACTGACCGACATCCTCGGGGTCGCCGTCGCCGATGGGATCCTCGCCCGTAACGTCGCCGTGGGAGTCGACCTCCCTCCGCTCCCGACGGGAGAGGCGGCGTATCTGGAGCCGGCGGACGTCGAGCGGATCGCCGCCTCCATGCCGGCGCCGAACGACCTCCTCACCCGCTTGCTCGGGACGCTCGGGCTCCGCTACGGGGAGGCGGTGGCCCTGCGCCGCCGCTCGGTCGATCTCCTGCGCCGCCGCCTGGTGGTCGAGCAGTCGATGGCGGAGGTCTCGGCGGAGGCTTTCGACCGCCTCCCCTCAGGCAAGGATGGCGAGCCCAAGTGGAGGGGAATCGTGTTCGGCGAGACGAAGACCCATGCCATGCGGCGGGTCCCACTGACTCCCACGCTGGCCCGCGCCATCGAAGGGCATCTCGACCGCATTGAGGACTCCGGGCCCGAAGCGCTGCTGTTCACCTCGCCCAACGGGGGCCCCCTCCGGCACTCGAACTTCTACCACCGGGTGTGGCTCCCAGCCCTCGAGCGCGCCGGCCTCCCGCGGGTCGGCGTCCACGTCCTTCGACACTCGGCCGCCGCCGCGCTCATCGCCTCGGGTGCCTCCTCGAAGGCGGTCCAGACGATCCTCGGCCACCGCAGCGTGGCATTCACCCTCACCGTCTACGGGCACCTGTTCGACACCGACCTGGACGAGGTCGCCGCCCGGCTGGACGCGACTGTGGCCGAGCGCGTGTGGCCTGAGCGTGGCCTGGCGCTCCTCCGTCCCGATCAGCTTCCGCTGGAAAAGGCCCTCTGAGCAGGGACCTTGCGTGTGGGGCGGGGAGGACTCGAACCTCCGACCGGCGGATTATGAGTCCGCTGCTCTGACCCACTGAGCTACCGCCCCCGGACGGTGGGGAGAGGGGAAGTGTACGGGACCGGCCCCTCCCATCGCGGATTTGAGTCCCACCGATGCATGCGCCACTCTGGTCTTGCAGCGCCGAGCCGGCCCGATCCCAAGGGGGATGCCATGCCATCCAAGCTTGTTCGAAGCGTTATCGCCGCCGTGGCCGCGTCGGCCATCCTCGTCGGGTGCGGCGGGTCCAGCAAGGTCAGTGCGCGCGACTACGCCTCCAGCGTGTGCACCGCCACGGGGACGTGGGTCAAGAACATCCAGGCGGAGAGCCAGCAGATGGCATCGGCCATCACCGGCTCCCCCGCCAACGGGAAGCAGGAGATTTCGAAGTTCCTGAACCAGGTCATCGGCCAGACCGACACGCTGATCTCCAAGCTGAAGGACGCGGGCACCCCCGACGTGACCAACGGCGACCGCATCGCCACCACGTTCCTCAACGCGTTCGAGCAGGCGAAGACGGGGCTGGAGAGCCTGCGCGGCGACGTGTCGAATCTGCCGACGAACGATCCCGCCGCGTTCGCCACGGCAGCCAAGAAGCTGAGCGACAAGATCACCCAGGTGTTCAACCGCGCGGACACCGCGATGGGCGGCCTGAAGTCCCCTGAGCTGGAGAAGGCGGGGAACGGCGTGAAGGCCTGCCAGAGCCTCGGTTCGTAGACTGCCGGTCGTCACTCGCGGAGGGCCTTCGGGTTCGGCGGGCGGGCCACCTGGCTGCTCCGGGGCTGGGACTCGAACCCAGAACCTTGGGCTTAACAGGCCCCCGCTCTGCCGATTGAGCTACCCCGGAATGTCCGAATTGCGGGCCGAACGAGGTTCAGTCTAGCAGCGCCCCCAGGCCACCCTGCGGTTTTGCGGGGGCTCCCAATGGGCAGGATGCTCGCGGGGAAAGGAGGTGCCCATGAAGTTCAGGATGGGGGTCCTGGTCGGCCTCGCCGCCGGGTACGTGCTCGGCGCCCGGGCGGGGCGTGCTCGATACCTCCAGATCAAGGACCGGTGGGAGGACTTCGCCGAGTCGCCCGCCGTCCAGGCCGCGGTGGAGCCCGTTCGGGAGGCCATCGAGCCGGTGGTCAGGCCCATCAAGGAAGCGATGGGAGGGGGGCAGGACGAACCAGCCGCGCCGCCCGCCGACGTGGTCAAGGAGCGGCTTGCCCGCACCGGGACGGTGGGCGTGCCCGTGTTCGACGTCCACCCGCCAGAGGAGTTGCTGAAGGAACGGATGTAAGGGGGCGGATGTAGGCGACCGTCAGGAGGCCGAACCATGCGATTCAGGCTGGGGCTCTTCCTCGGCTTCGCCGCAGGCTACGTCCTGGGGTCGAAGGCCGGGCGCGAACGCTTCGAGCAGATCAGGCGAACATGGGACCGGGTGAGCGGCTCTCCCACGGTCCACCGGGCCACCGAGCGCGCCTCGGAGGTGGCGGGCCAGCAGGCGAGACAGGCCCTGTACGCGGTCCAGAGCGGGGTGGAGAAGGCGGGCGGCGCGGTGAAGGAGCGCCTGCACGGGGAGGGCGAGCCCACCGAACAGGTCGGCGAGCTTCTCGCCGGCGAGGAGTCCTCCGGGGGTCCGCCCGGGACCACGCCCGACAACGTTCGGGACGCCTGGCAGGGGTAGGCGGAGAGTCCGGCCCGGGGATCACTCGAGATAGTCGCGGAGCTTCTGCGACCTCGAGGGATGGCGAAGCTTCGACAGGGTCTTGGATTCGATCTGCCTGATCCGCTCGCGGGTCACGCCGAACTCCCGTCCGACCTCCTCCAGCGTCCTGGGGTGGCCGTCCATCAGGCCGAACCGGAGTTGGATGACCTTCTTCTCCCGCTCGGACAGCGTGTGGAGCACGCTCTCCAACTGCTCCTGGAGCAGGATGAACGACGCGGCATCGATGGGGACGACGGCCTCGGCATCCTCGATGAAGTCCCCGAGGTGGGAGTCCTCCTCCTCCCCGATGGGGGTCTCCAGCGAGACCGGTTCCTGGGAGACCTTCAGGATCTCCCGGACCTTGTCGGCCGGCACGCCCATCTGCCTGCCGATCTCCTCGGGGAGTGGCTCGCGCCCGAGGTCCTGGAGCAGTTGGCGCTGCACCCGCACCAGCTTGTTGATGGTCTCCACCATGTGCACGGGGATGCGGATGGTCCTGGCCTGGTCGGCGATGGCCCGGGTGATGGCCTGGCGGATCCACCACGTGGCGTAGGTCGAGAACTTGTACCCCTTCGAGTAGTCGAACTTCTCGACCGCCCGGATGAGGCCGAGGTTGCCCTCCTGGATCAGGTCCAGGAACAGCATCCCGCGGCCCACGTAGCGCTTGGCGATGGACACGACCAATCGCAGGTTCGCCTCGATCAGCTTGCGCTTGGCCAGCTGTCCGTCGCGTTCGACCCGCCGCAGGAACTCGCACATCTCCAGGCGGGTCTTGGGCTTGTAGCTGCGGTTGATCTTCTCCCGGCCGATCCCCTCGTGCTTCAACCGCTTCTCCGGGTTGAGCTGGTGCTCCCGGATCCGGCACACCGACTCGACCACCTGGCGGAGCTGCTTCTGCTCCACCTTGGCCGTTCCGTTGCCGCTCACCGTGGGGAGCAGGGCCGTGGAGAACTCGCCGCTCTCGATCCGCATGGCCAGGTCGACCTCCTGGGCCGCGGTGAGCAGGGGGACCTTGCCGATCTCCTTGAGGTACATCCGGACGGGGTCGTTGGTGGGGGCCTTCAGGAGCTCCTCGTCGCGCGGAAGCCGGAACCCCACGGTCTCGCCGCCGGGCTCGGGTTCGATCTCCTCGGCCGCGCCCTCGACGATCTCGATGCCCTCCTGGCGGAGGAACTCCTCGACCTGGGTCAGGAACTCCTCGACCTGTTCGGGGGTGAGGTCCTCGACCGGCAGCCCCTCCAGGAGATCCTCGGATGAGACGAAACCGCGCTCGCGGCCTCTGGCCGCGAGCGCTTCCTTCGCCTCGTCGAAGTTGGTCGTCTGGACGGGGTCGGCCACCACCTCGGCGGCGGTCTCGAAGGCGTCCGGCTCCGGCTCGTTCATCGCCCCCATGCGCGCTGGTTAGTGTCCCAGATGATTCGCCGTCTGCCCCCGGGCGGGACGCCTTTCAGGGAGACGAACCGACGGATTCGGTGGGGTCCTGAACGAGCTCCGGACCCGAGATGAGCTGCGGGTCCCCGGCGAGCTCCGCGGAACCCTGGGCGAGCTCCGCGGAACCCTGGGCGAGCTCCGCGGAACCCTGGGCGAGCTCCGCGGAACCCTGGGCGAGCTCCGCGGAACCCTGGGCGAGCTCCGCGGCGCCCTGGACCCGGTCGGCGGCGACCCGCACCCGCCGGCGGGCGCCCTCCAGGGCGGCGTGCCGCTCGAACAGAGCGCCGTATTCGGCCTGGGCCTTCAGCGGGTTCAGCCGTTCGAGCTGCTTTCGCATCTCGTCGATCCGCCGCGACAGGGCGAACTCCTCCAGCCGGAGGAAGACGTGCTCCGCGTAGCTGGGGCTTGGCTGGCCCCCCGATTCCGGCCGCTCGACCGACAGGCCCGCCACGAGCTTCTGCATCGCCTCGCCCCGCTCCTGGGCCCGGGCCATGACCAGGCCTGGCCCCCCCTCTCGGAGGAGGTCGAACACCTTCTGGTATGCGGGGGTGGCGAACCGCTCCGGATCGAGCCGGACGAGATAGGGCCGGCACAGCTCGGGGGACTGGATGAGGAGCTTGAGCGCCTCGCGTTCGATCCTCTGGCTCGGGGGGACCCGCGTGGCGTGGCGGGCAGTCGGGCCTCCCGGCCGGTCGGCGGCCCCGACCATGCGCTCCATGTCGAGGAGCACGTCGTTCACCCGCACCCCCACGGCGTGGGCGAGGACACCCGCATACTGCTGGCGCCTGACGGGGTCCTCCAGGGCGACCACGATGCCGAGACCGGTCTGCACGGCCCTGGCCCGGTCCTCGAGGTCGGCGAGGTTCCGGCCTCGCAGCGACCGTTCGATCATGTACTCGACGAGGGGGACGGCCGTGTCGGTGAGCGCCTCAAGCTGTTCCCGGGCCTCCGTGCCGCGGGTGAGGGCGAAGTCGGCGGGATCCTGCCCCTGCGGGAGGACCAGGACCCTCAGGTCCACCGCGTAGCGCTCGTGGAACTGGAAGGCCCGCTCGGCGGCGCGGGCCCCCGCCTCGTCGGAATCGAACGCCAAGACCACCCGTTCGGTGAACCGGGCAAGCAGCTTGACGTGCTCCTCGCCGAGGGCCGTGCCGCACGTGGCCACGGCCTCGCGGATGCCGGCCTGGTCGAGGGCGATGACGTCGGTGTACCCCTCGACCAGGAAGGCCCTGCCGGACCTGATCACGTCGGACTTCACCCGGTTCAGATTGAACAGCAGGCTGCCCTTGTGGTAGACGGAGGACTCGGGCGAGTTCACGTACTTGGCCGCCTGGGTCGGGGCCTTCGGCCCCTGCAGGAGCCTCCCGCCGAAGCCGACCGCATTGCCGGAGAGGTCGTGCAGCGGGAACATCACCCGCCCCCGGAAGCGGTCCCGGAGGCTGCCGCCCTCGTCCTTCGACACCAGGCCGGATTCGACCAGGACCTCCGGCGAATAGGTCCGGGACAGGCGCCTCAGGACGAAGTCGGGGTAGCCGGGCGCGTAGCCCACGCCGAACCGTTCGACGCTGTGCGGGGAGATGCCCCGTTCGGCCAGGTACCGGCGGGCGTCCTCCCCCTCGCGCTGCTGCAGCAGGACCTGCTGGTACAGCCCGGCCGCGTCGGCGATGGCCTTGTGCAGGACCTGGCGCCTCCCGGTGGCCCTCCGGTCCGCGCTGCCCGACCCCTCGTATCGCAGGGTGATGCCCTGTTCGGCGGCGAGCCTCTCCACGGCTTCGACGAACGACAGGTTCTCGACCTTCTCCAGGAACCGGAACACCCCGCCGCCCTCGCCGCAGCCGAAGCAGTAGTAGGCCTGCTTCGAAGGGCTCACCGAGAAGCTCGGGGTCTTCTCCGGGTGGAAGGGGCACAGGCCGACGAAGCGGTCGGCTCCGGCCTTCTTGAGCTGGAGGTGGCCCGAGATGACCTTCACGATGTCGGCGCGCTCGCGGACCGCGTCGACGTCCTCCTGCCTGATCCTTCCCGCCACCGCTCCCTCCCCCGTTCGGGCCCCTCGCTACAGCAACCAGCCCTGGGGAAGGAAGAGCCGCTCGTAGGTTCGGAGGGCGTACCGGTCGGTCATGCCGGCGATGTGGTCGGCGACGTGGGTCTCGAGGTCGCCGGGGCTCCGCCGGTATTCGTCCGGGATCTCCTCCGGGTGTCCAAGGTAGTACGCGAACAGCGCCCTGACCAGCCCGACGGCCTTGTCCTGCTCGTGCCTGGCCTCGGATCGCAGGTACACCCGGTCGAACAGGAAGTTCCGCAGGACATCGAGCGCGTGGAGAACGGGCTCGGAGAGCTCGATCTGGTCGCGGTCCTGGCTCCGGCCCACCAGATCGGTCACGAGCGTGTCGATGCGCTCGCTGTGGGTCCGGCCGAGGGTCCGGGCGGCCTCCTCGGGAAGCTCCTCGGGATCGATCACACCGGCCCGGATGGCGTCGTCGACGTCGTGGTTGACGTAGGCGATGCGGTCGGCGAACCGGGCGACCTGGGCTTCCAGGGTGGCCGGGAGGGGCATGGACCAGGTGTGGTTGACGATCCCGTCGCGGACCTCCCAGGTGAGGTTCAGCCCCCGGCCGTCCCTGGCCAGGTGCTCGACCACCCGGAGGCTCTGTTCGTTGTGCCGGAACGGCCGGTCGAGGAAGGGGCTGAGGGCCTCCTCGCCGAGGTGCCCGAAGGGCGTGTGTCCGAGGTCGTGGCCGAGGGCGATGGCCTCGGTGAGGTCCTCGTTCAGCCTGAGGGCCCTGGCCGCGGTGCGGGCGATCTGGGAGACCTCCAGGGTGTGGGTGAGCCGGACCCGGTAGTGGTCGCCCTCGGGCGAGATGAACACCTGGGTCTTGTGCTTCAGCCGGCGGAAGGCCTTGCTGTGCACGATCCGGTCGCGGTCCCGCTGGAAGGCGGTCCGAAGGGCGTCGGGCTCCTCCTCGCGATCGCGGCCCTTCGTCTCCGCCGAGAGCATGGCCCGCGGCGAGAGGGTGTCGCGTTCGATCTGCTCGGTTCGCTCTCGAACCGCGTGGTCCCGTGGATGCACCGGGGGTGAGGGTAGCACCGGCCGCCGACCGGCTTCGGGCCCCCCTACCGGTGGAAGACCCGGTAGTAGAGGTAGGCGAAGGTTTCGCGGGCGTACCCCTGGAGCCGGGTCCACTGGCTTCGCGCCGCGGAGTGGAAGGCGGCCGAGACGAACGGGGTGATCCCGACGTCCGAGGCCATCTTCCGGATGCGCAGGTTGTGCCAGGGGTCGGAGACGAGGAACGCCGAGCGGAGGTGTCCCTGTCGCATGAAGTCCGCCGCGGCTTGGAGGCTCTGGTAGGTGGTCGAACCCGTGGGCTCGGCGAACACGTGCTGCTCCGGGACGCCCTGGCCGATGAGCCAGGACCGTCCGGCCTGGCCCTCGGTGGTGCGGTCGCCCGGCTGCCCGCCCCCCACGACGAGGATCCTGATGGAGAACCCCTCGTCGAACAGGAGGATGGCGTGCTTCAGGCGAGCTTGGAACACCGGAGAGGGGGTGCCGTTGTACTGGGCCGCCCCCAGGACGATGACGAGGTCGGCCCGGTCGATCCGGCGGGCATCGTCGGTGTGGGCCGCCCTCCAGACGGCCGTGGCGGTGACCGCGAGGACGGCCAGGACGGCCAACAGAAGGGCGGCGGCGGTCGTGAGGATCGGATGCCGCCGAACGAACCCCACGGGGCGAATCTAGCAGTGCAACCACCGGTGCTCCCATTCACGACGGCCGCTCGTAGATCCGGACCCCGTCTCGATCGGTGACCATCATGTAGAGATGGCCGTCGGGGCCGAGCGTGAGCCACCGGCGCTGCACGTCGTCGTCGATCCCGGACGGCTCCACGAGCCGCTCCCACACCATCGGCGAACGCCCCACTCGCAGCAGATACCGCGCACCCACGTTCGTCCCGTCCGGGCGTGTCGCCGCCACCCGCAAATACATGTAAAGGTCCTCGCCGGAGATGACCCAGTTCCCGGGAGCTACCAGCCCCGCGAGCTCGACGCCCCCCTGATCGAGGATATGAACCGCGTAGCTCTGAGACACCGTCTGCTCCTGGGTGCTGTAGCCGACCTCTATCACACTCTCCTCTGTCCGGCTCACGTCGATGGTGACCCAGCTGTTCCCGAGGGGAAGGCCCGGCACCGGCAGGAGCCGTCCAGCCCTCGACAGGTCGACTCGAAAGAACCCGGTGACGCCCCGTTCGCCGGGAAGCGCGTCCACATCGGCCCAGAGCCAGCCCTCAGGGGTCGGCACCATGTCCGTGATCGCTCCGCGCAGGCCTCCCTCGTTGAGGACGCTCGGTATGAGCAGGCCGCTCGGCTGATAGAGATCGACGGCGCCGAACTGGTACTGCCGAGCGACGACCAGGTCGTCCCTCACGAACACCAGGTCCGAGCTGTACGCGGAGTAGCCGCCCCGGCCCTCGAGGAACGTGCCATCCCTGGCGAAGTGAACCAGCCGATGCTTCCCGGGATCAAGGATCCAGAAGGATCCATCGGGGGCCACGGCAAAGGAGTTCGGCTCAGTGGTGGGGTGCTCAGCCGCAGGGATGTAGCGGAGCTGGCCTCGCTCGGGGCCGAAGCGGACGAGCGCGACGAAGTCCCAGCGCGCTGGTCGCTCGGTCAAGTCGGCGATGAGGTCGATGGAGGGCAGGGATCTGCTCGTCGAACCGGGCTGCGTGCCTGCCCGGTGTCCCGCTCGCGAGGATGGACTCGGGGAGGTGACGGTGGCTGCGGGGTGCCCGGTTCGACCGGTGCACCCCGCGGCCAGCAACAGCCCGAGGGCGAGGGCGAGGGCAGCCTTCGTCACGGCATCACCACCGGGTGATGCCGGGACGACGAGCCGCAGTTGGGGAAGCAGTCCGGGGTCCAGTCGTGCCGCTGGACGCCGACGTATGTCGAGTCGTAGCGATAGCCGCGTTCGTCATCCTGCGTACCGACGGCGTCGCTGTAGGCCTCGGCGATCCAGTCCGTGTTCGGGCTCGGGTTGACCGACGTGTACAGCATCCCGATATGCGTGGTGCTGGCGAAGGCGTCCATGTACAGCGTGGTCAGCCGGTTCTTGTCGGCCAGCTTGAAGAAGGGCCACCCGCTGCTGGGCGAGTGGAAGCTCGCCGCCGTGTACGGCCCGTGGACGTTGTGCAGCTTGTTCCAGAAGGTGAACCCCGACGCCCCGAAGGTGTTCTGGAGCTCCCACGTCTTGAACGTGTATCCGGAGCAGTCCGGGCCCTCCCCGTTCGAGTCGGGCTGGCCGGGCGTGTCGTCGTAGTTGTTGTCGTTCCAGCAGCCCCCGCCCCACTCGTACCCCTCGTTGAAGGCGCCGGCGGCGTAGGCCTGGGCCTCCGACCGCTTCACGTTGCTGTCGGCGGAGAACCCCTTCGTGCAGTTGTCGGACGTCCAGGACGCGAAGCTCGGGTGCACCATCGCGGGTGCCGCCCCAACCAGGACCGCGGCCATGCCCATCACCGCCAGGAGTCGTCTCATCGGTCTCCTCCCCCTTGTCGTCTCGTCGCGGGAAGGGAGATCGCGTCGCCATCGGGACCCCATGGTCTCGTTCGACCCGGCGCCCGCCCCAGCCGGCCGGCCCATCATCGGGCACCGTCCTTCAGCGCATACCGCAGGATCTGCACGCCCGAGGACGTCGAGGTCATCTGGTACAGGAACCCGTCCTTGCCGAGACGGAACCGGGACAGCGGCGGCGTCTCCGCGAACTTGGTGTTCGCCACCCCGAAGCTCTGGACGACTCGGCCTCGCACCACGTCGATCACCTCGTACTGATCGGCCGGCGCGGGAGTCGCTCGCCACACGTGGACCACCACCACGTAGCCGCCGGCACCGTCCGGTTGGGCCAGGGCCACCTCCCCCAAGCGCTGGGCCGAACGGAGCTCCACGGCGGCCCGCACGATCCCGTCCCGGACCGTCCCGAGGCGCACGAACACCTCGGTCCCCAGACGAAGGAGGCTGGAGCCGTCGGCCTCG
>WNGK01005028.1_pt1 | contig 18983 bp, 19 predicted proteins | sample 5400601 | NCBI WGS metagenome assembly WNGK01 (sample SAMN13153376, study PRJNA577476) | soil metagenome | isolation source: 60 cm soil or saprolite under Garry oak tree replicate 1 | place: USA:California | collected 2016-06-15
CAATGGCTTGCAGGAGAGACTTGTGCGGCGTGCTCTTTTCTGAGAGCATGATACGTGCACCTCTCTCTTCTTTACTCTCTATAGAGAGTGAATACATTCACAGGGCTTCATAGGGCATGAAAAAGGAATATTCCTTGTCTTGAGAATACCAATCGCGCGTGAAGAAAGGCGTTTGCCGGAGCGTCAAAATGATGCCCGCCTCGAAAAACCGCCACTTAAACGAGGCATACGTTTTCATGAAAGGATTCCCTCCCGCTTCTTCAGAATAGCCCCAACGGAACAGGTTCGGTACCATTTTTGTAACGCAAGCCCGCTGGCGTACCGACTTCCCAATAAGGGAAAATGGAAATGCCTCCTCTGGCTCGTTGACCCGTCCCTACAGGGGAAAATAGGGAATTCATGCTCGCGTAACTGATTTTCGTGTTGCAAGTATTGACGCAGAGTTTTTTACCCGCTTCTTTACTCACCTGCGCTCTTCTCACGACTTTGATACCTACCAGCGATACCTCGCAGAAGCAGAACAAGCACACGCATCGCTTACTGCTACCCTTACCGAGCAGCTACAGGAAACTTACCGCCAACAAAAAGAAGCGACTGATGCAGTGCTGGCGATTCGCAGGGATATCAACACGCAAGTAGAAGAAGCGTTACAGGAGAATCCCCTGCTTGACCCAGAGGAGGTAAAACAGAAATACGAAAAAGAAGCCGCGCCCATGCTTCGAGAGTTACGAAAGCGGTCGTCTGACTTAGAAGCAACGAAAGAAGAGATACAGCAAAAACTCACAAAAGAACAGGAGAAACAACCGCAGCCGCATATACGCACGTACGCAGACTTTCACACGGAACTTGAAGTATTAATCCAGGAATGGGAAGAGAAAGATTTTGCAGACCGCAAAGACTTTGTCAATCTCTTTCTCTCGCAAGCCACCATACAGGTTATCACAAATCACTGGATACAGCTTGACCTCTATTGGTCAATACCAGGATGGGGAGCCGAGAGAGTATTCATTTCCCGGACAAAAAGTAACGGTGATATCTGGACGCAAGCAGACCATGAGGTGTTACACGCCCACTATGAAAAAAGCGCACGGGAAGTACTCTTGCAAGCACTTCCCCAAAAGAGCTGGTTAGCAATTAAACACGAAGCAATGTTGTTAGGGCTACACCGCGCCTCTCAAACAGGCTGTTTCCTTCCTGACAGGCTTACATGGTCTGATTGGCAGTTCATGGAACAGGCAGGAATTGAGCCATCCGTTAGAGCCACCAAGGTTGTACCGCAGAATTCACGAGGTTGGTCGGACGCTCACCACGGAGCACGCTGGCGATCTGCTCACAAACCATAACCCGCATACGTACCACGCTGGCGGTGGTGTAGGAGCCGATGTGGGGCGTGCAGATGGTATTAGGATGCGTGAAAAGAGGATGATTGGTTACTGGTGGTTCAGGGTCATAGACATCCAGTGCTGCACCCGCCAGGTGGCCTGAGCGTAAGGCGTCAAGCAGAGCAGCCTCATCGATCAAAGCTCCACGCGCGGCATTGATGAGATAGCTGCCCCTGGGCATGAGGCTCAGCGTCCCGGCATTCATAATATGACGCGTCTCGGGTGTGGAAGGGCAATGGAGAGAGACGACTTGAGCGCGCGGCAGCAATTCCGCTAGTGAGGGGACCAATTCTACCCCTAACATGCTGGCTCGCTCAGGAGTGATGAAAGGGTCAAACGCTAGCACCTTCATTCCAAGAACCCGCGCTATATCCGCGACCCGGCTTCCAATACGTCCCAGGCCAACGAGTCCCAACACGGCCCCGGCTGCCTCAAGGCCGGGTACCAGTTCTGCCAGCGTCGGAAAAGGATGTCCCGTGCGTAAGATGCGATCACCGGTCATGACCTGCTTGCAAAGATTGAGCAGCAGTGCAATCGTGTGTTCAGCGGTGGACTCGGTCGGCCCATCGGGCGTATTCACGACCATAATACCGCGCCGGGTTGCCGCGTCGAGATCGATGCGATCGACGCCAATGCCTGGGCGAGCAATGACACGCAGGCGCGGTCCGATGCGGTCCATCACTTCGCCTGTAACAAATGTTTCTCCCGCAACAATGATAGCATCAGCCGTTGACGCTTCCGCGTACCAATCGTTGCGTTCGCCTACGCGGCTGAGAGAAACGGTAGCCAGTCCCTCAAGTACAGCCATGGCTGCGGGTGGCAGCGCTGTGCCTGTCCATATATGCGCTTGCGGCATGCTTGACCTATCTTTCTCGTCTCGCCTGTATCTCTATCACTGACCGCGTGCTACGCGCAAGTTCCGCGTGGCCGCGGAGATCATGCTGCTGATATCGGTGGTCACACTGATCATCTGGAAGCCCTGGCGTATACGTTCAGCCGCGGCTTCTCCACCGCCACTGAAAATACCAGTGGCAACGCGATGGTTCCGCGCTGCTGCCTTAATACGTTCCAGGGCATCCAGAAATTCGGGTTCTGCACCATCGCTACTCGGCGTGAGGCCGAGTTGGGCGTGAAGATCGTTCGGCCCAACGAAAGCCACATCTATCCCAGGCACTGAGAGAATTTCATCGACGTGCTGGAGACCATGTGCACTCTCAATCTGGACGATCACGATAATTTCATCATTCGCCATCCGTGCATAACCAGGCCAATCGGTGATGCCAAACCCATACGGGCCGAAAGCTCCGCCGATACTACGAGAACCGGCAGGAGGATATTTTGTGAACTCTACGGCGCGTTGCGCCTCTTCACGAGTATTGACCATCGGGACAATGACGCCCCATGCCCCGGCGTCCAGCGCCCACTTGAACCATTCGACGCCACTGGCAGGAATGCGTACTATGGGGGCAGAGGTTCCGGCGTCAGCGATGGTCGCAACCATATCAGCCATGAGAGCGGGGTTCTGCGCGCTATGCTCCATGTCTACGGCAAGCCAATCAAAGCCAAGCCGCGCCATTATTCTTGCGGCGGCAATGCTGGGCAGACTCAACCATGCCCCCAACGCCGGCTCACTCCGTTCGATTTTTTCTTTCACCAGGTTTTTGCGCATCGCATCCTCTCCATTATATCAGTTACACCATCAGCGTAGCTTCTTCCCGTGGCGCCGCTGCTTCTGCGTACGCTGTCTCAGGAAGGGGTCCATTCTCCTCTATTATAGCAGGTTGGGTCCTGATTAGCCTCGCTCAGTATAAATCAGGTGAAACCAAATACCTGGCGAAAACGTAACGCAGATAAGATTGATTTCATATCCATTAAAGCAATGGTATTTGATATTCTTTTGTGGTATTCTTATACACTATAAACTGTTGTTCTTTCATCTACGCTTTCTATTGAGTCCCGGCAACCCAGTCACAAATCGTATCGCTGTACCCAAAAAGTATAGACACTAGAAAGGAACTATCCATCGTGAAAAGATCAACTATGTTAGATCGGTATCAACGCTTTGTAGGGGAAGATTTGCTTGAGCGCATTTATCATGCGGCCGAGCCGCTAAGTGGACTGCGTATACTTCACGTCAATACCACTGCTCAAGGTGGGGGAGTGGCGGAACTCCTGCACGCGCTCATTCCTGTGATGGATGAGCTCGGCATTAACAATACCTGGCAAGTGATCTCGTTAGATGATACCTCTAACCTTTTTACTGCGCATCTCGTCGATCTCCTGCAAGGTATTGAACATGGGAACATTGCTCAAGAAGATCAGCACGTGTTCCTTGATACATTACATCGTATAGCGCTAAAGAGCGGCATAGATCACAAGCAGGCCGATATCTACTTTATTCATGACTTTCAACTCGCTCCCCTGGCCACATTCTTTCCCCAATTGCGACCAGCTATATGGATGTGTCATGTAGATACGGCCAATCCAGACCCAGGTGGAAAGGACTATATCGAACAGTTTCTCGACGCTTATAGTGTTTGCGTTTTTAACACTCCATTATCAATATTCAATGACTTGCCACAAGAAAAGACGCATGTGATCACACCGACAATAGATCCTTTCAGTCAAAAAAATAGATTCATCACACCAGCGAAGGGCCTGCAGATGCTGGCTCGCTGCGGCATAGACACTACGCGGCCACTCATCACACAGGTTTCACGCTTCGGCAACTGGAAAAATCCCTGGCAGGTTCTTGATGTGTATCGCCTGGTGAAGCAGGAGCTTCCCTCTGTTCAGGTAGCTCTTGTAGGTGCCATGGAAGCGGCTGATGATATCAAAGCTATGGAGATACTCAAAGATATCCAGGGTATGGCAGGCGATGATCCGGATATACACCTGCTGTACGATCCCGCTATGATAAAACACCCGCAAGTGAATGCGTTTCAGCGCTATTCCAGCGTTATCCTGCAACGCTCAACGCGCGAAGGCTTTGGCTTGACTGCGACGGAAGCAATGTGGAAATACCAGCCCGTCATCGGGACCTCTGTCACAGGCTTACGCACGCAGATCATCGACGGGCAGAACGGCTATATCGCGGATGACACCGAAACGTGCGCGAAGTATACGCTCAAGCTCATCCAGGATCGCGAGCTCTGGCAGAAACTCGGGAAACGAGCACACGAACGCGTCAAGGACAATTACCTCTTACCCATGATGATTTTGCAATACCTGGGCGCTCGTTCGAGGTGCATGAGACGGATGAGAGCTTCGTGTGAGGAATGGCCGCACATGTCCTCGGAAGGGCGCAGCTGGTTGCATACCGCCGGGCGCTCTGGCCTACCGAAGAGCTTGCAGCGGTTGTCATTCGTCAATTGAACGCAGCGCACCCCCGCCGGCTTGCCTTCCGGCATCCCGGGAATCGCTGATGAAATGGACGGGGCGATACAACACGCCCCGCAACCAATTCTACATTTCATGCGCTCTCCGTGCTATGTTTTCTCGCGAACCTTTTCGGCGACCTGTTTGAGAACATCGTAGGGCTGCGCTCCTACCACCAGGTACCGATCGTCAAAGACGAGCGCTGGCACGCCAGATAGTCCATATTCATGCGCCAGGTCGACATCGGCGGATACTGCCGCATCGTATGCCGGGTTTGCCAGGACATCATCGAAGTTCTCGGTGTTGAGGCCGACTTGCTCGGCGATCTCTTTCAGCACGGCCCTATCATCGATTGAACGAGCCTGCTGCCAGTAGGCTTGCATGAGGGCTGCATGGAAAGCAGCCCCTTTCCCCTGCGCTTCGGCATACTTTTCAGCAATGAGCGCGGGACGGCTATCAATGCCGGATGGACCAACATTGAGCTCCAGGCCATATTCGTCGCGCGCCCGTTTTACCAGCAAGGGACGTGATGCTTCGATGCGCGCCCGGTACTGTGGTGATATAGGAGGTGAACCCGCTGGTCGCAGTTCAAACGAGCGCCAGTGGATGTCAACATCATACTGCTTTTGAAGCCGCTCCAAACTGGAGGCCACTAAAAAGCAAAAGGGTCAAACAAAGTCAGACCAAACATCAATGCGGATAGCCATGTGTCAATACTTTCTTCCAGTGGTAACGCGTATACTGCCAGTATACACCAAGGAATGCTTCTTCCCCTAATACTCTCCCTCTTTCGCCGCCATAATAATCCCCTTGATCTCCTCCACCGAGAGAGGTTCTATATCGATGCGTTCCCCCTCAATCGTCACCAGGGAGATGATTTTGTGGCTCAGCGCGGCGGTATCCGTGTGTAAGAAATCGCGCAGCAATTGAGCCACGGTCTGTGCAGCTTTTTCGGCTCTCTCTCCACTTTTACCAATTTCAATGGCGAAAAGTGACGGTGCCTTGTGGTCCCTCGCCTCAACCAGGTCAATCTTTACATCACGAATACGCTTTAGCTCGTGTTCGAGAGTTCTGAGATGTTGCTCCATATCTGAGGTAAATTCAATAGTGACTGTGGTATCCACGCTCTTTTTCCTCCTGATCTTCATCGCTGCGCTTTACGCATGACTTGTTGTGTTGTTGCAAGTTGGACAGCCTGCGACTACCCAACCTGCAACGACACAATATACAGCACGACAGTTAGAAATATCTTACACGAAGGATGGCTGTGGCGCAATCATTCACGCTAACTTCGTTCCCACATGTACCGCGACGATACCTCCATCCAGCCGGTAGAACCGCACATCGCTCCAGCCGACCTCCTCCATGATAGCTTTGAGAGCTGGCGCATCGGGAAAGGTCGTCAGCGAATTGGGCAGGTAGTTGTACTCTTCAAAGGCTTTTCCAATGATCGTACCGAATAACGGGGCAAGCCTGTAGAAGTAGAAATGAAAGAGGGTACCGAATATTTTGCCGGGCGGATGGCTGATCTCAAGGCAGACAACGCGCCCTCCCGGCCGCACCACGCGCAGCATTTCTCGGAAGCCCTGTCGAATATCGGTCAAGTTGCGTACGGTGAAGGCGGAGCAGCAGCCATCAACACTGTTATCCGGCAGGTCAATCGCTTCAGCATCACCGACGCACAGCTCAATCTGGTCTTGTAGCCCAAAACGCGCAACCTTGGCGCGCCCGATATCAAGCATTTCCTGTGTAATATCCATGCCGATCATGCGCGTCCCTGGTCCGGAACGGCGAATGACGGCGATGGAGAGGTCCGCCGTGCCGGCGCCCAGGTCAAGTCCGAGTTCGCCGGTTCCCAGCGCCAGGTAGCGCGCGGCAAATGCGCGCCAGCGCTGGTCCAGCCCAAAACTCATCAAGCGATTCATTGGATCGTATATGCGGGCAATCCGCCCAAAAAGGCGCTGCACATAAGTACGTTTGCTGCCCGTCTCACGAAATTTGTCCTCTAAAACTATGTTATCAGTCATTTCTTATCCTGTTTTCCAATAGTAGGGTTTGGGTTGAGCAAGCCGCCATTGGTGGCAAGGGAGTCCTGAACAGCTATGTTCTACTACTCAGGCACCAACGATTCTGGCTATCGCCGCTACCGCAATGCCCAAAGCCAGCATCACTCCAAATTGTAGATGAAGTTGTGCGGTCCGCTTGATACCAATGGCAAATGCTTTGCGATCGGTTGCGCTCAGCACCGCGCGTACATTGCTAAAAGCCAGGGGAAAGGTGATCCAGACCGCCAGGCTATAGAGTGGAAGTAACCGCAACAGCACAAAAAGCGTCACCGCTATGTAGCTACCTACCAGGAGAAAGGCGTGGAAACGCTTGCCAAACACCTGGCCCAGGCGCACAGGCAGCGTGCGTTTGTGCACCGCCAGGTCGTCCTGGTAGTCACGCACATTGTTCATATTGAGAATAGCTGTGACCAGAAAGCCGACGGGCACGCTGGCGAAAAATGCCTCCCACGACCAGCGGGGAATCTGTACGTAGTAGGCTCCCCAGGTCATCAGCAAACCCATCGCGATGTAGACCAGGATATCACCCAGCCCGCGTGTAGCGAATTTGAACGGCTTCGCGCTATAAAAGTAGGCAATAGCCATACCGGCCAGCCCAAACAGGATAATCGCCGGGCCACTGGTATAGATCAGCACGAGGCCGAGCACAGCCGCGATGACGAAGCTGCCGATACCCCCGCTGAATACCTGCGCTGCCGTCATTTCGTGCCGGAAGATCACCGTGGAAGCTCCCAGGGATTCAGCTGTATCAAGCTCGTAGCGATAGTCAAAGTATTCGTTGAAGTAATTCGCGCCGACCTGCAGAAAGAGGGCTGAGAACAGTGCTGCCAGGAAGCTCACGAGGTGAAATGTTCCATCGTAGGCAGCCACCGCTGTCCCCACCAGTACCGGGCTGACCGTCGCGGTCAATGAAAAAGGGCGCGCAGTTTTGACCCAGACCTTCCACGAGGGTGTGGGTTTTGTGTTGTGCGAATCTGTTTGAGTAACTTTCAAGCTGGTTTCGTTCGTATCCATTTCTTTAGCTCTTGAATAGTGATATCTTGTAAGCTATACAGTGATATCTCGTATGCTGTACATCATAAGCATAGTGCGCATGAGATAAAACGTCAAATGGCTCTCTGCAACTTCGTTGAGAAATACCTGTGAGGAAAAGTTATGGCAGAGAAAAAAGAAACGCCTGCAAATAGCGAGAAACAGAAAAACGAAGGAACGCTCCAAAGAGGTATGAAGGCCATAAAGCCCTTACAGGATTTTTGGAACAAATTTAATAACGACTGGTCGTGGACCCTTTCCGCCGCCCTGGCATATAACCTGTTGTTTGCAATGTTCCCCTTCTTTCTCGCGCTGCTGGCCATACTTGGTTTCTTCCTGGGCGGACTGGATCAGCAGGCATTTAATAGACTTGTAAACAATATCGTTGACTACTTTCCGTCAGCAACAGCAACACAAATCACAGCCATCCTTAATGCCGCACGCGAGGAGCTTTCGAAGGCTTCAGGTATCCTATTGGTAAGCTCGATTGTAATCGCCATCTTCAACGGATCGCGCTTCTTCGTGCTCGTTGAAAACTGCTTTGGTATCATCTATCACCTGCGCTCCAGGGGATTTTTCGCCCAGAACGTAATGGCGATTGGCATGCTTCTGCTATTCATCGTGCTTGTACCCATCGCGATCATCGCGGGGACTGTACCGTCTTTAGCAATCGCTGTACTGCAAAATACTCCTTTTGGCCACATGTCAGGCAGTATCGCCGATGTGATTAATCACCTGGGAGGCTTGATAGCTTCATATGTATTGTTCCAGGCCATCTATAGCATCATCCCTAATAAAAGAATACGTTTCCGTAACAGCTGGCGTGGAGCAGTATTAGCGGCTCTACTGCTCCAACTCTACCTGATCTTCTTCCCATTGTACGTAGAGCAATTTTTAACCGGCATTGTCGCTGCTGTAGGTTCCGTGCTCATACTGCTCATCTTCTTTTACTACTTCGCCATAATTCTGTTCTTAGGCGCCGAGATCAACGCCTTCACCGGGGAAAAAGTACGGGCCACGCCGAATCTGGTTGAGCTTGTTTCTCTTTCGGCAGGGAAGGTAGAGAGTGAGTAACAACTCCGCTTCGGTTTTATTAGTGAATTTCCCATGAAGTTTGTTTCATTTGTTTCACTTGTTTCACTTGTTTCACTTGTTTCATTTGTTTCGCTGTGTTAGCTCGTGCGTCAAATTGGAAGATTTTCTCGGGGCACCTCCTAATTCCCGAAGTAGTCTGCTGACTCTGCATTAGCTCCGAATCAGAATATGTCTATAAACTTCAGGTTATACGAAACTCTAAAATTCCTCCATCAATTTAAAGCTGGAGATTTGTCGTTCCGATAAATCTCCAGCTAAGTTCGGAATGCCTACCAGGAAAAGATACAAAGTGAGCTATTAAATCAAAAACACGCGCACGTTCTAAACCTACTACTTCGACATCGTGTTATATACCGCCAGCCAGTTTGTAGCGATCTCGATCTGTGCTTTTTTCAGGCTAATAGCCCCGGAACACACCTGGTCGTGCAAGTAGTTTTCGACTTTATCTTTTTCGTGAAAGCCCGGCTTGGGACTGGCCGCCTCTGGCCACAGGTTCGAGATATCGTTTGAGCCGCCCAACTCCAGGCTCACCAGGTGATCAACCTCGTACTGGCCCGGTGAGTGATGTGCTATGCCGTACTCGGCGTATACCTGGTTCTTCTCACTTACCGGCACGTTCCGCACTGAACTGGCGTATCCCGATTGGCATATCGCATCCTTCGTTCCGGTTGCCAGCACAGCACCAGGCGTACACGCCGAGTCAGGTAGCGCATCGTGTGCCACGCATCCAGATGTTTTGGTCTGCACTCCCCAGTGTGGCTCGCTCCCAGTCGTATTGCTACCTGTGTTACCGGTACTACCTGAGGTAGGCGTGATAGCCGGCAAGGTTATGGTTATCGACCCACAGCCACTGAACGCGATTGTGAAAACCGCGAGCAGTCCAAGCAAACAGATGATTCTTTTCATAAGTCCCTTCTCCTTTGTATTGAAATCGGCCTCCTATCCTTCAAGATGAATTTGAGAGGAAATTGTATATGTAAACGCCCACACTCACTCGGATTGCAGCACAAGCCAGCTGGCATCGAAATGTCGCGTTTGCAGGTCGGCCAATTTTATCCAATAGTAAAGCATGCCGGCATTGCCCCAGCGCATCCCGATTTCCTCGTCGGTATCTACCTGTAAGAGCAGTTGCCAGTCCGTGGCCCCCTTCGTTAATGCAGCCGCCTTCGGATCGCTGATATCGGTCACGCCATTTGAGACAAGCTGGCACTGCAGGCGCATATCATCCTGGATGGTATCGGGAAAGCCCAGCATGCGGTGACGGGGCGTGATGCGGCCAGTCTGGCTGGCAAACGACGAGAGTACCGACTCATATTTCTTCTGGTCTTCGTCCGTCCAGTCCAGGTTGGGTATCTCAAGCGATGGCTGCTGCGAGAAGGTTATCTCGCTCGCAAAGCTCGGAGAGCAGGCGTTAAACTTGCTCGTGGCCGGAAGCTTTGCCGGGAATGGCGTTTTTTGCAGGTTGGAGAGGTCGCCGTCTTTGAAGAGGACCTGCCAGCCTCCGCGATCAGCCGGGTCCGCTCCATACGTCTCTTGCTGCGCATCATAGAAAAACCAGAGCATGCCACTTTGGGGCAATACCTTTTCGCTATCATATTGGCGCACGTCGTCGAGACGTATTTGCGCGATGAATGATTGTGGCTCTCCCTTTAATTCTGGCCACGTCGTTCCAGGTGGCAGGTCGGGAACTCCACCCAGCTTCGACGCTCCAGGCTTCATGAGAGACTCATCGGTCTTTGTGGCAAGAATCCGGATCGATGGCCGTGCCAGCCGGTCAATATCTTTTACCAATCGGGATAACCCTGCCGAGGTTAACGCGGCTTGAAAGTCTGCTTTGTTCATAATACTCCTGTACTCCTTTCGCTATCTCTGTTTCTATACACGCTTACTGTTGACCTGGAGCGTACAGCGCGACCCTTACCAATTTAACGTGTGGACGTTCGTACAGCTATGAAACTGGTACATCGTTCAGTATCCAGCAGTCATTTCTGCGTTAGACTAGAAGTATTTAGCGAACTCGAGAAAATATGCGGAGGAAAAGCTATGCAGCAGATAACCAGGCGACTCGGCCAGAGCGACCTCTACATCACGAAAGTAGGCATCGGTACAGCTCCCATTGGTTCCACACCTGAATGGAGCGTGAACTGGGGACCACAAGATGAAAACGAAGCAGTGAGAGCTATCGAGGTAGCTATCGATCTCGGAGTGAACTGGATCGATACAGCTCCCTTCTACGGTTGGGGGCGAGCGGAGCAAATTGTAGGGAAAGCTCTGCGAGGCAAGCGCGATAAGGTCTATATCTTTACAAAATGCGGCACGCTTCGTAATGAACAGGGCGGCTGGTACGAAAACCTCAGACCTGAGAGCCTCAGGCGCGAAGTCGAAGCAAGTTTGCGCAATTTGCAGACCGACTATATCGACCTGTACCAGTTTCACGATCCAGACCCTCACATGCCAATTGAAGAGTCCTGGGCCACCATGAAGGCGCTTATCCAGGAAGGCAAAGTTCGCTACGGCGGGTTATCCAATCATACAATCGAATTGATGGAACGAGTACTGCCACTGGGGCCGATTACCTCCAATCAACATCAATATAACCTCCTTCACCGGGATATCGAGCAAGACATATTACCCTTTTCACAAAAGCATGGCATCGGCGTGTTAACCTGGGCATCTCTAGCAAGCGGGTTCCTGGTGGATACATTTAACCTGGATGACCTTGACCCCCAGGACTTTCGACGAAAACATCCTTATGCCCGGCAGCCAACCTACGCAAAGCTCAAGCAGTTGCGAGCCAACCTGCGGACTATCGCCTATGGCCACAATCGAAAACTATTCGAGCTGGCTATTGCCTGGATCCTGGCACAACCTGCGGTGACGGGTGCTATTGTCGGTATTCGTAACGCCAGGGAGGCGGAGCAGATGCTGACGGGTTCCAACTGGATCTTCACCGACGAGGAACGGGCGGAAATTGAAAAAGCTCTTACCCTCTGGGAGAGCTAGCGTAATATTACGCACGCTTATCCACAAAAAATTGCTGAGACGACCTGAAAATACGTAATCGAATACGTTATTTACTGGATGTGTTTCTGCGCCGGACGAGGTAAACTTTAAATAGCGCGGAGTATACATCTATGTGATGGTTGAAGTGGCAAGAACTTAGCACTAGTAAAGGTGCATATATTATGTAAAGCGCCTGAAAGGATAAGTGGCACGATGAATAAGCCTTGTGCCTGTGCCAACAACGCAGAAACACGCTCTGATCTCGATGACTTCCAGAGTGAGCTTTTTGAAATATCCGTTCCTGTAGCACTGACCTTAGCATCTCCACTGCACGCGATGAAACTTTCATTGCTCGCGGAGCGCTGCGTGAAAGAAATGAACAAATATCGTCGTGGCGAGGTACCCGACAACCAGTACGGTTTAGAGCTGTTCCGCCGCGCTATGATCGAGCACGACAGCGATGCCTGGACCTGGGTGCAGAAATGCTTCGGCGAGATTGTCCTGACGTGGTTGCGCCGCCATCCGAGAAAAGAGGAAGCTTCTCGCCATGACAGTGAAGAGAACTATGTGGCACAAGCATTCACACGCTTCTGGCAGGCAACTACCTGCAATCAGAAGCTGGCATTTACTTCTCTTGCCGCAGCTCTCCAATACTTGCATGCCAGTCTCAATGGAGCCATTCTCGACACCCTGCGAAGCTATGCGCGGCAAAAAGAGATCCCACTGCCAGAGCCTGGTTTTGCGGGAGAACCATTTGTGGAAGAGCCTGAAGATGCCAACGAGTTGTGGGAAGCCATTCAAGGGTTACTTCCGCACGCGCGTGAGAAGCGCCTGAGCTATTTGCTCTTTTACTGCAGTCTTAAACCCAGGGATATTATTCGGTACTTCCCTCAAGAGTTCAGCGACGTACGAGAGATCTATACCCTGCGTCGCAATATTATGGAGCGACTCCTGCGCAACGCGGATACCATTCGCTGGCGTCTAGGGGTTGAAAGTGCGCATGTTTAGCGAGCGCACATCGCGATTTTTACAAGAAGAGAGTCCAGAGTCGAACTCTCTTCTTTTATTATGAAGAAATTGCCTGCATTGTCGAGTAGTTTCCCTTGACGCGAGGGTGAGGTTGGCTTCGCTACGGCTGACTGCTCCCGCCTTCTACCTCGTCAACCCCTCAAACCGCTCGATATCTCCTCTAACGATATCAAGGCTTGCCCGCCAGAAGTCCGCCGAGCGGATATCGATGCCGAATTCAGCCGCCAACGTCGCGGCATCAGCCAGGCCGGTGGATGACAAAAGCGCATCGTAACCCAGCTTGAACTTCTCGGGGTCCTGTTGATATTGTGCGTACAGTCCAAGTCCAAAGAGCAGACCGAACATGTAGGGATAGTTGTAGAACGAGACCTCTGTACTGTAATAATGCGGCTTCATGGCCCACATGTACGGGTGTAACCGGGACTCATCTAAACCATCACCATAGGTCTCGCGCTGCGCCTCCAGCATCAATGTATTGAGTTCGTCAATGGATAATTCTCGCTGCTTGCGAGCCTCGAAGACGCGCTGTTCAAAAAGGAAACGACTGGTGATATCGACTACTACCTGGCAAGAGCCTTGCAGCGACGCCTCCAGGATCATGATCTGTTCCTGCTTATCTGCTTTGCGCAATGCTGCCTCGCGAACAATGGTTTCGCAGAAGATGCTCGCTGTTTCCGCTAACGTCATGGGCGTATCCCGTTGCAGCATCGTCCGCTGCGCCAGGTTCAGGTTGTGGTAGCCATGTCCCAACTCGTGCGCCAGGCAACTCATACCACCATACGAGGACTTAAAGTTCGCAAAGACGCGTGACTCGTCCTTACGCAAGGGAGTGCAGTAGGCGCCATCAACTTTTCCCTCCCGCGGCTCAGCATCGATCCACTGTTCGCTGAAGGCCCGTGCCGCGAAGTTTGATAGCCTGCATGAGTACGTACCAAATTGATCGGCGATGAACTGAGCTGCTTCATCATATTCCCAAACCCTGTCGCTCTTACCCACAGGCGCGAACAGGTCGTACCATGCAAGCCGGGGCAGACCCAGAGCACGGGCTTTGGCACGCAGGTAACGCCGGAAATCGGGAAATGACTCGCGGGCTGCCGTCATCATGGCATCAAGCGTTGCGCCGTCGATCTGGCTGTCGAACAACGAAGCCTCAAGAGGAGATTGCCAGCCGCGTTTCTTTGCCAGCACGTTGACCTCTCCCTTGATGCTGTTGAGCGCGGCTGCCAGTGACACTGCCGCCTGCTTCCAACCACGAAGCTCGGCCTCGTAGGCACGCTTGCGCACTGCGCGATCCGGCTCGTCAGCCATATTGCGTACAACGCTCATGGGGAGATCCTGAATGTGACCATCCACCTCCAGCGGCACGCTCAGTTGAGAGGTTATATCGCTGTGTAACTTGGACCAGGCGGTGCCGCTACTGAGATTCAGTTCGGAAGCCAGTTCCTCTTCAGCCGGACCCATCAAGTGGGTGGCAAGCAATTTTGCTTTTCTCAGTATATGAGCATGTTCACGCGCAATGGTCGAGCCGGCAATCAGAGCTTCTACATCGAGTGAACCAATCCAGGCGGTGAAGCGCGTGTCAAGTTGTTTGAGCGTTACCAGCGATTTCTGCAGTTCGCTCATTTTAGCCTGTGCAAGGCTATCATGTGTATTGGTCGTGATAAAACACGAGATATACGCGCTCAAGGTCGACGTGGCCTCCAGCACTGTATTATAACGTTGAATGATCGTCTCTACTGTCTTTATCGTGTCAGTGCCGAGTGAAACGGTAGCTTGCCCCTCGATGTGGTGGGTATTGAAGAAATGAGCGAACTCATCGATATCTCGCACAACGCTTGAGTAATCCCGCGCGAATTCCTGAGACTCCAGGCCGGGATAGACGACCGTCATATCCCAGCGAGGCAATGTACTGACAATACTCATACGATACTTCCCCTTTCTGACACTCCCCGCTCTAAAGAGACGGGGGTTCTTCCTTCATCCAGGGGGCTTGCCACTGTCTCTCACGAGAACAGCAGTAGAGGTCCCCTGTCCAGAAGCGTTTCACGGAGCAAGTCCGTCTGTTTCCGAGTGCCCCCCGGTACAGCCTCGATTGGTCGAGAGAGCTTTTTCCAAGATATTGCGTGCGGCATTTTGATCTCGGTCCATGACCAAGCCACAAGTTGGGCAAATATGCGTGCGAATACTCAACGACTTGTTGACGATGGTATCGCAGCCAGAACATTTCTGGCTGGTGTACTGAGGTGGTACGGCAACGATAGGGATAGCATGGACGATGCCATAGTAGGCAAGCCATTGCAGGAATATCCCCCAACCAGCGTCATGAATGCTTTTTGCCAGTTTGCGGGTACGGACCATGTTGCGGATCTGAAGGTTCTCATAGGCAATCAAGTCGTGAGACGAGACGAGCGCGTTTGCCTGTTTGCGGGCAAAATCTTCGCGCTGCCTTTGCACTTTCAGATGCTGCTTGGCAAGGGCTTTCCTTGCCTTCTTTCTGTTGGCAGATTGCTTGTGTTTGCGCGAGAGACGGCGACCAAGCCTCTTGAGTCTCTTCTCCGCTTTCCGGTAGTGCCTCGGGTTGTCTACGGTAGTGCCTTGGGAGTCGGTCAGAAAGCTCTTCAGACCTACATCAATACCGAGTTGCGAGTCAGACGGGACGTGTTCAATTTTGCGTTGGGTCATGACACCGAATTGACAGTAGTAGCCATCGGCACGGCGGATAATGCGAACACGCTTGATATCCTTGACTGGAAAGGTTTCTATCTTCTGTTTCTTGTTGCCAACCAAGCGAAGACGGCCAATCCCACAGCCATCGGTGAAGGTGATATGCGTGCCCGAGGGCTCGAGCTTCCATCCAGTAGCTTTGTACTCGACGCTTCGGTTGTCATGCTGGAACTGCGGATAGCCTTTCTTTCCGGGCTTGTGCTCAAGACAGTTGGTATAGAACCGATCAATAGCGAACCATGCACGATCAGCACTGGCTTGACGAGCTTGGGAGTTGAGGCGAGAGGCAAAAGGGTACTCTTTGGCAAGGACAGCGCAGGAGGTCTGCAAGTCATTTTTCGAGACACCAGTGCCATCCATCCACAGGCGCAAACATGTGTTGCGGATGAATTGCACCGTACGGATAGCCTCTTCTATGGCCTGGTACTGTATGGCGTTGCCATCCAACTTGTATTCGTAGACCAGCATGCTTCTTGCTCTCTCCTTTGAGATATGCTACAATTATACACCTTAATTATGCTGTATGTCAAGAAGGAATGAGACACATGTCCAAAGAACGAACCAACATCTATATCACGGAGCGGCAAAAGAAACAGCTTGAGAAACGGAGCCAGGAAGAGCATTTGCCTATGGCAGAGATTATCCGACGTGCTCTTGATGCCTATTTGGCTTGGGATGACCCAACATATACCCCTGTGCCCAAGCCCCAAAAAAGGAAGACCCATTCATCCCCGCCTTAAAAGGGCGGGCCTTCCTGGGTCGAGTGCTGTAATATCTGTATACCCACCGTCTCGATTCGTGCGCGGGAACATGATGAATACACTTGATCTCGTTGCCGCGGAATCTTCAACACACCTGGCGCTTCTTTTGAGGATTGGCGATCCTCTTTGATCAGCAGGCTTCTAGATTTGATGTGTTTATATCGAGCAATAGAATACGATGTGCCAGGTTTGGAAGGTATTTTCTCCTCAGGGTGTAGTATCGCACAGAGTTGAGGTAATGGCAAATTATCTCATTGTATCGCTTCCCCATTGATAGCAGAAGCGTAGACCTCCTGCAGTTTTGGCACTGTATCATAATTTGGGAGTTCCGAGGGCAGTATCCAGCGCCTCTCAACGGCCTCCCAATCTGTATGAATAGCTTCAGGAGTAAGCGCCTCGAAGAGATAGGGATGAATATAAAAATGCCGGTTCAGCGATGGGTCAAGGTGTTCTACTACTGACCCGCGTCTGAGCATGCGTACCTGCTCGCGTTGTAGACCTGTTTCTTCGCGAATTTCAGTATATGCCTGCTCATCGGGAGTGACGCCAGGCTCTACAAAGCCACTGATACCTGCCCAATGGCCCTGATAGCTGCCAACTCGCTGGCTCCGTCGCACGATCAAAATACGAGGCTCACCGGCATCCGTGCGCTTGAGAAAACTTGTGACCACGTGTGTCGGGCGTAAAGGTTGCTGAATAGTATCGCTGTGTTGTGTGTTCATGGCTGGACCTCTTTCTGTTTTCCAGTCTTGCTCTATTTTTTAAGATGAGGTGACAACATCTCTCAATTTCTGTATACTTTGACCACCTTATCTTTGATATTGTACTGCATCCTGAACTATCAACAACCTTGAAGAGAACATATACTTTATATGGACGTACAGGAGACACCAGCTCTCATACCAGCGCAAGATGAAGCGCAGGCACATTCGACTCCTGCAGCGACGGGGGAGACAAACCCAACGCCGCGTGGGCGGTGGTATGGTGTATTGCTTCCCTGGTGGCAGGCTGCCATGGCTGTGATGCCCATCTTCCTCATCACCCGTTTCATCTTTCTCTTACTGACGTATTTTGGCTCCGTCCTCTTCACGGTCAACAACTACTCGTATGCTGTGGTGCCACTGAACGCAGTTCTACGGAGCTGGTATCACTGGGATGTCATCAACTTTGAGAAAATCGCTATTCATGGCTATAGCACCGCGGACCCAACGAAGGCTGCCTTTTTCCCGTTGTACCCATGGTTGGAGCGCGTGGTCGCAGCACTATTACATATTCATACCGATGTTTTTCTCTCCGGCATGCTGATTTCTAACCTCGCTTTTTTGGGTACGCTCATCGTGCTCTACCATTTTGTAGAGGTGGAGTTTGACCGCAACATAGCATGGCGCGCAGCCTTCTATCTTGCCATCTTTCCCACGGCGCTTTTCTTCTTTGCCGCCTATAACGAAACGTTGTTCCTCTTCTTTATGCTGCTCTCTTTTTATGCCATGCGTCACCGTTCGTGGTGGTTAGCAGGACTCTTCGGCGGACTTGCTACCCTGACGCGCTCCCTGGGATTAGCTTTGTTCGTTATTTTCCTCTATGAATTTATTCGCCAGGTGTTCCCTTTGATCAGGGTGGCCTGGCGCGAACGGCGCCACCTGCAGGCGCTGAAACTACTCTCCGGCCTCCCTGCCGCGCTGCTTATTCCGCTAGCCCTGGGGATCTACGCCTTCTACCTCGATGAGCGGCTGCATGATCCACTGGCATTTTCACACGCCCAGTTACAATGGCACCTGGGTCCCACCGCTCCCTGGTACGCGCCGGTCGTTGCCATGAAAGCAATGCTGCACTTCTCACCATTCACATTTTCAACTACCCACAACGTGATCGATCTGACTACTCTCCTGCTCTTCGTTATCCTGCTGGCGCTCTGTTTCGTTGGACCTGAACGGTTCGCCGTGAGTCAGTGGAGTATGCCGCTCTTTGGCATACTGGCGCTTTCCCTGCTTTTGATCTTCCCAGGCACAGCCTATAACCCTTTACCCTCTCACCAGGGCTACTACCTACTTTCTCTGCCACTACTGGCCTTCCTGACCTTGCAATTTCTCACCGGTCACTGGACAGTCTAAAGAGCTTGGCCGCTTGCTTGACAACTTGACAGTAATGGCGACAAAAAGTATAGTAAGCTTGGCGAATAGTACGCTTTTGCGCGCCTACGGGTAAGGACAGGTCACTGTGGTGGCATGCCTGTCCCTATCTTATTTGCGTGCCTGGTATACATTCATTTCTTTTCATTTCTTTTATTGCAATCTACTAAACATATCTGGCGCTGCTTATTTAACTCAGCAGCAGCGCTTCTGAGGAAGGGAGCAAGAGAGCATACTTGCATCAACTCTTCAGAGCTTCGTCTATGGGTGAGCTGGCCGTTGAAGGATCACTTCGATTGAACAGGCACCCTTTACAGTTGGAGGTAAGGCCGACGTGTCGCCAACAATAATCGTCTTAGCCCTGACAGCAATAGTGGCAATCCT
>WNGK01004616.1_pt1 | contig 18978 bp, 18 predicted proteins | sample 5400601 | NCBI WGS metagenome assembly WNGK01 (sample SAMN13153376, study PRJNA577476) | soil metagenome | isolation source: 60 cm soil or saprolite under Garry oak tree replicate 1 | place: USA:California | collected 2016-06-15
GATCGTCTCTCTCGTATCTGGCCCTCCTTTCACCGCCAACCTTGGGAGTTTCAATAACTCGGAGAACGGGGCGAATTTTCCAGCCGATCGGCCGGACCTGAACCCAGGCATCAAACCTTGCAGTCTGTCGAGTCGAAACGCCGCTGCATGGTTCAATCCGACCGGTGTGTTTACCTTGCCTCCCGCGGGAGTATACGGAAACGCGGGACGCAATATCATGTGCGGTCCGCCCTTGAAGGATTTTGATTTTAGCGTCTCAAAACAGGTGCGTCTCCAGGAGCGCGTCGGCGTGGAGTTTCGCGCTGACCTCTTCAACCTCTTCAATCACCCCAATCTCAACGTGCCTGTAAACACTGCTGCCGTTGGGACCAGTGGTGGAAATGGTGATCAGATTTTCCTAGGCCGTGATGCGAGCGGGAACGCCATTCCAGCTCCGAACGCAGGACGCATCTTCCAGACTGTGACAACGTCGCGACAGATTCAGTTCGCGCTCAAGATGACATTTTGAGCCCCGCGATGCTCTTGGCATGCGCCCCTAACATTTTCCGGATTACACAGCATTTTAGCGCCATCAATCGCACCGGTATGTTGAAGACGCACGGATTGTCGGGCTGGTGAACGCTACATCGGGGTTATGAGCCGGCGGTTGGCCCAATGGGAACAGACCCGGAGCTTGCCTGAGGAGACCTCGCTTCCGTTTTGAGGTTTTGAGGTTGGGCTTGCGAGAGAATTAAACTCTGAAGGTCTTGAACTGGCGGCACTCAGCTTTGTCCCAGAGGTCCTTAATTCGAAAACAAATGAAAAATGAAAGTGGTTGCGGGAAAATTCGAAGTGACGACCTTCGGGTTGCGCGAACGGAGTTACCTTTCGATTTTTGCAGAGAAACGTCGGACGGCTCACTTCTTCGTCGAAACTGGGACGCTTCCGTCCTTCGGTTCCAGTGCGGTACCCCCTTCTCAACGATTTGAAACTCTGTGGTTCTGGAGGACTTGCCGCGGTCGCAAATCGGGCCCGACTGTTCGGCACTGCGGATGCATACAAGGACATATAGTCGGTATAACGACTAACGTGAGAACGGAAGAATAAAATGAGCGCCACAAACAATGCCGAAACGCCCGAACTCGAAAAGTTTGGGCTTGTCGTGGTTCAACCCAAAGCGAGCACCAGTACATCGCGTTCACTCCACGGCCCAATTCAAGGTCAAGCACATGATGATCTCGAATGTGTTGGGAGAATTCACTTCGATCACCGGCGTCCTGGAACGTGATGAAAATGACGTCAGCAAATCCAAACTTCGGGCCTCCATCGACGCGGATACCATCAACACCCGGGAGCCTCAACGAGATGCGCACCTGAACAGCGCGGATTTCTTCCACGTAGAGAACCATCCGGACTTGACCTTCCACTCGACATCTATATCAAAGAACGCAGATGGGGAGCTGAAGGTTAGCGGCGACCTGACGATCCGCGGAGTGACCCGAAACGTGGTTTTTGATGTTGAAGGACCGAGCCCAGCGCAAAAGGACCCGTGGGGAAATACGCGAATTGGGCTTTCTGCCACGACGCGGATCAGCCGGAAAGACTTCGGCCTCACCTGGAACGCAGCTCTGGAAGCCGGCGGCCTGCTCGTGGGCGACGCAGTGACAATCACCTTGGACGTTCAGTTTATTAAAGAGTGCTGATCGCAAAGCTCACAATTGAGCAAACCGGCGGCGGGGGCGCACGCCTGGCGAAATCTGGCGCCAGACGTGATGTCCGTTTGCAGAGTGCCAAGTGGAAGCCGAGACTCTGCTGGTCGAATACTTCATCGATCGCTACGCGCGAAAAACTGGGAAGAACATCAGGGGCGTGAACAAGAAGACGCTCCAGTTGCTTCAGTCCTATCCTTGGCCTGGAAACATCCGCGAACTGCAGAACGTCATCGAGCGTTCCGTAATACTCTGCGAAACAGAGATATTCTCGATCGACGAAAGCTGGTTACCTCAGCAGCCGCTGCTGACGGCAGAACCGAAACCGCAGGTTGTCCGTATCCATCGGCATATTCTTTGATCACCACGCTTCTTGTGTCGTTGACCGAAGCTCTAGGCATCGACGGCGCCGTCCGAAAAAGTGTCTAGCGCGCCAGCCACAGCGCATACCGAATCGCTTGGAACACTGTCCACTGATGGTGAGCTCGCAGGATGCGATACCACTCGAGGACGGATCGCGAATTCATGATTGCACTCCTTTTGGCGGATTTTTCCGCTTGGCAGATGGCTTCGGCCGCGACTTGTACGGACTCAAAACGATGCCGTGTGGTACTTTGCGCGATGGAAAGCGGATAACACATCACGAGATCGAATGGTTTTTCACTACCCCGGAAGACTCTGCGTTGGGTACCTCCATCATGGTAGTCGCCTACACTCATCCCCGGTGGGCGTAGCAGACTTCCTGCCCTGCCCCTGGAAGGCTGGCAAATGCAGCGCAGCGGTTGTAGGATGATGTGGACCTCAAAAAATGAGCGCGTTCCACGATTGTTAGCGGACGGAAGATACCGCACCGCCGAGGGTAGAGTTGACCCGCTTCGACCCCTGCCGCAAGCGAGTTTGCTTTCGTCGGTTCGACCGCTGGAAGCTGAGGACAGCCACGCTTGCAGCCTTACACCGTCTTGCCCGAGAAAGAGTTCTTCTCCTCTTCCTCTGCGTTCTCCTAAGTAGTTGCCGCTCCCGACAGGGCGTTACAGGGCCTTCCATCGAATTCATCAAGGTCCCTCCGGCAGATGTCGGCGGTCCAGATAAACTCGACACCATCGAAGGCCTTGCCACAGGTGTTCAGGCCGACCAGCAGATCGTCCTGTATGCCAGGAGCGAAGAAGTGTGGTGGGTGCAGCCGTTCACGAACCGTCCATTTACGAAAATTCAAGGTGATTCCAGATGGAAAGGTGAAACCCATCTGGGCACGGAATATGCCGCTCTGCTCGTTGAGCAGGGATATAATCCGCCCCAGACGGCCGAAGTACTGCCAGCCGTTGGGACTGGCGTGCTGGCGGTGGCAGTGATTAAGGGTCAGGGCCCCGCACCTCCCTTGATGTCGACCAAGACGCTCCATTTCAGTGGTTACGAGTGGACTGTGCGCAGCGCAGCAAGCAATCGCGGCGGCTCACACAATTCATTTGATCTAGCGAATGCCTGGACAGATGAGAGCGGAGAACTGCATCTGCGAATAGCCAGGAATCAAGGCAGATGGAGCTGCGCAGAGGTCAAGCTCACGCGCAGCCTGGGATACGGGACATACGTATTCGTCGTACGTGATATTTATCATTTGGAACCCTCTGCAGTTCTTACGTTTTTTACTTGGGACGGGATTGGTAGCGAGCAGAGCCGCCGCGAACTGGACGTTGAGATCAGCCGGTGGGGTTATCGCGAGAACGACGATACACATTATGTGGTCCAGCCTTATTACATTCCAGCCAACCAGATTCGATTTAAGGCGCCGGCCGGCGTCCTCACGCACTCGTTTCGTTGGGAACCAGGAGAAGTGATGTTCTCGACTGTCGCGGGATCTCGCGGTACAGCGGTAGCTCGTGTGGTTAACCAACATACGTTTACCTCGGGAATCCCCGTTGCAGGTGGGGACTCTGTCCGCATGAACTTATACATCTTCGGTAAGGGCGAGATTCCTCTTACAAACGAAGCTGAAGTTGTGATTGAGAAATTCGAGTATTTCCCATGATGTGCACACGCTACCCGCGTCGATGGCTATTGGCTGGACTGGCAGCGATATGCTTTCTTGACCATGCACAAGCGCTAGATCCGAATCGCATGACATCGCAGTATCTCCGGGAGCAATGGAATACGGAGAATGGACTTCTGGGCGGGCCGGTACATGCGATCGCACAGACCCCTGACGGCTATCTATGGATCGGTACCGACAGCGGCCTGCTACGCTTCGATGGATTCACCTTCCGCTTTGTCCCAGTATCGTCCACAGCCTTGGTCTCGAATGGTCCGGTTCTAGGATTGACTACGGACGCTGACGGAAACCTGTGGGTCCTGATGCAAGGTGCAGGCGTGTTGCGCCAGCGTAACGGGAAACTTGAGAAAGTTGCATCTGGGCTTGGTCCGACTGTGTCCCAGGTCACAGCTATATTGAGAGAGACAAACGGCGGAGTGCTGATTTCGGATCTAGTGGCGGGCACGCTCCGTTTCCGGGGAGAAGAATCTGAAGTGCTGACACTACCCACTTTCTTGCCAGGCTCGTCCCCAGTAATTTCCATGGCGGAAATGCCCGATGGCAAAATCTGGATGGGTACTCTAGGAGCGGGTCTCTTTTATTTAGAGCAGGGACGAGCTACCAACGTTGGTTCGGGATTGGTGGACAGGAAGATCAATTGTCTCTTGCCCGTTGGCGATAGCGAAATGTGGGTCGGTACAGACACCGGCTTGTTTCGTTGGAACGGGACCGCAATGAGCAGGGCTGGGTTGCCTCTATCGTTAGCCGGGGCCCAAGTCCTCACGATGCTGCGAGACCGCGATTCCAATGTTTGGGTGGGGACAACGAGAGGACTCGTGCGCATCAACGCTGGAGGTGCCTCGGTATCTGGGGAAAGAGATCTTCGCGGAAACGGCGGTATCAACGCCTTGTTTGAGGACCGCGAAGGAAATATCTGGGTCGGAGGTGCGCGAGGCCTAGAGCGTGTTCGGGACACGGCATTTGTGACATATCTCCCCACCGCTGGTCTGCCATCGGAAAGCAATGGGCCAGTTTACGTTGACGCTGAGAATCGTGCGTGGTTCGCGCCTGCGGAGGGCGGGCTGTACTCGCTCGAGGATGGGCGAGTTCAGCCGATCAAATCGGCGCGCCTAGACAAAGATGTGATCTATTCCATTACGGGAAGCAAAGGGGAGATATGGATCGGCCGTCAACACGGCGGTTTAACACATCTGCGGTACAGCCACGGAATCGCAAGTGCACAGAGCTACAGAGAGACAGATGGACTTGCTCAAAACAGCGTTTACGCCGTTTATCAAAGCGGTGATGGAACGGTATGGGCCGGAACCCTAAGCGGCGGCGTCAGCAGATTCAAAGACGGACGATTCATTACCTACACGACCGCAAGCGGTCTCGCTTCCAATACAGTAACTTCGATCCTAGAGACGCGCGACGGCACGATCTGGTTTGCCACTTCGAGCGGCCTGAGCTCTTTGTCAAACGGTCAGTGGAGAACCTATGGGGCACCAGACGGTTTGGCCTCCGAAAATGCGAACTGCCTTTTTGAACATTCGTCCGGCACGCTCTGGATCGGAACATCGGGTGGGCTGGCCTTTCTCAGCTCCGGCCATGTTCAAGTTCCGCCCAACCTCCCGGAAATGCTGCGCGGGCAAATATTCGGTATTGCGGAAGACAAGAATGGATGGTTCTGGATCGCAACTTCGAATCATGTCTTGCGCGTACAGCCTGACAAACTCGCGGCCGGCATGCTCGGACCAGCCGATGTTCGCGAGTATGGTCCGGCAGATGGTCTGCGCAGCATCGAGGGGGTGAAGAGAAACAGGTCGGTGGTTTCGGATCCGCTGGGGAGGATCTGGTTTTCCCTGAGTCGTGGCCTGTCGGTTGCTGACCCATCTCATCTCAAGGACAATTCGGCGCCAGCGATAGCTCACGTTGAGGCGATTTCAGCTGATGGCAGCCAGATCAACACAGGAGACTTGATTCATATTCCTGCCTCTCGCAAGAGAATCACTTTCACTTACACGGGTCTGAGTCTCGCAGTGCCGGAGCGGGTTCGCTTTCGATATTTTCTTGATGGCTTCGACCGCGCCTGGAGTGAGCCAGTTGCAAACCGGGAAGCCGTCTATACGAACCTGGGCGCAGGATCGTATCGTTTTCGCGTGATAGCGAGCAACAGCGATGGATTATGGAATAGCTCGGAAGCTTTGGTCCGATTCGAAATCGATCCACTCTTCTGGCAAACCTGGTGGTTCCGGCTCTCCAGCATATTGATGATCGGACTGGCGACAGTGATGTTCTTTCGGCTCCGTGTGTTGAGGCTGACGAGGCAGATCAATGTGCGCTTTGAAGAACGACTCGCGGAACGCACACGCATTGCGCAGGAACTGCATGACACTCTGTTGCAGGGTTTTCTGAGCGCCTCTATGCAGTTACATGTGGCGGATGATCATCTCGCCATCGATTCGCCTGCGAAACCTCTTGTAGGGCGGGTTCTCGAATTGATGAGGCATGTCATCGAAGAGGGCCGGGACGCAGTTCGTGGGCTCCGCTCGTCGAAGCTGAGTTCTCCAGATCTTGAGCAGGCATTTTCACAGATTCGGCAGGAATTCCCGGTGCAGTCTCAAATTGGGTTTCGCGTTATCGTTGAAGGTACGCCTCGGCCATTGCGCTCCGTCATCCGCGATGAAGTCTATCTTATTGGCCGCGAAGCTCTGTCAAATGCGTTCCGCCACGCTCACGCAAGTGACATCGAGGTAGAGCTTGAGTATGCGGCGAGCCACTTGCGGATTCTCATACGCGACGACGGTGGCGGAATCGACCCTCAGGTTCTGCGCTCCGGACGCGACGGACACTGGGGCTTGTCTGGGATGAAGGAACGAACCGAAAGAATCGGCGGGAGATTGAGAGTCTTAAGTCGAGCGGTCGCTGGGACAGAGGTCGAGCTGTTTGTCCCCGGCCAAATCGCTTTCAAGGTCCCGTCTTCCGATCGCCGGTGGGGATGGCTCCAGAGGCTGCATCTTCGAAAAGCGCGAGAAGGGGAACCGAAGGCCGAAAGCGAGAGACAGAAATGAGGACAGGCACATATTCGGGAGCTTTGTGGGGATAGCCATTCTCTACTGTGCGGGCGTAGTGCCACTCGGCTACTATATGACAACGAGGTTGCGCAGATGTTCGGCTGCAAGCAATTTTGTTTGAAAAGAGCGCTATTGCTAGGCATCTGCGTCTTACTTGCTGGCTGCGGGGCACGAAACACTAATGTTGGGCCTTCCATAGAATTCACCAAAGTTCCTCTCGCGGGCGAGGGTGGTCCGGATAAAGTGGATACAATCGAAGGACGAGTAGTCCGAGTTAGCCCCGGGCAGCAGATTGTTCTTTTTGCCCGGTGGGGACCCTGGTGGGTGCAGCCATTCGCGGACCACCCGTATACGAGAATTCAGCCCGATTCGAAGTGGAGAAGCTCAACACACTTCGGAACGGAATACGCCGCCCTACTTGTCGATCCGGGATATCGCCCGCAGCCAACGACGGACGTTCTGCCGAGCGAAGGCGCTGGTGTGATAGCCGTGGCTATCACGAAGGGCAGACCGGTTTTCTGGCAGACTTGGTGGTTTTTGCTCGGCATCGCGGCCGCTTCTGCAGTCGCCGTTATGATGTTGTTTCGCGCGCGAATGCACAAAGTGACGCGGCAGCTTAGCCTTCGTCTTGAAGAAAGGCTCGCAGAGCGCACGCGCATTGCCCAGGAGCTGCACGATACGCTCTTGCAAGATTTTCTCAGTGTCTCCATGCAACTCCACGTCGCAAACGATCAACTAGCGGGCGATTCGCCAGCCAAGCCGATCGTGACTCGTGTTCTCGACCTGATGGGGCACGTCATCGAAGAGGGCCGGAATACCGTGCAAGGCTTGCGGTCATCCAATTGGCGTTCGCAGGATCTGGAGCAAGCATTCTCGCGGATTCAGCAGGAGCTCGCCATCGAACAGAAAGCTAGCTTTCGCGTGATCGTTGAAGGAGTAGCGCGTCCATTACGGCCGGCGATTGGCGATGATGTCTATCTTATCGGCCGTGAAGCACTCGCAAACGCATTCCATCACTCCGGCGCCAGCGAAATTGAAGTCGAACTCGAATACGCGGTCGATCAGCTGAGACTTCTGGTGCGCGACAACGGTTGCGGGATCGCCGGCGACGTACTGCAATCAGCTCGAGCTGGACACTGGGGCTTGTCGGGGATGCGCGAACGAACGGAAAGAATTGGTGCGAAACTTAGAGTATTGAGCCGTGCAACGGCAGGGACGGAGATCGAACTGTCCGTCCCAAGTAACATTGCTTATCTTCTCCGAGACTCTGACCGCCCCGTGAAGTGGTTTTCGAAGCTGCGTCCACCGGAGGTGAATGCAGATGATTCACCCATCGAGAGCGAGCGAGTTCGATGAGCGAACCTGCTCGAATTCGCGTTTTCAGCGTGGATGACCATCCGCTGCTTCGGGAAGGCCTTGCCGCGATCATCAACAATCAGCCGGACATGGTCCTGGTTGCGCAAGCCTCCAACGCGCAGGAAGCCATTCAGCAATTTCGGAAGCACCAGCCAGACGTGACTCTCATGGACCTCAGGCTTCCTGACAAGAGTGGTATCGACGCGATGATAGCCGTCCGCGCAGAATTCCCCGAGGCGCGCGTCATTATGCTGACAACCTTCGAAGGCGACGTGGAAATCCAGCGCGCCCTGGAGGCGGGAGCCCGCGGCTACCTGCTCAAGAGCATGCCGCCCAAGGACCTGGTTGAGGTGATTCGCCAGGTCCACGCGGGGAAGAAGCGAATCCCCCCGCAATTGGCGGCACAGCTCGCAGAACATTTGAGCGACGAAGACCTGACGGTGCGTGAGGTAGAAGTCCTCAATCAAATTGCCGGTGGAAACCGGAATCGAGACATCGCAGAAAAGCTCTTCATCACGGAAGAGACTGTAAAGGTTCACATCAAACACATCATGGAAAAGCTCGGGGCCAGTGATCGCACGCAAGCAGTTGCGATCGGTGTACGACGCGGGATCATAGAACTGTAGGAAGTGGATCAGCCTACAAAACCTATACCTCAAAAGTGGTACGAAAAGATGCCGCAATGTGGGATTCCAATGGACTCAATATTTGCATACCTTGAGTGGTCGTGCGTTTCTGAGGGCGCGCCAGGGAGATACGCGCTGCAAAGGCTATATTCCACGTTTCCGAGTGGCCGGCCCGGCATAGGCCTGCTTCTGTTGCGTGCCGCAGTTGGTTTCACTGCGACGGCCCAAGGAATTCTCTATCTCTCGGGTCCGTCTAATCCCTCTTCAGGCAAAGGGTTCCTTGGTTTGGTCTTGATCACGAGTGGCGCGGCCATGGCGGCCGGATTTTTCACCCCGTTTGCGGGACTCTTGGTGGGACTATGCTCCCTCGGGATCGCCCTTTCATGGATTCCCGCGCCCTCTTGGGGCTTGCATGACGCCAGGATAGTAGCTCTTGGAATGATCATTGTGGCTGCCGCGCTAGCGTTACTCGGGCCGGGCGCTTTTTCCTGTGATGGTCGCTTGTTCGGACGGCGCGAAATTGTGATTCCGCCCTCATCCCGCCCGCCAGAATCATAGCTTCCCACGCTTCGAGTGCTATTTCGTAGACTCAGTCCGGAAATCTGTTAGTTAGACGACGTCATCATCAACCGAAAGTGGTATTCCGAGTTACCCCAACAATGGTATGCAAGAACCATTCCATCTCGTGATGTATTCCCGGACTTGAACCCACATAGTGCAACGCGAGAAAAACCGCGGTGGGTGGGGGCTACATGATTTTGGAAAATTCAGCGACTTCGAATGGGAGAAAGAAGGTTCGTTCTGCTGCATTCGAACCTCGGGAGGCTGTTGAAAACGGGTTCGTGGAAGCCGCCAAGGGAGGGCACTCGATGGCTTTTGGCACGCTTTGCGAGCGATACACTGCGCAGCTCTTCCGTGTTGCGCATCGCATAACGAGAAACAGTGAAGACGCGGAAGACGCAGTCCAAGACGCGCTGCTTAGAGCGTTTGTTCACGTGAGGGACTTTGATGGCAGGTCAAGTTTCGCAACTTGGCTCACGCGTATTGGAATCAATTCGGCGCTGATGCTTCTACGGAAGAGGCGCGGCTGGCGCGAAGTCTACAACGATGATTCCGTTGACCCGTCCGGGAACCAGTCATTCTGGGATGTGCCCGATTCCTCTCCGAACCCCGAAAGCGCTTGCCTTCAGCGCGAGCGGGAGGAAGCTCTGCGACAGGCAATTGGCGATCTTCGACCCAGCATTCGGGACGTGCTTGAGTTGGGGCAATTGCAGGAGCACTGTATGAAGCGAACAGCGGGGATCATAGGCATCTCCGTCGCGGCAGCAAAAGCCCGCCTGTTTCATGCCAAACGGGCGCTCCGCAATTCCAAGGTCTTAAGAACCGTATGCCGAACGCAACCTGGGAGGCGAGCTTCACGGCTTGGCGTGGCGGCGTAGGCGAATTGCCAGTCTGGTCTACCTGAAACAATTCAGACGAAGGAGAAGAGAGCAATGAGCAAGAGCAAGGCAACCGGTTCTGGCAGATCTGCAATTGGCGATTTCGAACCTGCGCCCGACCTCGACCGCGAAGGCGCGGAAGAGATCTCCAACGAACTACGCCGGCTCCTTGCTGACGTGTTTGCGCTCTACCTGAAAACGAAGAATTTCCACTGGCACATGAGCGGCCGCCATTTTCGCGACTATCATCTGCTCCTCGACGAACAGGCCGAACAGATCTTCGCGATGAGCGACGACATCGCGGAGCGAGCGCGGAAGATTGGCGGAAACACGCTACACTCCATCAGCGATATCTCCAAACATCAACGCTTGAAGGACGATAACCGGGAGTCCATACGTCCCGAGGAAATGTTGGCTGAACTCCGCGCGGACAATCGGGAACTTACGCGCTTCTTGCGCCTCACACACGAGGTCTGTGAAATACACAACGATGTCGCCACCGCCAGTTTGATTGAAAATTGGATCGACGAAACAGAGCGGAGGACGTGGTTCTTGTCAGAAACAGTACGATGATCATTAATCGAATCAAAGTACAGGGCAGCAATCAAGGAGAGCACACTATGGCGACAATTACGACCAAAGATGGCACACAGATCTATTACAAGGATTGGGGAATCGGTCAGCCGATCGTTTTCTCGCACGGTTGGCCGCTGACCGCGGACGACTGGGACACGCAGATGCTGTTCTTCCTCAAGCACGGCTATCGTGTCATAGCCCACGACCGGCGCGGACATGGCCGTTCCTCCCAGACCGCTGACGGCCATGACATGGATCATTACGCCGACGACCTAGCGGCGCTGACCGCGCATCTCGACCTCAAGGAAGCGGTGCATGTCGGCCACTCGACCGGCGGCGGCGAAGTGGTGCACTACCTAGCGCGCCACGGCGAAAGCCGCGTGGCAAAAGCGGTGATCATCAGCGCGGTGCCACCGCTGATGGTGAAGACGGCGGCCAATCCGGGCGGGCTGCCGAAAGAAGTGTTTGATGGGCTTCAGGCGCAGCTCGCCGCTAGCCGAGCCCAGTTCTATTACGATTTGCCGGCTGGACCGTTCTATGGTTACAACCGGCCTGGCGTGAAACCCTCTCAAGCGGTGATTTGGAATTGGTGGCGCCAGGGCATGATGGGAGGCACCAAGGCGCACTATGACGGCATCGTCGCGTTCTCCCAGACGGACTTCACCGAAGACCTGAAGACGATCACTGTGCCGGTCCTGGTGATGCATGGCGATGACGACCAGATCGTGCCTTATGCCGATTCTGCACCGCTGTCGGCAAGGTTGCTGAGGAATGGCATGTTGAAAACCTACAAGGGCTTTCCGCATGGCATGCCCACGACTAACGCGGACCAGATCAACGCCGACTTGCTCGCGTTCATCGGCCGCAGCGCTCAAGCCGCGGCGTGATTGAGAATTGCGCCAGCCTAAAGGCGACCCGCCCGTTTGCGAGTGGACAGGGTGCTCGTTCCATTCGGGGCGGGTCGTCAACCTAGCGGGAACCCTAGTCCGGGGAATCCGCAAAGCGGGAAAAGGAGAACATTATGATCTTAAGTGCATTCACTCTCTTTCACGTCCTGTTGAGCTTGGCGGGAATCCTTTCGGGATTCGTTGTGGTGGCCGGATTCATGAGCGCGAAACGGAGCAAGAGCTGGACCGCGCTTTTTCTAACGACCACGGTTTTAACGAGCGTGACCGGATTCCTGTTTCCGTTCCATAAATTTTTGCCTTCACACGCCGTTGGCATCGTCTCCTTGCTCGTTTTGGCAGTGACGATTCCAGCCCTGTACGTTTTTCAGCTGGCGGGTCCGTGGCGCCTCACGTATGTCATCGGCGCCGTGATCGCTCTTTATCTCAACGTTTTTGTTTTGATCGCCCAGCTTTTCATGAAGGTTCCCGCGCTGAAGGCACTTGCGCCCACGCAATCAGAGCCGCCCTTCCTCGAGACGCAGGTCGTGGTGATGTTAGTTTTCATTGTCATTGGGGTTCTGGCAGCCAAACGCTTCCCGGCGGAAGCGGCCCACGCAGTCTGAGGCGGTCATTGGTTGTGGAGGATTGTTTGTACCCTCCTCGTCAGACGGAGCATCAACTCATCCATCCCTCGGGAATCGGAACAGGAAACCTCTGTTTTGGGGGAAGGTTTCACTGTTGGAGCGAACCATGAGCACAATTACGAAGCGCAAACTCTGGATAAGTGGAGGGCTTTGCCTGGTGGTCATCGGCGTGACCATAGGAGCACTGCGCCCAAAGCACGTATCGGGGGCGCAGTCGGGCGCTTCGCCGGACGTTGAAGTCGTGGAGGTGGAGCAGAAGGATGTCCCCATTTTTGGCGAGTGGATCGGCACCCTCGACGGATTCACCAATGCCGACGTCAGGGCGCAGGTCTCGGGTTACTTGCAGAGGCAGGGCTACCAGGAAGGCGCATTTGTCAGGAAGGGGCAGTTGCTGTTCGAGATCGATCCGCGGCCCTTTCAAGCGGCGCTTGATCAAGCCGAAGGGCAGTTGGCGCAGGCGAAGGCCGCGCTTGCCAACGCTCAAGCGGTGCAAGGCAGGACCGAACTTGACGTCAACCGCTATACGCCTCTGGCGAGAGAGCAAGCCGCCAGCCAGCAGGATCTGGACAACGCCATTCAAAACAACTTGGCGGCCAAGGCAACGGTAGCCACAGCCGAAGCTCAGATCAAGACCGCTGAGGCGGCCCTGGAAACGGCCAAGATCAACCTCGATTTCACCCGGCTCGTTGCGCCCATCGATGGCATTGCGGGACAGGCCCAGCTTCAGGTGGGCGCCTTGGTCAATCCGAGCAGCGGGCCCGTGACTTCAGTGTCCACGGTCGACCCCATCAAAGTTTATTTCACCGTCAGCGAGCGCGAGTACCTCGATTGGAATAGGCGGTTCCCAACAGACGCCACGCGCGAGGCCGCGAACAAGCGAGTGCGTCTCGAACTTATTTTGGCGGATGGCTCGACTTATGGGCATGAGGGAACAATCTATTTTGCCGACCGCCAAGTGAATCAGGGCACCGGCGCAATTCGGATCGCCGGACTCTTTCCAAATCCCGGAAATATTCTTCGTCCCGGCGGCTACGGCAAAATTCGCGCGGCCGTCCGAATCCAGCAGGATGCGCTGCTTGTCCCTCAGCGCGCTGTTTCCGAGCTGCAAGGCGGCTATCAAGTGGCGGTTGTGGACGGCGAGGACAAAGTGAGCATCCGAACGGTCAAAGTTGGCGACCGCGTCGGCACCCAGTGGATTGTCGAGGGAGGGTTAAAGCAAGGCGAACGCCTGGTCGTCGAGGGAGTGCAGAAGGTTCGCCCGGGCATGCAGGTAAAGCCCCAGCCATTTGCCCCGGAAACGAAGGGAAGGTAATTCGATGTCAAAGTTTTTTATCAACCGTCCCATCGTCGCCATGGTGATTTCCATCGTCATGCTGATCGTCGGCACGATTACCATATTCAGTCTGCCCGTTGCCCAGTTCCCCAACATCGCTCCGCCCGAGATTCAAGTACAGGCGACCTACGTCGGTGCGGACGCACAAACGCTTGAGCAGGCGGTGGCCACTCCCATCGAGCAGCAGATGAGCGGCGTGGACAACATGAATTACATGTATTCGCTGAATGCCACCGGCAACTCGAACACGACTCTGATCGTGAACTTCGACGTGAAAACCGATCCGAACACGGATTTAATTCTCACACAAGCTCGGGAGACGCAAGCCGCATCCCAGCTTCCCGCGGATGTCACCAATTACGGAGTTACCGTCCAAAAATCTGTAACGTCCCCGCTCATGTTGGTCAGTCTCTACTCGCCGCACGGAACTTACGATGCCAAGTTTTTGGCGAACTACGCTTACATCAACGTCCGGGACCCGATCACGCGCTCGCCGGGGATTGGCAATGTCCAGATATTCGGGGCGGGCCAATACGCAATGCGGCTGTGGGTAAAACCCGATCAATTGGCAAAGCTCGGCATCACCGTTCCTGAAATCGTCAGCGCCATTCAAGCGCAAAACACGGTTAACCCGGCAGGGAAGGCGGGGGGCGAACCGGCACCCAAGGGCCAGGAATTTACTTATTCGGTTCTCGCGCAAGGCCGTCTCATCTCGGAGGAAGAGTTCGGACAGATCGTCCTCCGCGAGACCCCCGACGGCGGGATCGTGCGTGTCCGGGATGTCGCTCGGATCGAGCTGGGTTCGCAGGACTACAGCGTCGCGGGCCGCCTGAATGGGAAACCGAGCGCCATTATTGCCACCTACCAATTGCCGGGCTCGAACGGGGTTGACGCAGCCGCAGGCGTCAACAAGCTAATGGCCCAGATGAAGCAACGCTTCCCCGAAGACATGGACTTCGTCATAGCGCTGGATACGACGCGCGCGGTCACGGAAGGCATCAAGGAAATCGTCGTAACGCTTTTGATCGCCCTCGCGCTGGTGATCCTTGTGGTCTACCTATCGGCTTGGTCGTGGACGACGCCATCGTCGTGGTCGAGGGTGTGGAACGACACATCGAGGAGGGCATGACACCGAAGGACGGGGCCCTGAAAGCCATGGAAGAACTCTCCGGCCCTGTCGTCGGGATCGCGCTGGTTCTCTCCGCCGTATTTGTGCCCACGGCCTTCATCCCCGGCATTACCGGACGGCTCTACCAGCAATTCGCCGCCACGATCGCGATTTCAGTGCTTCTGTCCGCGTTTAACGCCCTTACGCTCAGTCCTGCGCTTGCCGCACTGCTGCTTCGGCCACGGACACAAAGCCGAGGATTGCTGAGGCGGTTTTTCGATTGGTTTAACCGCTCGTTCGAGCGTGCAACCGAGAGCTACGTCCGTTGGAGCGCGGCACTGCTACGAAAGACCGTCGTCGTGGTCGTGTTGCTCGTGGCCTTTGGCGCGGCGGCCGGTTTCTTTGCCAACCAAGTGCCGTCGAGCTTCCTTCCAGACGAAGATCAGGGCTATGCCTTCGTCAATCTCCAGCTCCCAAACGGCGCTTCCTTGGAACGCACGACCGCAGCCGCGGCTGATGTGGAGAAAATCCTGGCGAATACGCCGGGGGTTCAATACACGACCAGCGTCGTGGGTTTCAGTTTGCTCAGCTTCGTGCGCACCAGTTACAACGCCTTCTTCTTTGTCACGTTTAAACCCTGGGATGAGCGCACGACAAGAGCCGAACAATTTCAAGCGATCAAGGCGCATCTCAACCAGGAATTGAGCAAGTTGCCTACGGCAATTGCCTTCGGGTTTTCCCCGCCCGCTATTCCGGGTGTCGGCAACTCCGGCGGATTCACTTTCGTCCTCGAGGACCGCGCCGGCAACGATGTCCAGTTCCTGGCGAAGAATTTGGCCACCTTCCTGGAAGCGGCCCGCAAACGCCCGGAAATTGCGGGTTTGTTTACGACGTTCCTACCTAGCGTGCCACAGGAGTTCGTCGAGGTGGACCGCGACAAGGTGCTAAAACAGGGTGTGCCCCTCAACGATGTCTACCGGACCGTTCAGGCGTTCATGGGTGGATATTTCATCAACTATTTCAATCGCTTCGGGCGTCAGTGGCAGGTCTATATCGAGGCGGAAGGCGAAGACCGCGCCAAGGCGGAAAATGTTGGACGGTTTTATGTTCGCAACAACAAAGGAGAAAATGTTCCGCTCTCCACCCTGATCAGTGTAAAGCCGCGGCTCGGGCCGGAGTTTACGATGCGTTTCAACGAGTACCGTTCGGCGCAAATCAACGGCGGCGCCGCGCCGGGCTACAGCGCTGACCAGGCTACGGCGGCTCTCGAAGACGTGTTCAAACAGACGATGCCGCGCGAGATGGGCTTCGACTACTCGGGCATGTCGTTTCAGGAGCAGAAAGCACGGGAGGGCGTGCCCGCTTCGGTGATCTTCGGACTTTCGCTGCTATTCGTCTTCCTGATTTTGGCGGCGCTGTATGAAAGTTGGTCGCTGCCTTTCAGCGTGCTGCTGAGCACGCCGGTAGCGATTTTTGGAGCTTTTGGAATCTTATGGCTGCGCCGCGCGCTGCTCGGCATTTTCCTGCCTCCTTTCATGGTCCAAATCGAGAACGACGTCTACTCGCAAATCGGGCTGGTCATGCTCATCGGCCTGGCAGCCAAGAACGCGATTTTGATCGTCGAGTTTGCCAAGGAGCAGCACGAGAACGGAAAGCCTCTGGTGGATGCGGCACTCGAAGGGGCCAGGCTTCGTCTGCGGCCGATTTTGATGACGTCTTTCGCGTTCATTCTCGGTTGCGTGCCGCTGTGGACGGCGACCGGCGCCGGATCAGTCGCGCGCCAAATTATGGGTACTGCGGTAATCGGCGGGATGCTGGCCGCCAGCGTGGTCGGAATCTTCTTCGTGCCCGCGATTTTCTACCTGGTGGAGAAATGGTCAGGCGCCGGCAAGGAGCCCGTTTCGGGAGCACTGCCAGCGAGCCCGGCGCCAGCGGAGGCGGACTGATATGGACTACGCCGAGAACGGCCCCAAAGAACAACGGAGCAACTTATGAAGAAGCTGTTGCCATTCCTGGCAGCTATTGTGGCGTCGGGTTTAGTCGCTGCATGCAAAGTGGGTCCGAACTACCATCGACCGGTCGTTCAGCCTCCGACGGCCTTCCGCGACCTGAGCGAAAACACGCAAGTCCAGGCTCAAACAGCGTCCTATGCTGATCTTCCTTGGTGGCAGGTCTTTCAGGACCCGCAATTACAGGAGCTCATTCGCACGGCGCTCAACCAGAACTACGATTTGCAGCTTGCATCGGAGCGTATCAACGCCGCGCGTGCCCAGGTTGCCATCGCGCGTTCCCGTCTGTTTCCGCAGGTGCAAGGGAACGGCGATTTCAGCGGCGGAAAAGAACACAACTTCCAAACCAAATCAAACTTCCTGACCCTGACCGCTGACGCGGCATTCCAGTTGGACTTTTTCGGACGGCTGCGTCGCGCGACCGAGGCGTCACGCGCGGAGCTCCTTGCAACAGAAGATGCGCGGCAGACAGTCATACTAACGCTCGTGAGCGACGTGGCGAGCAACTATTTCTCACTCCTGCAACTCGATCTTCAACTTCAAATCACGCGTGAAACGGTCAATACGCAAATAGATTCAGTCAAACTGACCAGGCTACGCCTTGAGCGCGGGGTGGCCACAAAGCTTGACGTTTTGCAGGCTCAGCAAGTCCTCGATTCGGCGAACGCTCAAATCCCTGACTTGGAACGGCGAATCGCGCAGGAAGAAAACGCCATCAGCATTCTCCTTGGCAACTACCCGCAGGCCGTGGTGCGCGGACGCCCGCTCGTGGAGCAGCCATTTCCTCCCGAAGTGCCGCCGGGCATGCCTTCATCGTTGATCGAGCGGCGGCCTGATATTCGCGAGGCCGAACAAATCCTGGTCGCTGCGAACGCCGAAATCGGAGTCGCCAAGGCCCAGTTCTTTCCGCAAATCTCCCTGACGGGCTCCGGCGGCGGCTCCTTCGGACGGAGCAACGCATTCTCGAGCTTGATGAGCTCGCAACTCGGAATCTGGTCCTACGGCACCCAAGTCAGCCAGCCCATCTTCACGGGGGGAGCCCTTCGCGGAAATCTGCGGGTAGCCAAGTCGCAACACCAACAGGCGCTGATTTCGTACCGGCAAACCATTCAACGGGCGTTCAGCGACGTGTCCGATGCGCTAATCGGGTACGAGAAATTCCATCAGGTCCGGGTTCGCCAGGAGGATACCGTAGCGGACCTGCAGGAGTCTGTCCACCTGTCCACCATGCGCTACAAGGGAGGCACCACCACTTATCTCGAAGTGCTGGACGGTCAACGCTCGCTCTTTTCCGCTGAACTCACGCTCGCGGAGGCGCGCGGCACCGAGTACCAGAGTCTCGTGCAGCTTTACAGGGCTCTGGGCGGAGGCTGGCAGCAATAGAGTGCCGTTCGACTTCGCAGCCAAACTCCAGTTCAAAGAGCTCTGAAAGGAGCAATCGTGACCTCGAAGCAAGTATCCGGCGTTTCGCGCCTTACTTTCTCGTATCTTGCGAGCGCAAACGTATTGAACTCAGGAATTGTCCAGCGTTCCTGCGCGAATGGAGCTGCGAACGATGTCTATCCTAAGCTGCCGAACAGTGGTCTTTTGCACCGCAGTGGGGCATGTCATCCGAACGTAACTTATTGATTCCGAACACCAGGCTGTGAAACGGGCAATTTGCTAAACCGTTGTGGGTCAACAGTTGCTGTGTCGAGCATCCGAATGCGGGTCGGCTGCGCTCCCGTCTGACGGAATTTTCGTGGAAACAGGGGGCATAGTTCCGCGTAATAGCGATTTTTCACGCGTTTTGTCGAACAGGTGAGGGAATTGGCCGTGACAGTGTGGGATTCTAACCAACGACAGGGCAGCGTTCTAACCAACTGAACGACGTTCCCGCGGTGGATGAAACAATGAAGCCTCACGGATGGTGGGCACTGTCCGATTTGAACGGACGACCTTTCGGGTGTAAACCGAACGCTCTAACCGCTGAGCTAAGCGCCCATACACAATTCATCGTACAGGAAGCGGCAAGAGGCGTCAACGCAAGGCGAATCTTGGTGGTGCTCCAATTCCACATTTAGAGAGCATCACCCCAATCTTCCTGTTCTCGTTTTAGGAACCCCCTCCCATGTTGCATGGATTGCCGAGGCGTAGCGCACATTTCTAAGGTTACGCCCGGGATAAAGTTGAGCGCCTGCGACGGAGAATTTTCGCGCGATTTCGCGCGCTTCCT
>WNGK01007720.1_pt1 | contig 18977 bp, 10 predicted proteins | sample 5400601 | NCBI WGS metagenome assembly WNGK01 (sample SAMN13153376, study PRJNA577476) | soil metagenome | isolation source: 60 cm soil or saprolite under Garry oak tree replicate 1 | place: USA:California | collected 2016-06-15
CATCTGCGGGGAATTTGCGACTGAGACGCGGACCCGTTCCACCCGTCGCTCGGTTGCTTGCAAAACTTCAAGGCGCAGACCATCTTCTTCAATGACCTCACCCTTCTTGGGAATTCGGCCCGCGAGTTCGCTGACCAAGCCTGCTATCGTGGCGGCCCCTCTGCGATCCGGGCGCACGCCGAGCAATTCATCCAAACGGTCAACGTCCATGTTACCGGGCACTAAATAAGAACGCTCGTTTTCGCGGACAATCTGCGCGGCTTCGTGCTCATCACTGATTTCACCAACGATTTCTTCGACCAGGTCTTCGATCGTGACCAGCCCTGCGACACCTCCATATTCGTCAATGACGATGGCCATGCGAGCTTTGTTTCTCTGCATCTCGCGCAATAAATCGCTTCCCAGTTTCGTCTCGGGGACGAAGAAAACGTCTTTGCGCATCAGAGACGCGACTGTCCGGTTGTGCGCTTCGGAGTCGGCGATTTGCAACACATCCTGAGCATGAACGATTCCAACGATGTTGTCGATGCTGCCCTCGAACACGGGGACGCGCGAGAATGGACGCACCCGCAACAACTCAATCAGTCTTTCAACGGTTGTATCCGCCGCCACTGCTACCATCTCCGGACGCGGCTTCATCGCTTCTCGCACCGTCTTCTCACTGAACTGGACCACTGACTGAATGAGGTCGCGGTTACTCTCATCCAATATTCCTTCTTCCTGTCCTGCTTCAATCAATGCATCCACGGCTTCCGCCTGAGTTTCGGCCTGCTCCTCCGAATGTTCGCGAGTTAGCGAAGTGACAGATTGCAAGAATCCGAGAACCAGCGTGATCGGCAACACCAGGTAAATGAGAATCAGCAACAAGGGGACCCAGCGCACGAGCCACTCTCCCTTGGTGCGAGAAAAGAAAATGTACGGGAGGAACCGGTTGAACACGATCACAATCAGGATCAACCCGAGCGAAGCTTCGAGGACTTCGTCCGCGCTCCAGGCGCCGTCACGGAAGACACCGAAGCCGACCACCATGGCGACTGCCGCCATCAGAAGCGGAGTCAAGACCGACATCGATAAAGCGGCCCGTGAGCGGCTGACTTTGAGCTTGGGCTCAACATGCTGCTCGAAAGCGTCTATGTTGTCCTGAAATTCGCGGGAGAGAAACTTGCCTATTTCTGCGTAGACGCGTTCTACGTACGAAGACAGAGTCAGTAGGGCGAACAGCACCAGCAGAGTGATTGCGATCGCAAGGTTCATTTAGGTGAGCGTACCCGCGCGTAGCGAGCAGGCTGCTTGCGCGGCTGAGTCGCAACGGAGCCCCGCTCCATTAATGCGATGGGGAGCCCCAGCCGTCTTCGTAAACGCTGTTCTTTGTCCGCCATCTCGCCCCGGTCGCTTTCATGATCATATCCCGCGAGGTGCAATATTCCGTGCAAAACTAAGACTTTGACTTCCTCGGTGACAGAGTGCCCAAGAGAGCGAGCGTTTCGCGCGGCAGTATCCAATGAAACTGCGATGTCCCCGGCAAAGGCTTCGGCACAGCCGAGCGAAGGAAACGAAAGCACATCGGTAGGCCGGTCCTTTCCTCGAAAGCGAGCGTTTAGAGACCGTATCTCAGAATTACCGGTGATCAGCACGGTCACCGTGCCACGCAGGCCGGCTGCGCGGCATGCCTGCGTTACAAAACCAGCAAGCCCGCGTTGGCTCAAGCCGGTAACTTTCTGTTTCAGAATGATCGTTGGATCCATCTGCCGGTCTTACCTCGCGCAAATTATCGGACAAATAAAAAGAGGGCGCTTACAGTGCCCTCCCGGTACGAACCGTCCTACTCGTTGGCTTCTTCAGCTACTTCGGAAACAGGTCCATTTCCGTTCGGGGGAGCTTTGGAATCTAATAACTCCATCTGTTCCTCCGCCAGCTTAACTTTGTGCTCGTCATAGGCGCGGATAATACGTTGCACCAGATGATGCCGCACGACGTCAGATTCATCGAAGTAGACGAACGACAATCCCTGGACTTTCTTCAGCACATCTACTGCTTCGAGCAATCCACTGCGGCGCGCACTTGGCAGGTCAATTTGCGTGACATCGCCGGTGATCACCGCTTTGGAATTGAAGCCCAGACGAGTCACAAACATTTTCATCTGCTCGGAAGTGGTGTTCTGCGCTTCGTCAAGAATCACGAAGGAGTCGTTGAGCGTCCGACCACGCATGAAGGCAATGGGCGCGATCTCGATGACACTTTTTTCCAAGTAGCGATCGACCTTCTCAGGATCGAGCATGTCGTAAAGCGCGTCGTAAAGCGGGCGCAGATATGGATCAATTTTTTCCTGCAGAGTTCCGGGAAGAAAACCCAAGCGCTCTCCTGCTTCCACGGCTGGGCGTGCCAGAATGATGCGGTTCACTCGCTTTGACAGCAGCGCGGAAATTGCCATCGCCACCGCAAGGTAGGTCTTCCCCGTGCCCGCGGGACCGATCCCGAACACCATGTCGTGGCTTTCGATCGCATCGAGGTAGCGGCGTTGATTGAGACTCTTCGGTTGCACGGTGCGCCGTCCGAACGAGCGCTGGCGGCCGGCTTCAGCGAGTCCTCGCAATGTCGTCTTCGGATCGGCAACCAGCACGCGCAGCATGCTGTTTAGATCACCGTTGTTAAAGGTGTGACCGCCGCGTTGCAGTTGGTCGTAATCAGCGAAGACTTGTTCGGCGCGGGCTACGTCGCGGGGAGTTCCTTCGAGTTCGATGGAATCAGAGCGCAGGTCGATGTTGATGTTGAGGCCGTCTTCCAGCACATGCAGGTTTTCGTCGCGCGTCCCGAAGAGGGCTTCGATGTTGGGGCTGATTTCAATACTCTTCTTCATTCAGGTTTCGATTCACCAGACTTGCGGTTTACCCTCGGGCGCAGTTGCGCAGCGTTGTTGCCGGTCATTAGATGTCAAAAGGTGGTCCAGGGAACGGCCAGTACAGCGTTCCTCTCCGGATTGTACGTCGTCATACAGGGTGGGTAGGTAACAGTTCTGTTAAAAGCGTACCGCTCGGGAAGGCGGCAGTCAACCAGCAAGAACTCAGAATCAAATCCGCACCAAACGCCTCGTTCCAGTCACCATTTTTTGAAGATTACAAATACCGCCGCAATCATCATGGCGAAGCGCAGGAGATAGTTCCAGCGGAGCTGTTCCTTCAAATACAGCACGGAAAAAACTGAAAATACGGTAATCGTGATTGCTTCCTGGATGGTCTTGAGCTGAGCAGTCGAGAACTCGTAGGAGCCAATGCGGTTGACGGCACCTGAAAACAGTATTCGAAAAACGCAATCAGCCAGCTGACCGCAATCACCTCAAACAGGGACGCATGCTTGTACTTCAGGTGTCCGTACCAGGCAAAAGTCATGAAGATATTCGATATGGTAAGCAGCAGGATCGTGGTCATAGAAACCATGCTGCCTGATCCCTTGCCGCTTTGCCAATCGCGTTGACCGCTGCATCTGGCTCCAGTAAAATAAGTTATTCAATACCCACCGGGTTGTCCCGCTGGGACATCCTACTGAAAAGGCATACCTGTAATGGCAAATCATTTTTCTGCGCTGAAACGCGCGCGCCAAACTGAAACTCGCACGGTGCGGAACCGCAGCAACGCTTCGCGCCTGCGCTCGACTCTTCGGGACTTGCGCGAAGCTCTGGCCAACGGGGACAAAGCCGCTGCGCGGCAGGTCTTCGGCAAAACCGTTTCTGCGCTGGATAAGGCGATTCAGAAGGGCGTTTTGCACGAGAATACTGCCGCGCGGTATAAGTCCCGCTTGAGTGCGCGATTGAATGCACTGAAGTAAACCCCAAGTTGTTCTGCGCTCTGGACCCTGGATTTCATCGCGTATGACAATTTTCCTCAAAACTTGTCATTGCGAACCCCGCGTAAGCGGCAGAGGAACCTACTGTATGCCAGCGTCATGGATGCTGCCGCGTGAATCGCCGCGCTTGGCCTTATAGCTAGAACATAAAACGTAGAGCGCAAAGCCCAACACCCGAACCGCTTTTGCTTCCCAACCAACTTTCCTGTACATTTTCGGCGACTCTTCCGGAGGACTCTGCCAATGGCCTACGTTTCCGCCGAAATTTCGTTTCCCAGCGACTTCCAAACCAATTTCCTCATGATTCTTCGTTGGGTTCACTTCGTCGCGGGCATTACCTGGATTGGGCTGTTGTATTTTTTCAATCTGGTCAATGTTCCACTGATGAAGGAACTCGACGCACCAACTAAGGGCAAGGTCATGCCTGCGCTGATGCTGCGCGCACTGTGGTGGTTCCGCTGGGCGGCGGTAGTTACGGTGCTGGCGGGATTGGCCTATTGGGGAAACATCGTCGCTTCGGACGCGCACAACGCCGGCGTCGGCATTGGAACACCGATGTTGAGTTTCTTCGTGGTCTGGACGGCAACTTGGGGGATCCTCTACGCGCTTCTCATACCTGGCAAAGGCTGGCTTGATAAGGGATGGGTGCTGGCGATCCTCTACACGATAATCATCGCGCATTCGGTCCACTTGTCCCTGCACTGGAATAGCGCGGGCTGGGAAAGCAACCGTCTGCTAGCAATCGGGGTAGGCGGCGGCTTCGGCTGGATGATGATGCTCAACGTCTGGGGAGTAATCTGGCGAATTCAAAAACGTCTCATCGCCTGGACCAAGGCGAACGCAGAAAACGGCACGCCAATTCCAGAACAGTCCAAGCGCATGGCCCGGATGGCATTCCTTACGTCGCGAGCCAATGCAATTTTGTCGCTTCCGTTGCTGTTCTTTATGGGAGCTGCTAGCCATTATCCGATGTTCGGAAGATAGTCGTCGGGCTGAGTTGCTGATCAGGGCCTAGCCGGACCTAGACGCTCTGCCAAAACGCTCTCGCGCCGGGCGTTCGCCTCCTGCCCCAACTGAAAGTAGGCATCAGCCAAGTATCTATGTGGCTCGCCCGACTGAGGCTGGATCTTTGCTGCCTTCTGGAGCTTAGGCAACGCAGCCGAAGGGTCATGTTCCAGAACCAGCATGTGCCCATAGACCAAATTCGCCTGGTAGTGTGAGGGATCCAGCCGAAGCGTAGTTTCAAACTCCTGCGTCGCCTCCGGTACTCGTTTCAGGCGCGCATAGACCGCGCCCAGATAGAAGTGCATTTCAGGCGACTTCGGGGCGTGAGTGGCGGCAGCTTCAAACTCTGGCTGTGCGGCCTCCCATTGTCCAGTCTTGACGAAAGCCAAACCCAGTTCGTAGTGGGCCATCGCTGACTCCGGCGTCATCTCGACGGCCTTCTGCAGCGCTGGCAATGCCTTCTGATAGTTCTTCTCGTGAATCCAGGCCCTGCCCAATTCCAAGTAAGCTGCGTGCGTATTGGGTTCTTCCTGGATCACTTTCTCTAATTTTGGAATCGCCGCTTCATAGTCATCATTTTCAGTATCAATTAAGGCTTGGTGCAGCACATTGGCAATTTCGATTTTGTCTTTGGGATCGATGCTGGTATCTTTCCCGCTTTCCGTCGTGTTCTTTGAATCGGAAGCCAAGTATCCCAAGGCGCGGAGTTGTTCCGCCTGGGCAGGGTCTAGCTGGGCCTGAGCTGTGGATTCGCGACTGGTCTTAGCATGAAAATCTTTGAGACCGGAGGCCAGGGTATCTGCCACCGCGTTACTGGTTGAAGCCAAGTTGCGCTGCGCGGAGGGATCCGATGTCTGGTCGTACAGCTCGCGCTTGGGCGCCTGGACATAGAGATACTTTCCCGCCCGCCAACTTTGCAACGCACTCCAGCCAAATGCGCGCTGAGCGTAGTCAGTTTCGGCATATGCAGGCCGGTCCCCCAGTTCGGTTTCGACTGTCGCCGGCGAGCTTTTTTCCAGATTCGCTAGGGCCTGCAGCGCTTGCCCTTGCATTACTGCCGGAACCGGAACCCGAGCGTCTCGCAAAATCGTCGGAGCCACGTCCACGAGGCGCACGCGGCCCCCTACCTTTCTGCCAGCAAAACGTTCCCCAGGAAACTTGACTAGCAGCGGCACATGGATGGTCTCGTCGTACAGAAACATGCCGTGCCGCAATTCGCCGTGTTCTCCAAATGCCTCGCCGTGATCAGCCATTACCGCAATGAAGGTGTTCTCGTATAACCCGCGAGTGCGTAACTCCGCAAATAGCCTTCCCATCGCCGAATCGGTGTAGGCAATCTCGCCATCGTAAGGCTCGGATTTGAAGCGGGTCTTATAAGGCTCCGGCGGATCGTAGGGATCGTGCGCATCGTAAACGTGCACCCAAACAAAAAAAGGACCGGCTGGCCGGCTTTTCAGCCACGCCAGGGCATGATCCACCACGGCTCCGGCGCGCCGCTCCACGCTGTGGTAGCGATCTTCTTCGGGAGCACGCTTGTGAAATCCGGCATCGTAAACGTCAAACCCTCGTTCAAAACCGGATGCCGCCAGCCCCTTGGGATCAAGAATCATTGCACCCACAAATGCAGCCGTACGATAGCCATGTTGATGCAGCAGCTCGGGAAGATAGGGTAGATCCTTGGCGAGTGGCATTCCCAAATCGCTGAGATGATTGAACTGCGGGTAAGTGCCGGTGAGAATGGCGGCGTGCGAAGGCGTGGTCAGTGGAACGTGGGCATAGGCGCGAGAAAAAACTACGCTCTGACTGGCGAGAACATCCAAACCCGGCGTCAGTCCGCGCTGCGATCCAAGGAACCCCATGCGGTCGGCGCGAGTAGTGTCCAGGGTGATGAGGATGATGTTGGGCCGCGCGGGCGAAGTTGTGGGCTTTGTAGTTCCCGCATGAACTCCCAACGAGACCAAGACAGGACACAGAAAAGGCAGAAAAAGCCGCATGACAAAGAAAAAGTTTAGCACGCTGGGTTGAGCCCACCATCCTAAGTGATTACAGGACGGCCGATCACCGAGCAAAAAACTGGGCCGGCCTTGGGGCCGGCCCATAAGTCTGCTGAATGCCACTACATCAGAAGTCAAACCGCAGCGCAAGCTGGGTCACACGGTGGCCACCGGTGTCGCCGTAGGTCGCCTGTGCCTGCCCGAAGGCTGGATCAAAGAAGTTGCCTTGCGGGTTCTGGAAGTTCGGGTGATTGAATATGTCAAAGAAGTTGGCATCGAATCTCAGCTTCGTACCTTCCGTAATCCGGAAAGACTTGCTGACCCCGAAGTCGAAATTCACGAACTTTGGACCAGAGATTGCGCCGCGACTCAGGTTCGGATCGCACCACCAGCCGCCGTGAACGTTAGCCGGGCAAGTAAAGATATACTGAAGACTGAGAGGATCCTGGTACGCCGTACCCGGCGTTCCCGCTTCTCCCGCGACATCGTTTACGACCCTCGCAAATTTCGAAGGATCCAGGTACACATACGCATTGCTTCCATTCACGACCTGCTCTTTTCCAACGATTGCGTTGGTGGGTGAACCGCCACCGATGTACTGTGGCCGGTCTGTCCGGACACCATCGTAGTTCCCATCATCGTGACCCGATGCCGGGGCGTCAAGCAGGGCCACTGGCGCACCGGTATTCCAAGAGAAAATACCATTCAGTGACCACCCGCCGATCCAGCGATTTGTTTTCAACAACGGCAGGTCGTAATTGTAGCTAAGCACGAACCGGTGACGAATGTCGAAATCCGATGGTCCATAGTCGAACCGGACGTTCTGCACATCAGTTACAGAGATGGCTGCATTCCGCGCGCGGAACACGTCGCTGAGATCATCCAACGCCTTTGCATAAGTGTAATTGGCGTTAAATGAAAGTCCGTAGGAGAATCGCTTCTTGAGCGTCACATTGAACGCGTTGTAATTGGAGTCATAGAAATTTCCGCGAGCATTGTCGCTGTTGAAGAGCGTGTTCGGACGTAACGACGATCCTACGCCACTGGTTCGACCGTCGAAAGTGTTGAGATTGAGGATGCCAACCAGTTTGCGGCCCCCGGTACCAACGTAGTTCGTTTCCAGACCGAAGTCCTTCCCAAGCGCATATTCCAGGCCGAAGTTCCACTGTTCGTAGTAGGCATTTACTAGGTTCTGGGATAGATGGCGTGGAATCGGTTTCGGGAAGCCATTTGGGAATAGCGCTGGATTAACGAACTGGCTGGTGCTGGTAAATGGGATGGTCAACAAGCCCGGCTGAAAGGTCGGCCCGGCTGCAACTCCGGAAATGAAGCCAGTATTTTCGTCGGCATAAGCCGGGGGATTGAACCGCATGTTCTCGAAAACGTTGTTATACAAACGATCGTAGTAGATTCCACCCCCCGCACGCACAACGAGTTTTTGGTTCCCCAAGACGTCAAATGCGAAGCCCGCACGCGGGCCAAAATTATTCTTGTCCTTGTTCCAGATGTCACTGTTCTTCTGCTGGAAGGTGGCCGTCGCTTCCTGAGCGATCAGCGGATTATTCAGGGGAAAGAACGGGTTGTCGCTGGCCGTTGCAATTGGTGTGGTCGCAGGGCCGAAGTAAACATTGGAGTCAAACCCAGGCTGGAAATTGTGCGGAGGGCCAAAATACTCCCATCGCAAGCCGAGGTTTAGAGTCAAACGCTTCGTCGCGCGCCAATCGTCTTGGGCATACGCCGCAAATTCATTTGCACGGTAACCACGGTAGAAGTTAGGCAGCTGGCCGGTCGCTGGAACTACCGCGGCACCTGCTTGATACCAGCCTCCATAGTAGTTCTGATACCCAAAATCGGTGGATACGGCATCTGTAAACACGGAATCGGTGATCAGGTCTTCGGCGCTCCAGCTCCAGAAGTGTCCCCACTCGTCAGCTTTAAAACTTGATCCATTCCGCGTCCGGCGATATTCTCCGCCGAACTTGAAACTGTGCTTTCCCTTCGTTATCGAAAGATCGTCCTTGTACTGGAACTGGTTCTCCGTAAACAGCTGCGGGATAGCCGTTGAGCCGCCAAACTGACCAACAAGAGAATCGATGGTCAACATCTCCGGAATACCTTCTGATCCCGGTCCAAAGAAGTTTGCCTTGTGCCGAACGTACCCTATCTTGGCTTGGTTCAGCACACTAGGTGAAAAAGTATGGCTCCAAACGATACCTCCGGTTTGTGTTCGGTTCGGATTGTCCTCTGGCACGCCAAAAAATCCCGTATCGTTGTTGCAGAAGTTGCACTGAAAATGAACATCCTCAGCCGAATACACAGCGTGTAATACATCGTTTGAGGAGAAATTATGATCAAACTTGACGGACCCACGGTATTGATCAATCGGAGTAGACTGCTGTTCTGTGGCAGTGCCATAGACCGGAACCGGGTAGGCAAAGCCAGTAGTGAAAAGGCCTTGGCCAACGCAGTTACCGGTCGTGCTGGTCGAGCAGTTCTCTGCAGAATTGACCAGCGGCATAGCCAGTGGGAATTTTTGCAACTGAGACTGGAAAATCGGTCCCACAGTTGTGGGAAGGTTGGAGCAGGCACCCCCACAAAGATTGGCATCGACAAAAGTCGCGAACTGTCCGGAATTTACAAAATCGTAGAACTGCTGCGTCATCGATGTTCCCGTAATGGGAGCAGCCTCACGAAGTCTATGAGCTTCAAAAGTGGCATAGAAAAAGGTCTTATCGTTGACGATCGGACCACCTACCGAGCCACCGAACTGGTTGCGAACCAAGTGGTCACGTGAACCGACGTCATTGGAGAACCAGTCATTCGCAGTGAGGGCCTGAACACGGTTATATTCAAAGGCTGAACCGTGCCACTTATTAGTTCCGCTCTTGAGCACCATATCGGTTACGAAGCCGCCACCCTTTCCGTACTCCGCACTAAAACCGTGGGTAATGACGCGGTACTCCTGAATGGCATCCGGCGAAATCGAAGTGTTTGCTCCACCCTGCCCGCAAGCCGTTCCGCATACGGCAACTCCACCTTGCCCCTGCTCGTTATTATCAATACCTTCGACCATGTAGTTACCGGTTCCCGTTCGGGTCCCATTCACGGCGGCGCCTCGGAACGTCCCCCCAGCGAGCTGCTCAGGAACAGCGCCTGCCACCAAGTTGATGAAGTCGTTCGCATTGCGCGCCTCGAGCGGCATCTGCTCCCACACACGGTGATCTATCAACTGGGAAGTCGCAGAATCCTGGGTCTCTATCAGCTGTGCTCCGGCTTCAACGGTCACAGTCTCTGCGCCGGTGCCAACCTCCAGCTGAATATCGTATGAAGTAACTGTTCCGACGCTGATGACGACGTTCGCAATTTTAAGCGTCTTAAAGCCTTTCGGGGCTGTCTCCATGGTATAAGAGCCAACCACTGGCAGAGCCACAAAGCGATAAATGCCTGCAGGAGTGGTCACAGTCGTCCGCTTTTCACCCGTGGCGCTGTTGGTCAGAGTGACCGTTGCATTTGCAACGACCGCGCCGCTGGGATCGGTGACGACCCCGCTCAATTCGCCGGTGCCGCCCTGTCCAAACGCTAGGCCGATGCTTAGCGCAGTCAGTAAAACGAGAATCAGAGCTTTGAAGGAGACTGCTCGGAACATACGTGTTTCTCCTGACCTGCATGAACTTAAGTTTTTGTGCATACCTGGAGGGCGAGGTTCGCCCCAACTTATGTATCAAATGGTGCAACTCTCATTCCAAAGGTGTAATTGTTTGTAAATGTTTGTAGTCAGCAAGTTACACGGGGAAAACAGGCTGCTTTTCGCGGCATCTACCAAAAACGGAATGATCCCGCATTGGCATATATGAAATCATGTATGTACTTGGGGAGTGCGCTGTGGGAGTTTTAGGTCGCCTGCTAGAATCGGCTGTCGCTAGGACGACGTGACGAAGAACGACGGGACAAAAATGTCTGGAACTCTTGCCGCCAAGCCTATCCCCATGCTTGATCTCGGGCGGCAATACGCCGCGATCCGGGGAGAAGTGTTGGCGGCGGTGGAGCGGGTTTGTGCGTCGCAGCAGTTTATTCTCGGGCCGGAGGTTGAGGCGCTTGAGAGCGAAATCTGTGAGTTTGTGGGGGCAAAGGCGGCGGTCGGTTGTGCCTCGGGGACGGACGCGCTGTGGCTGGCCTTAGCCGCGGCGGGCGTCAAGCCTGGGGATCGAGTCGTTACTACTCCGCTCAGCTTTTTCGCTTCCGCTAGCTCGATTGTGCGTTGCGGGGCAGAGCCAGTGTTTGTGGATGTTGATCCGGAGACGTTGAATTTGGATCCGGCGGAGGTTAAGAGAGTCACTGAGTGTCGGGACGGATGGCCACGCCCGTGCGCTTCGCCGTCCCCGGGCGTGGGCGCCCGAGGCTACACGGACCGAGTCTCGGCGGCATTGCCGCAATTAGAGCCATTCTCCCGGTCCATCTTTATGGCCAGTGCGCGGACATGGATTCGATCCGGAAGATTGCTGGTGAGCACGGGTTGTTTGTCATTGAGGATGCAGCTCAGGCGATTGGTGCAAAATGGCGAAATCGAGCTGCGGGATCGATGGGAGTCTCGGCTGCGTTTAGTTTTTATCCAACTAAGAACCTGAGCGCTTACGGTGAGGCGGGGATTGTCACTACACAAGATTCTGCTATGGCCGAACACATGCGCCGTCTCCGCACTCACGGTAGTCCGGAGCGGTACTTGCATACGGAGTTCGGGTGGAATGCGCGCATGGACGCGATCCAGGCGGCGGTGCTGCGGGTGAAGCTGAGGTACATCGACGAGTGGAACGGCCAACGGAGGGAACACGCGGCCGAATATGATCGTCTGTTGGGAGAGTCTGGTCTTACCTCAGGTTCGAGCGCTCCCGTGAAGCTTCTACGCACCTCGCCAGATGCGTTCCACGTTTCTCATCAATACGTAATTCGCGTACAGCGTCGCGACGAACTTAAGAAATTTCTGGCCGACCGGAGCATCGCAACCGAGGTTTACTATCCAATCCCGTTGTACCTCCAGCCTGTATTTGCTTATCTCGGATATAAAGAAGGAGACTTGCCAGAGAGCGAACGCGCGGCTAAAGAAGCGCTGGCTTTGCCGATGTTTCCAGAGTTGAGAGAAGAAGAGCAGAACGCCGTGGTCAGTGGAATTGCAGAGTTCTATGGTTAGTCGTCTGTCATCCCTCGCCGGTCATCTGCTGATAGCAGCCATTGGGTGATGCCCGGCATTATCCGACCCTCTTCACGATCGGCGTATTCATTTTGTATTTGCGGTCGACCAGATTTCCGTCAGCGTCTTTCACGTGGAGCACAAACGTCGGCAGATCGCCCTCTTTCCCAAAGTTTTCATGCGAGACAGACACGGGTAGCGTCCCGTTGAGATTGCGCTCGCGGTAGGCGGTCTCGTAACGATGACGCCGCACATTCCAGGTAAAAACACGGAATTGGTTGTAGTCGAACGGCAGGCCGTCCTTGGGCTCGGTCATTAGAAGAAGATATTGCGAGACCCTTTTGTCCGCGTCTGCGACCTGGTTGAGCTCGAAGTAGGCGATAATGCGCTGTCCTTCGGCATATTGGGCGACTTCGAGAGGAACATCCAAATCGATCATGCGGGCGAGCACCCAGCCGACGTGGGCTTGCGAATCGCGGACCAGCCACCAGTCTTCCATCGGCTTTGTATTTTGGGTTGTACCGCCAGGTGCCCTTGTCGCGATGCCCGGGGGATTCTTTTCGACCGTAGCGCGTTTCAGCACCGATACCTTTGCTCCTTGCAAGAGCTGATAGAGGTGTTCGGTATCGCGTCCCGGCTCGACGTGGAGATTAGTATCGTTACGCGTGGCGGCGGTGCCTTCAATCTGCGAATTCTTTTCTTGCTCGGCAAGTTTCTGGAAACCGGCATACACCTGTTGAGTTACCAGATAACGCTGCTCCACCCAGCCTTCGAGGCCGCTCGCTGTGCGAACTTTCGCGAAACGCTTCTCGCGGTCGAGTACGTCCACGCGATCGCCGTTTTTCACGGTGCCGACGCGGTTGTAAACCTGCGAGAGCTGATCCCGCAGGGTAACTTGAGGGGCGGAGACGTAATCCGTTTCGAGCACTCGGGAGTGCCGGCGCCCGCATGCCGACAGCATGATCGCCGCGAACACGAGGTGAAACAATTTTTTTCGGGGGAAATGCACGGACAAGATCAATATAGCGCACTACGTAGAGCCCGCTAGTTACGAAGGGATGTTCAGGTTTGCTAGGGCGGAACTATGCGTCCTCGGCTTGTCAAAATCAAAGGCTTGAACCACCGAGGACACGGAGGTTCACAGAGGATGACAGGCTAGAGTATCCGCTCGTGGACGTAGCCGCTCGCGCTCAGGGCGGAAAGCAGTTCGGCAATGTGGTCGGGGCCGCGGGTTTCCATGGTGATGTCGATGGCGGTGTCTCCGAGATTCACACCGTAATAGGCGCGGTCGTAGGAGGTTTCGACGATATTTGCCCGATGCTGCGCGAGGATTCCTGTCAGGCGATGAAGAGCGCCGGGATAATCGGGGAGATGGACGCGCAGGCGAACCAGGCGGCCGTCTTTGACGAGGCCGCGCTCCATGATTCGCGACAGCAGGCTGACGTCGATGTTTCCGCCGCAGACGAGCACTGCTACATTTTTCCCGCTTAGCGGAGTCTTGTGGTTGATGAGAGCCGCGATCGCGGCCGCGCCTGCGCCTTCGGCGAGCGTCTTCTCGCGTTCGAGCAGGAGAAGGATCGCGTTGGCAATTTCTTCCTCGTCTACGGTAACAATGTCATCCACATATTTTTGAACCAGGGGGAGCGTTTTCTCGCCCGCGCGGCGGACCGCAATTCCATCGGCGATGGTCGCGGCTGGGCTCAGCGTAACCGGATGACCTTCGGCAATTGCCACTTTCATCGACGGCAACCGTGCCGGCTGGACGCCAATCACGCGCACCCGCGGATTCGTTTCCTTTACTGCACAGGCGACACCAGCAATCAGTCCGCCTCCGCCAATGGGAGCTACTATGGCCTCTATGTCTGGGACCTGCTGAAGGATCTCGAGTCCCATTGTTCCCTGACCGGAGATGACCACTTCATCGTCGAAAGGATGAACGAAAGTCATCCCAAATTGCTCGCTGCGCCGTACCGCCTCTTCGCAAGCTTCGTCGTAATTGGCCCCGTGCAGCACAACTTCCGCGCCGTAGCTCTTGGTGGCTGAAACTTTGATCAGCGGCGTCGTCAAGGGCATGCAAATTTGTGCGCGAATTCCATGACGCCCGGCGTGATAGGCAACTCCTTGGGCGTGGTTGCCAGCTGAGGCCGCAATCACGCCGCGCGAACGCTCTTCGGGAGTCAGCGTGAATAACTTGTTCAACGCGCCACGTTCTTTGAAAGCTCCGGTGCGTTGCAGGTTATCGAGCTTGAGGTAAACCGAATTGCCGGTGAGTTGCGAGAAATTCTCAGAGCGAGCGCAGGGGGAGAGATAGATGGCGTCGCGGATGCGGCCCATCGCGGCCTGAATTTCAGACAGCGTGACCTGTCTCGCGACAGACCTGGCGGGTTTCGGCGTCATTAATACAGGTTTGGACATTTGTCGGAAGCCGGAATCAGCTTACACTGAAATCAAGTCGCGCCTGGCCCGGGCCTTGGCGGCACGCGGTATATCGTGCGGCCTGCTTAGGTATTTATCGATTGAGGCGGCAGCTTTGCGGCCCTCTGCGATTGCCCAGACCACTAGCGATTGCCCACGGCGCATGTCTCCCGCCGCAAACACGCCCGGAACCGACGACATGTAATCATCGCCCGTAGCCACATTGCCGCGCTGGTCGAGTTTTACCGCGAGCTGTTCGATCATGCCACTGCCAACCGGGCCAGTGAAACCCATCGCCAGCAATACAAGATCGGTTTCCATCACGAACTCGCTGCCAGTGATGGGCTCGAATTTCGGAGGCGGGCCGACACGAATCCCGTGCAACTGTCTCACATTGCCATTGCCGGTAAATTTGGTTGTCGCCACACTCCACTCGCGATTGCCGCCTTCTTCATGCGCACCTTCGATGCGCAACTGCATCGGCCAGAGTGGCCACGGCGTTAGAGGGGATCTCTCGGCCGGAGGCATTGGCATTATTTCAAACTGGTGCACGGAAATTGCCTTTTGGCGATGGACCGTGCCCAGGCAATCGGCTCCAGTATCGCCACCACCAATAATAATGACGCGCTTCCCATTCGCGAGAATGTCTGCCGTTGGGTCGAGTGCATCTCCATGGCAGCGCTTGTTTGATTGCGGCAGGTACTCCATTGCGAAGTGGATTCCCTTCAATTCCCTGCCCGGAACATTCAGATCGCGCGGTGCCTCGGCGCCTCCCGCCAGAAGTATCGAATCAAATTCGCGCTGCAAATCTTCCACGGGAACCGAGTGACCGACGTGGGCGTTAGTCACGAACTTCACGCCTTCGGCTTCCATCTGCTCAAGGCGGCGGTCGACGATGTGCTTCTCCATCTTGAATTCGGGAATGCCATAACGCAGAAGACCACCAATGCGATCGGCCTTTTCGTAAACTGTGACCCAATGTCCCGCCCGATTCAACTGTTGTGCGGCCGCAAGTCCCGCCGGACCCGATCCGACAACTGCGACCTTCTTTCCGGAACGGGATTTCGGCGGCTCGGGACGAATCAAACCGTCCGCGAATCCCCGCTCGACAATGCTCTTCTCAATTTGCTTGATCGTGACAGCGGGCTCGTTGATGCCGAGCACACAAGCAGCCTCGCACGGCGCGGGGCAAATTCGTCCAGTGAACTCGGGAAAATTGTTCGTCGAGTGGAGCTGGCGCAATGCTTCTTTCCAGCGTCCGTTATAGACGAGATCATTCCAGTCGGGGATAAGATTGTTTACTGGACATCCAGTGTGGCAGAACGGCACGCCGCAGTCCATGCAACGAGCACCTTGGTTGCGCACTTTCTCTTCGGGGAAGTCCTGGTAAATCTCAAACCAGTCATTTACCCGTTCGGCTGCTGGACGGCGCGACGCGCTTTCGCGCGGATTCTCCCTGAAGCCCGATGGCTTACCCATGCAGGGCCTCGACCAGCTCGGGGACCGGGACCGGCTGCCCTGGGATATACGGCTGGCGGGTGCGGCTGACGCCCAGCACACGCTTGAATTCGTGCGGGAAAATCTTGATGAAGCGCGGGAGGGCCTCTAGCCAGTTATCGAGGATGTTCTTCGCCCGCTTACTGCCGGTCAGTTCGTAGTGCCGTTGCACGAGGCCGTGTACCAACTCCACATCACGTGGCTCTATTACGGGCTCCAGATCCACCGATGCCAAGTTGCAGCGTTTTTCGGTGAAGTCCCCGCGCTCGTCGAATGTATATGCGATGCCGCCGCTCATTCCCGCGGCAAAATTTCTGCCGCAGGAGCCGAGCACGATCACCAAGCCATTAGTCATGTATTCGCAACCATGATCGCCCACGCCCTCGACGACCGCGGTCGCGCCGGAATTTCGTACCGCGAAGCGTTCGCCGGCAACGCCGCTAAAGAACGCTTCACCGCTGGTCGCGCCGTAGAGCACAACATTGCCGATCAAAATATTTTCTTCCGCGGCAAATCTGGATGCTTTCGATGGGTAGACAACCAACTTCCCGCCGGACAGGCCTTTGCCAACGTAATCGTTGGCATCGCCTTCGAGCGTTAGCGTGACACCCTTGGCAAGGAACGCGCCAAAGCTTTGTCCAGCAGATCCCACAAAGTTTATCCGGATCGTGTCTTCGGGGAGACCCTCTGATCCGTAGCGCCGCGCGATTTGTCCGCTCAGCATCGCGCCTACTGTGCGATGCACATTGCGGATCGCAAAATTCATTTCAACCAGCGTGCGATTTTCAAGCGCGTCTTTCGCTCCGGCAATCAGTTCATGGTCCAATGCCTTCTCAAGACCATGATCTTGTGCCTGAACGCAATGGCGCGCCACGCGTCCGGGCAGAGGCGGATTGTAGAGGATCGCTGAAAGATCAACTCCACGTGCCTTCCAATGATCGATCGCAGGCTGCACGTCGAGCATGTCCACCCGTCCGACCATTTCATCGACCTTGCGGAAGCCGAGGTCTGCCATGTACTGCCGCACTTGCTCGGCAATAAAGAAGAAGAAATTGATCACGTGCTCAGGCTGTCCAGTGAACTTCTTGCGTAGTTCGGGATCTTGCGTGGCGATGCCGACGGAACACGTATTCAGGTGGCATTTACGCAGCATGATGCAGCCCATTGCAACCAGAGGTGCGGTCGCGAAACCAAATTCTTCGGCTCCGAGCAGCGCCGCAATTGCCACGTCGCGCCCGGTTTGCAGCTTGCCGTCGGTTTGCACGCGGATGCGGCTGCGCAGATCGTTCATCAGCAAAACCTGTTGGGTTTCAGCCAGGCCCAGCTCCCACGGGATTCCGGCGTGCTTGATCGAACTGAGCGGCGACGCGCCGGTGCCTCCGCTGTCGCCCGAGATCAGCACCACATCGGCGTGGGCCTTTGCAACGCCGGCAGCGACCGTCCCAACACCGATTTCGGAGACCAGCTTCACGGAAATTCGCGCTTGCGGATTGGCATTTTTCAGGTCGTAAATCAACTGCGCCAGATCCTCGATGGAATAAATGTCGTGGTGCGGTGGCGGAGAAATGAGTCCTACGCCGGGAATCGAATGCCGGATGCGTGCAATCACCTCATCCACTTTGTGCCCTGGGAGCTGCCCACCTTCACCGGGCTTTGCGCCTTGCGCCATCTTGATCTGCAACTCGTCAGCATTGACGAGGTAGTTGGTGGTCACGCCAAATCGCGCCGAGGCTACTTGTTTGATCGCGCTGCGACGCCAGTCACCATTGGCGTCTTGCTTGTAACGCTCTTCGTCTTCGCCGCCCTCGCCGGTGTTCGACTTTCCTCCGATCCGGTTCATGGCAATGGCAAGCGTCTCGTGCGCTTCTTTGCTTATGGAGCCGAATGACATTGCGCCAGTGGTGAACCGCTTGACTATTTCCTTCGCCGGCTCCACTTGGTCGATTGGTACCGGCTTTCGCGACTTCTTGACCTTCATCAAGCTGCGCAGTGTGGCCAGATTCTGACTCTGGCTGTCAATCAGCTCGGTATATTCCTGGAACGACTTGAAATTCTGCTCGCGCACGCTGTGTTGCAGCTTGCTGATGGTCAACGGATTCAGCAGGTGATACTCGCCATTCACCCTGAAGTGAAAGCCACCGCCCACCGCCAGCTCAGTGTCCGCATCCGTCACCGCACGGAACGCGAACTCATGCTTCAGCTGCGCCTCGCGCGCGAGCACCTCCAGACCCACGCCTCCGATTCGCGAAGTGGTTCCTGCGAAATAAGCATCCACCAGGTCGTTGTTAAGTCCGATAGCCTCGAACACCTGCGCGCCGCGATAGCTTTGCAGCGTGGAGATGCCCATTTTCGAGAAAGTCTTCAGCAGGCCTTTGTTGACGGCCTTGGTAAAGTGCTTGATTGCGACATCGGGAGTCATGCCACCGGGCAGATAGCCTCTGGCTGCAAGGTCTTCCAAGGTCTCAATCGCCAGATATGGGTTGATCGCACTTGCGCCGTACCCGATCAGAAGTGCGAAATGCATGACTTCGCGCGGCTCGCCCGATTCAATAATCAGAGCCACTTGCGTGCGCGTCTCCTCGCGCACTAGTAAGTTATGAACCGCCGCCAACGCCAGCAGACTGGGAATCGGAGCGTAGTTCTTGTCCACGCCGCGATCAGAAAGAATCAGCAGGGTGTAACCCGACTTCACTGCCAGTGACGCCCGCCGCGAAAGCTCATCGAGCGCCAACCGTAGCCCTGCTTCTCCGTCCTTGGCGCTAAACAGAGCAGGTAGAGTGATCGCCAACAGATCTCCCTGCGAAACGCGACGCAACTTCTCCAGATCGCGGTTGGTCAGGATGGGATGCGGCAACTTGAGGGTGTGGCAATTCTCGGGCGTTTCCTCCAGAATGTTCCGCTCCGTGCCGATGTAGCTGATGAGCGACATCACCATCTCTTCGCGGATGGGATCAATCGGCGGATTGGTGACCTGCGCGAACAGCTGCTTGAAATAGTTGAACAGCGGCTGTGGCTTGTCGCTTAGGCAGGCTAGCGGTATG